>ENA-ORXR01000274-ORXR01000274.1-marine-metagenome-genome-assembly--contig:-NODE-274-length-77707-cov-19.893495_pt1 | contig 77707 bp, 54 predicted proteins | sample MGYA00237866_ERZ511479 | MGnify/ENA metagenome assembly ERZ511479 | reverse complement strand
GCTGATTGTGAAACCCTCATTTAAGTTTGAAATCGTTTTCACAAATTTACGAAATAATTTTTAGTCTTGTCTAAAAAATTTTAGGAAATGATTCTAAAAGTAAAGTAGAATTGGTGTGGATCTTTATTTTAGGTGTGGTTGGGGAGTGTAAAATTGTTCATTCCTACTTAACAAAATTGATAATCAATGACTTAATAGATAAAAGCCACTATAAAGAACTGTTATTTAACAACATGTTATATTTTATAATTCTTGCAAGAGTTTTACTAAATGAAAGACATCCGTGTAAGGATTGATATCATAAAGTGGGGTCCCATTCTTTATTTCAAAATTCCAATGAGTTTCAATTAACCATTTATTATTAGTGATTGCAATTTCAATTTTATCTTTTAATCTTTCAAAATGATCATTATTTTTAAGGTAATCAGAATCATAATTTTTCCTAATGTACTTTATTATTTCATCACAATTTCTAAAGGGTTTTGTACATTTTTCAAAATGTAAAAGAACCCAAAACTCGAAGCAAACATTAGAAAAAGCAATTTTAATGTTATTATCTTCTGCCATTTTTATTGCATTGGCTAAATTAGCATGTTGATCTTTATCGATAACTGCCCAAATTATTTGATCAGCTTTAGGTATTTTTGCACTTTTAGCAATTGCTACTTCCCGCTTAGCTGCTCTAACAACTCCTAGTGGTGAATTGTCTTTGGGTTTAACAATTCGCGCCCCTTGAAGTTGTTTGGACTTAATCAATCCTCTAAAGTAATTTGGTTCTGTTTTATCTCCTTCACAAAGGATTCTAATGAATTTCTTCGCGTTCATATTCCTTAGGAGTGTTTAAATCAAGTGAGAGTTCATATTCATCAATCATTGGAACAGCTCCAAACCTTCCAAGTAAATACCATTTTGCTAATGGTGCAACTTTGGAAATATTAGTAAAATCAGAAAGACGATAATATTTTGAACCACCTTTATAATCCTTTTCTGCAAAGTAAAGTTGATCAAATCTGAATAAGTCTCGATTAATTAAAGAAATGTCATGAGTAGCAAAAATCAGTTGCGCATTATAGGGGTTATTTTCAGTACTATTAAAAAGTTTGATTAACATCTGTGAAATTAATGGATGTAAACTTTTATCTAATTCATCTATTATGATTGTTGTGCCATCCTGAAGCGCATCTAGTATTAACCCTCCGACTACCAATAATTTGATTGTTCCGGTAGATTCTTGTTTAATATCAAACAACTCCTCACCGATAATTTGATCATCTTCGTAAACTTGATGGACTGTTTTAATTCTATCTTTATATTTTTCTATTATTTCTACTTTTAATTCTTGAGGCATGTCTTCTGGAAATTGAAATGCTTCTTCTCCATGTTCTTTTGTTCGCACTTCTGTAATACCAGTATCTGCAGCTCGAATTATTCTATTAATGTTTGATTGGAATTTTGTGTTCTTCTCTTTTATTAATCTGGTAAAAGAACGAATTATAGCATCATCATATCTCGTATCATGGATCGTAGAACAGAATAGATATTTTGAAAAAAATCGATAAGGAGAAATAAGTGATTTTATTGGTTTTAAACCTGCTTGGGATAAAAGTAATTGGTTGTCATAAATATCAAATTTTCTTTTTCCTTCATAGTGTTTGCCAAATTGGATATTTTTCCCCGATTCTCTTTTAAATACTAATGTCTTTCTAGTTTTCTTTGAATGTGGGTAAAAAAATAATTCTTCCTTCAAGAACTTTTCTTCACTAAACTCAATATGGTAAAGATATCGAATTTTATTTTTTGCAATAAAATCAATCTTAAACATAATAGGTTTTAGGTTAGCTTTACTGCATAATTTAAAAGGGTTATAAGATGATATTTTTTCATCTAATTTAAATTCCATGGAATTTTCTACTAGATGACTTAAAGTTTTGATTGCTTTTAACATATTACTTTTACCAGAAGCATTTCCGCCAAACAAAACACCCGATTTTACAGTAGTGATACCATAAAAATTATCTTCCTTTGGGGTAATATTGTCATTATTTTCATCAGAGGGAAATTTATTAACGGAAGCTAGTTTTAGACTTCTTTCCTCCTTAATAGAACGAAAATTTCTTGCCAAAAACTCGATTACCATAATGGTTTCAATTTAAAGCTGTTTAATGGAAAAATATTCCAAATAATACCTTTTCAAATGCAATATATAAGATTGAATTAGCAAAGTCTAGTTTTTTTGGACTAAATTTAGTTTAAATTGTTTTGGGGTAACTAATTTGAGGAGAAGTATTCAATTAATGCATGTACCTGAAGATATAATACAGAGTTGGTGATTCGTCACAATTACCTTGCTATGTTTTGTTACTTAACTATAGTAATGTAAGTTTTAATTTTGGGAGAAAGTATTTAAACTTTTCCTTTGATAAGAGCATCTATATCGTAGTCAGATAGGATTTCTTTAAGTTCTTCAAGAAATCTATCTTTCATGTCTTGGTATTGATTTACCATAAACCTATCACTTGATTGATTTTTATGTAATTCAATCATTTTATTTAGCTCTTTTACTTGTTCTAAGATATCAAGAACTCTAGCTAAATTGTTATCTATTAATACACTATTATCCATTTTTATTAAAATTCAGTTGGATTATTCCCTTTTCATACTGATTCATAGGTCTATTAACCCTTGTTTTTCCGAAAAGGTTCCTCCAATATAGCAAATCTGACTTAGCAATTACTGCCCAACCAAGAACTGCTTCAAATCTGGAAACTCATCCTGGTAGTACTCGACATAGGCGCGAGATAAGCGGACACCGTCTAGATAAGGCACCACGTACGCTTCGCTAAAGTCATTGGCTTGGAGTTGCATTTTTAGTGCATTGGCGGTGACAAATTTCTTATGTAGGCCTACAGTCACCTTATTCAAGTTGAATATCATACTGTTTTCTACAAGGGCATCAGGATAACTGGCTAAAGCAGTATCGAAAACCTCATTGGAAGAGGCCATGACTTGAACTTTGTAGGAAATACCTTTTATTCTTGCTCTGTAATTTTCGTATTGATTATCTTGAATCACAGGGCTAATTACAGCATCGACTAGCACTACGCGCACTGGAGTTCCAAGTGTATTAGAAACCAGCAAATCAATCCGGTTATTAAACCGTTGTCCTAGTAGGTTAGGATTGCCTGTTGCGTTTTTATTCTTTGCTCTTGGATAGTTGGGACCAGAGGACTGAATCGTGATACTGCCTTGGTCTACTCCTTGTTCTACTAGGTAATTACTTATGACACGAGACCGTTTGATACCGTTATACAGGTTCTGCTGATACGGCCCGTTATCATCTGTGTGGGCGTGCAGGGTTAGGTTGAGTTGTGGATATTCGTTGAGCAATGCTGCTAGCTTATCCAGTGCGCCCCTAGTAGCGGATTGAATGATCTCTTTTTCCGGTTCGTAGTTGATAGGAGAAAACTGATATGTTCGAATTTCGGTTGGATCAAATACTTTTGGTTTTTCTACGACAGGATCAACTACTGGTGTTGGGGTTTCAATCACGACAGGATTAGGATCAATGCCAACAGGCAACTCCGACATTTCAGTGACTTCAGTTTTGGGTTCGATGACAACTGGTTCTGGCGGCGCAACCATAAAAAAGACTAAAGGGTCAGAGTACTCTATTTGTTCTGTGATATATCGTCGAAACAATGCCAGATATAAGTCTTGTCCGCCTAAGCCACCAGGACGATCGGAAGAAAAATAGGCCCGTAATCCGTTATTTGCTAATCTGAAGTAGCGGTCATCAGCTGCTGAATTGATAGGAAAACCTAGATTTACAGGTTTTGTCCAAGTCAGAGAACTATCTTTATATACGGTAGAGAATACATCATATCCTCCCATACTTTCTAAGTTGTTAGAACTGAAATACAGCGTTCTACCATTATTAGCGAGGAAAGGAGTGTCTTCGTTAAATTCAGTATTAACTTGAGGTCCTAGATTTTTAGGGTTGGTCCACTTTCCTGACAAGGTATTAAGTATGCTGTAATACAAATCTCTACCACCATATCCACCTTTTCTGGCACTTGAGAACAGCAAAATAGAATCGTTGAAGAAAAAAGCATTTCCATCCCAATATGGAGAAGATATAGGTGATTTCAATTTAGTAGAAACGGTAGGTTCTTCATTACTGGGATCTAATGCCAGAAAGTACAGATTGCTTTCAGTTGATAAGTTATTTCCTCGGCTTACAATCATACCAGAACCATCTCTAGTAAATTCATGTAGGATATCGTGTTGTCTAGTATTGTATTTCTCTTCGATAGGTTGTGGTACTTGCCATTCTGTTCCTTGAGATTTAGTGAAATAAATATCGCTTTTGGGCTTTCCGTACATCGTATCCTGCTGCCCTTCAAGATTGGTGCTGCCACCACGATTGGTAGGCCTAATGGTAGAAAAGTAAAGGTAGGAGCCGTTATTTGTAGGAACGATAGGTGCAAATTCATCATTTCTAGTATTGAGTACCTCCAGATTTTCAACGTCTGCTTCACCTTTAACATACTCTAGTTTAATACCTCTTACACAACGTTTAATGTCGTCTTTTACTGCTTCCCGCAAAGGGTCTTTCATCCGCATTTCTCCGAGGTGTTTTTTATAAAAACGAATGGCCTCTTTGAACTTGTGGTTTTGCTGACAAGCACGTCCTAAATAAATATAGATATCATCTGGCGCCCTCTTATCTGCTGCTACATAATTTAGATAATCTTCTGCCCGTTGTGGTCGGTTTGTGGCAAGATAGCTCAAACCAATCATGTACTTAACATCAATATCTTCTGGGTTGAATTTTTGGTAATCCAAAAGCATTGGGATAGCATAAGCGTACTTGGAAGTCTCGTAAAACTCAATGGCCTTCTCCTTTAATTGAGTTGGGCTTAACTGTGCGTATAACCCTAGAGAAAACAAGCAGATTAAAGTAGTTAATGTCCAAAGTCGTTTTGCCATTTACTGGATTGTTGGAGTATTAATTTAGAGATTTAGAGATTAAACATTCAATTCTTGTACCACAATTAAATTGTTCTGGTCTGATCAAGCGCTTCTAGGTAGTCTGCGACCCTTCTAAGGAAAGAACCACCAAGGAATCCATCTACTACTCGATGATCATAAGATAAGGACATCATCATCAAATGTCGAATTGCAATGACATCACCATATTCCGTTTCGATCACAGCTGGTTTTTTCTTAATGGCCCCTGTTGCAAGTATTGCCACCTGTGGCTGATTGATGATTGGTGTTCCTGATAAATTCCCAAATGTACCAACATTAGTCAATGTAAAGGTTCCATTTTGAATATCCTCTGGCTTTAGCTTGTTGGTTCTTGCTCGCTGAATTAAATCATTTGCGGATTTTGCAATACCGTGTAAGTTTAAAAATTCAGCATTTTTAATGACTGGAACGATAAGATTGCCTGATGGTAGCGCAGTTGCAATACCAATATTGATAAAGTTTTTCTTGATAATTTTGTCCCCATCTATAGAAACATTTACCATTGGGAAATCCTTGATGGCTTTCACTACTGCTTCTACAAACAAAGGAGTGAAGGTAATTTTCTCTCCATATTTTTCTTGGTAGGGTCCCTTCACCTTATTTCTCCAATTGACAAGGTTAGTCACATCTGCTTCGACGAAGGAGGTTACGTGTGGAGAGGTTTGCTTAGAGCGCACCATATGATCAGCGATCAGTTTCCGCATACGATCCATCTCAATAATTTCCACATCACCGCTTGTCGACAGGTTAGTGCTGGGTGCTTTTTGCTTGATGCCATTAGTAACAGGGCTGGAAGCTGTTGTTCCAGTTGCTGGTGTACCTGATTTTCTGTTTTGCAGGTATCCCAGAATATCTTTTTTAGTGACACGACCATTTGCTCCAGATCCAGTTATGGCTTCCAGGTTTGTCATTGAGATTTGTTCTGCTTTCGCAATACTTTTAACTAATGGAGAATAAAACCGGGTGGCTGTTGCTGTATCAGTGGCAACTTTTACTGTAGGTGCATTACCATTTGTCCCAGTACTTGCTGTTGCAGGTTTGGGTTCAGGATCTGTACTAGTAGAAGGTACGACTGCTACCGTCGCTTTTCCAGTGGAAGTCTCACTTCCTCCTGCCTGTTCTCCGTCTGTCCCTTCTACCTCGATTCTGGCGATTACGGTACCAACGGCAACGACTTCTCCTTCTGGAAAGAGTAATTCTTTTAGCGTTCCCTCTACGTGAGAAGGGATTTCAGAATCCACTTTGTCTGTTTGAGTCAGACATATGGTTTCATCTTCCTCTACGTGATCGCCAGGTTGCTTATTCCATTCAAGGATGGTTGCTTCGTGAATGCTTTCTCCCATTCTCGGCATAACGATGTCTACTAAAGCCATATATCAAAACTATTAACGGTTAAAATTCGAATGCAAATTTATAGGAATTATCCCGCTAATAAAAATTTTCTTAACACATTCAATGTATAGTTGATGGTTAAATGAATATTTTTACTTCGGTCTCTTCCAAATCTGAATTTCTCAGTAATTATTTTGTCTTTGTTCCCAACGGCTGCCCAAATAGTTCCAACGGGCTTGTCAGGTGTTCCACCAGTAGGCCCTGCAATTCCAGAAACAGCTACAGCTACATCCACTCCCAGGTGCTGAATTGTGCCCGCCACCATCTCTCTTACCGTTTGTTCACTAACGGCTCCATATTGGTCTAGTGTGGTCTGTTTTACACTAAGTTGTTCATTTTTTATACGGTTGGAATAAGCAACCACACTTCCTTCAAAATATCTTGAGCTGCCTGATATTGAGGTGACTTTCTGTGCGATTCCCCCTCCTGTACAGCTTTCAGCAGTCCCAAGCTTTAACCCTCTCTCCAACAACATTTTACCGACCAATTCCTCAATTGTTTCATCACCAGTAGCAAATACCAGATCAGGAATCAGCGCTGCGAGTTCCGTTATTTTGTCATCTAATTCCGAATTAATCGTTGATGGATTTTCTCCTTTACTGCTTAATCGCAGGCGGACGGTGCCCAGGCTTGGTAGATAAGCTAGTCCAATATGATCTGGAAGGTTATCCTCAAAATCAATGATTCTACGGGCGATGGCTGTTTCTCCTGCACCTATTGTTTGAATTGTTCGATGTGCGACAATTTTTTGTTGATGTATTTTTCTAATTTTAGGAAAGACTTCAAATTCCATTAAATACTTCATTTCGTAGGGTACACCTGGCATAAATACATAGATTGTTTTGTTTTTCTCCAGCAACATTCCAGGAGCTGTCCCTTTCTTGTTTGGCAGTAATTCTGCAGATTTTGGCAGAAAGCACTGTTCTTTGTGAAGTGGTGTGAGTGGAATGTCTCGTTTGTCAAAGGCTTCTACGATTCTGTCGTAGGATATTTGGTCAAACTCAAGCGTTGTGTTAAAGAAATCGATGATTGCGATTTTGGTAATATCGTCTCGAGTTGGTCCTAATCCACCTGTAATCAGTACAATGTCAGCGGAATTCGCATGTTCTAATGTATCAATTATCTGAGTTTTATCATCACTAATGGATCGATGCTCTGTGATCTCAACGCCATCTTCTGTGAGCTGTTTAGCCATCCAAGACGAATTGGTGTCTAGTGTATGCCCAATCAGTATTTCATCTCCAATAGTAATAATTTTAGCCGTCATCGGAACAATTTTAATTCAGTATTTGTTACTAAATGTGAACAGTGTTTATAGGTGCTTGTTCAAATCGACACAAAATAAGATATCGTGTCATAATTTAGTTACAATTTTGAAATCAAAAACAAAAAATGATCTTTTTTTAAAAAAATTTAAACCCGGGGCAACGAAAAAAGATTTCAAAACGTTATGTAAGTAATTATAAAAGACAACCCAAAAAACGAAAGACTTCGAAAACAGATTCGCACCCTGTTTAAGTATTAGCCTCTGGCAGCGACAGGCCAGAGGTTTTTTTATGCCCTCTCCCATCAATTTGCTTTCAAGACGTATATATTTAGGTTCAAGGATGTATTTGTATAATAATAATACGGAATAACATCTCCAGGCTGGTCAACAGTTTAAGAGGGCCTTAGCTGACCAGACAAACATAAGAATCAATCTTTCTAGAGTCCGTGACGGTCAATGAGGTATACCAGCGCAGACATTGCAGCAGCACCAAGCTCTAACTCACGGCGGTTTACGTTTTCAAATACGTCGTTGCGAGCATGGTGATAATCGAAATAGCGTTGTGAGTCTGGTCTTAACCCAAATAGTAATCCTTTTTGAGGTTTTAGCCTTGTGACATCAGCGCCACTACCTCCAGTACCAATCGTCAAGCCGTATGGTGTCAACAGTGGTTCCCAGCGCTTGGCTAGTTTGAGTTTTTCCTTGTACACAGAATCATCCGCCTCAGTTGTAAAACCTCTAGGCGTAAATCCTCCTCTGTCTGATTCAATGGCAGCGATATGTCGTTCGTTAAGCCCATTGCTCCAATCAGCGTATGCTATGGCCCCTGCCTGTCCGTTTTCTTCATTCATGAACCACACACAGCGAAGCGTGCGATTGGGTCTGATTCCAAGCTCCTTAAATACATTGATGACTTCCAAAGACTGGACACATCCAGCTCCGTCATCGTGAGCGCCTTCAGCAACATCCCAGGAATCCAAGTGTCCGCCTACCAGAATAATTTCATTTGGGTGAGTCGCTCCTCTGATTTCGCCTATTACGTTGTAGGAAAGTTTGTCTTCGAGCCACTTGCAGTCTGTTTGCACATTAACACGGATCTTTTCTGACTTGAGTAAATCACTCAACATATTTGCATCATTTGTACTGATGGCCACGGCAGGAATTGGTTGAATTCCATCCTTGAAGTAGGTCACGCCACTATGTGGTATATCATCAATTCGGGTTGTCATAGAACGAACAATTGAACCAACAGCTCCCAGAGCGGCGGCTTCTCTTGGGCCATGGACTCTCTGGTCGACTGCGCCTCCATAAGCTGAAAATGTTTTGATTTGTTTGGGATCCATTGGGCGGTTGAAAAACACCACCTTTCCTTTAACTTTAGCACCTAGTTCTTTGACTTCATCGATGCTTTTCACTTCGATTACTTCTCCAGATACGCCGATTGATCCAGATTTACCTGATCCGCCTAATGCAATGACTTCTAAGTCCTTTGTACCAATAATCGACGAATTGACGATGCGGGCACTGGCTGGTTTCCCTCGTTCCCAGTGTGGCACCATACAAGGCTGGAGCCAAACGGAATCGAACCCCATAGCCTCGAATGCCTGATTGCCGAATTCGACTGCAGCAGCGGCTCCTGGCGAGCCACTGAGTCGTGGTCCGACTGTTTTTGTCATGTATTCCAGCCAACTGTAGCACTTACCTTCAGTGAGTACTTGATCGTAGATCTCACGAATTTTAAAGGCGTCTTCATCGTCTTGCGCTTGAAGGCATTGGAATGCAACGAGAATTAATAGTATAACTAGAAGTGTATTTTTCATGAAGATTATTTTTTGATTGGTAAAAATAAGAATTTCTACTGTTTGTATTAGAATTACCAATAAATATTAGCGCTTATATCTTGAAATCTAATAAAAATTGTTCTATATATTTTTGAAATTTCTGATCTTCATTAAAATGAAAAACTACTTCTACTGGTAATACGTAGACAGGTAATTGATGTTTGTGTATAAATTCTTGGTGCAGGTAAAGGCGAACAGCATCTTTTTCAGTAGTTATAATTATTTTATTTTCACCATCCATCTTTTCAAAGGTCTCGAAAAGTCTACCGATATCAGGCTTGGTAAACAAGTGATGATCAGCATACTCCATATTCAACACTGACTTGGTCGACATTTCCAGATAATCAACCAGATATTCAGGTCGTGCAACAGCTGAGATCAGCAATACATCAATTTCCTTGTTGAGGACTAGGCGATTCATTCCATCAAACAAATGATATGGAGTTCCATAAACAAAGTATGAAAAGTATACAGCTTGATGGGGTTCTGGCTTCAATTGACCAAGGAACTCCTTACGATCAGCCTCAGTGAACTTTATAGGGCATTTGCTTGCAATGATAACATCTGCTCTTGAAACGCCAGAACGGTGCTCTCTAAGTCGTCCTGCAGGCAAAAGATAGTCTTTAAAAAACGGATAGCCGTATTCAGTCAACAAGATATTGAGTCCGGGGGACAGGGCTCGGTGCTGGAAGGCGTCATCCAACACCACTACTTTGAGCTCATCATCTATCATAAGCATTTTTGGGATGGCGAAGACGCGATCCTCAGAAACGGCAACCATAATATCGGGGAATTTCCGCTTGAACTGAATAGGCTCGTCTCCTACCTGTTTTGCGGAATGTTGGGGGTGAACGACTAGGAAACCAGGAAGAGATCTCTTGTAACCTCTACTAAGGGTAGCGACTTTCAGATATTGTCTAAGGTGTCTAACTAAAAATTCAACATGCGGTGTTTTCCCAGTGCCACCGACGGTTAGGTTGCCAACAGAGATGATTGGGAGGTCGAACTTCGCGCTTTGAAGAATTCCGTTTTTATAAAGATAGTTTCTTAGGTAAATACCACTTCCATACAGCATAGCTAGTGGAGAGAGCAATATTTTCCTTATGATTTCGTACAATTATTATTTTTTATTACCCGATTTACATGGGATTTGTTGAAAAAAAAATGCGCTATCCGTGAAGATAGCGCATTTTTAAAAAATCTTTATAAAATGTTACAACTTGATCAGCTTTCCTGTTTCTTCACCAATCGAGATGAAGTAGGAGCCAGCTGGAAACATTTCGACATCAATTACAATAGTGTTTAGACCTGGAGCTAATTCGATTTGCTCTTGTCTCAAGACTTTACCGTTGAGATCCAAAACCATAAGTCTTGAAGACTTGGCAGTGATAGACTCCACAAAAACCTGAGTAGCGTTGGAAGCTGGATTAGGTGCGATAGTCATACCAGTGATTTCAACCTGTGGTTGTTCTGTATCAAAATCATTGATGATTGAAGCGTCTACGATTTCAACTGGAGTAGACTCAGCGGTTAATTCATCTACAGTGAACAACTGAGTAGCTAAACCTCTTGAACCGAGACCCCAGGACAATTTAGCATCTTCAATAGCGCCAGAAAACCCAGACACTTTGAATCTACCAAGGCAATGCGTTGCAACAGCATCGTCAATTCTTGCGACATTTGTATTCATGACCTGAGCATTACCAGGAGCTCTTCCACTTAAGTTAATCACAAGTTTGCCATCAACAATTTTAGTATTAAGAGCATCGGTGTAAACTTTCTGTACGTTTAACATTGTTATTGCTTGGGTAGCATTAGTTAAATCAGTAGAAATGAATGTATTTGCATGATTAGTTGCTTTAGACAATACAGGATTATCAAATACGTCCTGATTAAAATTCAAAACAAAATCTGCGTTATCTAACAATAGGTCACTTTCAGAATCTTTGGTTGTATTTAGATAAATACTGAAGTGAATCTCATCTTTCTTTTTTTCAATTCCTTGAATTGAAACATCAGCTAGGACTTTAGATCCGTACCAGATAATATCCTGAGCAAAAGAAGAAGATACAAAAAGGATACATAACGTAAGGGCAAATAAACTTCTCATTTTAGTTATTTTTTTGATTACAATTCCTTACCAAATTACGAAAAAAAATAAGTAAAACAAATAAAATTTTAATAATTTCCTTTATAATAAATCTAAATCATTAGAAAATGCCATTGATAAAATCTGTTAGAGGTAAAAGTCCCAAATTTGGAATGCACTGTTTTTTCTCAGAGAACTGCACCATTGTTGGTGATGTGAGTATGGGAGATTATTGCAGTGTATGGTTTAATGCGGTAATCCGTGGTGATGTGAATTCGATTACAATTGGGACAAAAGTAAATATTCAGGATGGTGCTATTATTCACTGCACCTTTGAAAAAGCGACTACTACAATTGGTAATAATGTTTCGATAGGGCATCAGGCAATCGTTCATGGCTGTACGATAGAAGATAATGTGCTGGTTGGTATGGGAGCTATCGTAATGGATCATGCAGTATTAAAGTCCAATTGTCTAATTGCTGCTGGTGCTGTTGTGCTAGAAGGCACGGTGGTAGAGTCGGGAGCAATTTATGCCGGAGTTCCTGCTAAGAAGGTAAAGATGCTTGCTCCAGAACAATTGAAAAATTTAATCGAAAAAACTTCCAACAATTATGTAAAATATGCATCCTGGTTTAAAGAAGAGGAGGAATAAAATAAAAATAGGCCCTGAAATATCATTGTGATTTTGAATCATTGAAACAATTTCTTTTCCTGCAACAGAAAGATTATCAACGAGTTAAAACAACAACGTATTTCTGGACCTTAAACACAAAGTTTTTTCCTTAATCGTGTCATTAATAGAAACGAAGGCTGTAATAAAATGGTTGGGTGGTTGAAAAAAATATCATGATACTTATTCACATTAAACCATCTAAATCTCGAATTAATAACCGACGACGGTTGAATGTGATTAGGTTTTTGTTTCGAAGGTCATTCAAAACTGTGGTAACGGTTTGGCGGCTGGTAGCTGTAAGATTGGCTATTTCCTGGTGTGTCATGAATCCGCGAACCACTGTTTCGAAGCCTACACTTTGTCCTCTCTCCTTGGCTAATTCATGGATAAATTCGATAATGCGACTTCTTGAGTCTTTAAATATTAATGATTCCAGCCGGTGTTCCATTTTTAGTAGGCGGCTACCGATCAGTTCCATGATCCAGATGCCAACTTTACTATGATCACGCATCAACCCCTTCATTTCATTAACAGTAATAATACAGGCTTCTGATGATTCTTGAGCAACGGCAAAGTCTCTTCGTTGGGTTTCACCAGCGAGGGATAATTCTCCAAAAACATTACCTTCGGTAAGGATTGTCTTTGTGATTTCACGTCCGTCATCAGAATATGAACCTATTTTTATTTTGCCTTTAGTTATGAAATATATTTTATCAGCATTTTCCTCAGGGAGATAAACATACTCTCCTTTCTTGAAGGTTCGATGTACTTTGACATCATGGTTGCCTTTCATCTTGTTAGGACAAAAGATACCATTGATATCAATATTTTCCATAAACCAAATTGGTTGAGTATCCATAGTTGTGTATTAATAAGCTAACTAAAAATTTAATTGGTCTAATTTAGTAAAAATAAGCATCAGAATCATTTTATAAAAATGTATGGATTCAAATTGATCCTCCGAATGATATTTTTTCAAATGATTCGTCATATAAACTCCTAATAATCTTCCAGTTATATTTAACAGTATTAAGATTAATTTGTTTGTTTTTTTTATAATTTGACAATAAATCTTTCATTTTTTCCTTAGCATCTACTAAATTTTGGTATAAATACATAGGATGAAGTAATTTAGGAACATGCTCCGGATAAGCCAATCTATTTGGTAATAACGGCAAACAATTACAATAAATTGCTTCTACTACACTTCCTCCAAAAAAATCTTGCCGACTTGTCGTGAAGGCGATATCTGAGCGCCATAACCATGTAGCATATTCACTAAACGACGCAGCATACCCAAAGTGAAGGATCCGATCTGACAACCGTGCTCTTGCTTCCTTGAATATTTGTGGGCTTTTTTTGAATTCTTCTCCCAATACAACTAGTTTATAGGCAATACCTTCTGCATCTAATTCGAACAAGATCTTAAAAAAATCTTCAGGTGCTTTGTCAAACTCCCAACGGTGATTCCAAACAATGACAGGAACCTCATTATCTGCTTCCTGTTGATAAGAATCGAAAGCGCTTAAATCCAGTCCTAAGGTCAATATCCTACTCTTTTGTCTAATAGTTTCAACAGTCTCCAGTTCATTGTAATCAGGAAACTGCTTTAAAAATGTTGGTAGTGCTTCCAGAAATGCAGTTTGGTGATACTTGCTGTTAAACAACACTGCGTCGGCAGCAAGTGCACTGGTATAGTTAATGAATCCATAATGGCGATCTTGGCCTTTTTCGACACCTTTGTCATTCTCAGACCAAGGGTAAGTCAGTTGGTTTTCATGAAAATATACTGCTACTGGAATCCCCGCAGACTGATTACGAGTGAGTGCCAGAAAACCAGCAGTATCCAGCATCGAAGTAGTCAGAATCAAGTCGGGTTTGTAACTTAATGTGTTGAACTGTTTTGCTAGAGACACTGCGCCACCATGCATTCTCCATTTCCAATGACGTCCGGGTAAAGTGAGCAACTCAACATCATGCGTACTGTATTGTTTCAAACCATCGGCCCATTGTTTGTGGCTTGCACTATAAAAGGGTTCGACAAGAGAAATTTTCATTCTGTAAAAGTAATTTTTTTAATGGTTAAATATACTACAATGACCGTGCTTTCTATCAAGTAGGTCGCCAAATTTACATAAAAACCAGCAACATAATAGTGGTTTACTGATATCATTTCTGAATCAGATTTGAGGAAAATCAAACCGAGCGATTTGGTGAGTAAAATAAAAGCCATTACTGGATATGAGCATACCGTTTTTTTTCACCAAGTAGTCTTTAGAATGCAATAGATGCTCTGGGATTGAATGAATTTGTGTAAATGGCCCAACCCTTTTATAGTGTTTTACCGTCTCTAGAAGTATATAATCACAATATTTAATCAATTATAGTATGAAAATTTTAACCACGGTAATATTGTTACTTTCAATCGTTTCGCTTTTTGTAATGCTAGGTTGTAAGGATAAATGCGAAGAACAAACAAATTGTGAACTGTTACCTGAAGCTGGAGTTTGCCAGGCTGCATTTGTAAGATATTACTATGATCAAACAGAAAAGAAATGTAAGGAATTTACTTGGGGTGGTTGTGGTATTTTCCCTTTTGAAACCCTAATGGATTGCAAGGTTTGTGAATGTAATCAGTAAGACGCTACTGCATTTAAGTCTCCTTTGCCTCTTCTACTTTTAAGGTTGGCTTTTTTGTGTTCAGTAAATCAAAGTTGATCAATACCGCGATATGGATAAAGTAGAAGGCACCTACCTTGTCAGTTTCCAGCAAGTCATTAATGATAAGAAAGGCATCGATGATGATCATACTAAGTAATAGACTCATGATGATCCCTTTTCGCTCTACATTGTCAGTTCGATGGTAGATCCGCTCCCCTACTACAAGAATAATGGCAGTTAATAGCAAGAAGATCAGGCATCCGGGAATGCCTTGATCGATGAGTACCATGAGGTAATAGTTGTGAACCCCAGACTTGTCTTTGTTATCACTGACATAGGTTTCAAAGCTTCTAACAGTGTATTTTTTGTAAAAATTGTAAAAATTACCTGGTCCAAAACCAAACAAACGTTGATCAGAACTCATATGAACACCTGCCACCCAGCGGTAAAGACGTTCCATAGTAGACAGATCCTCCATATTGTAAGTGGCTTTAAAAAGATCTTCCATATTGTGATGGGTAATCGTTTTTTCAAAGTTTGGAGCGTAATCCAAATATCTATTATTAGTTGCCACATAGGTTGCAAACGCCAAAACCACAACAATAGCTAAGGAAATGGCTCCTTTCATAAGGCGATAGCGGATAATAAAGTAAGCAACGAAGGCCAACATCAATGATACATAAGCGGAACGAGTAAATGCCAACTGAATTGCGATTAATAATATCAAACCTCCACAAATGATTGCCCACCAACGGATAGACCATCTTTTGTACCAAGTTGAAGCCGTGATGACTATGGGCAAAAACAGGGTGAGTAACGCCGCATAGTTTACATGATTCCGATAAAACGGATGCATTGCCTTTCCTACCATTTCTAGTGAAAAACCAAATACTCCTTGTCGGTATAAGACATAAAGTACGGTGATAATTAAAGGTATAAAAACAGACCAGAACAATTGTTTGAATTCACGTTCTGACTTGACGATCAGCCCTGTAAGAAACACGAAGGTGACGACATACCAGAGTTTTGCCAAAAAGAACTTAATCGAAACAACCAGGAGTTGGGAGTTGAACACGGCGATGAGCATCCACCCCAAATGTAGGAATAGAAAGAGCATTAAAGTATGTCGAAAGAAAGTGCTATTTATCTTTCTTACATTTTGTATAAAGTACATGATATACACCAACATTAGGCCTACGATCAGCGGCTCAGTAGGCAAATCAGTACCTAATCCATTAGGTAAATAGACTTCAGTTGAAAAAGGGATACAAATCAGCAACAAAAAATATAGCTTTCGGAAATCGAGAATGGCCACATAAACAATCAGAAACGCAGCTGGAAGTAATAAGGGAAAAGGGCTACTGGTAATAGCATAAGCGCCAATAGCCAGTACTACAATTGAAGTGTAAAGGAGATAAATGAAAGAAGATAAAGGCTCAATGCCTGGTATGCTAGGTATCTTTAATGGCACGATTCCAGTCTACAGATTTGTAATTTTCAATCAACAATACGCCCAACACACTCAGGATGAAGGTAAAAAAGGCGGCGCTCAATACTATAAATGTTCGCTTAGGCCTTGATTTAATAATAGGTATATCAGGTGCATCAAGCACGTAAACCGCTGCGATATTTGTATTATATACAGTTTCCAACTGAAAATACCGATCTTTTAGAAAAAGCAACTCTTCTGATATGAACTCTTGAGCAGTTTCCATTAGCAACACGGTTTCTCTCCCTAGATTGAACTTATCGATACTAGTTGTGGTTTTGTCTCCATTGCCTTTTAAGGAGTTGACTTGAGCCTCTAAGGAGCTGATATTTATTTTTACTTTATTAATAGAATCTCTGCGGGAGATCCCTTGCATTGCTTGAAGTTTACCGCGGTATTTTGCTAGATTTGATTCCGCCATAGTAATTGTTTCAGTCAATAATTCTCTTTGTGTTTCAACATCTACGATCCCGTATTTTTCTCTGGTTCTATTCAGACTATCTGTTGCCACTGAGTACAATTGCTGTTTGGCATCAATCCGTTTTCTATAGGATTCCATAATGATTTCCTCATTCCTTTTGGTCATACGACGGACGAGTTCATCAATTTTACCGATGGTGCTCCACAGCATTTCGTAAGAGTCTTTCGGATTTTTATCTTCAATAGAGATTTCTAATGCGTCTTTTTCATTCTTTCGAACATTATAATGCTTTAGAAAATTCAACTTGACGTAATAAAACGCTTTAGCATGCGTAGAATCAATATCATAGCGTTCGTAAAAATTATACCGATTATTTAGGTATTCTACGATTTCATCAGACTCCGCAACCATCATAATACGATTTAGGTCGGAAGATTTACCAAAGATATCGAGGGTTTCGTCTGCGTTGCCAAACAAGGCTCCTCTGCTTGCTATTTGGAGGTTTGCAGGATACAATAAAGCCGATGAATTATAAAAATTGGGCAACAACAATACAATGATTACAGAAAGTATAGCAACACCGACTGTTGTCATAATAATAGTCTTCCGCCATTTATAGATGACATTGACGATATCCAATAAGGATTCTTGAGCGTTATTCATAGAGAATTTGTTAGCGGTTGCAAAGGTAAAAATAAATTAGGTTTATTTTTAAACCTGAGGTTCTTAAGATTTAAAACTTTCTATTAATTCTTTTATATCTATTAGTTTTAATAAAATGGCCAGAATTAAACAAATAAAACCGCCCAACAGTAGTGTCCATATCCATAAAAAAGGTAATTGCGAGGTATAATAAATTATACTAGCTACTCCGATTAAAAATGCAATAGAACGAAGGAGTAGCTTTACATTTAAGCGCATTTTAAATATCTTAAAGACAAGCCACCATTGTCCCGCGGCTACCAAAAATTGCGTAAAAACCGTTGCCCATGCTGCGCCTTCTGCCTTGTATTCTCCAATCAAAACAGCATTTAGCACGATGTTTAACACGGCTCCGCACAAGGCCACCACATTGAGTCCGAACAGACTACCGTTAGCGCTCAACAGGGTTCCGTTGACATAGCTCATACCCATTGCCACAAAGGAAAACATCAAAATCCCTAAGATCCGTCCCCAGTAGACTGTAGCGTCGTCGTAGAGCAATGTCATAATTGGTACCTGATAAAACCAGCACAGCATAGCCGTAGTCAGCGAGACAACAAACAGCAACTTAAATCCGAGTTGCTGTAATCCGACAATCGATTGTTTGTTCTGAAGGAGTTTTGCGAACATTGGCAAGAGTAGTCCCGCCATCAGAAACCCGATCATATTACTAGCATCCAGCATCCGGTAAGCTGCAGCGTAAATGCCTGCTTGTTCCTTGCCATCAGTAAGCAGTCGTTCTAGCATTACTTGGTCGATTCGGGTAAAAACACCTGCCAGAAAAACCGTTAAGGCATACGGATAACTCTTTTTGAGGATTAATACGATAAACGGCCAGCTAAACCGGAGTTTAAGTTGGTAATTGACCTTTGGCATGATCCACGCGAACGCCACGATTACTGTTATAACGTAGGACAGGGTTTGGGCATACACAAAATTCTGAATACTGAAATAATCGGAGAAAGGGGGCACCCACAAGAGTAACCCACAAAAAACAATCATCAGTAGTTTGTCGAGGGCGGAAAAGAAACTGTCTGTCTTGTAGTAATGCAGTCCACTGATATTCGACCTTAGGTAAAAGATCATTGAAACCAATACCTGATTGATTGCCAGGAATGCCAGTATTTTGAATTGGATGCTGTCATACCCTATAAACCAGCCAATTCCAAGCGTGATCAACATATAAACGCCACCAAGCATCAATTTCAGCACTAGGATATTCGGCAAGTATTTCCTCAGCAACTGTTGGTGTTGAGCGATATTCCGGTTATTGAATAACTGTATCCCAAAGTCATTGATAATCTGTAACAGGTAGGAAAAACTAAGGAGCGAAGCGTACCAGCCTCCGTATGTCTCTGCGCCCACCAAATTTTGAACGGCCCGATCAATTCCAAAGATATAAAACGGCTTGATCAACAAGTTAATGGAGATCAGAAAGAATAGATTTATGAGAAAGGAACGCTTCAAGGATTTATAAACTGTATCAATTACTTTTACACTGCTTCAAGGATTTATAAACTGTATCAATTACTTTTACACTGCTTCAAGGATTTATGCACTTATTATTGAGTGACACAAACTTAGTGTTTTGTAATCTGATTTTTACATAAAAACAGGATTATGAAGTAGAAATTCCATAACCGTAGTAGAAATAGTTAGGTTTAAGTTACTAGGGGTTACGACTCCTCTTCCGCTTTACGCTTCTCAATGTATTCAGCAATTAGTTCCCCTACGATGTCTCTCACTCTGGCTTTTTCTTGAGCTGCGATTTGCTTTAACTCATCAATTCGATTTTCGTCGAAGGTAAAGGAGATCCTTTTTTTCTTCGCCTTTTCTTCCATGTGTGCCGTTTCGATCGTACTTCTGATCAGAGAATCAAGGCCGAAATCAGGTTTGGTGCGACGTTTTACGGCAGATCCGCCATCTTTTACATTGTTTTGAGCTTCCTTTACGACTTCCTCCACAGCGTCTTGAAAAAACAAGTCGAGTCCTGAGGAGAAGCTCTTTTTGGAACCTGTCTTTTTTGTTTTTTTCACAGTTGTCTTTGGCTCTTCTTTTGGTGCAGACTCATATACCTTTGCGGTATTATCATCACCGAAAAGGGAATCGAGGCCAATGGCAAATGTCTTTTTATTTTTATTCTTACTCATTCTTGTTTACTAGTTCTACAATTATACTTCAACAGCCTCCATACGTTCCATAATCTCTCTTGAAAGCGCAAGATAATCTTTCGCACCATTGCTTGATTTGCTGTAGCTAAAAATATCTTTTCCTGATGCTGGAGCCTCTGCAAGTGCCACGTTATCACGGATAAAGGTTTTGAATACCCGATCACCAAAGTGTTTCTGAATGGTTTCTACCACATCTCTGTTTAGTACTTTTCTTGAATCGTACATTGTAGGGATAACGCCACCGATATTCAGTTTTTTATTGAGTCGGAATCTTACCTTGTCCACTACTTGCTTGATTTTCACTAATCCCTGCAAGGCCAAAAATTGCGTTTGCAATGGTATGATTACAGTGTTACTTGAGGTCAGTGCGTTGAGTGTCAACAGTCCAAGGGATGGTGGACAATCGATAATCACATAATCATAATTTAGCGTATGAGGATCGATCAACTCCCTAAGGATAAACTCTCGTCCTGCTTCGTTGATGAGCTCCATCTCTGCACCACTAAGATCTAAGCAACTGGTTACAACGTCAAGCCCCTCACGGTATTCAATTGGTTCCAATTCTGCTTCCCCTCTCATGGATTCGTAGATGGTTACTTTTGGCCTGCCTAATCCTAGTGAAAGGGTTAGATTTGCCTGTGGGTCAAGGTCAATCAACAGCACACGCCGTCCTAATTCTACGAGCCCTGCTCCGATACTAATTGCACTAGTCGTTTTACCGACTCCTCCTTTATGATTCAACAGGGATATAACAAATGCCATATGTCGTTTTAATTATTGATTTTCAGACTACTGCCAGACTCATTCCAGCAAAAATAGTTACAAACACAACAAAGATGCACATTTTTGCTTGGAGATGAAACAAAAGTGTTAATAATTACTAACATTGTGTGGAAAATATTGGGTGGCGGATAGTCACAAATAGGATTTTTAATTGGAATAAGGGTTTATTTTCATCCCAAAACTTATATAAGTCATTTCCGTTCGATTTTACTTCTTTTTGTGTTGTTTCCACTTTATTTTTTCCAACAAATAACTAATCAATCAGATGAATGTTCGGAACCTACGCTAAACCTTGAGAGTAATCGATCCAATCATTCTTATCTTAATAGAATTGTGGATATTTTTTTTAACTTGGTTCTTTATCTAAACCCGAATAAAATGAGCCATAAATGAATAATGTCCTGCTTTTCCAGAAATCTCCCTACGAAACGCACTTTAGAGATTTGTACTAAATACGTGACCTTAAAAAACGGAAAGGGTTCGTTGTGATCGTATAGACCTGATTAAGATAATTTGAAATAATGAAAAATCACCTGATCCTGTTTTTCCATTTTGCCGGTGGTAACCGCTACAGTCTAAAAGCGTTTGAAACGTTAGTAGATGCGGATTGTTTTTTTGTCGAGTTACCTGGAAGAGGAAAACGAATGACTGAAGATTTGCTTACAGACATTGATACAGCTGTCCCTGATATTATCAAACAAATAGAACCCTTAATTGCAGTTTATCCTTCCTTTAGCCTTTTTGGCCACAGTATGGGCGCCTTATTAAATTATCTGGTCATTCAACATCTAGTCGCAGCAAACAAGAAACTACCGACTCACCTATTTGTCTCTGGGAAAGGGGCTCCTTCCGTTAAACGAAACAATATTTTACGTTACAACTTGCCTTCTACAGCGTTTTGGCAAGAAATATCCAAGTACAACGGCACATCCAAAGAGGTTTTAAAAAATGAGGAACTGGTCGCACTTTTTGAACCCATTCTCCGAGCGGATTTTCAAATCATTGAAGAATATACCCATACGCCCAAACCCAAATTACCCTTTCCAATTGTTGGTTTCTTTGGTACTGATGATGACATTACTAATCAAGAAGCGGACGCCTGGCAAGAGGAAACCACTGTTAATTTTGAACGCCATTGGTTTCCGGGAGGTCATTTCTTCATACTGGAGTATTTTAGGGAGATTGGGGACGTTATGAATCGCCTGATTACTGAGAGAGGTGGTTAGTGGTTATTGCTTTACCAGTTTTTTAAAACTTCTACCTTCATCAGTTCGTAGTTCAAGCCAATAGACACCCTGAGGAATTGCTTCAATGTTCACAGTAATTTCACCCAAATCCGAAATAGATTTCTTTTCAATGACGGCTCTTCCACTAGAGTTATACAAGGTTAAATCAATTCCACTTGTTGTTTGCTCTTCAAATGCAATATGCACTATATTGGATCCTGGATTTGGATATACCTTAATATTTTGATTGACAATATCCTCGGTATTAATCAGGCAGTTCAAAAAAGTGATATTTGGGCTTCCATTATCTAATACCTGAACGCCTGTTGGAGGAAAGGGCAATGTCCAAACACAAACTTGTATGGGTTGAGACATTTGTTGTAGAAGAAGCGTATTAATTCCTTGAGAATAAGTAATATCTAAAAAATGAAGTCCCGGATTATCAGTAAGTTTTAAAAACTGCAAATTAGGATCTTCTAGGGTCAAACTCGTAAATAGGTTATCAGTACCTTCAATTGATATAAGACTGGGCGAATTAGTTATTGTTAAATCAAGATTTGTGAGTTTGTTTGCATAACAACTCACGGTTGTCATTAAATAATTATTTGCAAAAGTTATTTGTGTGAGTTCATTCTTTTCACACGAAAGGTACCTAAGGCTTGTATTATTACTTACATCCAACGTTGTCAGTTGATTACTACTACAATTCAAGTCCGTTAACTGCTGAAGCCCTGCTACGTTTAAGGAAGTTAATTTGCTGAAACCACACCAAACAATTTTCAAATTTGGCGCGCCCAAAAGATCCAAGGAAGTCAATTCAGTAGAAGCAACAGTTAAATTTGTCAAGGAATCGTTCCCGGCTATTTGGATGTTTGCCAGTAGACTGGCGGCTGCATTTAGGTCCTTTAATTTATGGTTATTGCTTATGTCTAAAGCGGTAACATTACTAGTATGTAAATCAAGTATTTCTAAATTTGTCAAGTTAGAAACATCCATTGAATTACCAATATACCTTCTACCTAACAGCTTTTGTAGATTTGTTTGGTTGTTCAAGCCAATCGTTGGGATACTAGTTATAGAAATATTAAGAATTTTAAGATTAGCCTGTTTGGATATGTCAAGGGAGGTCAGGTTGAGGTTCTCTTGCAACTGTAATTCTTCCAATAAAAGATTGTTATCCAAATTCACACTTGCCAATGGGTCAACTCTTGCGGCTTTTAAAATAGTTAACAAGGAATTGTTTGTCACATCGAGGGTGTCAATTTTTTGGTTAGAAATATCTAAAAATTCAAGATTCAAAAATGCCTCAATACCTTTCAGACTGCTTATAGTATCAACAAACCCAAGATACGGAAATGGTTCATAAACAGCTCTTAGATCTAAGCTATCAATAGCAAGGGCTTCCTGAAAACTGATTTCGCTATCCCCTCCAGTATCCACTCCTGCGGCTATTAATTTCGCTTTGAAGATAGAATCTGGGATTGAAACAATTTGAGATTGCAATGAATAGGAAAGACATAAGGATAGTGCGATAAAGATTAGTGCTTGCTTCATATTTGTATACTTTAAAGAAGATGAATTAACTATTTACTTCTTTCATGTTCGTGATTAATTTATTTAAAATCTGAGACAATGGAAGGTAATAGTTATATTCTCAAGCTATTATGACAAAAATTTTACTTGGATCTGGTTTAACACAGAATGGTCGTTCAACTCAAAACTCATTCTTTTTCTCCTTCGTATACAACGTCCCCTCACACCATACATAATTCACTTTTCCCCATTCGGTAACCGATTTTACATCATAGAAAAAACCACTACCGTTTAAGTTGGCACTGGTGTTACATAACAACGGGACACCTGTGAGCGCATAGTACTCCGTAAGCAACTCAAACATAAATTGTTGATCCTCGGAGACGGTTTGGAGCCTGGCAGTTCCATCTACGTGACAGATAGCAGGTATTTTGTCTACCCAGGCTGCTCGTACTTTATGATCAAACAACATATAAGGATCGGTACCACCAAGTGAGAAGATGCTTGGTGCTTCAGACGCTAAACAGATGGGCGCAACAGGTCGAAAGCTTTCTCTGCCTTTAATCGCATTCAGTATGGCTTGCATTCGTTTTGAAGTAGGCGGTGCTAAGATACTTCGATGGCCCAGCGCTCTAGGGCCAATCGCAGCTCTTGAGTTTAATGCGACAATGGGTTCGCCGGTCTCATGAAGCAATTGAGCCAACTCTTTTACTGAACATGCGGAAGTCGTCCATCCATCAATTGGGGTGTTTTTCAACACAACGGGTCCAGAGAAGGCAGACCATTCCATGTGATTGTGTTTAGTTTGCGTCCACATCTCACAAACAGCGGCACCTAAGGCACTTCCAGAATCATTCGGATAAGGCGCTACAAAGACGTCTTTAAACAATCCACTTGCTCGTATGGCGCTATTCCACTTGATATTGAGAGCACTACCACCACAGAAACAAAAATTACTTGCCGGCAATCCGTCTTTTGTGATTTTTTTCTTTAATCCTTGCAGCAGCTGATCTTGTAGAAAGGTATGAAACGTTAACAGAACATCAGCATCCGAATAAGACTTATCCTTTACATGTTCAACAATGGCGCGACAAAATTTGTGTTCGAACTGATTCGAAATTTCTAGTTCGTTTTTGTAAATCTTTGGTAATTCCTGAAGGAGATCTGTTTTTACCTCCCCCGCTCCCATGTAAGACATGATCTTGCCTGCAATAGAGTACCCTCCAAAAAAGCCAATTAATTCCATTTTTTTACGGTCTGCTTCCAATTCTTCTTCTGTTTTTTTGTAGGGCCCAAAATATTGACCAATAATAGAATAAGCTGTTCCCAGAAGAAAAAACAGATGTCCTTTGTTGATGATCTTTTTTTGTCTGGCATCTACATAATACAGTCTGGGATACTGCCCTCCATCCCATGCCAAGACGTAACTGTTTTCTTGTTTTGCTGCAAAGGGGCTGGCACAATAGGTTCCAAGAATATGAGCCGTTACATGCATGTAGGTTGAATAGGAAAACGTTTTACCGGCAATGGGTAAACAATCCTTAAATACTTTTCTTTCTAAGATATCTTGCCCTAAATTCGTCTCATTATACCCGCCTACTGTAAGGGATATTTCTCCTTCCTCAGCGTTACAAAAAACCTTAGAATCTCCTCTCCAATGTTGTCCTTGTCCGTGCCACCCATCAATTACGAATTGATCTATACTGTCAAGGGAATAGCCATTGGTTTTAAGGATTTCCGGAATTACATCAATGTGTTTAATTCCTGAATACCGATGGTTATTGTTGATTTTCTCCATTTCAATGGAAAATTTCAATTGTCCATCTTCAATTACTGCTATCCCACCATCATGAGTGATTTTGATTCCACAAATTATCATTATTTATCGTCTTTTATTTCTTCAACAAATTATATCTAACATTAAACCACAACAAAACAAACATCCGTCTCCAGGAATAGGCAACAGGCAACGATTTAATGATTTCCTTTGCTTTTTCCTTGTAATTGGCAGCACCTAACCGATAAAAACAGGATAAGTGAGAACCATAGAAAAGCTTGAAAGACAAGGCCAAATCGTTCCAATAAAATTTCTTATAGTTGCATCCTATTAGTTTTGCATAATCTTGCATGAACTTGGGATAACAGACTAAACAATCGATGTGATTGCTGTATGAGAAATAGTTCTTGTAATAGTTATAGTCCTCGCTTATTATTTCCTGCATTACCTCCTTGTCGGTTAATTGAATTTCTCCAGACAATAGTTTAGCTAAATATCTGGCTTGCATTTCTGAACAAGCAGGCCATCCGCCTTGAGTGGGTCTTGCCCAACCGACTAAACTGATACGAGTGCCATGATCAGGGTGAATGGAATGTTTAAACAACTTTCTGGGGTTACTGAAATCCTTCTTGAAAAAGAAATTGTCGAACAAGGATTTGTCATATCCCGTATTAAAAACAATACAATCTGCGGTTCGCACTTCGCCAGATTCTAGTGTGATGGTATTTCCTTCAATATGGGCGATTTTCCCTTTTGTCAGCTTGAGTTTTCCAGTGACCACATTATTTACAAACCGATCGCTTTTGGTTAAAAACTTTCCAATAAATGAATCTCTTTCCTTTATCCATGACTGGACAAGCAGTTCGCCCTCATTCCCAATTTTCATATTGAGATAGTACGCTGCTTTTGCTTTCATAAATGCATCAATTCCTTTCTTTCCTAGGGAATAATAGCAATTGGCTGTATAAGAATCATTGGTAAACCCATTAATCCATCTGGGCACCACATTGGGGTAGTCTCTTACAAGTACTTCGCAAGGAGTCACTTCTGAAATTTCGTGTGCAATATCAGCACCTGATTCGCCTAATCCAATACAAATCACATTTTTGCCTGCAAACCGATCGGCATTTATGTAAGTACTCGAATGAACCACTTCTCCCTTGAATTCTTGTAACCCTTTGATGTTTGGTATGAATGGATCTCTATTAACACCCGAGCAAACAATTACGTGATCAAACGTTACTGTTGTTTCCATTCCATTTTGCACTACCTTTACTTCGACTTCTATCCCGTTTTTATCTGTGACCTCGACTACCTCTGTGCTGTATTGAATGTATTTAGCAATATCAAAATGGTCGATGTACCGTTTAAGGTAAGCTCTGTATTCAGTGGCGGTCCAGTAGGTTCTTGCTTCTCCTTCCGGCATAAAGTCTGAAAATGCCATAAAATAATTGGAGACGGTGAGTAACAAAGAGTCGTAAGATTTCCCGCCCTCTTTAACGCTTCTAAACATGCCACCATAATCACTCTTAGACTCATAGCAGATAATATCAAAATCATAATTTGACAATTCTTTCACCGTAACTAAGCCGGAGGGACCGCCTCCTATGACACAAATTCTTTTTTTATTCATTGATTTGAGTCTTTATGATGACTGCGACATTTTTACTATGCGTATTGACAAAGTAGTGTCCTGAATTGGGTATTATAGAATAACTGACCTGGTCAGAAAAATGGGTCCACGAATCAGCTGTGAATTCTCGATCTTTTGTTGCGATATCCTGTTCTCCGCATATACAATGAATTGGAAGGGGCAATTTTTTATTATTATAAATTTGATTCAGGATATTGTAGGAAAGTTTCGTGTCTTGATTGAGCCCATTTATAAATTTCTGTTTAATGGTAGCATCTACTTTTGTCGCATCTAATAACTGATTGACCCCATCTTGAAAATTCACAAAGTCAACAGGTTCATAGACTTCTTCTAGTGTTTTCATTTTTACATCTGCCCTAAAATGTTGTGCACACAGAAACAACCCTTTCAGCTGATAGTTAAGCGCTAATAGCTCATAGGCCATTAACAAAGCACTACTTGTACCGACCGAAGTTCCTAGTAAGTAAATGTAGTTTTTAGTCAACTTTGCTTGAACTTCTGAAATCAGCATTGAACGAATGTCGTCTAGCGTGAAGTTGTCTTTTCCTAAGTTCCAGTGATGCCAGGGGAAAGAAACGATGTATACATTTCCCAGGGCAGATAATTCCTGTGCGAGTGTATCGTATGATCCTAGTAATGCACCAGCGTTAGGGAAGAGCATAAAACTCTTTTCATTGGTTTCATTGACATGGAATTCTTGAATTAATTGAAGTTCTTTGTCTACGGTTTCTGTTGCCATAAAATTAGCAATCTTCGCTATTGTTGGATGGACAAAAATGTTTTGGATAGAGACTTCTTTTCCTAGTTCTTTCTTCATACTGTTCATGAGCGCCACCGCTTTCAAACTATGACCGCCTAGGGAGAAAAAGTCATCGTGGATACCGATTTTGTCGTCGCTAATTCCTAGTACATCACTCCAAATTTTGACGAGTTGTTTTTCTTGATCTGTCTCAGGAGCAACATAACTTGAAGAACCATTGGCTCCTAAAGAACCTTTTGTACCCAAAGGATTCGGCAATCTCTTTTTATCCAACTTTCCATTTGGTGTCAACGGAAATTCTTTTAGTTTAAAATAAAAGTTTGGAACCATATAATCAGGAAGACTTACTAGTAATTTTTCTTTTATTCCATCGTTTAAGGTTGCTTTTTTGGTATTGAATAAGTTGTTGTAAAATCGGTTTTGTTTGTATTTCCCTCCATGATTCGGCAGGTCATATTCAAATGAAATTGGATGAGTGTGTTTCCTCGAAAGAACCTTCCCACTTAAATAAAAATCCGGATTCAACTGGTTATCAGATAATGTTCTTTTGACCTCTATATCAATTGTATCTCCTTTTGTCAGCAAAACAGGTTCGTCAAAAACAGGAACATAAATGGGCAGCCAAACCGTTTCATTTTCAAGGATATTAAAAATTATCTGCTCATCAATAAACAACTCTAAAGACAACAGAAACCCAGTTATACTTCCACTCTTTTCTATTACTAAACAAATGCTGTGCGTGCCTTCCAGTGGATCGATGACCGTATGATCGATATCTTCGAAACTGGCAAAATTACTAATGATGCACTCCTTGGGGAAATGCTCCACACACATCCTCAGATCGAAGGACTTTCCTACGTAGTCGAATATCTTATTCGTGTAGTATTGTCCTACCTCATCAAAATTGAATTGGTGCATGTCATCCGAGAAGGCAACGGCAGATATATTCGTTCTTGTTCGTTCAGGGATCATGTTTTCAGGATGGTGTAATAATCGTCTGGCATGGTTTATCAGTTTAGCTGCTCCTTCTGACCCTCCGATTGAACCCACAATTTCTGAAATACAGTAATCCACTTTTTCTGGAAGATTGACCTTCATAATATCTCCATGGATGACTATGATTTTGTCTTCCAGCCCAAGGGATGAAATCGTGTTTTTCGCCTTCTCATAGACTTCCTGTTGGATCTCAACAGTATAAATCTTTGACGCGCCCGCCTCCAACGCTAAACGAGAAAGAATCGCATCTGGGCCTGTACCTATTTCTAAAACCGTCTTGCCCTTTAATTTTTTATCAAAAACGGTCTTGTAGTATTCATTAGATGGTTTACCAGTCAAATAGAGGTAGGTAATTTCATCAAATACAAAATATTCAGAAATTGAAGGATGAAATCTTGGCTTCTGCACTTCTGTGTAGTATGCCGCCAAGTGTGTTTGTCCTTCCTTATTTTCTAAGGGCAACACTACCGCATCATTTATTGCGACCAACTGCTTCAGTTGATGTTCTATTTCTCCAAGTTCTATCCGATAGCCTCTTATTTTTACCTGATCATCTTTTCTTCCTAGAAACTCTATATTGCCATCAGACAACCATCGTCCTAAATCTCCAGTTTTGTACATTCGTTCTCCTACAACAAACGGGTTACTCACAAACTTCTCTGCTGTTCGTTCCGGAGCATTCAAATAACCTCTTGCCAAGCTTGTCCCTGCAATACAAATTTCTCCAACTACTCCGATTGGCAACAGGTTGTGCTGTTCATCTAATACATAAATTTGATTATTCGCAATTGGCTTCCCGATAGGAATGACACTGTACTCTAAAGGATTCGGTATTCTATATTTAAGCGTAGTAACGGTGTTTTCTGTAGGACCATATTTGTTGATCAAAATAAAATCTTTACTGTATTCAATAGCCAATTCTTCACTCAGCACACCACCACCAAGGGTAATCACTTTTAAATCAGTCGTTCGTAAATCAGTTAACTCCTTTAGATAATTAGGCATTGTAAACAAGTGCGTTGCATGATGCTGGTTAATCAAATCAACAAATTTTGAAGGATTGAGTAAGTTATCTTTAGAGACAAAAATGAACGCGGCACCTCGGATGAGCGGAGAGAGTAGATGATCAACAAATGCATCAAATGAGGTGCCTACCATTGAAATAACAGTTGAATCTGAATCAATGTATGTTGAAGAAAAAATCAAGTTCACAACAGACCTGTGATTGACCATTACTCCTTTCGGCTGCCCGGTAGAACCAGAGGTATAGATGACATAAGCCAAATGGTTACTTGTTGTAGAGACCTCCAAATTCGTTGTAGTATACGCTTCTTGAGATTGAATAAATTTATCAAGTTCCGATTGATCGATTACCGCTTTGACGTTCGAGTCCTTCAACATAAACTCAATTCTATCTGTTGGGTATTCCGGATCGATAGGAACATATGCCGCACCACTCTTCATGACACCCAATAGCGCGATGATCATCCACTCTGTTCGTTTGAGCTGAATAGCGATTAAATCATCCGATTGGACTGAATAGGTTTTCCTTAAATAATCGCCTAGTTGATTTGCTTTTTCATTGAGCACTGTATAGGTCAATTCCTTTTCCTTATATACAATCGCCACATTGTCAGGCGTAGACTTTACTTGCTTTTCAAAGAGATCAATGACGGTTTTATCCTTTGGAAAATCAGCTTGTGTATCGTTGAAGGCTACTAGTAACTGTTCTTCCTCCTCTTGGCGCAAGAACGTGATCTCAGAGATTGGAAGATTCGGTTTTGAGACCAGGGATTGAATGACCTGATTTAAGTGATTGCTCAATTGATTGATGGTCTCTTTCTTAAATAAGTCTTGATTGAAAAAGGTAATCACTTCAATCTTGTTATCTACTTCCGTGAAGGTAAACGTCAAATCATAGTTCCACGAGACACTGTTCTGCGTATCTTCAAGTGGTCGAATTTCGAGTCCTTCAAACCCATGACTGATATCTGCCTGCTCGTTGTTTTGTAGTACAACCATCACATCAAACAAGGGGCTGCGGCTTAAGTCTCGCTGCAATCCCAGATTATTGACCAATTCGTCGAATGGATAATTTTGATGTTCAAAAGCCTTTAATGTATGTTTGTTTACAGCTTCAAGCAATGCTTTAAAACTTGTTTCTACCTTAAATTGGGTTCGGAATGCCAAGGTATTCAGGAAAAATCCGATCTGATCACTCAAATCGCTGTGTTCTCGTCCTGCGATAGGGCTGCCAATCGTTATATCTGTCTGACTGGTGTACTTGTGCAACAACACATTTACACTTGCCAGTAAGCTCATAAATAGCGTGGAGCCTGTTTGTTGCGTAATCTCTTTTAATTGTCTAGTGAGCGCCGAGCTAAGTGTATGGCGTACCAGACCTCCATTAAATGTTTGGACGGCTGGACGGCTGTAATCCCATGGCATGTTTAGTTTTGGCAGCACTCCGCTGAAGGTGTCTAGCCAGTAGGCTTTTGATGATGATTCGCGGGTCTCATTTGCCTTTATCTGACGCTGTTGCCACGCACTAAAATCCTTGTACTGGATCCTCAATTCTGGTAAGGTAACTGCTGTATTGTTCTTTGCGCTATTGTAGTAGGCTTGCAAGTCCCTGAGCAATATATTCATACTCCATCCATCACTTATAATGTGATGCATCACAAATACAATGAGATAACTGCTTTCTGATTGCTGAATTAAAGTAACCCGAAAAAGAGCATCTTTCTCTAAGTCGAATTCAGATTCAATCGCCTTTTTCGCTAGTGATTTTGCCTTATCTTCTTGATTGTTATGATTGCTTACATCCTGGTAGTTTAACTTGAAATTCTGTTTGTCTTCAGGTGTTATCCACTGCCTTACGTTCCCGTCATCATCATCTTTAAATATAGTCCTCAAGGACTCATGACGAGTGATTAGCTGATGAAATGCTTGTTCGAACATTTTAATATCTAACGCTCCTCTTATGGTATATGCTCCGCCTATTTTATAGGCAGCATTACTTCCTTCAAATTGACTCAACACCCATAGTCGTCTTTGTGAAGAAGACAACTCATAACTCGCTTGAATGGGCGCCGCTGGTATCGATTGATTTGTAATGTATTTCGAAAGAAAAGAAATGATTTCAGTTTTGTTAGTTGTTATTTCTTCAATAACGGCTTTGGTCAGTTCAGCTTTATCTTTTGCGATAACGCCGAGCTTACCATCGACTGATTTAATCGAAATTCCTTTTCGTTTTAATTTTTTTAATAATTCAATCATAAGACTACTATTGTTCAGTCATAATGGTTTTTAAAAACTTAGGTCTATCTTATCTGTCAAGTCATAGATCTCTTTAAGAACGCTTTGTCTTTCAACGGGCAAATGTTCGTTCTTTATTCAGGAGACCTCTCAGGTCTGCAAGACCTAACAGGTCGCTTGTTCTTCGTAGCCTACGACTCTATCAACTTTTCAACTCGTCATTTTAAATATGGTCTAACACTACTATATGGGTGACGCACGCTTTGACCGTTATATTACAAGGTCAAAATCGGCTGTATCTTCTGCTTCATTTGCCAGCGATATAACTTCTATTGACGCTCCTATTTTTTCAACTGTTTTATTGGTAAAGACATCTTTTATAGAAAGCTTTACAGACAACTCTTTTGCTATTTTACTGATTACTGTTGTGGCTTTTAGGCTATGGCCGCCTAGCTCAAAGAAATCATCATTAATGCCGATTTTATGGGCCTCTATCCCCAGGACTTCACTCCAAATTATTACCAGTTGCTTTTCTATATCAGTTCTTGGTGCTACATATTCTGTGTCACCATTCAAGTCTGATTCACTAGGGTTCGGCAAGGCTTTTTTATTCAGCTTTCCATTTTGCGTTAATGGGAATTCCTCTAGCTGAACAAAATAGGTTGGAATCATATAAGCAGGTAGGTTGGCTTGTAAGTGAGTTCGAAGCTCCTTGGTGTTCAGCTTCTGTTGTGATTTTAAATACGCAACCAATTCAGTCTCATTCCCCTTACTTTCTTTGGGCAATACAACACATTCCTGGATCGCAGTATATTGTTGTAAGGCGTGCTCTATTTCTCCTAGCTCTACTCGATATCCTCTTATCTTTAATTGATGATCTTTTCGACCTATAAATTGAATAGTCCCATCTGGGAGCCATTTTCCCAAATCTCCTGTCTTGTACATTTTTCTGCCTTCTGTAAAGGGATTGGGGACAAACTTTTTTGCTGTTAATTCGGGTCTATCTGAATAGCCTCTTGCCACTCCGTCTCCTGATACACAAATCTCTCCTACAACACCGATTGGTACTAGATTTTCCTTTTGATCTAAAATGTAGATTTGGGTGTTTGATATCGGTGAGCCTATAGTATTGGGTTTAAATTTACGGTTAGGTGCGTAGGTTTTAGAAGTTACAACATGGGTTTCTGTTGGTCCATAATGATCGTGTAGGGTGATGCCTTTTCTATTTAACTCAGCAATCGATTGTGTTGAAATACTTAGCTTTTCGCCTGCTACGATGATATGCTTTAAAACACTTGAACCTTCAGTAGCTATAAATTCATCTAAAAAGACTTTAGTAAAATAGCTAGTTGGTAAATAGATCCCATCTATCTTATTTTGAACCATATAAGCGAAAAGAGCCGTCGTGTCGAATTTTAAATCAGTAGAAGCGACGTACAGACTAGAACCCTTCAGTAACGTCGTCATGACCTCCTGAATCGACACATCAAAGCTAAACGAAGCAAACTGCAGTAATCTATCAAATTTAATCGAATCACTATTATCTATGGAGTCAGCGTGATGAACAATATTATTTATCGTTGAATTTAATTGTTCTACCGCTTTAGGTTTGCCTGTGGAGCCAGATGTATAAATGACATAAGCCAAGTGGTTTGAGTCACTAACGATTTCCAAATTTGTAGTGGAGTACTTCGATTGAAGAGCATTCAACTTCGTGAGTTTCTCTTGGTCAATCAATGTTTTGGCCTTCGAATCTTTAAGCATATAATCAATTCGGTCCTGCGGATATTCCGGATCAATAGGAACATAGGCAGCACCACTCTTTAGTACTCCCAAAATGGCAACAATCATCCATTCTGATCGATCGAGTTTAATCGCGACTAAATCATCTGGTTTTATGTTATATGTTTGTCTTAAGTAATCGCCCAACCGATTCGCCTTTTCATTTAATTCGTTATAGGTCAACTGATTATTCTCAAATACAACTGCAATATTGTCAGGCGTTTGTTCTACTTGTTCTTCAAACAATTGGATGAGTGGTTTTTCACTAGGGTAATTAGCATTTGTATCATTAAACTCCAGCAATAGCTGTTTTTCTTCCTCTTTACTTAGAAGTGTGAGGTCTGAGAGTGGAATAGTTGGATTTGCAATGACTACATCAATTAATGTGTGCAAATGATGGCTCAATTGTTCAACGGTTTGTTGTTTAAACAGATCTGTATTGTATTCAATGTCTACTAGGAATTTATTTCCGACTTCTGTAAAGTTAATCGACAAATCAAATTTACTGATAATACTTTCAGTATTGGTTTTATAAGGCTTTATGGAAATTCCATCCATCATACTTTTTGAAAAATCTGCCATCTCGTTGTTATTCAAGATGACCATGATGTCAAATAGGGGATTGCGACTCATGTCCCGTTCCAGATTTAAGTCATCAATCAACTGATCAAACGGATAATCCTTGTGTGCGTAGGACTTAATAGCATTCCCTTTTATTTTTTTGAGAATACCAACGAAATCATCGTCTTGTGAGAATTGATTTCTGTAGACGACTGTATTTAAATAAAGCCCTACCTGATCAAATAGGTCGTAGTGCGGTCTAAACATCATCGGGCTACCTAGTACGATGTCTGTTTGACCAGTGTACTTATACAATAAAACATTTACGAGTGCCAGCACACACATAAAAGAGGTCGCGCCAGATTCTTTATACAACCCTTCAATTTGTCGTGCTTTCTCCTCGCTAATTGTTGAAGAAATTACTGCCCCATTAAATGTTTGAGCTTTCGGTCTAGCGCAGTCTAGTGGGAAGTTTAATTTGGGTTGATCATCTCTGAATTGATTTCCCCAAAATGCTTTAGATCGGTCTGTCTGGAATCGCTGATGCCATACCGCATAATCCTTGTATTGAAGCTTCAGGTCAGGGAGTTGTAGCACCTCATTTTTTAGCGTGCTATTATAATGTAAAAATAAATCACGCATGATAATATTCACACTCCAGCCATCACAGACGATATGATGCATCACACAAATAAAGACAAAGTCATCACTAGATTTCCGAAGTACCGTGCCCCTCAATAGCGGACCGTTCTCCAGATCAAACACCTTTTTTGATTCGGTATCAATATTCGCATTTACAATTTCCTCATGTGCGTTGTTTTCTAAATCTATAAAGGTTATCTGAAGTTTACATTCCTCTGCGGGAAGGACCCACTGCCTAATACTCCCCGAATCATCAAATCGATAGACTGTTCTCAAGATTTCATGTCGATCAATTAAAAAATTGAATGATTCTTCCAGTACGTCAATTGCTAATTCTCCTTGAATGCTTAAGACGAATGGGATATTATAGGCTAATGAATTTTTATCAAATTGATTTAAAAACCACAGTCGGCGCTGGGCCGGTGAGAGTGGATAACTTATACTTTGCGCTGCTAAAGGGATATCAGATTGTTCTCGGAGATACTTTCTCATCGAAAAATAATCAATCAACTTCGCTTTGTTGGTCTTTATTTCTAAAAGCGTATCCTGACTAATTGTGCCTTGATGCTTTATTTCCAATTTATTATCGGCGGTTAAAGCAATTTTTATCCCTTGATCTTTTAGTTTCTCTAAAAGCGCTTTTTCTTCAATCATAATCTAAATAATTATCGTAGTCGTTTCCTCTTCTAAATCATCATCCGTCTGGAGATTCCATAATTCAGTTTCGACCAATTTTGCTAGGCTCTTGATATCTGTTGCTTCAAAAACATCCTGAGAAAGTAGGTTGATTTTAAACTCCTTTGTGATCTCAGAGTTTAAGCTAACAACAGATAGCGAATCTCCTCCTAGCTCGAAAAAGTCATCTGCAATACCAATTGTAGTGTCTTCAAAAAAGTTTTGGAAGATGGTCAATAGCTTTGATTCAAATTCCGTTAGATCCTTGTTTTCCTTTCCCTTAGAATATTGCTTTTTCAGGGTTACAGGGTTGTTTTTTTGAACGCTTTCCATTTTTGAAATGGGATTCCAAGTGAAATCATTCTTTACAAAAGAATAGGTTGGCAAGCTGATTTTTCTACCCGGGTTTTCTGTGGTAATCACCTCCCAGTTAACGGTTTTGCCGTTCACCCATAATTTTCCCAAGGCTTGGTTAGACAAGGACTGGAGATTCAAAGAATCTGTACCATTTGCAATTTGTATTGTTTGATCGCCTTGGTTTGAATCGCCCTTTTTAGTGCTATAGGCGGCAAGTTGTTGCTGCAGATCTTCATGTGAAGAACTGACAAAATAAGCTCTTCTGTTAAAGGGAGCTCTTCCTTGCTTCAATGTCCAGGAAACATCTGCTAAGTTTGGACGATTCGTGTCTAGAAATACGTTGAACTTTTTAATGTTTTCAGTTAACGCTTCTTCATTCTTGGCTGAAAACACAAATAGCCTTTCTTGCTCTTCAGTTGGTGATTGACGAACTTTATCCTCTTTATATTCTTCTAGAATTGCATGAACATTGGTACCACCGATCCCAAAGGAACTTATTGCTGCGCGCAGCGGGGCGGAAGCATCTGCAGACTTAAAATCGACCGTTTCAGTTGGGACTTGTAAAAAATCAAAGTCAACCAATTGATTCTTCTTCTTAAAATGCAATGTTGCAGGAATTTTTTTCTTCTTCAAACACAAAGCGGTTTTTATAAATCCAATCACACCAGCCGCACGATCTAAATGACCAAAATTTGATTTAACGGAACCGATATAGCAGGTTTCAGATTCTTCCTTATTGTAAGATTTTAGAATTGCTTTTATTTCTATTGGGTCTCCTATCTTAGTTCCAGTTCCATGTGCCTCGATGTAACCAATTGAATTTGGATCTACCTTGGCTACAGCAAGTGCAGCAGTAATACATTCAACTTGACCGCTTTCACTTGGTGATGAATAGGAATGCTTTCTATTCCCATCATTATTTACTGAAGAACCTTTTATGACACAATAAATATGATCTCCATCCTTAATAGCATGCTGCATTTTTTTAAGAATAACCACCCCGGCTCCTTCACCGCCAATTGTACCTGAAGATTCATCATCAAAAGGCCGACAATAGCCATCGTTTGAATTAATCATTCCTTCCTGGTGCAAATAACCGTAATTCGTATTTTCATTGATTTTCACGCCGCCAGCAATCGCTACGGTACACTCTCCAAGCAATAAATTTCGAGCAGCAAGATGTATGGCCGTCAAGGAACTTGAGCACGCTGTATTTACATTCATCGCAGGCCCTTTCAGGTTTAGCTTGTTGGAAATCAACGTGCTTGAGACATCATGAAGGCCTAACTGTAGTTTCATATAATCGCCAGCAGCATCAGCGGTCTCAGCTGCTAATTTAGCCATTCGATCGAAGTTGTAAGAAGCAGTCGAAAAAATACCAATTCTATCTTTCGATTCAAGGGGATTGATTCCAGCATCTTCAAGCGCAGCCCAAACACATTCGTGATAAATTCTGGTTTGCGGATCCATTAATTTAGCTTCTTTCGCTGTATAGCCAAAGAATTGATTGTCAAAAAAAGTTTTGTCGGCTAGGTTTATGCCCTTGTTAACAAAATTAGTCTTCTTGTAGGTGGTTTCCTCAACGCCCATATTTTCCAGTTCCTTCGAATCAAATTCTTGAACTAAATTTTTCTTATGAATAAGATTGTCCCAAAATTCATCCGGGGTATTGGAGTTTGGAAATTTCAACCCAATACCGATGACCGCAATTTCCAGTCCTGTGTATTTATGCTCCATGATTAAATAGATTTATATTGTCTAACAACATTTCGGAAGAGACAGTGGCTTCTGCTTGTCCGTTTGTAGCTTCATCAGCATTCACGGAGAAACCTTGGCTGATTGTATGAATCGTGGGATTAGAAAATAGATCCACAATATCAATCTGATATCCAAGTTGTTTAATTTTTTTAATGGTTTTTATACTTTTCATTGAATTTCCGCCAAGGGCAAAGAACTCATCATGAATCCCTATTTTATCTTCCTGAATTTCTAAAAACTCGCTCCATATCTTGACGAGCTGTTTCTCTGTCTCCGTGCTTGGTGCAACATAGGTTGAAGCGTCGTACCATTGCGAATCTGGATTTGGTAATGCCTTTTTATCCAGTTTACCATTTGAGTTCAATGGAAATGCTGAAAGTTGTACAAAGTACCGGGGAACCATATATTCAGGCAAGCTTTTTTTCAAATAGGTGCGTAATGCTTGAGTATTTAGTACTTCTTTTGAAGTTAGATAGGCCACCAACTCCTTCATGCCAGATTTACTATGTTTAGGGACGACCAAACAGTCTTGAATCGCTTCGTACTGATGCAGCACCCGTTCGATTTCTCCTAGCTCTATTCGGAATCCTCTGATTTTCACCTGATCGTCCTTTCTAGTGAGAAACTCAATATTCCCATCAGGTAACCATCTGCCCAGATCGCCTGTCTTGTACATTCTCTTACCTTCTTCAAAGGGATTATCTGTAAACTTCTTGGCAGTGAGCTCAGGTCTGTTTAAATAGCCTCTGCTTACGCCATCTCCGGTTATGCAGATTTCGCCAATTGCTCCTAGGGGAAGTAGGTTCTCATCATTGTCCAGAATATAGACGCGAGTGTTAGCGATTGGTTTGCCGATATTTTGCATCTCCACTCCATGTTGAATCTTCTTTTGGATACAGGTAACCGTCACTTCAGTTGGGCCGTATTCATTGATGAAATGATCTGAATAGTTGTGAGCGTTGCGCAGTAGGCTCTTAGACCATTGATCTCCTCCAGCGATGAGTCTATTTAGTTTTTGGGTTGATTTAGGATTCAATTCTTCTATGAAACCAGGGACTGCATGAAAATGTGTAATGCCCAAATCTTCGATGTATTCACCAATAAAATCAACATCATTAATATTAAATGCATTTAAAATGTGCAATTGCGCGCCGTTAAAAAGTGCTAGGAAAATTTGTTCAACAGAAGCATCGAATGCTACATTGGAAAACTGCAACACCTTCTCCTTGCTGGAAAATTCAAAACTTTCAGTTTGACTGGCTATCAAATTAATCACATTCCTATGTTCAACTAGTACACCTTTGGGTTTTCCAGTGGATCCTGAGGTATAGATGACATATGCGAGATGATTTGGTTTTGTGGTTGTATTAACATTGGCTTTGTTGTAATTATCTTGAACCATACTAAATTTATCGAGTTCAGCCTGGTCAATTAATGCGCGAGCGTTTGAATCTTTAAGTATGAAATCTATCCGTTCCTGCGGATAATCCAGATTGATAGGAACATAGGCGCCACCACTCTTCAAAACTCCTAGAATAGCGATAAGCATCCACTCTGATCTGTCCAGTAAAATCCCAATGAAGTCATCTGGTTGTATGGAATACGTTTGTTTTAAGTGATGCCCCAGCTGATTTGCCTTCTCATTCAACTCGCTATAAGTGAGCGTTTCACCTTCAAATACCAAGGCAATTTGATTGGGGGTTCGCTCTACTTGGGTCTCGAATACTTGAATAATCGTCTTGTCCAACGGATAATCCGCCTTGGTATCATTGAATGCTACCAGTAACTGATGTTGCTCTTTCTGACTTAAGTAGTTTAATGCTGCTATTGGTAAACTTGGGTTTATTACCAGTGCGTCTATTAGTTGATTGAGGTGATTCCCCAATCGTTTTATTGTTTTGGTTGAAAAAAGATCACTGTTGTATTCTATTTCTATTACTATTTCATCGTTAATTTCAGTAAAGTTGAAGGTCAAGTCAAATTTACTGATTGTACTTGCTTCCAGATTTTCGAAGGGTTTAATTTCTAATCCCTCTATTCCTTGATTCACGTCAACACGCTCATTGTTTTGTAGGGCGACCATGACATCGAACAATGGGTTTCTGCTCGTATCTCTAGGCAAATTCAATTCATCTATTAACTGGTCAAATGGATAGGCCTGATGTTCGAAAGCGGCTAGAGTGTTTGCATTTATAGATTCAAGAAGATCGTTGAAACTGTCGGTTGCGTTAAAGGTTGTCCTTAATGCCAAGGTATTGATGTAAAATCCTAGTTGATCATTCAAGTCGATGTGATCTCGACCCGCTAGTGGACTCCCTAAAATGATATCGGTTTGACCAGTATATTTATGTAGCAGCACATTAACACTTGCCAATAAACCTATAAATAAGGTAGCGCCGTTTTCTTGAATTACCGCTTTAAAGTTTTGAGAACGCTCTTGATTAATAATAAGGTTGATCTGACTTCCATTGAACGTTTTAATTGCTGGTCGTGGCTTGTCTAGTGGCATGTTCAAAACGGGTAAGTCGCCACTAAATTGATTTTGCCAAAAGGTTTTTGAAGCGTTTAAATCTTCATTCTGAATGGTAGCCTGTTTCCAAGCAGCAAAGTCTTTGTATTGGATCCTTAAGGTTGGTAAAACGAGGTTGGTTTTATTTTTTAATCCATTATAGAATGCCAGTAAATCTCGAACCAATATATTCATACTCCAGCCATCACTTATGATGTGATGCATCACAAATACAAAGGTATAACTGCTGCTTGATTTCTGAATGAGTGTTGCTCTTAACAAGGCATCATTTTCTAAATCAAATACATGCTGAAGTTCTTTATTAATGAGTGAAGCAATCGTTCGCTCTTGATTGTTTTGGCTGCCTATATTTTGATAGTTAAACTTAAATTTGTTTGCATCTTCCGGTAATATCCATTGTTTGATATCGCCTTTGGCATCTTCCTTAAATACTGTTCTTAAGGATTCATGTCGGGCGATTAACTTATTGAACGATGCCTGGAACAATTTAATATCCAAGACACCTTCAAACTCAAAAACAGCCGGTATATTATAAGCGTAATTGCCGTGTTCAAATTTATTCAAGACCCATAACCGTCTTTGAGCGGAAGATAGCTCATAGCTTTCTTGAAATGGTAAAACAGGAATGTCTTTGTAAGTATACTGCTGAGCATTTTCTATTACTTCAGCTAATTCTTCCAATGTGGTATTCGTAAAGATATCTTTGATAGAAAGCTTGATGGATAGTTCTTTCGAAATTTCGCTTATCATTCTAGTCGCCTTTAAGCTGTGACCGCCTAACTCAAAGAAATCATCATCAATACTAATTTTACCTAATTCCAACTCAAAAACGCTACTCCAAATTTGTGCTAACTGCTTTTCTATGGCATTTTCTGGTGCTTTATAATCCATTCCATTGTTAAAGCCTAAACCATCTGGATTTGGTAAAGATTTCCGATCTAACTTACCATTTGAACTAAGAGGGAACTCATCTAATTGTACAAAATAACTCGGTACCATATAATCAGGTACCCTTCCCTTTAAGTCTGTTCGAATTTGTTTAGTGTCTAACGCTGTTGGTGCCTGCAAATAAGCGACTAGGTGTTTGTCGCCAGTTTCACTTTCTCTTGCTATAACCACGCATTCTCTGATGTCTTCATATTGATTTAAAACGCCCTGCCTTCCGTAGCGTAGCAGGCAGGCCTCAATTTCTCCTAACTCAATTCGGTGTCCCCGTATTTTTACTTGATCGTCATTTCTACCAATGTACTCGATATTTCCATCAGGTAACCATCTACCAACGTCACCAGTTTTATACATTCGTTCTCCTTGCCTAAATGGGTTCGATACAAATTTCTCATTTGTTAACTCTGGGCGGTTTAAATAGCCTCTTGCCAATCCTACTCCACTTATGCATATCTCTCCTTCAATACCGAGAGGTAATAGATTTTCATTCTTATCAATAATGTATATTTGGGTGTTAGAAATAGGACGACCAATCAATACTTTTTCAAACTGCTGATCTAAAATGTCGAAATGGGTAACATCAATTGAGGCTTCTGTTGGACCATAAAGATTATAGATTGGCGTATTAAATTTTGAGATCCAATCATTAACGGTTGATTCACCTAATGCTTCCCCGCTTGTTATTACGCACTTTAGCGATAAATTTTCCGTGTCTTTATCTGAATTGACAAGTATAAATTGATTCAAAATACTTGGAACAAAATGGACGCATGTTACCCGATGTTTTTCAATTAGGGCATACGTTCTTTCCTGATCATATACATCTTCTCTGGAAGCTATGATCATTGTTGCTCCATAACAAATCGGTTTAAATAACTCCCAAACAGAGACATCAAATGTAACCGTTGTTTTTTGTAGAAAAATATCCTGTTGTGAAAAATTATACTTATGCCATTGCCAATCAATACGATTAACAACGCCTGAATGCTCTAGCATACACCCTTTAGGTTTCCCGGTAGAGCCTGATGTGTAGATTACGTAGGCTAAGTTGTTTGATTTGGTTATGAGCTCAGGGTTGGTTTTGTTATAGTTGCTTTGATTGTCGAGAAAGCTATCCAATTCAACTTGATTGATTATCATTTTTGCGTTAGAATCCTCAAGAATGTAATCTATTCGTTCCTGTGGGTGTTCAGGGTCAATGGGAACATAAGCGCCTCCACTTTTTAAAACGCCTAAAATACTAATAACCATCCACTCCGACCTATCTAGCATTACAGCGACTAAATCATCTGGTTGAATGTCAAGTTTTTTCCTTAAATAATCGCCTAGTTGATTTGTGATTTCATTCAATTCGGTATACGACAACGCTGCGTCTTCAAAAACGATTGCAACCTTATCCGGCGTTTGTGTTACCTGCTTTTCAAACAATTCAATAATCGTTTTATCAGTTGGGTAATCCGCAGTTGTATCATTAAAATCTACTAGTATCTGATGTTGTTCCTTTTTACTAACAGGGGTTAATTCAGAGATGGGTTGGTTGGGGTTGTCTACTATAGACTGAGTTAGTTGAATGAGGTGATTGCCCAATCGTTCAATGGTTGCTGTGTGAAATAAATCACTATTATAATCGACCTGGACCGAAATTTCATCTCCTACTTCTTTAAAAAGAAACGATAATTCAAATTTGCTAATACTGTTTTCTTCCTGATCTTTTATCAATTTGGCTTCCAGTCCTTCAAAACCTCCTGTAAAGTCCACCAATTCATTGTTTTGCAAAATGATCATCACATCGAACAATGGATTACTACTTAAATCTCTTTTCAAATTCAAATCATTGACCAACTCGTACAAGGGGTAAGACTGGTGTTCATATGCCTTTAAGGTGTGCGCTGCAACTGTTTTTAGTAGATGTTGAAAGCTTATTTCTGAGGTGAATTCTGTCCTAAGCGCCAAGGTGTTTATATAATAACCGATTTGATCCGTTAAATCCACATGAACTCTGCCGGCAAGCGCACTTCCAATAATGATATCAGTCTGTCCCGTATATTTATGCAATAACACCTTTACACTGGTCAGCAAAGCCATAAATAAGGTTGCACCATTTTCCGTGGTCAGATTGGATAATTGTTGAGTAAGTTCTTTGCTAAATGTTCGCTCAATCGATCCTCCATTAAATGTTTGAACGACTGGTCTAACCTTATCGATGGGCAAATTCAAAACAGGTAAATCTCCGCTAAACTGATCCTGCCAAAAGGTTTTCGAAGCAATTAAATCGGTCGCATCATCCTTTAATCTATTCTGTTGCCATGCAGCGTAGTCTTTGTATTGGATCCTTAATGCAGGCAGTTGGATTTCCCTTTTATTTTTTAATCCATTGTAGAATTCCAGTAAATCCCGAATCAAAATGTTTGTGCTCCAGCCATCGGTGATAATGTGATGCACTACAAATGTAAAGATATAGTTTTTGCTTGATCGCTGCAGGAGTAACGCCCTTAGTAAGGAATCATTTTTTAAATCAAATGCATGCTGAAACGCTCCAGAGACGATTGTTTTTATTGTTTGCTCTTGATTATTATAATTGCTTACATCCTGATAGTTAAACTTAAAATTATGGTTATCTGCCGGCAATATCCATTGTCTCACGTCTCCTTGCTCATCTTCCTTAAACACTGTTCTTAACGATTCATGTCGGGCGATCAATCGATTGAAGGAAGCTTTGAACAATTCAATATCTAAGTCACCTACCAACTCAAGCATTACTGGAATATTGTAAGCATTATTACTTTGTTCAAACTGACTCAAGATCCATAGACTTTTCTGTGCTGATGACAATTCGTAACTCTCCTGAACTGGCAAAACAGGAATCTCTCGGTAAGTTGATTCCTTCGTATTCTCTATTTTAAAAGCTAAATTTTCTATCGTTTGGTTTGTAAATAAATCGTTGATCGTTAGTCGAACTGATAGTTCTCTTGAAACTCTACTAATCACAGTTGTTGCCGTCAAACTATTGCCTCCTATGGCAAAGAAGTCATCTTGAATGCCGATATTTTCCTTTTCTATCGCTAATAGTTCACTCCAAATGCGGACTAACTGTATTTCTATGTTCGAGGTTGGCGCAACATAAATGGAGGTACTACTCGAACAGGAAGAACCGTTTATTCCCGAATCTGGATTTGGCAACCTCTTCTTGTCCATCTTTCCATTGGGTGTTAGTGGAAAATCGTCTAATTGCATAAGGAAATCAGGCACCATATAATCTGGTAAGCTTTCCTTCAAATGCTTCCGGACATCCTTGCTATTTAACGCTGAAGGTGCAAGCCAATAGGCGATTAGGCGTGCGTCGCCGACTTCATTTTCTCTAGCGATCACTGCGCATTTCTTTATGGTTTCATATTGACTTAAAACGCCCTCTATTTCTCCCAGCTCAATTCGATGTCCTCTTATCTTTACCTGATCATCATTCCTACCATGAAACTCAATTTTTCCATCGGGTAGCCACCTTCCCAGATCTCCTGACTTGTATAGTCGAGTTCCGGGTTCGAATGGATTGAGTACAAACTTTTTGGCTGTCAATTCTGGTCGATTCAAATAGCCTCTTGCTACCCCATCTCCACTGATGCATATCTCTCCGATAGCGCCGATAGGTAATAAATTGCCGGCAGGATCTAAGATGTAGAACCGATCATTGTTTAGTGGGGTACCGACTGTCGTTCTCTCGCCTTTGACTACGTGGTAGGCACTACTCCAAAGTGTGGTTTCAGTTGGCCCATAAACATTCAATATTCTAGTGTTATTCGAATCCAGGATAGACACTAGTTTTTCCGGAAACGCTTCTCCTCCTAATAGTAGCAGGTCTATCATTGAAAGAAGAGCGATGACATTCGAATCATAGTCTATCAGCTGTAATAGCCTTGAAGGCGTTATTTGTAAACAATTGATTTGATTATTCGCTAAAGCATTATAAATCGTTCCAGGTAGGTAATCCGGCACAAGCTCTATTTTCAAACCATGAACCAAGCTGCCAATATATTCCAAGACGGAAGGATCAAACGTATAATTTGTTATACCTAGAAACGTATATCCAGGTTTAATCCCCAATTTTGTCTGAATGTTATCGAAAAAAGCCACTACATTTCTATGCTCTGCCAGCACTCCTTTCGGTTTTCCAGTGGAGCCGGAGGTGTAGTAAGTGTAAGCCAGATGGCGCGAGTTTGCTATTAGTTTAAGATTGTTCTTGCTATAATCCTTCTGTACACTAAAAAACTGATTAAGTTCATTTTGATCGATTAATACCTTAGCGCTAGAGTCTTTCAGCATATAATCGATTCTGTCTTGCGGATATCTCGGATCTATTGGGACATAGGCTCCTCCACTTTTTAATGCTCCCCAGATCGAAAGCACTAGCCACTCCGATCTCTCCAGCAAGATAGCAATGGTGTCATCTGGCTGAATGCTGTGCTTCTTTCTTAGATAATCACCTAACTGATTCGCGATTTCATTGACCTCCGTATACGTTAGTTCCTTATCTCCAAAGACTAAAGCGATCTGATCAGGCGTTCGTTCTACTTGCTCTTCAAACAATTGAGGGATTGTTTTCTCGGAAGAGTAGTTTGTTTTCGTGTCATTAAATTCTACAATTAATTGTTGCTGTTCCTTCTGGGTCAAATAATTGAGCTCTGAGATCGGTTGATTTGAAGAATCTTTACAATTAGTAATTAATTTCATTAAATGGTTTGACAATCGTTCAATTTCTGAATATGAAATAGAGGATTCTTTGTACTCTATGGCAAAAACCACATCATCTTCGGATGAGAATTCATATAGATGAAACATTAGATCCTCTACTTGTTCTCCTGAATTGAAACTAGTCATCTTAATATCAGCATCATCTATTTTAGATGCAAAACCAATTTTTTGATAAGAAAAAAAGATGTTTGGGATAATGCTTTCATCAAATAGCTGATTTAAATCAATTATAGGTAGTTTTTGATGTCTATAATCTTGTCGAGTATTTTGTTTGATTTTTTTAATTAGGATTTCAAAAGTCTCTGTATCATCGATTTCATTATAAAAAGGAATAGTATCAACAAACATTCCTGCTGTTTGCCTAAAGTTTTTGTTTCTTCTGTTTAAAAGAAGTAATCCAAGAATAAAATCAGGAGAATTATACTTTTTATTTAGAATTAGAATTACAGCTATGAAATAATGAAATGTTGTGCTTTGGTTTTCTTTACAAAAAAGATTTATTTCGTCAAATAATTTTCTAGGAATCACAAATTCTTGTCTACCTGAAGTTAGACCCTGATTGAGTTTGGGAGTTGCCAATAAAGATGAAAATCCTCTACCAGGAAGGTTAGTTCGACTTAATTTTTCTTTCCAGAAATTTTGATCAGTTAAGAACTCATCAGATGTAGCGTATTTTTTTTCATCAATAATGAAATTTTGGTAAGAAAAATTTGTTAATGCTGAATCACTATTTTCATAGAAAGCAATGACTTTGTTTAGAATAACATTTATTGAAAATCCATCGAATACAATATGATGCGCTTTGAAGTAGACGTAAGTTAACTGGTTATGCTTAGGGAAAATTAGAAACTCAACAAGTTTCTTTTCCAATTGAAGAGGTATCGAAAACCATTCTTTTCCATTATTCTCCAGCTCATTATTGATTAGAACGCAAGTAAAAGGGGCGAAATGAGGACCTGTAACTTTTTCGAGTTTGAGAAAATTAGATACAATTTCCAAAACATCAAAAGACTCCATTGCTTTTTTAACAGCCGCTGTAAAGCGATCAACATCAATTTCTCCTTTCAATTCTAAGTGACCTCCTAAATTATAGATGGAGGATTCAGGTTGAAGCTGCTGAACAATCCAAATTGCTTGTTGTTGTTTTGACAAAAGGTCAAAATTGTTGTTCATTTTTATTAAATTTTCAATCAATTACCTCATTAACATGAAAAACAAAGTAATCACTTTATCTGGTTGTTTTTCTTTATTTCAGTCATTATTAAAAGCTTTATGTAGCTATGGCTAAAATCAGTTTTCAAGCCTCGCAATCAGAAAAAACAACTTCGCTAAAATGGGTACTTTATTTAATTCGCATTTCTTAATATATCTTGGTTTAATTAATTACTCTACCTATTTGATACAGTCTATAAGCCATATTAAATAAATCTAAGGGTGAAAATGTTTGTATTTTCACCCTATTTTATTGTTAGAACGTGAGCCGCAATGTTTTAAATGCTATATATTACGAATATAAATGACATATATTGTCCATTATTTGTTTGAACAATATGGTCATCGCAGTAAACATTAAACTGAATAGTTTATGGGAATAACAGATAACGAAACAAATTTAATTGTAATCCGTCATTGTTACTTAGCTAAACTAACATAAAATTATTGAAGCTCAAAATAATTTTGAAAACTTCAATCTTTTTTAACTTTGAATTCTCCTTGAAGAACGAATATCGGCAAATTAAGAAAAAATCATACACTGACCCGCGAGATCACCACGTTGCACGCTCCAGTCTCCTTGATATTTCCATACAAGTCAACTCTATGTGCAGGTCAAATATGCTCGAGGAGGAGCCAAGTCTACTTGCTTAGGTTCTGTTTAGATTTCTCTATTCTCAAATATTACAGTGTTTCAAATTGTTGTTTACCTTCATAAAAAAGAAAACAATCTTACTATTCTAGTCTTGCTTGTCGGAAAACTTATGGTGATAAAGTAATCCTTGAGTAACCAATAAATGATATAATTCAACTCAATGCACTGTTTCCAGAAGGAAAAAAGACAGCTTCCTAAGTATGTTTGTGCGGTGATTAGTTGTATTCAATTCATCTACCCTTTGCAACAAGCTCATCATCTCCCAAACCCCGCACCTCCGTATATAACGGCACAAAAACAGTGTACTGCACTCGCTCCTTCAAAGGAATTCCGTGATACGTAATCTCACGCTTTCTGGAGGAAGATGTGAACAATTGGTTCTCATTGACGTTTGTCATGTCGACCCTATAACGACCGAGCACCATCAAGGATCTTAGAACCTCAGAATTGCCATTTCCCAAGGAAACAGTCGTTAGAATACGGATATATGGTTTATCCCACCTCTGGACTTCAATAGGTCCTTCAAGATCAAAGGAAACAAGAGATGTTTTCACAGGAAAAGACTTAACAAATACTACTACAGTGTCAAACAAAAAGTCCTTCATTTCTTTCGTCAAAACCTCAAGTAGCTCTTCTAGGGACCAAAATATACCTGCCCCTCCTCCTTTACTATCTGGCTCAACACATTGAAGCATAAAAAGCTTTATCACACCTTCACCCCATGCCTCTTCTCAAAATCCTCCTTCCGTTCCAGATGAAGCTTAAAGTCTTCACTGTGGAGCAGTTCTCTTGTTTTTGGACATACCAGGCAAGCTCGACCTTCCAGTGTTAATGGGATTTCAGTTTCGGGTTTTCCTTCAAATTCTTCTTCCCAATTGATGTGTCGAAACAGAATGACTTTATATTCATCATTGTCCATACGACCCCGATATTCCAGATAATGGACATTATATTTCTCCAGATCAAGTGAAAAGTCTAACGTAGAATATTCGATTTCATCAGCAATTAGAATGGTTTTTCTTTTCTTTGAGAATACAATCGTTAAATCCTCCTTGAGGTGTTTAAGGGTTTCTTCAGGATCCTTCTCTGTCAAGAATTCATTGACTTCGAAGTCTTTAAATTTGAACGAAACGTGATCTTCTGTTTCAGTTTTATTGATTAGTACTTTCATTTTAATCATTATCAATAGTTTTAGAATTGTTAAGAATGCTTTGTAATAGGTGTTGATCTCTCTGTATTTGCTTTTCCGATGCATATAACTCTCGTTTACCAACATATATTACCCTCAGAACCTTTGATTTTATTGCGTTACTCAGATGTGAGTAACGGGATTCCCGGGAAGAGGTGTAGTCTTTAGAGCTCTTTAATCTGTGTGAATTGTTAACGCTAACTGTAAATGGTTTTGACATTTCAGAAGCATTAATCATTTTGTTTGGTTCGCTCATCGGATACATAGATTTTGGCTTGCTTGATTTCCTACTTGTACTTGAGAATACTGAGGTACAAATACCTTGTAGCTGACTGTTTCCATCAGTTGTTTCCCACCAATTGTGATCTTCTTCTTTCTGTTGTTTGATATTAAGAATTGCTGTGGTCCATCACGATTGGTTTTTACTTGGTATCTTCCTGCCAACATCAACGATTTCAAGACTTCAGCGCTTCCATTTTCAATTGAAACAATAGCCTGGACACGAATAAATGGCTCTTCCCATGTTTCCACTTCAACGAGTCCTTCCAAATCAAGTTGAATGAGTTGCGATGTGGTTGGAAATGACTTGACATAGGTTTTTTGAGTCTGTGCAAGCATTGTGATTGAAACAAGTAAGAATAAAATTGTAAACAGTTTTTTCATGACAATAGTGTTTTACCTGACCGTCAGTAGACAGTCAGCTGTTTTTAAATAATTTTGATGATTTTATTTTGTTAAATGAACGTAATGATTAGACAGAAATCACTCTGTTGGAGCTTCGTCCTTAAAACCAATCCGTTTTCGTTTCTCCTGCGTTATCTGATGTTCGCCTTTTTCTAATAAATAATTGATTGCCTGATGAATGTCCTTGAATTGGGTATTCATCTCTTTTTCAATTTGGTGAATAGCTTCCCGTAAGTCATTAAAGTTGGTGTTGAATTTTCGCAGAGAGACAAATGTCCGCATAATGGCGATGTTGACTTCTATTGCTTTTTTGCTTCTTAGGACGGAGGAAAGCATTGCTACACCATGTTCTGTGAAGGCGAAAGGTTTATGACGCAATCCCATATTGTCTTGATTGGAGGGTGTATTTTTCAACCTCCAATTTTCTAACTCCTCTTTTGTAAAATCTTCAGGAAATCGTTCAATGTTTCTTTTTACCTGCTCTTTCAACCTCTTAGTAGTCACTCCATACAATGCTGCTAAATCCCTATCCAGCATAACTTTGACATCTCTTATATAAAAGATCCTAGCCATCAATGCCTCTGAATGTAGTTGGATCCTATTTTCTTTTTTCATGACTTATTATTTTACTTTTTCAGAGTTTGGGATTGGATGAGCATTTTGCGACCTCCAATTTTTCTTACGACGTACTGTTTATAGGGGTTTTGAAATTGGAGGTCGCAATTTGCGACCTCCAATTTTCGTTTTGTTGCTAATACCAAGGACTCATCTTGAGGTCGCAAAATGCGACCTCAAGATTTTCCGTTCTTCGCTGGTCAATTCAAACATAAAGTCATCAGGAAAACGTTCTATGTTTCTTTTTACAGCTTGTTTTAATTGGGACTGAAATGCACTATTTTCAGGGAGTTTTGAAATTGGAAATTGCAACCTCCAATCTTTTTAGTGTTTATAACTAATTGATAATGTATTTTTTATGTTTTGAATTGGAGGTCACAAATTGTGACCTCCAATTTATCTCTAGTTCTTAAATCGTAGATAATGAGTCAGTTACTCTTCCATCTTGAGGTCGCATTTTGCGACCTCAAGTCCGCTCATCAACCACCCCATCCCTCCCGATCCAAACTCCGATACTGTATCGCCTCCGCCAAATGCTCCGTCTGTATGTCATTACTACTCCCTAAATCAGCAATCGTCCTTGCCACTTTCAAAATCCGATCATACGCCCGAGCACTCAGTTGCAACTTCTCCATCGCCGTCTTCAACAACGCCGCGCCCGCAGGACTCAGAACACAGACATCACGCACCATCCGCCCAGGCATTTGCGCATTACAGTACACAGTCTTGAGTTTCGTGTACCGCTCATGCTGTACCACCCGTGCACCGACTACCCGTTTTGAGATATCAGCACTCGTCTCTGATTGGTGGTCTTCTGTCAACTCGTCATAGGAAATGGGTGTCACCTCAACATGTAAGTCAATACGATCTAGTAACGGGCCTGAAATCTTACTGAGATACCGCTTGACGACGCCAGGAGCGCAGACACATTCTCGGGAGGGATGGTTGAAAAAGCCGCAGGGACATGGGTTCATACTTGCCACCAAAACAAAAGACGCCGGATAATCAACAGAAATCCGTGCCCTCGATATCGAAACCTTGCGTTCTTCCATGGGCTGTCGCAAAACTTCGAGGACAGTTCGCTTGAATTCAGGTAACTCATCTAAAAATAACACACCGTTGTGCGCTAAAGAGATTTCCCCTGGCTGAGGATGCGAGCCGCCACCAACCAATGCGACATCAGAAATCGTGTGGTGAGGGGACCGAAACGGCCGCGCAGCAACTAGGGCGGTATCCATTGGCAGCTTTCCCGCAACAGAATGAATCTTAGTCGTTTCTAGTGCCTCATCTAGGTTTAGTGGTGGCAAAATTGTTGGAAACCGTCGGGCGAGCATAGTCTTACCCGCTCCTGGTGGGCCAATCAAAATTACATTATGACCACCGGCAGCAGAAATCTCTAGCGCTCGTTTGATATTTTCCTGGCCCTTCACATCAGAAAAATCCACTTCCCCATGGTTGGTTATTTTGTTGAAGAGATTATCCGGATCAACAGCTACAGCTTCAAGCGTTCCAACGCCTTTAAAAAAATCAATGACCTCACGGATGTTTTCAACACCATAAACTTTAAGATTGTCTACGATAGCGGCTTCCTTGGCGTTCTGTTTTGGGAGAATCAAGCCTTTAAAATTTTCTTTCTTGGCTTGTACGGCAATAGGCAATGCACCTTTTATGGGACGTAAACTGCCATCAAGCGATAATTCTCCCATGATCACGTAATCTTTGATACAGATCATCGGTATCTGTTCGGTTGCTGCCAGTACGCCAATGGCGATCGGTAAATCGTAGAACGATCCCTCTTTTCGGATATCCGCTGGAGCTAGGTTGATAATGATCTTTTTACGGGGAATCCGATGTTCGTTATTCTTCAGAGCAGCTACGATACGCTGATATCCCTCACGGACCGCATTGTCTGGTAAACCAACCAGGCTGTATCCTGGTTTCCCTTCGCCGATTTGTCCCCCGGCATTTACTTCAATTGTAATCGTTGTGGCATCGACACCATGAACGGCGCTTCCAAATGTTTTTGCTAGCATAATTTTTGTTTAAGTCTTCTATCTATATAGAGACAAAAATCAAAAAATTCCACACGCCAAATGATTTCACCTATCAAAAATAAGTGCTTAATCAACTGATAATCAACAATAAAAAATTTTAAAAATAAATAAATTTTGGATTAAAATTTGTACTTAAACTGAATAATTCTAGAATGGAATACGTGTTAATAGCAATTGATTTGTCTTATTCTAAAATAACAAAACAAAAAATCCTGCGATAGTATTCAAACAAAAAACTTATGAAAAAATTACTATTCTTTACTATTAGCATTACACTGCTTATTGCCTCATGCAATAAAAGTAGTGAACTTGGTATTTATGATGCTCCAGCATATGTTACTAACGGAGATTCTACTGCGCTTGAGGAAAATCCGTTTATCCAAGTCACTGATGAGCCAACATCAACCTTTTCTATTGATGCAGATGGCGGTTCCTATACATATCTTAGAAGATTTATTCAACAAGCAGGACAATTGCCTTTAAAACAGTCTATTAGAACAGAAGAACTTCTCAATTATTTTGATATGGATTATCCTTTTGGAAGCACGAATCATCCTATTGACTTAAATGGAGAAGTAAGTGATTGCCCATGGAAATCAGGTAATAAGCTCATTCGAATTGGTATTGAAGGCAAACCATTAACGACTGTCCCTAATTCCAACTTTGTCTTTTTGATTGATGTATCTGGCTCAATGAATAGTGATGATAAATTAGGTATCCTCAAGGATGGATTTAACATAATGGTGGACCAGTTAACTGCAAACGATAGGGTTTCTATTGTAACTTATGCTGGAGCAGATAAGATTTTATTAGAATCTGCTTCAGGTGATCAAAAAACAAAGATTAAGAAAGCGATTAATAAGCTTGGAGCAGGAGGTGGAACCAATGGCGCTGCTGGAATCAATACCGCTTATGACCTTGCTACTGCCAATTTTATACAAGATGGTAACAACCGCATTATTATTGGAACAGATGGCGATTTTAATATCGGTATTTCTGATCATGATGCGTTGCTTGACCTCATTGAAATCAAAAGAGAATCTGGAATTTTCCTTACGACACTAGGTGTTGGAACGGGTAATTACCAAGAATCAACCATGGAGCAAATTGCTAATCATGGCAATGGAACTTACGAGTATATCGATAAACCAGAACAACTTGAAAAAATTTTTATTCACGACTTTAGTAAGTTTTTTACTGTTGCAAAGGACGTAAAGGTTCAAGTACAATTCAACCCTGCTACAGTAGAGTCTTACCGCCTAATCGGTTATGAAAATAGAGTATTAGAAAATGTCGACTTCGAAGACGACACAAAAGATGCTGGCGAAATTGGAGCTGACCAAGGCATCACTGCTCTATACGAGATAGTGCCAAACCCTAATGGCAATACCTTGACAGACCCTGTATTCTCTATTGATTTTAGATATAAAGAGCCAGATTCCGAAGTTAGTGTACCAATAAATTTAGACATTTTTGATGTTGGAACAACCTTCCAACAATCCTCAGATTATATGCAATTTAGTGCTTCAATTGCTGGTTTTTCAATGCTATTGACAAACTCCGCCTACAAGGAGTCTACTACCTATGATAAAGTACAAACTTGGCTAAATAATTGCAATATCAGTGACCCACACGGCTATAAAGCGGAATTTAAAACGCTTGTATTTACTGCTAAATCATTATAACTACGCTTAGATTATTTAAAATACCGATTGATAACCCAGAATTAGACGAACTGATTCTGGGTTTTGTTTTGTAAAAAAAATTAAAATAATAAGGGCGTATCCCTCCGTTGCACTTCGGGTCGGGTCATCCACTACAAATGTATTCCACCGATTGCATCGGCTCCATACATTCCGTTTCTACCCCTTACGCGCCTTTTCGCTTTAGCTTTTAAACTGTATAGAGACACGAACGGTTTTAGGTAAGCGTTTGACTAGCTAAAAATCATCCTGAGTAAAATTGATTTCCTGTTTTATCGTTGTAGCAAAATCATCATTCCAAAAATCGTTTTTTTGCTTAACTTTGCCGTATGAAAACAAATTTTGCGTTTATCAGTATATTCGTAATGCTGTTGTTGGTGTGGAGTTGTAAATCAGATACAACACCTGAAGAAGTGTACGACCAAGATGACAATAAAATGCTAATGGAACCCGAAATCACCAAAACCAGTAAACCGATCCCACCTGGAACGATTGATGTGGCCGACCTGAGAGGTAAAAAAGGACATAACGGCATCAGAACCTACCTTGATAAAGATAAAAATCCGTACACTGGCATTGCGATACAACATTCCAGAGACGAAAATTCTACCGCTTACATCGAATATACCATCAATGAAGGAAAAATGATGCGACTAAGAGGATTTTATGATAAGGATCAATTAGAACGAGACTTTCCGTTTAAAGATGGGATCTCTCATGGCAAATTAGTAATGTGGTTCGAAAACGGAAATAAGTACATAGAAGAGACTTATGAAGACGGTTCCCTGAATGGAGAGGCATTGCGATGGTTCGAAAATGGAAACAAGTCACGAGAAGCAACGTTTAAAGATGGGAAATTGGTGAAAGAAACACTTTATAAAAAAGATGGTACGATTAAACAGTAAGTATGGATATTTTAACGCTTAAGGACTATCAAGTAATTATCGGTGAAGAAGAGATTTGGACGCCGATCAGAAATGTATTGCACAAAGGAGAACCTTACTCCGCAATACTGATATTAGTGGATGAGAATACGGAGCAGAATTGTCTACCTAAATTACTCGACAATATTGATTGTCCGAAAGCTAAAATCGTAAGGGTGCCTTCAGGTGAAGCCAATAAAAACATCAATGTCTGCAACTCGATTTGGTCTCAGTTACTCGAACAAGAAACCGACCGACGCGCCTTGCTTATCAATCTTGGTGGTGGTGTAGTTGGTGACATGGGTGGATTCGCTGCAGCAACCTACAAAAGAGGTATTGAGTTTATTCAGTTTCCTACTAGTTTATTAGCCATGGTAGATGCTTCGATTGGTGGTAAACTAGCCATTGATTTCAAGCAAATGAAAAATACCATCGGCTTGTTTCTAAACCCACAAGCCGTATTTATTTATCCTCCATTTCTCGAAACATTGCCAGAACGAGAATTGAGAAGTGGGTATGCAGAAATCATCAAGCACGCACTCATCGCAGATAACGGTATGTGGCAAGGTGTTCAGCAAATCAAAGCATTGCATAGCGTCAAATGGACACAGCTTGTACACCGTTCTCTCGCTGTTAAAAAGAAAATTGTAGAACAGGATCCACTAGAAAAAGGAATGCGAAAAGTCTTGAACTTTGGACATACCATCGGACATGCGCTTGAAAGTTATTCCCACATGACGAATCAGCCATTACTACACGGTGAAGCTATCGCTATTGGAATGATCTGTGAATCGTTCTTATCCAATAAAACTTTTACACTCACCACCAATGCTGTCCAACGAATTACGGAGTACATCCTTAAAATTTACGGAAAAGTGGATATTGACAATTGGCCCTTCGATAAGTTGTTGCAATTCATGATGCAAGACAAGAAAAATGAGTTTGGAAGAATCAACTTCTCCCTCCTAAGAGAAGAAGGCGTCGCAGTATTCAATCAGAATTGCGATACGGGATTAATTAAAGAAAGCTTACTGTATTATAGAGGATTGTAGATGCTGACTATTTCAAAATCAAATACTGAAATTAAAGGAGAAATTACTCTTGAAGGCTCGAAGAGCATCAGTAACCGTGTACTAATCATTAAAGCATTGTGCGACAATAGGTTTGAGATTAGTAATCTGGCTAAAGCAAAAGACACACAAACGCTTGAACTGTTACTCCAACAGCCCCATGCGACCTATAACACAGGACATGCGGGGACAACATATCGATTTTTAACCGCTTTTCTAGCCTTAAAGAATGGCGAACAATTGCTTACAGGCTCCGAACGTATGAAACAACGTCCGATTGGTGCCTTGGTTGATGCATTGCGGGAATTAGGTGCGAATATTGATTATGTAGATAAAGAAGGGTATCCGCCCCTACGAATTGGCACGCCTTCCCTTCAAAAAAAGAAGACAACACTGTCAATCCCCGCTCATGTAAGCAGTCAATTTGTTTCAGCGCTATTACTCATAGCACCATATCTGCCTGGTGGTATTCAGTTAAGGCTTGAAGGCAAGGTCGTTTCGCGGCCATATATAGAAATGACATTGTCAGTCATGCGTTCATTTGGTGCACAATGCAGATGGCGAGATAACATCATTACAATTGCAGAGCGTCCTTATCAGGCAAAGGATTTTATTGTGGAGGCGGACTGGTCTGCAGCGTCTTATTTTTATGAGATGGCAGCACTTTCAAGCAATTCCCAATTACAGTTGAACGGTGTATTTGAAAATAGTATTCAAGGAGATCAGGTTATTGCTGATTTGATGGAACCGTTTGGCGTGCTTACAAAATATAACCGAACCGGTGTACTACTTACTAAAAACATGCGTATCGGCAATATGTTTGAACAAGATTTTATTGAGTGTCCTGATATCGCTCAAACGATGATGGCAACTTGTGCCGGTACAGGACAGTTTGGAGTGTTCCGAGGGCTGGATACGCTTGCGATCAAGGAGACCGACAGAATTGTAGCTATGAAGACAGAACTCAATAAATTGGGCGTGGCTTTGACTCAATTACCTGCGAGCTGGGAACTAATTCCAGGGCAAGTGGCTTACAGCTGCAAGGGATTGGCCAAACGCGGATTAGATACAACCATTTTTGAAACCTATAAAGACCACCGTATGGCAATGGCCTTAGCACCGTTGTGTCTAACCGTTGGCATGGTAAAAGTAATACATCCTGAAGTAGTGCAAAAGTCATATCCGTCTTTTTGGGAAGATCTGGAAAGCATTGGTTTTGAAGTGTCAAGAGCTTAAAATAAAATGATATTTATTCCAATTTCCATCCTACTTAATCAACTATACGTTTCATCTTTTTTGCAGTTTGATTAACTTCGTGCTTTTAAAATATTATCTCAAAAAATATTATCTATGAATTTAGAAAAATGGATATTCTTAATTGCTACTGGTTTACTGACACTGCTTATGTGTTTTTCTGCTGGCATGTACCTGTTCAATCATGATATGGCAGCTGGTTTTTTTAAAGCACTTGGTTACCCAGTCTATATTGTTTATCCTTTAGCCATTGCTAAAATCCTTGGATTACTAGCCATTTGGTCCAATTGGTCACGATCCATCAAAGAATGGGCGTATGCTGGATTTTTCTTTGATTTTGTCTTGGCATGGGTAGCTCATATCAGGGAAGGACAGGGTGTGATCCAGTTAGCTGGAATTGCCCTGGTTTTGCTATTTGTTTCTTACATTTATGACCGAAAATACAGGGGAATTTTTGAATAAAAATCAATATTACTAATTTAACTAATAGCACCTTGAAGAATTCTATCGACAGCGTAGTCTTTCCTGATTCCGTTAAGATCACTGAATCTATGATTCGGGGAACTGAAAATGTACAACTTCGGTGTATTCGCTTAACACCTGAAGCACCTAAGACAAATCAGCAAATCGTATTTGTACCTGGCTGGATTTCTGAATTTGACAGTTGGCGGTACTTCCTGCCAGAGCTAGCAGATTATGCAGAAGTGATTTACATCGAGACTCGTGAAAAACGGACTTCTATTGCCGCTGATGAGGTAGATTTTTCAATTGCAACCATACAAGCAGATCTCATTAAAATCATTGACAATACTGACCTTGTCAAAGACAATTATCAGTTGAGTGGTAGCTCGATGGGCGCTACCGTTGTCATGGAAACGGTTGAAAAACTCAAGCGACAACCCCAAAAAGTGGTATTAATTATTCCGAATTCCAAGTTCGATATTCCAGCGTCTATTGTTCTATTAAAGGTACTGCCGATCTCAATGTTTACTACCGTTAGACGTCTAGCCAAGTGGTTTGTATTGAGATTTAAAGTCAATCCTGATGACCCTGACCACTCTGATGCTTTTGTGGCGCAGATCACAAGAGCAAATATGTATAAACTGAAGAAATCTGCACTTGATTTTGCTAACTACGAGTTGGACTGGGCCATTTTGGAGCGGTTTAAACAGCCTACACTGGTCATTGGTGCCCGTAAGGACAATCTGCATCAAAAAGACGGCATACGCAAGATCTCAGAGGCTATTCCAGGATCTAATTTTAAAGATCTAAAGAATTTTACGGCTACCCACAGTAGTAAGTGCGCCCGACTGATTGTCAATTGGCTGAATGGTAGTGATTAATGGTTAGTGTTGAGTGCACTCAGTGTTTAGTGTTTAATTATTTTTGACGCGCAACCTATTAACCCGAGTTTGGCTAATTGCTAGTTTTTAAAAAATAGGAAGTTTGAGTCCTGCCGTCCGTCGTGCAGCAGTCAGGGCTGAAAGTGCGGCATCAACCAAGCGGAAACTACACCAACGTTTCCAAGTGATGTGTCTTCAGTCCAAATTGTTCCTTGAGCATTGCGATTTCGTGTAATACTGCGGCGCGGTCTCTTGCTTTCGGATGTTTGACTGCAGTTATCATTACATTTTTGCCGGTGTGGTCGGTACTGATAAACTCAAAGACTTTGGTTTTATAGCCATTGGCTTCCAATAGCAGTGAGCGGATGGCGTCAGTGAGCATTTCGGCCTGTCGCTCTAGCAAAATACCGTGTTTGAGCATAGGGTGAAACAGTTTACTGCCTTTCATGTCAATTCTCACTTGCTTATGGCAGCAAGGCGCACAGACAATCACTGCTGCGCCTGAAGCAATTCCTTTAGCGATGGCTTGGTCTGTAGCGATATCACAAGCATGCAGTGCAATCAGCATGTCCATTGGCGTTGTAGGATAATCCTCAATTCGTCCAGTTCGGAATGCTAATCCACTGAAACCTGCTTCGTTACTGATTTCATTGCAGCGGTCGACGAGCTCGCCACGCAATTCTACACCTGTGATTTTAGGAGTGATGTTTAGGGTATTGGACAGATAATCGTACAAGGCAAATGTCAGGTAACCTTTGCCAGAGCCCATATCAACAATCCGATATCCGTTTCTTAGGGAATCAACATCAAGCAAATGACTGATGGTTTCAATGTATTTATTGATTTGACGAAACTTGTCGTATTTCTTGTCCAGTACTTTGCCATTAGCGCTAGTGACACCTAATTCCTTCAGATAGATATTGTTTTCTGCAGTTATCCACTGTTTTTTCTGGTGATCGTGATGCTGTTCACTTCCTTTCTTTTTACTTGGTTTTTTCTTCCAGATGCGCGCGACTCGCTTACGGTTGTATCGCATTTCCCAGTCGTTAGTGGTGGTAAAGAGATGAGCATTGAGAAGTTGGTCGCCAACCAGTTGTTTTAGCAATGCCAATGTCTCATCAATCGTTAGGTTTTTGGTAATATCTCTGGTAGGGAAACTAGTAACACTCTGAATCTTTTCTTGTTGCTTTGACATAAAAGTCTTGATCAGTACGGACTTAAATGCTACTTCGCTATTAGCTGGTTTGCTTAGTGTTAACTGAATGAATCCTTTTTGTTCGAGTGCTTGGTGTACTGTCTTTAAAAAGTCAAATTTTGCTTCGAGCATATTAATTTGGTGTGATCTCACGCTCCATCAAACCAAATTGCGCAAAATGATGAGAATAATGTTTCGTATGAAAAAAGGCCCACTCCTCAAATGTTAGTGGTCCTAGGAGCGGATGATTGACCGTTTTGTCTGGTTGTCCTTCAAAATGATTGAAGAATTGGGTCAATTCCTTGTGAAATGCTACCTTGGCGGTTTCTAGGTCAGGAAATGCTGGATCTGCAGGTTCTTCTGGAGTTACTGGAGAACGAAGATCTTTTGGAAATGGATTTTTGTACTGAAAAACATGACGCTTCCCTTTAGCTATCATTTCTTCTGGTGCAAACACGTCTGACTCAATTTCTCCATTCGACACTTTAGTAATCAATATGAGGTGCTCGACCATCTGGTGCGCGTTCATCTTTCCCCATTTGGGCTGATGTTCCGCATTCAATTGTTTGATGTGGGTCGGTAATTCGTCTTCTAGAAACCAAGTTACTTTTTTCATGGTTAGTGGCGTTTTGGGTAAAGGTAACATACCTGATTTTCAAATCCTATTTTTTGTATTAAATTTGCCCCTCAAACAATCTATCATGAAGTCAAGAAATATCATTGCCTTAGTACTTATCATTGTGTCTCTGTGTTGTCTATATCCAGGGTTGGTAGAACCGATTTTGTCTATTAAGGTTGGTGCTAGTTTCCCAATTGTGGGAACGATTACCTTACACGATAGTACACAAAGTATTCTCGGCACTATTGAAACGTTGTTTAATGCCAATAATAAGTTGGTGGCGTTTCTGATTCTGATGTTCAGTGTTATGATTCCTATATTTAAAGCATTGAGTTTGCTGGCCATTTTGCTGTTCAAGCAACTCGGTTTTCGCAAACGTTTGCATCGTTTTATCAACCTCATCAGTAAGTGGTCGATGGCTGATGTGTTTGTTGTTGGGGTATTTTTGGCATTCCTTGCTACAGGTTCGGATGAAAACATTGTGGCGAAGCTGCATAACGGGTTTTACTTTTTTCTGGGATACTGTTTGATTTCGATAGTGGCGGCGCAATTGGTGGTGGAGGAATGATTGACCGCAGATTACACAGATTTTCACTGATTAAACGCAGATTTGGTTGGGTTTGGGGTAGGAAATGGGAAATTCGTGACCTCGATTTAACATAATGTAGACCGTGGATGCCCCAAAATAAAATCAATCTTCTAATTCCAATTTTTTTAACATGCCTTGAAACAAATCCAATGCTTCGAGTTTCTCTTTTAAAATTAAATCTGTTGTAATTTTCAAGTGAATCATGTCAGTTTTTTCCTCAGCATCATAAGCAAATTGTAATTCCATTTTGAAGTCCTTTCCATCTAATGGATAATTCGTCCACTGATTCAATTCATCGTTTGTTCCTATCAAATCGGTTTGAATAATCTCAACTTCAATATCGTCTAAATCATATTTTGACAACGCTGAAAGTATTGTAAGAATCCCTGTTAGTTTATGGCTCCAAAACCAAAATCCATATTCAATCTTATTTTTCATAATTAATGCTTGCCAGCGTGAAGTATTTTCCTACGTTACATCAGCATAGAACTTCGCTTTGGGCTATTTCAGCTAAAGCTTCTAGAATCGCTATCTGTCCTAGCATTACACTAATGCGCCTCCAGCCAATCATCCCCAGTATCCATTCCTACAACAATCGGTACACTCAACCCAGTGATCGCATTCGCCATATTGGTTTCAATGATCGGGCTTACAGCTTCCAGTTCCGTCTTGGGGACATCGAATACCAGCTCATCGTGTACTTGTAAGATCATCTTAGTAGCAAATCCGCCATCAGTCAACGCATTATGGACCTTGATCATTGCCATTTTGATCATATCGGCAGCAGTGCCTTGAATTGGTGTGTTGATGGCGACACGCTCGGCATTACTCCGTATAAAACCGTTGGCAGAAGTAATGTCTCTGAGCACTCGGCGACGTCCCATTAAGGTAGAGACATAGCCGTTTTCGCGTGCCATGTTGACCGTATCATCCATATATTTTTTAAGACCAGCATACTGAAGGAAGTATTGTTCTATCAGTTCCTTGGCTTCTTTCCGTTTAATGCCTAATTGCTTGGAAAGATTCGTAGATCCCGCACCATAAATAATTGAAAAGTTGACTGTCTTTGCGTTTCGACGTTGATCGCTTGTTACGGCGTCGTAGTCGACCTGGTAGACTCTTGCAGCGGTGGCCCGGTGAATGTCTTGTCCCTTCTGGAACGCGTCTAGCATCGCCTCGTCTTTACTGATCTCTGCGATGATCCGCAACTCAATTTGCGAGTAATCCGCTGCTAGTAAAACGTGATCACTGTCTCTTGGTATAAAGGCTTTCCGTACTTGGCGCCCTGCCTCCGTTTTAATCGGGATATTCTGTAAATTGGGATTATTAGAACTCAGTCGCCCTGTTGCTGCAAGCGCTTGATTGAAGGAACTGTGAATACGATTGGTTTTAGGGTTAACCTGCTTCGGCAAAGCATCGACATAAGTTGATTTTAGCTTTGCGAGACCACGATAAGTCAGAATTTTGGCAACAAACGGGTGCTTTTCTGCCAGTTCCGTCAATTTCGACTCATCTGTGGAGTATTGTCCAGATGATGTTTTTCGCCATCGGTAAGGGATTTTCATTTTGTCGAATAGGACTTGGCCAACTTGACGAGGCGAGGCGATATTGAAATCTACCCCAGCTTCTTCATAGATGCTTTTCTCCGACGCTGTTATTTCTTCTGCTAGCTGCTTGGAATAGTTGTTTAAGAAGTCAGAATTCAGATTGATGCCTTCATACTCAATGTCTACCAGTACTTTGATTAATGGGGCTTCCATTTCGTAGTAGAGTTTTTCTAGATTCGCCGCTTTCAGCGATTTTTCCATGTGTTCCTTTAGTCGGTACGTGATATCGGAATCCTCACCAGCGTACTCTTTTATTTTATCGAGGCTGGCATCTCTCATGCTGAGTTGCATCTTGCCTTTTTTACCGATAATCGTTTCAATAGAAACTGGAGAATAATCGAGGTAGGACTCTGCCAGGAAATTTAACCCATGTCTCAGCTCTGGCTCACAAAGGTAATGTGCTAACATCGTATCAAAAAAAACGCCTTTTACTTCCACGCCGTACCACTTCAAGATGGTACAATCGTATTTTAGGTTTTGACCGATTTTAACAATATCAGCGTTTTCCAGCACCGCTTTAAATTCATGGACAATCGCCTTGGTTTCTTCTTGATCTGTCGGTACATTTACATAATGCGCTTTGAAGGCTTCTGTCGTAAAGGCAATGCCTACCAATTCTGCTTGATGGGCATCAATGCCAGTAGTTTCGGTATCGAAGCAAAACTCCTTTTGTTTGCTAAGCATCTTGATCAATTCCGCCCTTTTCTCTTTTGTATCGACTAGGATATACTTATGTGGCGTATTCTTGATGTTCTTGTCACCGACAATCGATTTTTTCGATTTCTGCTTGACGATGGTCACAGAGTTGCCGAACAAGTCTTTCTGACCGCCTGTGTCCTCGTGGATATCCAGAATACTCCTAGACAGTGCTCTAAATTCTAACTCCTTAAAGATAGGTGTCAGCTCCTCTTTATTCATTGGAGTGAGTTTGCAGGCGTCCGCGTCAAAAACTACGGGTATATCGGTGATGATGGTGGCCAGTTTTTTAGAGAGTAGTGCTTGATCTGTATAGGTTTCTATGTTTTCCCGTTGTTTGCCTTTGAGTTTATCAGAATTTTCGATAATCCCTTCTACAGTATCATAGAGTGCGAGGAGCTTGGTTGCTGTTTTGGGTCCGATGCCAGGAACTCCAGGAATATTGTCGACACTATCGCCTTGCAGTCCAAGCACATCGATTACTTGATCTACGCGTTCGATGCCCCATTTTTCGCAGATCGCTTTCCCGTCCAGAATTTGGGGTTGGTTACCAGAACGGGCAGGCTTGTACATTTTTACATTATCAGAGCAAAGTTGTGCATAGTCTTTATCAGGTGTCATCATAAACACTTCGAAGCCTTCTTTTTCTGCCATTTTTGCTAACGTTCCGATAACATCGTCCGCCTCAAACCCTTCTTTGGTAATGATTGGGATATTGAACCCTGCAATAATCTTTTTTACAAAAGGAAAAGCAGCGCGAATGTCCTCTGGTTGCGCTTCTCTGTTGGCTTTATACGGTTCATACATGTCATGTCGAAAAGTGGGTCCAGACAGATCGAACGCTACAGCAATGTGAGTGGGTTGCTGTTTGGAGATAACTTCCCAAAGCGTTCTTGTAAAACCGGTGATAGCTCCTACGTTAAACCCTTTAGAGTTGAGGAGTGGTCTACTGATAAAAGCAAAGTGAGCGCGGTAGATGAGCGCATGGCCATCCAGGAGGAATAGTTTTTTCTTTTCTGACATGTTGAATTGTTATTTCGTCTATCATTTACTGATAAGCGTCCGCAAGATAATTTTAATCAATGGAAAATAGAAAGTACCTGAAGGAAAACTTGTTATTTATTACAACATGAAGATGGGTGTTAAAATGAAAAAAGCCCATCCGATGATCGGACAGGCTTCTTTCTGTAGTGTAGTATGATTGATTGGTAATTACTAGTCTTTTTTACGCTCTGCACCGAAGTTTTTAGAGTACGTAAGTAAAATTTGCTCTGTAAACATAGCACCTCTTTTAGAAGTTTGATATGCTCTTGCATTTGAATCCCAATCAGCTGATACTGGCTTCAAGTAATCATAATAAAGTCCAGTGTTAATAGCAACACCAATTCCTTTCCAGATTTCAAAACCTGTACTAGTTGTCCATTCGAAGATTGGTAAGTTTTTCACACCGTTCTTACCGCCTAAGTAGTTGTAGAAAGCATAAGCACCAGTAGAGAAAGAAACTCTACCGTCTAAGAATTTATCTTTGTACAAAGCTCTTAAGGCAGCCCCTAGTTGGAAATCTCCATTTTCGTATGAATTCACAGTAATTGCTCCATTAGAATCTGTTGTTGCTGTCATAGGATTACCATGTCTAGATCCTAAGAAAGCACCATTGGCGTCTACTAAGAAATCATCAGCGATCACATCATTAGCAACAATCAGGTATCTAATAGCTGCAGGAGATAATAATGCAGAGAATTTCTCATTAGGTTTGAACTCGATACCTGGCTCAAAAACTAATTGTGCAGGAGAGAAGAACTGAGAAATTGGATCATATTTTGAATAAACAGGAGATCCTAAAGAATCTACACCACTTTGGAATTCATCTTTCAACACGTTTCCTGGATAAGTTCTAAGTAGTTGAGACTGAAGACCAGCGTTGATCGCCGCATACCATTTTTCATCAGCAGTAAGGGCATATCCTGGTTTCGTGTAGAATTCAAGCATGTCTAAAGTTTTTTCAAAAGGCTTGCCTCTTTGACTCTTACCTATACGTTGAAGTCCTTCTTGTAATTTAAAATTGTTATCCCAAACGAATCGACCGTTTTTGTAGACACCGAAAAGCTGTCCTAGACCACCAAAGGATAATTTATTGTCACCTGCTCCTGAACGTGGCTGAACAACTAGAAGCTGATCAAGATTAAGACCGAAGTTACCTCCTGTGGTCCAACCTTCAGGGATTCCGCTCGCCGTTTTTTTAAGTGATTGTTTGTTTCTTAACTCATCTTCTTGTCCTTGTGCAAACAAGCCAGCTGCAAACAAGAACATAGAAGTGAAAATTAAAATTCTCTTTGTCATTTTTTTTGATTTCGTTTTTAAAAATAAGATTCGGGTATTAAATATTTATTTCCCTCATTTCAAATTATACTATACTTTGTGTTGAATGTTTCCTTATTTATCAAATTTTTCAACAGTTTCTTTTGTAAGTAGCCCTAAAGGGACAATAACATTACTATTTTGCGTTTGAATAGTGATCGATCCACTATCCTTGGCAATAATTGTTCCCTTTACGTCGTTTACCTTGATATGGTTACCGATTTCAAACTTGCTCTTACTATATAATCCTCCAAGTAAGTTAGCCATCATGTCTTTTGAAGCCAAGCCATATCCCAGTGCAAAGGCGAAAATGATGCCCCCTAAGATGAGTGATAAATTAGCTTTTAAGAACGCTGTATTAATTTCAGCTTGATTCATAGCCATCATTAATACATTGATCAAAATAAAATAAAACACAATTGAACTCACAACTCCAGCTGCAGGCATATTTATGCTATTGCAAGCACTTCTAACCCCTTGCTTTATGATATCAGCGATAAAAATGCCAATAGCAAATACAATAACCGCTGAAAGCAGTTTTGGCAAATAACCTATCAAGCTGCTTATTAATTCAGAGACGACCTCCATTCCCAGAAAGTCTGAAGAAGCAATAATGAAGATTAATAAAATGACATAGTAGATAAGTTTGGAAAGTATTTTACTAGGAACAATCTTAACTTTAGACTTGTCAACAATCTCAATATCATGTAATTTATCAGCGAGCTTATCAATTTTAATAGAATCCAGAATCTTTAGGACGACTTTAGAAACCATTTTGGCAACGATAAAACCGATGATTAAAATGGTAATTGCTCCCACTAACTTAGGTATCGTAGCAATAAACTGTTCAATTAATTGTTTCATAACTCAGTTGATGATTTTCGCAAAAATAATATATAAATTGAAACATATTGCGCTTTCCTTAACTTTTTAAGGTTTGTTTGAACATGTTTTGAGACGTCAATAAAATTATCAAGTCACATAAATGGAAACCCATATTTTTGCTTTGTTGTATTTGAATTAATTATAAGACTAATTTTTAGTAATGTCAGATGATTATCTGATCGTGGTTTTCGACTCACTAATCACTATATATCAGTATGTTATGTTTGTAAACGACTATTTAGTTTACGCTGCGATAATTTTTATTTTAAAAGAATCAGCTACTGAAACAATTTTTATATTGGAATAAAACAGCTACTGATTATTTTTTTGTTGAATCATTATCTGGTTCATTCATTTCAAAATTAGACATGAACCCTAGGAATGAACTTCCAGCTTTTACAACATAAAGGTCAATGACTTCAGACACGAAACGGATGAAATTGAGGTTTCCACCGACACCTGATTTAACAGAACTGGGTGCTTCATGTTCGTCTTCGAGAGGTAATTGGTTGAAGTCTGACATATGATTAAGCTAGTAAATTTAGTAAAAAGGAAATAAAAAGAATAGAGGCATACTTGTCTTTGAAATTTTCGAGGTAGGTGGTTCTGACTTTGTGTTTGGCTCGTTTCAGCTTCATTTTAGTAGCACTCTCAGATTTATTGATGATGATGCCAATATCTTTAATAGAAAGACCTTCTTGGTACTTCATTGTGAGAACTGCTTTATCTTCAGCTGGAATTCTTTCCATGATTTCTTTGATCCGTTCCAACTCAATTTCGAATAGTTCTTTGTCGCTGACTTCATCTTGTACATCTTCTATCTGTCGTTCCTCGTCAGTGAGTACTGTTTTTTCTTTTTTCTTTCTGCGTATATTGTCAATACAATAATTGTAGGTAATGGAATAAACCCATGTTGAGAATCTGGATTTTTGGTTAAATTTAGCAAGATTAAGAAAAATCTTCATAAAGATATCTTGCGAAGCATCAGCGGCTGTTGCTTCATTCTTGAGTAGAGAAAGACACCGACTATAAACCTTCGAGGAATATCTGCTATACAATATGCTGAAATATTCCTGGCTTTGCGTTTCCAGATAAAGGTCTATAACCTCGTTATCATTAAGCTTTTTTGAAGTACTCTTTGTCAAGGTGAATTCTTTTGGCTCTAGTCACAAAATTAGACGGATATAGATAAAATAGTAACCCATATTTATCGATTATTGCGTAAATATCCTAATATTTTAGATCTTATTTGTATGAAATAGCATCTTTAGGCGAAAAGGTAATGTTTTTTAAGTCTTTTTTATAGAAAAAAGGAATACTTGAGTAGTATTCCGATCGTAACATGATTAAATGTTAAGCAATATTAAGGCTTAAATGATTGTAATAGAATTCTTTTTTGTTTAATTATTTTTCCTTTCGCATTTCGAAGCTGGGCGAAAACGATCCCATTCTCATATATACCAGTAGGCAGTTGATTGATACTTCCTCCCTGCAATATGATTTCATCACTTATCTTTTGTCCTAGGTTGTTCCAGAGCGTTAAGTAGTAAGGTTTTAAAGCCATTTCAGATAAATCAATGTTAAGGATGTTCGAAGTTACCGGATTAGGAAACAACTTTAGCTGTTGCGATTCTTGTATGTTTTGATTGTTTACGGAAGAGTCAGGAAAAACAAATAGCGTGTCAATAAAATATTTGATGGAATCTCCGCTTTCTCCAGGTCCTAGTTTAGGCCAAATAATAATAATATTACTTTTATTTGTTTGAAGGTTATAATTCGGATCGTTGGCTTTTTCATCTTCATATTCGAATACAACATCATCTCCAGGTTGTATTGCACCTGAGACACTTACAGTTCTAGAGAATGTTACATTGTTATAAAAGTTAGGATCAAATGTAGTCCCAATGAAAAAATCAAGATCAATGTCTCCAAACAAGTTATTGTTAGTAATATTGGTCACTTCACCTTCGATATCAAATTCATCTGAAATATTGACTGAATCTTTGTCTAAACTAAATACTATATCAAAGTTTATGTTGAAATGTTGCCCTTGAACAAAAATACAAAACGGCAGAAAAAAGATTAGGAGACAGGAAAATCGTTTCATCAGTATTATTCTTAATTCTTAAAGTGTTGATTCAAATTATAACGCAATATAGTTGTTGTTTGGAACATAATGCGTAACTTATTGTCAAAATATTACGCGTTTAAAGTAAACTATGAAACACTTTTTATCAAAAATAATCAATAGCCTTCAGACATCGGAAGTAAGATTTTTTAAGTTGTTTAGTTCAAACTACAGGCAAAAAGGCAGTACAAAAAAGACTGTCATGCTATTTGACGAATTGAGAAAGAACAAAATAGATGAATATAGTGAGGAGATGCAACTCTTGTTTTTTGACAAAGTAAACCCTAATGGGTATTACAGGATCAAAAACAGATTAAGAGAAGATTTAGAAGGAAGTTTATTGAGTTTTCACCGTGGTAAAATTGAAGAAAACAAAGTTCTTGACTGCATAGAGCTATCTAACATTTTTGTATCCCGAACAATGATAGAAGTAGCAATGTCTTATTTAGACGAAGCAGAAAACTGTGCTTTGAAATTACAGCGTTATGATTTGTTAAACATAATTTATGATCGTCAAATTGTATTATGTAACAACTTGATCGATAAAGATCCTGCACCATATGTTAAGAAAAAAGAGAAAAACAACCTTCAATACGAACAAATTCAAAGAGTTGACTTGCTGCTTGCCACGGTGACCTACCGACTCAATCAATCGAACCGCTCCATAAAAGATCAGGATGTTGTCCAATTGTTGGAGAGTGTTTTAGAAGAACTGAAGTTTGACTCCAACCAAAGTTTATCCGATGAAAATCAGCTAAAAGTCAATAATGTTGTCCGTAATATCCTCTTACAGAAAGGAGAATACTTGCAGTTGGGAGCTTTTCTGGAATCCTCTTTTAAGGAAATGACGGCTAACAATGTATTTACAGATGCTAATCTTGAGGAACAGATAAAAATACACGTTTGGATGTTTAATACCTTTAGTAAAACGAAGGATCTAAGAAAATGCGAGCAATCTATTATTCGATTGAAAGAATGTATTGAGGGCACAGTGTATTACGACAAGTATGTTTGGCTTTATTTTCAAAGCAAGACCTTACTCAATGTGCTTAACAACGCGCCAAAACAGGCCATAAAAGATTTAGAAGAATTGAATAAGTCTATTCGGCCTCAGTATCTGTTAAGCGAATTATCTTTAAACCTGAACCTTGCTACGTTATACTACTATATCAAGGATATGGATAAGTGTTTTGAATATTTTTCAAAGGTTATTCTATCAAAAGAATTTAGTAAAGTCTCACCCTATTTACAGCTTAACATACTTATCGTAGAATTGATCTTAAGGTATGATAATCATGATTTAATCTATCTCAAAAACAAATTCAAAGAAATTAAAAGAAAGTATAGATCAGATTTAAAGAAAGAAAGTTATAGTAAACAATCACAATTTCTGGACATCTTTAAAAAGGTATTTGTTAAAACTCCTGATGGATTAAAACTACCTTCTAACCAAGCCATTATTGAAGCATTTATTTCAACATATAATGAAATAGAGGTTGCGTCAAACGAGTTAATCAATTATAGTGTTTGGTTAAATTCAAAAAACGTCAACAATGATTATTATGACGAATTATTAAAAAAGTACTTCGATTCTTAGCATATCCTGAACTGTTTTATAGGCATTTAAAGACCTGCTTATATCAACCTACACATAATAAAATAGAAAAGGCTGCCTTCTAAGAAGACAGCCTTTAGCAATTCTTTAAACGGTAATTTACTTCGAAAGTACTAATCGTTTCGTAAGCATATTATCACCTGACCTAAGCGTCAAAAAGTAATTTCCTGAAGGATTATTGCCCAAATCAATTTCCTGATTGATGCGAGTAACACCATAATAACTTTCTTGAATCAATGTTTGACCAAGGACATTACTCACTTCCATTTGAATATTTAATGGGTTATCAAAAATCACTTGGAGCGATGTTCTGCCTTGAGTTGGGTTAGGGAACAGTTTGATTGACTGTACTCCGTCAATCGTTTCAACAGAAGACAGTGGTGAGACCATATCGCAGGAAGTAGCGATACATCCATTGTCATCAGTAACCGTAACACAGTAGGTTCCAGCAACTAGTCCCATAATGTTTTGAGTTGTAGCACCATTGCTCCAGCTATACGTATAAGGAGCAGTTCCGCCACCAGCAGTGAGTGTAACAGTACCATCAGCACCAACAATCTCTCCTGTAGCCACGGTGGTAGCTGTAAGAAGTGTTGGCTCGGTCACTGTTATTGATTCAACAGAAACACAGCCATCAGCATCCGTAATTGATACATCATTGACACCAGCAGGCAGCATTATCGCTGTAGCAGTAGCTTCGCCGTTAGACCATGCATAGGAATAAGGAGCTAAACCACCCGCAGCTGTTGCCATTGCAGCGCCATCAGCACCTCCATTACAAGATACATTACCCTGTAAAGTTACAGACGTTTGTAACAAGGAAACTGTTACAGATACCTGCCCACTTTCGCAACCAGATGAATAGTGCCAATCATAAAAGAAATAATAAAACCCAGCAAGACCATTGATCGGTCCAGTAATGCTCATATCATTTGTTGAATATGGATAGACAGCACCAACTGTTTCTCTGTTTAAACTAGTCACCGTTGAGCCAACAGCATTCAGTTGATATCCAACTCCTGGAGGAATTGTAAACCCAACAGGAAAAACTGATTTAACATTCTGTGCTAATAAAGGAGCGGTAGTCGTATTTATTATTGTTCCAGCAGCATCTAACAAATTCATAGTCACATCTCCTGCTCCAACACCATAAATAAATACACTGTCTAGTGTGATTTCGTTGATGATATCAAATACTAGTCCATCTGTGAATACAGTATATTGACCCCCGCCAATAGAATCTTGTATCCCTAAATTCCCTAAGGCAACACTGTTTGTAGAAAGATAAACTGTAGTATCTGCTGTCAATATTCCAAGTGGAAGGCTATCACCAGTTCCTAGCATGGTACCATTGGCATCAAACCACTGATTGGAGCCTCCTGTTACTGCTGTTGCAACCGCATAAGCTGCTGAGCCAGGGCATGCTCCTGATGCTACTGATACTGGAGTCACCTCAGCAGTGAAGGTTCCCATTATTGCTAATGTATCGTTTGGAAGATATTGGTCGTTGCTCAATCCAGAAAAACCTGTGATAGTTACTGTTCCCCCTGGCGCTGTGTTTAAAGGACCGACTGTAACCATCATTGTATCTCCTGATGCTATAGAAGCAAGAGTAGCGGTAGCTATTGCAGTAAATGCACCTGACATTTCTACGCCGACTGGTACATTAGTTTGTGCTTGTCCTCCTTTGTTTGTAACCATAACATCAACATAGGCGGAAGAGATACCACAAGTAGATCCGTTAATGACATCAATAACCGCAAGGTCATCTGTTAATTGTTGCTCTATTGATACATCATCAAATGAGAATCCGTCACTTCCTGTAGTTGTAGTAGAAGGAAAATTGTCTTCTTGTCCAAATCGGATTTGAGTCGTTGATGAGAAGTTTTGGTTATTTGCAAGTAATGTTGCTCCTAGTGGAAATTCTATTTCAGCGAAATAAACACCATTGACAGCTCCAGTTCCAACATTCCAATCAAGAACAACGACCCAAGGATCAGTTTCAGAACCTCTTACCCATACCAGATCATTCGGACTCACTTCGTCTCCATGTTCCATATAGTTAAAGGATAAGGTAATGGGGTTTCCAACAGTTGCATCATAAGCACTCATATTTAGAGTGGCCGTTGCATAGTTGATCGCGATATTACCACTTGGGTCAATATCCATTGTTATAGCTTGTGTACCAGTATTCGCATATCCCATACCTGCTTCAGAACGTAGACGACCTTCACCTGGCACATCTGTTTCAAAGTCCCACTGAGTTGCTCCTAACAAACCAATAAAACTATTTCGTACCATAAAACCAGCCATTCCTTCAAAGCTTTCATTATAGGGTAATGAAACGACTGGATTGTCCAACTGACTTACAGATACCGCACTACTGTCGTTTATTGTAACTGCGTCTGCTGGTAAAGAGGTAAAAGATTCGATGGCATAGTTTCCTGCAGCAGTTAAGTCTACAGTTTGAGTAAAGGTATACATCATAGTACCATTGGCAGGTACTGGACCAGCCAATGTCTCAGTGGCAACAACGGCACCATTCAGTGCAAGATTTACTGGAATAGTCCCAACTGGGGCTCCTGAGAAATTACTGACTTCCACAGTTACGGTTTCTGCAGCCGAAAGTGCTGAAAGTGTGCCTAATCGCCCATTTGAAATATCAGAAATCGCTGAAACTCCAACATCATTTGCTACAGGGGAGTATACACTAAAGTTATCAACCGCCCAATACCAAGCCCAAGTGTCACCATCGTCATATACAAACCTAATTTGCATATTGGTACTGATATAAGGTGTTATATCATAAAGTTTGTTGACTGGAGCGCCAAATGCACCATCAGTAACAGTAAAAGTCTCTAGAGTATCCCAACTTGCAGCATTATTAATTAGAACATATCCTACTGAAGGAACAAGTGCTCTGAAAAAATGGTCAAAGCTTACAAAAAGACTTTTCGAAGTATAAGGTGTACCATCGAAAGTAGGGGAAACAATTTCTTCTAGCATGGCAACTCCATTTCCATTGGCGTCAGAATCTACAAAAGCAAATTCAGTTCCATCAAGATAGCTACCGGCAGCACCTCCAACAGTTCCAGCCCAAGAATCACCTGTAGCAGCACCAAGGTCAACTACTGTCCAAGTAGCGGGTATTCCGGTGTCAAAATTTTCTGATATTACTACTTGAGCAAAAGCCTGGCTAGTAAACAGAAAGAAACAAAGTAGTAAGGGTGTAATAAGTTTCAGCATAAGATATTAGTATTAAAAAGTAAACAATGAAAATTTGTCAGTATTCAATGAATGACAAATCAATAAATCGAATTGTCAATAGTGAACATAAACTGTTTGGTTTAAATATTTGTTAAAAATACTTGAAAAATCTTAATTTTCTGTTAAAATACTTGCCATATTTTATGCTGTCAAACACTTGCCAAAAAGACTGATTTATTTCTTGTTGTATATTAGGTAATTGCAGAATTTCCAATTAGGTGGGTATTAAATTTCTATCTTAGAAGATATTGAAATTCAGCTGTCTGCATTCAAGTAATGATCTTTTGCAAAATCTAATTCTCTTAGAATGGATTTGCGTTGTTCGATTAATCCACTTACTTTTAAAGGATGCTTATAAAATGTAATCATCCAGGTCCGAAGTAATTTGAAATTTTGAATGCGCTTGTAATAACTCATTGCAAAATAGCCACTAATTGGTAGGCTTAGCGCAAACAACAATGCGTAAAGTTCCTGATCAGGTGACCCCGCAAAGTAGCGGATAAACAAGTATAACAGTAATCCGTAAAACAATCCGAAGCTAAAAATACCAACAGTCATCTTAATCGGTCCACGAAATGCAGCAAAAGGGGTCATCACTTTAGCCACTCGTCCTGGCACTAGGTATGGAAGATAGTTGACTATTAAACCGTACAGATAAAAGGGTAGGCCTAATAATAGCAACAGCGCTTGTAATATTTGCATTGACAGCGATGGGGACTGTTTTTTGCCTCCTGGTGTTAGAAACCGATCCTTCAGTTGAAAAGTCTTAAGCTGGTTAAAATACTGATTGACTCTTTTTCGGATGTCTGAGGTCCAGTTATTATCCAAGCCATCAAAGTGTTTAACTGCTTGCTCAATGCCTTTTGTTATTGGAAATCCATGCCATTTCGGATCTAGGTTAAACTGACTGACTAATTCATTTTTGTAGAGGGTTTCTACATTTCGAATAAACTGATCTTCCTCTTCATTGTCAATGAGTATGAGGTTTTTCTCCAGTGTCGATTTGATGTCCTCTGTTAATTGTATAACAGCATCCCGATCATTTTTCAAGTAAGCGAGTGCATAGTCTTTAACTTCAATCACATCCTCAACATTAATCCAAACATCTGATCTAAACAACTGAGGATCGGTGTAGTTTATACCAATACAAAGGATCTTAACGCCTAACTTAAATTCATTTCTTGCTTCTGCACCAAGGGCGATTCTAGCAGCTCCGGTCTTAATTTCTCTTAGTTTTCGCTCTTTTATGCTGGTTCCTTCTGGAAATAAAATTAAGGTACCTTTAGTCTCCAAATGCGAGAAGCAATGTTCAAACATATCCTTATTTTTACTAGAAAGTGCTGGGTCGTCCTGCCTCCGATGTACTGGGATAGAAAACGCCATATTCCGCATCCACCAATTCTTAAATTTCCCTTTAAATAGGGTTCCTTTAGCAATAAAGCAGACTTGTTGTTTCAATAAACTTGCTACGATTATCGGATCCATGAAGGTGCTAGGATGATTGGCAACTATAATCAACGGCCCCTTATCGGGAATAATTTCCTTGTTGATGACCTTATATTCACGAAAATATACCCGCAGTGCTACTTTAAAAATGAATTTAAATATCTGATACATCCGGATTATTTTCTTTTAAAAAATTGATATTTCGCATTAATCCGCCATACTTAGTGCGTTTGACGGCAGACTTTTGAAAGACTCTTGAAAACACTTCTTGAGTCAACTCTTCCCAATCCTTTTTTGTCATATCCAACAGCTCATTTTTGGGTTCGAATTCGGGTTCGCTATGTTGCGTAGAAAACCTGTTCCACGGACACACATCTTGGCAGATATCACAGCCGAATGCCCAGTTTTCCATTTTTCCTTTAAACGACTCAGGGATTGCCTCCTTGAGTTCTATGGTGAGATACGAAATACACTTGTTGGCATCCAACCAATAACCGTCTTCCCGGATCGCATCAGTTGGGCAGGCATCAATACATCTGGTACAAGTACCGCAATGATCCTTGATTGGTCCGTCGTAAGTCAGCTCTAGGTCAATGATCAGCTCCGCTAAGAAAAAGTAAGATCCTTTTTTCGGATGAATGACGAGGGTATTTTTGCCGACCCAACCCAATCCGCTACGTTTTGCCCATTCTCTTTCCATGACAGGGGCAGAATCTACAAAACACCGGCCAGACACTGCACCGATCTCCCTTTCTATGTACTGGATTAGATCTTTTAGCTTTCGCTTAATGATATGGTGGTAATCCTTGCCATACGCGTACTTAGAAATTTTAGGAGCGTCAGGATCTGCCTGCTCTTTTGTGGTATGATAGTTATAAATTAAGGACACAACCGATTTGGCACCATCTACCAATTTTCTAGGGTCAATCCGTTTTTCAAAATGGTTGGCCATATAGCTCATTTGTCCATGCTGATTTTGGTTGAGCCATTGCTCCAGGTGTTTGGCTTCCTCGGTTAGTTCTTCAGCCTTAGCGATACCAATATGAGAGAAACCAAGCCGATTGGCTTCCTTCTTTATAGTGCTAGTGATATGTGCTGTATTGTGCTTGAGCAATTTTATAATATGAAATTAACCTCAAATTACTAAACCTGAATGAAATGTTCATAAATTAGCAGAATTGAATTAGCTAATGATTTTCATTTGCAACATAAAGGGTATTTTCCTGATTCTACTTGCTTGTCTATTTAACACAAGCATTTACAGCCAATTGGCTAATAATTTGTTGAATGGAAGAAAAAAGGTGGTGATTCCTTTTGAAAATGTCAACAACTTCATCGTAGTTACAGTCACACTGAATAACAAACTTCCTTTAAGATTTATTGTTGATACTGGGTCGCGGTACACTGTTTTAACCCAGAAAGTATTGATTCACCCTTCAAAAATCTCCTACGATCGGAAATTTATCGTTTATGGTGCTGATCGGAGTCAGGACATTCATGCTTATCTTGCTCCCAATTTAGAGGTGTCTCTTAACGCTCAAGCCACTAAAACGATGTCTATTCTGGTATTGGAAAATGATTTGTTGAATATAGAAGAAATCATTGGTACAGAGATTCATGGGATTCTAGGGACTGACTTCTTTCAATATAATCTATTAGCGATTGATTATCAAAATGAAAAACTAATTATTCACAGTCGTAAAAGCTTTCCTCCTTCCCGTCAATGGAAGGTGTTTCCAATGGACTTTAATACTGGAAAACCTTATCTTAATATACCAATCACAATTAAAGATAGTGTTCAACTGATGCCTCGGTTATTGATTGACACGGGAGCAGATCTTTCCTTGATCCTACACCCGAATGCGATCCCCAGACTACAGTTGCCTGTCAAGGTTGTTGAAGGGAGAATCGGTTCTGGGCTAGGCGGTTTTTTGAATGGATATTTAGGACGTATTCGTGAGTTAGAACTGGGTGATTACAAGTTTAAAAATATCATTACTCATTTCCAGAATATGCCCGTGATCAATGATTCTTTGATTGATCTAAGTCGGGAAGGTGTACTTGGAAACCGATTACTGACCAGATTTAAAGTGTGTTTTGATTTTTACCAGCATGACTTGTATCTCAAACCCGTTGGAAAATTCAATCGGGAATTCGATTACGACCGGAGCGGATTACTGTTGATCATTCAAGGGAGATCACTGAACAAACTGGTGGTGGAAGGACTGATTCCTGGATCAGCTGCGGCTAAGGCAGGACTTTTGCCAGGAGATCATATCATAAGACTTAACGGACACAACCGGTTTTCGCTCAATCTGGAGACAGCGACGCGTTTGCTGCAAAAGCGGGCAGGTAAGAAGATCAAAGCGAGAATAATGCGGGACGGAAAAATCCAGATCATTCGGTTTAAGTTAGAGGATTTGATCTAAGAACCCCAAGACCTAAGGGCAAGTGAACGAGAAAAAGTACACACAATAGATAAGAAGTAATAGCTCCTTCGTCGCTACTACTCTTATCATCATACGTTAGGCGTCAGGCGGAAAATCACCGTCACATTACAATAAATAATCATACACGCTTTATATGTGAAAATATCACTACACTTGTTCTGACATATTAAATGTAATAGATTGGTTTCAAAATGCTTTAACCGTTATTTATCCAAGTTCAAAAAATATCGGAAAGAAATTTGAACTACTAAAAGACACAAACTTGCAACAGTTATTTACTGAAATGCTTGATTATTTCGATACTGGTATAGACGGCATAGATTTTAAAAATGTTGATTTTGACAAAATTCAAGTTTAGCTCAAAATAATAAGAATTTATAGGGTTTAGACCCTTAAATCCACCCCATTTCGATTTTATAATTTAACAGA
>ENA-ORXR01000272-ORXR01000272.1-marine-metagenome-genome-assembly--contig:-NODE-272-length-78343-cov-9.635206_pt1 | contig 78343 bp, 67 predicted proteins | sample MGYA00237866_ERZ511479 | MGnify/ENA metagenome assembly ERZ511479 | reverse complement strand
AAGTACTACGTGAATGACCGGCTGTACGCGTTCGGTATTCTCGACTACGAAACCGACGAGCCGTCGAACATCGATTCTGCAACGCGTCAGATCATCGGTGTTGGCTACAGCTTCTATCGCAACGAAACCGGCTACCTCTCCGGCGAAGTGGGTGTCGGAAACAAGTCACTGAAGCCGGTCATCGGAGACGATCTCGATGGCGCGATTGGTTATGTTGGTGTGAATTACCTCAATCGCATCACGGATACGGTTACGTTGAATGCCGACTTCCGAAGTGACTTCGGCAGTGATAACACTTTCACCGAGATCGGTCTCGGCGCCGCGTTCAAGCTGTCGGATCGATTCTCGCTCAAGGTGTCGCACTTCTCACGCAGCAACACCGATCTGCAAGACGCAACCAACCCGCTCGACTCCGATACCGACAGCATCACCACACTGAATCTCGTCGCGGACATCTGATCCCGGGCAGTTCCTCGTTGGCACTCCTCCCCGCGGACCCGCTTCCGGGAAACGCCACGGCAGAAGAGCGTACCGGCTGTTTGCCGGTCGCATCTTCCTGAGCACAATAGATCCGGGCACGTGCTGCTTGTCAAGCGCGTGTCCGGAGTTCGGCCGTGAGTTCAGTCCGGCACTCGCTCGAGCCAGTTCTCGATATCCACCATGACGCGCGTTCGCCTGTCGGGCGTCTCGTTGAGTAGCTCATGGCGAAAGCCGTCGTAGCGGTGCAAGGTGAGGAGCGTTGACGGGATACGCTCCGCGAATGCCATCGTCTGGTCGGTATCGATCAACAGATCCGAGCCTGCCACCAGCAGGAGTGTGGCGACGTCTATTTCGCCCCCTCGCTCCAGGGCTTCCTGGGCTGTCGCCATCAGCCAACCGACAAGGCCTGCCGACTTGAAGCCGTGAATGAGTTCGTCGCCCTCCGCACTGGCAATTTCTTCGTCGTCATGCGTCAACTGGCTGGCGTCGTAGGGCAATTCGAGCGCGAGTGTCGGTGCCAGAATGGACATCACTTGCAGTTTGAGACGATCGGTCGCCGACAGTCGAGGCACGATGGCGGGTGCAGACAAGAGCAGGCCGGCTATCGGCACACGCTGTGAAAGCACCAGCGCCATCGCGACCACGCCGCCGAGACTGTGGCCGAAGAGGTAGGGCGGTGAACCACAGGCTGCGGAGAAGCGTTCGAGTTCCTCTTCGGCCTCTGTCACCAGCAGTTCCGGTGGATCGGCGACCCCTCGAGGTCCGCTCGACTGTCCGTGTCCCGAGTGGTCGTGCGACGCGACCCGATAGCCGCGCGACGCCAGACGGGTCGCGAGTCGTTCGTATCGTGCGCCATGCTCGCCGATGCCATGCAGCAGGTAGATACCCTGAGACTTGACGTCGACACCGGCAGGCGGATCCCAGCAGTGTCGGTGTAGCAATGCGTCCTCTGGATCGATAGCCGAGGGTGCAGGATACCCCCGCAATGCGACCGACTTGCCGAAGCCAGACAACCGGCTCATCGGCCGATCTGGCCATGAGCCGGTTGAAGATCCGGCACCGCGTTCAGTTCGTTCCGGTAGTAACAGAGAATATTCTTGCCTTGTCGCTTTGCCTGGTACATGGCGGCATCAGCCCGGGCGATCAGCGTTCCAGTCTCATCGGCATCTGCCGGAAACAGGGCGCAGCCGATGCTGGTGGTCACGTTGACCGACTCGGTCTCGATGACAAACGGTCTCGCGATACTCGCAAGGACGGCATCGGACACCCGGTTCACCCGTGCACGACTGTCCGTACCGGCCAGCACGATCGTGAATTCATCCCCGCCGAGTCTCGAGACGAATCCGTCTGTGCCTGCAGAACTCTCCAGAGCGTCGATCAGGCGTTTCGACACCAACTGGAGCAGGGTATCCCCGGCGGTGTGTCCGAGACCGTCGTTGACCGCCTTGAGGCCGTCGAGATCGAGGAACATCAACGCCGCTTGCCGTGGTTCGCCTGGGTTCGGTCTGCACGGATCACCCAGGTGCTGCATGAACAGCAGGCGATTGGGAAGCCTGGTCAGCGAGTCGTGGTTCGCGAGGCGTGAGAGCTCCTCGTTGTCATGCTTGAGGTTGCGACTCTTCTCTTCGAGCGAGGCCATGAGGTACTGGTTACGCAGCGCGTTGCCGATACAGTGCACGGACGCATCGATGTCGGCGAAGGCCACGCCGGAGGGTTCGATCAGCAGGTAGCCGTACAGATCAGAGCCGGCATAGACGGGACTTGACAACAGCAATCCGTCCCGGAGTTCATCCGCAAGGTCGTCGGGGAGAATGTCCGCTGAATGGAATTTCACAGAGTCGTGAGCAATGCTCCGGCCGCCCTTGAATGCATGCGCGACAGACGCGGAGACATGAGGCTTCCGACCCGGCTGGCAGAGTTGCACGAGGAAGCAACGCTCGGCGTTGGCACTTGCCAACCAGTAGCCAAGGGCTGCCAGTATCCCTGCACGCGTCGTGCAGGAACTCATCTCGGCGGCAGGCTGACGCGTCTTGCTGGATGCCCGTTTGATCAGCTCGCTCTCGACCCGTAACAGATCGCGCGACACCACGAGCGAGGTGTTGCCTTTCTCGACCGGCGTTTCAAAACGCTTTTTCTGCTTGATTAGGGTACTTGCGCTGAGCCTGGCAAGCCTGGACAGCGGTTGTCGCACGGTGGTGATCGCCGGCGACAGTCCGGTTGCCTCGAAGATATCGTCGAAGCCGGTGAAGACGATGTCGTCAGGGATACGCTTGCCAAGATCCTTGACGGCGCGCGCAGCGCTCAGCACAGGCTGATGATGCCCTTGACCGTATACGCCCTCGCCAGTGGATAAAATACATTGCACGCCGAGGCATCTCGATGGGTCTGTGGCGGTAACGGCAATCGGCGATTTCAGTGCGGCAGGTCGACCTTCGCGGCTGACGCGGCATGGTCGACGACCGCTTGCCGGATGATGCCGGCGCGTGTCGTCGCGATCTTCTGCTGATCGAAGTGTTGCTCTACCCATGTCCGACCGCCACGGGCGAGCATCTGGCGATAGCTGTCGTCTTCGATCAGACGCTTCACGGCCTTGGCGATACCGTCGGCATCGCCGGGCTCACAAAGGATGCCGCTGGTTCCGTCGACGACCAGTTCCGGAATGGCCTTGAATCGTGTGCTGATGACGGGCAGGCCACTGGCCATCGCCTCCATCAGCGCGACCGGAATGCCGTCGGCTCCGCGGTCGCGCGGTTCCACACAGGCAAGCACGAAGGCGTCGGCCTCGCCGAGAAAGTCACTGACACGTGCGCGGTCCTGCGATCCGCACAGTTCGACTACTTCGGTGACATCGAGTGTCTCGATCAGCTGTGCAAGCTCGCTCCGCAGGGGGCCGTCGCCGACGATGCGACAGCGAACGTCGTGACCCGATTGGCGGAGCAGGGCGCAGGCTTCGATCAGGTAGGCGTGCCCCTTCTTCTCGAGCAGCGAGCCGACCGAGAGCAGCTTGAATACCTTGCCGGGTTGCGCTCTTTGCCGGTACGCGTGGCGCTCGCAATCAACCCCGGTAGGCAAGACATGGATGCGCTCGGCGACGGCGCCGGGGCAGCTTTTCAACAAGTAGTCGCGGTTGAAGCGCGAGATGGCGAATATCGCGGCGGCATCAGTGACCTTGTCGTCGAGCAGATAGTCGTACTTGAAGATGTCATTCGCGTGCGCGACGAACGAAAACGGCAGATCCCTGAGCCGGGCGACCATCCAGGCGACGGTGGTAGGGTGATTCGCGAAGCCGGCATGCAGGTGCTGCACAGGTGAGGCGCGAAGACGATAGGCAAGCGCCATGATCTTCGGCACAAGCAACAGACTCTTCAGCGCAACGCGGGGCTTGCGCGCGGCCTGCCCTAGGAACGTGCCTGCAGGCAGGAAGAGGGATCTCGGGGATGCCAGTAATTCGCGCAGGGCATCGACAAGCACGGCCCTTCCGAGGTAATGCTCTTTCACGACCTTGTCTTCGAGGATCGCCGCTGCGTCGTAGCCTGTCGTGTCGCCCGGCGCGATCGGCAGGATAGAGACGTCGAAATCACGAGCGATAGCCTGCACTTCGTCGACGATGAAGGTTTCGGTCAGCTTGGGGTAGTGCGAAATGAGGTAGGCAAGCGCCAGCCTGTCGTCACTGCCAGCGGCGTCGTTCGGTGGGTGGTTCAAGAAATCTCCTTGTCTTCCGCCTCTGCAGGCTGGTCAGGCGAACGTTCGAAATCAACGTCGTCATGCGCGTCGCCGCCTGATTTTACGGACTCCCGGACCGCGACACGATGACCGCGGAGGTAGTCCACCACGCCACAGCTTGTGCTGAGCATGCCGAGTGCCAGGTGGGCCAGCGCGCGTCCACGTCCCTTCGTCAGGCTGATGGCAAGCATGAGCAAGGCCAGCATGGCGAAAACGCCGATGGCGAGGGTGCAGGCAGGATGTCCGCCGCACTGACGGGCAGCGTCAACAGTGCCGCGACAAGGATCAGGGCAGCAAGCAGCGCTGCCGGACAAGCCAGGCGGCGGAACAGCTTGTTGACCATCAACGCAATGGCGAAGCGGCCGTGACGGCGTGGGTCGAGCAGCTCGCGCCGTGCCCGGAGCGTCGACAGGCCGCGGCAGGTAACACGGCGACGTCGCGCGAATTCATGCCGGAAGTCCCGTGCCGGACGGCCGATGCGCGCAATGGCCTCGGGTTCGAAGACCAGCCCCGATCCTCCTGTAACGGCGCCGAGACCGTAGTGAAGATCGTTGGATACGTTGTCGGGAAGTCTGCCGTCGAGAAGGTTGCGGCGCACCGCATTCTTGCCTTGTCGTGGCGTCATGCCGATCCATGTCACGGCCCCTTGCGCGTTTGTCGGAGCCTCGTTGCCGTCCAGTCCGACGAACAACTCGATGATGGACCGACGTTCGCTGTAAGCCACGAGGTAGAGCAGAAACAGCAGGACCGGGGGAGCGAACAGGGCGGTGAGCAGGAACAGCGTGGCAGAGAGCATGCGCCGAGGATAGCGCCTGGGGTTGCGGCGCAACATGATTAACGCAAGTTTTCCTTCAGGTAAGTGCCGTTCGGATGAGTGCTGCTCCGAGCGGCTGGTCGAAGGTCATCGTGAATCATCCAGCTGGGTCAGCGCGACCATCGTGCTGCCGAACAAGAGGATCGTGGCACCCACGATCTGGATGGGCGCCAGTGGCTTGTCGAGCGCAACCCAGTTGATCACGACCGCCGCAATCGGAAACGCCATCTCTGCCACTGCCACCGCCCGTGCGGGCAGCTTGCGCATGCCTCGGTAGTAGAGCCACAAGGCAGCCAGGCCGGAGATGATGACCATCAGCGCGACCTTGCCGACGATGCTCGGATCGGTGGCTTGCGACGGTTCGCCAAAGAGAAGAAAGAGCGGCGTCAGCACGATGAAGCCTGCCGTGAAACGACCTGCCATGAGTTCCGTCGGCGTGAAGCCACTGTTGCCGAGGCGCTTGCCGAGGACGGTCGACGATCCCCAGGCAAACACGGCGAACAGGGTGAAGCCATAGCCGAGCATCAATGATCGTATCTCACCCCCACCCCAGTTGGTCGGGTCGATTGCGGGTGCGAGGTCGGGCCAGGCGATGAGCAGACCGCCGCTCACACACAAGGCGAGCCAGCCGAGGAACCGGGCGCCCGCGCGCTCACCGAGCAAGAGTACCGCGAGCGACACGGCGATGATCGGCTGGAGCTTCTGGATGAGAATCACGACCGAGGGGTTGATCAGCGCGAACGCTTGCGTGAACGCGACAGTGCCAAGTCCGGAACCCAGGCCGCCGATGACCAGGAAGCCCGTGATCGCCTGTCGGTCGAGTCGACCGTCGCGGAGAACGGCGGGCAGCCACCAGAGCATGGCGACGACCAGAAAGGCGTGCTCGAGCCAGACGATGCTCCAGGCGCTCGCGCCGGCGAACAGGAGTGGATAGCGGATCAGCGTGTCCAGCGCCCAGAGCAGGCAGGCACCGAAGATCGGCAGTACGCCGCCGCTCAGCGATCCGCATCCTGCAGGGGCAGCTCTTCCGATCGGCAAGCGTCGAACCTCCTCGTTCCAGGCGGCAGGATAGCGAACGGCGCAGTGCGACGAAAGCGATCGTCAGACTGTGAGTCAGGCTGGTGAGGCGCACTGTGAGTCACACCGTGAGGCAGGCCCTGCTGAGTCAGACCTTGAGTAAGACCTTGTGTCAGGCCTTGTGTCAGACCGTCAGGTAGTCCCGGACAAGTTCATCGTCGAGTGACTCGATGCCGCCACTCGCGACGATCGTGCCGCGATCCATGATCGCGAAGCGATCGCCCACCCGTCGAGCGAAGGCCAGCTTCTGTTCGACCAGGAGGACGGTCAGACTCATGTCGCGATTGAGCCGACCGATGATGTCTCCGATCTCGTCGACGATGCTCGGTTGAATGCCTTCGGTCGGTTCGTCGAGCACGAGCAGCGTGGGATCGGTGACGAGCGCGCGGGCGATCGCCAGTTGCTGCTGTTGACCCCCGGAAAGATCCCCGCCGCGACGGTGGCGCATGTCGGCCAGTATCGGGAACAGCGAACGAATCGCTTCGGGCACCTTGCGCTGGCCATCTTTGCGGGCGGCGAGGCCGGTGCAGAGATTCTCCTCGACCGTGAGCAGGGGGAAGATCTGGCGCCCCTGCGGTACGTAGCCGATACCCGCGAGCGCACGCTGCTCGGCACTCAGCGATGCCAGGTCGCGTCCGTCCAGAGAGAGGCTGCCCTGGCGTGGCTGGAGCAGCCCCATGATGCACTTCAGGAGCGTGGTCTTGCCGACCCCGTTTCGACCCATCAGGACGGTACAAGCGCCACTGGGCGCGAGCAGGGATACGTCTCGAAGGGTATGCGAGCCACCGTAATACTGGTCGAGTGATTGCACATCGAGCATCAGTCCGCTCCTTCGCCGAGATAGACCTCGCGGACACTCGCGTCGTTCTGCACGTCGGCCATGTTGCCGCTCGTCAGCACACGCCCCTGGTGCAGTACGGTGACCGGCGCGTCCAGCGCACGGACGAAATCCATGTCGTGCTCCACGACGACGAGCGCGTGGTTCGCCCGAAGCCGGAGCAATAGCTCGATCGTTCGATCCATTTCCTGGTGCGTCATGCCTGCGGCCGGTTCGTCGATCAGCAGGAGGATCGGATTCTGCATGACGAGCATGCCGATCTCGAGCCACTGCTTCTGCCCGTGGGAGAGGGCGGCCGCGAGCCCGTGGCGTTGCTCGACGAGACCGATCGTGTGGGTCATCTCCTCGATGCGCTGCCTCGCTGTGCCGTCGAGGGAGGCGCGAAAGGTCTGCCACACACCGCGTGGCCCGTCCATCGCGAGTTCGAGGTTCTCGTTGACACTCAGATTCTCGAAGACCGTCGGCTTCTGGAACTTCCGACCGATGCCGGCCTGGGCGATTTCGGCCTCACTCAGGCGCAGCAGGTTGATGCGTTGACCAAACCAGGCCGACCCATGGTCGGGTCGGGTCTTGCCGGTGATGATGTCCATCATGGTCGTCTTGCCGGCGCCGTTTGGTCCGATGACGCAACGGAGCTCGTTGCGATCGACGTGAAAGTCGAGTCCGTCGATAGCCCGAAAGCCGTCGAAGGCGACGGACACGCCTTCGAGGTAGAGGACCGTGCCATGCGACAGATCCAGATTGTCCACCTCACGCGGAATCAGGAAGTCGAAGACCTTGTCTCGGCGCATGAGGCCCGGCGACGGTGGCGTTAGACGTCTCGGTGCTTTGGCAGGCGTCATGGCCATCAGCGTCTGGCCCGTCGCAACAGACCGACGATGCCGCGCGGCAGTGCCAGGGTCACGAGCACGAAGAGCGCGCCGAGGGCAAACAGCCAGGCGTCGGGGTAGGCCGTGGTGAACCAGGTCTTCGCGTAGTTCACTCCGATGGCGCCGACGACGGCTCCGTAGAGCGTGCCGCGACCGCCGATGGCAACCCAGACGACGACTTCGATCGAGTTGAGCGGAGAGAACTCGCCAGGGTTTATGATACCGACCTGGGGTACGTACAGGGCGCCGGCCAGGCCTGCGATGATGGCCGAAAGCGTAAACAAGGCAAGCTTGACACGTTCGACTCGATAGCCCAGGAAGCGCACGCGGTGTTCGGCGTCACGAACGGCGAGAGCGACCCGTCCGAGTCGCGAGGAAAGGATGTGACGACAAAGCAGGTAGACCAGCAACAAGGTCACGCCCGAAGCGATGAACAGCGCCAGCCGGACATTGTCCGAGCGGAGGTCGTAGCCGAGCAGGTCGCGAAAGTCGGTCAGACCGTTGTTGCCGCCGAAGCCGAGTTCGTTCCTGAAGAACGCGAGCATCAGTGCGTAGGTCAGCGCCTGGGTGATGATGGACAGATAGACGCCCTCGACGCGCGAGCGAAAGGCGAACCATCCGAACAGAAAGGCGAGCAGGCCCGGGACGAGGAGAATCATCAGCGCCGTGAAGGCGAAGCTGTCGAAGCCCAGCCAGTACCAGGGTAGCGTCTCCCAGTCGAGAAAGACCATGAAGTCCGGCAGGTCCGGGTTGCCATAGACGCCACGCGAGCCGATCTGCCGCATCAGGTACATGCCCATCACATAGCCACCGAGTGCAAAGAAGGCTGCGTGACCCAGACTCAGGATGCCGAGATAACCCCAGACGAGATCGACCGCCACGGCCAGGATCGCGTAAGTCAGGTATTTGCCGAGCACGCTGACGGTGAAGGTGCCGATATGCGCTGGATGAGTGGCCGGTAGCAGACTCGCGACGCTCACCCCGACGATCGTCATGAGCAGTACGGTGCAGAAGACGAGTGTACTCAGGCCATGACTACTCGGGCCCGGTACGCCTGGGCCCTTTTCGCCCTTTGATCGCCACATGGTCAGTGGCCCTCGGCGGCACGGCCGCGTTGCGGGAACAGCCCGCGCGGTCGCTTCTGTATGAACATAATCAGGAAGACGAGCACGACGATCTTCGCGAGAATCGCGCCGGCCCAGGGCTCGAGCAACTTGTTGACGACGCCGAGGGTCATGCCGCCGACAAGTGTTCCCCAGAGGTTGCCGACACCCCCGAAGACGACGACCATGAAGCTGTCGACGATATAGGCTTGGCCGAGGTTCGGTCCGACGTTGGTCAGCTGCGAAAGTGCAACTCCTGCAAGGCCTGCGACGCCCGCCCCGAGACCGAAGGTCAACGAGTCGATACGCGATGAGCGAATCCCCATGGCGCGGGCCATGTCACGGTTCTGCGAGACTGAACGAACCTCGAGACCGAATCGGGTGTGGCGCAGAAGGATCAGCAGCATGGCGAAGACCGCGAGACAGAAGCCCAGGACCCACAGGCGATTGAGTGTTAGTTCGAGCACGCCATCGATCTGCACCACGCCGCTCATGAATTCGGGATTCGACACGGGGACGTTCTGCGGCGAGATGACGGTCCTGACGAGCTGCTGCAGGATGAGGCTGATGCCGAAGGTGGCCAGCAGGGTTTCCAGTGGTCTGCCGTAGAGGAAGCGGATGACGCTGCGTTCGATGGCTATACCGATCGCGCCGGTAAACAGAAAGGCGACCGGCAGGGAGAGGATGAGAGCAAGTGCGAGCGAATCCGGCAGGAGCTGTTGCATGCCCCAGCTGCAGTAGGCGCCGAGCATGATCAGTTCGCCGTGGGCCATGTTGATCACGCCCATGACGCCGAAACTGATGGCGAGACCGATGGCGGCGAGCACGAGGATGGAGCCTAGCGAGAGGCCGAAGAACAGGGTTTCGGCGTACCCGTAGAGCGTGATCTTGCGGGCCTGTTCGGCGCTGGCCTGCTGGGCGGCTTCGCGAACTTCGGGTGCATCGTCGGCGTCGGCCAGCCGGGAGAGTGCCCGACGGGTATCCGGCGAAAGATCAGCTTGCAGTATCGTGACGGCCTGGAGCCGAGTCGAAGGATTGATCGAGCCGAGTTGTTGAAGCGCCTTGACGCGCAACAGGAGTGTCGCGAGCTCGGGCGAGCTTTCCGCTTCGATGAGCGCATCGAGGGTGGGTGCATCGACGGTGTCGGGTTTGTCGAGCAAGGCTTCGATGGCGACGCGTCGCTCGCCTGTATCGGTCGAGCGGAGGCCGAGCGATGCAATCAGGGAACGTAGCGTGGCGCGCAGGCGGTTGTCGAGCTTCAGACGCTTGAAGGCGCGGCTTCGATCCTCGCCGAGCGCGGTACCGTCGACAATGTTGAACATGTCGTAACGACGGTCTTGTTTCTCCACCCGGACGATCTGCGTACTTTCCTTGTGCAACATCAGCGTGCCGTCGAGGATGCCTTCGAGCAAGGCCCGCTTGTCCTCACGCTCGCTGTTCGCTAGCGCTTGCAGCGCATCGACCGGCGCCGTGCCGCGCCCTTCGACGAATTCGGTGAACAAGTCATCGAGCCACGGATCACCCGCCACGACCGCAGCGCCATTCGCGCTCGAAAACGGTATCAGGGCGGTGATGAGCGCGACCAACAGTAGCGGCGAGCGTGCAGGAACGACCCTGTCGCGACACATCGCGACAGGGTCAGAGTTGCGAAAATTCACAGATTCTGACCAGAGCACTCACCGGTCACGACGTTGTAGTTACCGCAGGACAGTGGCGGCTGCCAGTCGGCCATCAGGTCCCTCGAGCTGTCGAGGAAATCAGACCAGGCGTCGCCTGCGACCAATCCTGCCGTCTCCCACACGATCTCGAACTGACCGTCATCCTGTATCTCGCCGATCAACACCGGCTTGGTGATATGGTGATTCGGCATCATTGCCGAGTAGCCGCCGGAGAGATTAGGCACGGTCACGCCGATGATGGCCGCCTGCACGGCCGCAGGATCGGTGGTGCCCGCCTTCTCGACAGCCTTGACCCACATGTTGAAGCCGATGTAGTGCGCCTCCATCGGATCGTTGGTTACGCGATTGTCGTCACCGGTGTGGTCAAGCCACTGATCGATGAATTCATCGTTGGTCTCGGCGTCGACGCTCATGAAGTAGTTCCAGGCGGCGAGATGGCCGACGAGTGGCGCCGTATCGAAGCCGGAGAGTTCTTCCTCACCGACCGAAAAGGCGATCACCGGAATATCTTCAGCCGACACACCCTGATTGCCCAGTTCCTTGTAGAACGGCACGTTCGCATCGCCGTTCACCGTCGATACCACGGCCGTCTTCTTGCCGGCTTCCCCGAACGACTTGATCTCGCTGACGATCGATTGCCAGTCGGCGTGGCCGAAGGGCGTGTAGTTGATCATGATGTCCTCATCGGCCACCCCACTGTCCTTGAGGTATGCCTCGAGAATCTTGTTGGTAGTGCGCGGATAGACGTAGTCGGTGCCGGCCAGTATCCAACGTTCCACGCCGATCTCGTCGCGCAGATAATCGACAGCGGGAATAGCCTGCTGGTTGGGCGCAGCGCCGGTATAGAAGACGTTCTTCGAGGACTCCTCGCCCTCGTACTGGACCGGGTAGAACAACAGACTGTCGAGCTCTTCGAAGACTGGCAGGACAGACTTGCGCGATACCGATGTCCAGCAGCCGAAGGTTGCGGCCACACCATCGTTCTCGATCAGGCCGCGCGCCTTCTCGGCAAACAGCGGCCAGTCGGACGCCGGGTCGACTACCACCGCTTCCAGCGGACGACCGAGCAAGCCGCCACGCTCGTTCTGCTGATCGATCAGCATCAGCATCGTGTCCTTGAGTGTCGTCTCCGAGATCGCCATCGTGCCGGAGAGTGAGTGCAGGATGCCGACCTTGATCGGCTCGCCTTCCTGAGCGAGGGCAGGGTTTTGTGCGGCGAGAACGCCGGTAGCCACGGCGCCGAGAAGCGCAAGGCCCGGCAGTCGAGCGGACGTATGAGTTCGTGCAGACATGATCGAGTATTCCCTTGAATGTCAGAGTGCGTTGGGCCGACTTCTCCGAGCCGGTAGGCGTGTCGTGATTACAGGGAACGTGCCAGTGAGTAATGTCCATTTATTTCAGAGGGATAGTGACTTTCTCCGCAAGCTTCGGTGCCTTGCCTGCAAGATGTTGGAGCGAAAAGAAGGCGACATGCCCGAACCTGGTGCGCTGTCGTCCGTTGCCGCGCTCATGAGAGAATCAGGTCATCAACCATCCGGTCCGATCACCTCTCGAGAGGCTTTCCCGTGTTTCTTTCCTGTGGCGACACCCTGTTCGATCTGTTCGTGCATTCCGGCAAGGTCGTCGGCGATGTTCATCTAGACGGTCATGTCGGCGGCTCGCCACTGAACGTCGCTCTCGGGCTTTCACGCCTCGGCGATCGTGCCGGCTACCTTTGCAAGAATTCGACAGATCTGTTCGGCGAACGGATCCGGGCCTACCTTGACGTGAACGGTGTGCTGCTCGACTGGATTGTGTCGACACCGCTCAACAGCACGCTCGCCATCGTTCAGCTGGACGCCGGCGGTTCGGCAAACTACGTCTTTCACATCCACGGCACAGCCGATGTCTCGCTCGAGACGTGCGAGCTTCCGGAATCCTTTCCGGACGATCTCGACGTATTGCACGTCGCCTCCTATTCGACCGTGACCGAGCCCACGGCCAGTACACTTCTCGCACTGATTCGCCGCGAGCAGGGTCAGCGCCTGATCAGCTACGATCCGAACCTGCGGCTGCAGATCGAGCCCGATGTCGATATCTGGCGCACGCGCTTCAAGGAGATCGCGGCTTGCAGTGATCTGATCAAGGCGAGTGACGAGGACGTGGCCATGATCCGCGGTGTCGAGGGCAAGGCCCGTGCCGCCGATGTCGATGCATTCGCGGCCGATGCCATCGGCACAGGCGCCACGCTGGTCATGATCACGCGCGGCAGCGAAGGGGCATCGGTCTATTGTGCCGATGGCCGTCACGTCGACGTGCCGGGCATCATCGTCGATGTGCAGGACACGGTCGGTGCGGGCGATACCTTCCAGGCCGCCAGTCTGCACTGGCTCAAGGCGAACGGTGCCATAGTCGATGGCAAGCTGGATACCGGGGACGCCGATCTCGCCGAGCTTGCAAACTTTGCAGCCAGCGCTGCCGCCATCACGTGTGCGCGGGCCGGTGCCGATCTGCCCACTCTCGCGGATGTCGAACGATTTCGTGCGGGGCGCTCGGCAGGTTAGAAGGCACGATCGGGATACCTGCCGCACCTGCCGAACGACGCACCTTCCCTGATCGCGACAGTTCATGATGTCTCGCTAATCGACGGAAGACAGGCCGGGCCCGGCGGTGCCACCACGTATCGATTTCGAACTTTGAGTTATCGAGTCCTGGAGCGGACTGCCGTGCAGGCGACCGAGTCGCAGGCAGTGCTGCAGCGGGCTTGTCAAAGATGTCTGTCTGCCGAGTGCGGCTATGTGCGGTCCGTCTCGAGCGAGATGATGGAACTCCGGTAGGCGCGGCGGGTTCGATCGATATGCTCTGCCAGCAGCTTGCGAATGATATTCAAGTCGCCTTGTCCAACGGCGGTCGCGATTTGCCGATGTTCTTTGAACGAAAGCTCTGTGTGGCCAGGCAGTTTGGAAAGATGCGTTCGGAGGGCCGCGATCTTTCCGATATAGCGCGTGTAGCTCGCGGTCAGATAGTCGTTTTTGCTGTGGACGAAAATCAGGTGGTGAAACGCCGTGTCGAGTTCGAGATAACCTTTTTCGCTGCCTTTTGCGCGTGCTTGCTTCATCTCCGATACGACGCGCGCCATGTCAGCGGCCAGTGCCTCGGCATCACGGCTGAGCGCCAGTTCGAAGGCAGCCATCTCGATCGCTTGGCGAAAATCACAGATCTGCTTGACTTCAGCCTCCGTCAAGCTGAAGACGCGAGCGCCTTTTTGTGGCTCGATACTCACCAGCCCCTCGTCACGAAGTTGCGCAAGTGCCTCCCGGACAGGTGACTTCGACACCCCGAGCGCTTCGGAGATTCCGCGTTCGGACAGCGCCTGTCCCATCATCAAGCTCCCGTCGATGATGCTGTTGCGCAGGTGTTCGAGAGCGAGCTCGCGCAAGGACTTCGGGCGTTCGAGCGGCAAAGGCAGATCTCCGGATGGGTGTCGCATGCGTAAAGATATCTGAAGTATATCAACGCTGTACGGGTGCCCATCTTCATTGTCGCGCGACATGCAGCCTTGTCGTCAGCACCGTCGTCAGCCCCATCGTCAGCACCGCGAGCCGTTCGGTTGCCGCCGGCCATCGATCTCCGGTCTCGAACTTCGGTGAGCGAGAGACGGGCGGAACAGGGGCGTGCTAATCCGGACGTGCTGAACTTTCCCTGAAAAGCTTCATTGCTGGTACACTGAGATATCAGATATCAGGCTAGCTCTGGGAGGAGAGGTCCGATGCAGGCTGAACTGGTTGTCGACAGCAGAAACCACCACGGGGAAGGGATTCTCTGGAATCCGCGCGATGGCAGGCTCTGGTGGACTGACATCGAGGGTTGCAGTCTCTGGACTTACGATCCGGTCTCGCAGACGAGCGATCGGCACGTGATGAGAGAGCGCGTCTGCTGCTTTGCGCCGCGCGTCGATGGCGGGTTGATCGTGGCGTTCGCAGACCGCGTCGCGCTTCTGGACCTCGAAACCGGTGACGAAACATCGCTGTGCGCCTTCGAACCCGAGAACACCGAAACGCGCCTGAACGACGGCCGTACCGATCGCTCTGGCCGCCTGATTGTCGGCGGCATGAACGAAGTGTCCGGTGCCGCGAACTCGTCGGTGCTCTCGATCGGTACGGATCACTCGGTAACGAGGCTGGTCGATGGTGTCGCTTGCAGCAACTCGACGTGCTTCTCGCCGGACGGGTCCATCATGTACTTCGCCGATACTCCCGACCGCGAGATCGTCGCCTACGACTATGCGCGGGGAACCGGGGAGGTGTCGAACCGCCGGCTTTTCGCATCCTTTCAGGACGAGCCGGGCCTGCCTGATGGATCGTGCGTCGACGCCGAAGGCGGCGTCTGGAACGCCGAATGGGAGGGTCACCGTGTGGTTCGCATCGCCCCGGACGGCACGCTGGACCGGGTGATCGACGTGCCGGTCTGGAAGCCGACTTGCTGCGCCTTCGGCGGGCCCGATCTCGACACCCTCTACATCACGACATCGCGTCTGCTGTGCGATGAAGAAGTGCTCGCGCGCGAGCCTGAATCCGGCGGCCTCTTCGGCGTCAAACCCGGCATACGCGGCGTGCTGGATACCCCGTTCGGCGGATAGCGGAAACTGAAGCAGGAGAAACGATTGAAACAGGAGAAACGATCGATGACGAAATACTCGATGAAGATGATTTTCGCGGCGAGCGTGGCCGCTTTCGCCGGCAGCACCCTGGCGCAGGACTATCCAGAGCCGGTCCCTCTCGCCGACGGTGTCCAGGCGCCTATCGAGGCCGTCGAGCCGAAGAACGAGACGTTTCGTATTGCCTACATGCCGCCGGCGACCGAGTTCAACTATTACATCGCGATCGGCGAAGGTATCAAGAGCGTCGCGGCGGAGGAAGGCGTCGATGTCTTCATGCTGGCACCGCAAAGTGGAGCTGACATCAATGGCCAGATGGGCATGATCCAGGACGTACTGACGCAGGATGTCGACGCGATCATTGTCGGCACGCACGATGAGTTCGCCGCAGCGCCGCTGCTCGAGCAAGCGGTGGAGCAGGGTGTGGCGGTCCTCGTGATCAACTCCGATGTTCCGAATTTCCCGACCCCCATCCACGGTGTGGTGGGTTATTCGCAGCGTGATGGCACCCGCAAGATGGCCGACTGGGCCATTGAGAATCATGGCGACGAGCCACTCAAGGTGGGCATTATCGAAGGCCAGCCCGGCTATCACTCGACCGAGCGGGTGGGCGGCTTTCGCGAGGGTATCGAGGGCAACGAGAACGTTGATGTCGTGGTATCGATCGACGGCAAATGGAACGTCGAAGGCGGTAACGCGGCAGGCATGGATATGCTGCAGTCGCACCCCGAACTCGACATGATCTTCGCCGCGAACGATTACATGATCATCGGAGCCTCCCTGGCCGCAAAGGCGCTTGGCCGGTCCGACATCGTGCTGCTCGGTAACGACGGCGATACGTCCGGCCTCGAGGAGATCGCGGCGGGAACCGTGACCGCCACGGTCAACACCTCACCGTACCTCATGGGCATGGCCGCGATGCATGCGACGATCGACACCCTGCAAGGCACCTATCCTGGCGGCTGGATAGAAACCCCGACCACTATCGAGGACAAGGCAGGTGCGACCGCCGTGTTGCAGGAGCCCGCGAAGCTCTATCCGCAGCCGTCCAAAGCGTACTGAGCGGCAGGACTCGTGCGCGCGCCCAGGGCCGGAGACACCCGATCGAACCGGCAACCTCGACGAGGGCTCAGGTGATCAGCACGGCAAAGCCTCTATGGGAATTTCGGGACGTGAGCAAGAGCTACCCTGGTGTCGTCGCGAACGACAAGGTCTGTATCAAGCTGCTTCCCGGTTCGATACACGGCCTTCTCGGCGAAAACGGGTGTGGGAAATCCACACTGATCAAGACGCTCGCCGGCGTTCAGCAACCTGACAGTGGATCGATACTGCGGAACGGTGAGAGGGTTCAGATCGTCAGTCCGCAATCTGCTCGTGAGATGGGGATAGCGACCGTGTTCCAGGAATTCTCCAGCGTGCCGACGCTCTCGGTGGGCGAGAACATATTCCTCGGGAACATGCCTCGGTCTCGCTTCGGGGTCGTCGACTGGAAGAAGGTTCATGCAGACGCCGCGGCGGTGCTCGCCGACATGGAGTTCGACATTCCCACCGAAGCAATCACGGGTCGACTGTCGGTGGGCGAGCAGCAGTTGGTGGAGATCGTCAAGGCGGTTGCCATTAAGGCAACCATGGTCATTCTCGACGAGCCGACGGCTGCACTCGGGGAGGAGGAGATCGACCGTCTGCATCAGCTGCTGCGCACGATGCGCGGTCGCGGGGTGTCGATCCTGTACGTCTCTCACCGCCTCGACGAGGTCGAGCGCATCGTCGACGAGGTCACGATACTGCGTAATGGCCGCGTCGTGCGGGCTAGCGGCGAAACTGAGATCAATGTCTCCGAGATCGTCGCCGCAATGGTGGGCGAAGAGGTCGGCGAACACTACCCGAAGGAATGTAGCTCCGGCCACGAGGTCGTCCTCGAGGCTCGCGGTCTTGCCACCAGCACGGGCGTCGTGGATGCGTCTTTCAAACTGCACCGTGGCGAGGTTCTCGGTCTGGGTGGCGTGCTCGGCAGCGGCCGTACGCAAATCGCCCGTGCGCTCTTCGGCGCCGACGATCTGACGGCGGGCGATATTGTGCTGAACGGCGCCATTGTCAGGTTTCGAAACGAGATCGACGCGATTTGCTCAGGCCTGGCCCTCGTTCCTGAAAATCGAAAGTCCGACGGCCTGTTTTTCAACTTCCGCGCCAGCGGCAACATCACTGCCGCATCGCTCCGTAACCTTGCCCGATTCGGGGTGCTTGATCTCGAGACTGAAGCGGAGGCCACGCGAGTGTTAATTCGAGATCTCGAGATTTCGAAGCAGGCAGAGCAAAGGACGGTGAATTTTCTCTCAGGTGGCAACCAGCAAAAGATCGTGATCGCCCGCTGGCTCTTCTCGGACGCGCAGATCCTGATCCTCGACGAGCCGACGCAGGGTATCGATATCGGCGCGAAGATCGCGCTCTACACGTTGATCAACACGCTGACTCGAGCAGGCAAGTCGATCATCCTGATCAGCTCGGACCATGATGAGCTGCTGGCGATGAGCGATCGTATCGCTGTCGTGCATCACGGCGTGATCAGGCGAACGGTGAAGGCGGCGGATTTGACCCACGATGATCTGGTACGTGCCTCGGGCGACCCTGTCGACGAGCATTTCGAGGAGGCCCTGGCTTGAAGCGGATATTTGATAACCAGCTGATCGGACCGTTCGCCGCGATGGTTATCATGGCGGTGATAGTGGCACTGACCACGGAGAGATTCCTGCACCCCGGCAATCTGTCGAACCTGTCGCTGCAGGTCAGTATCGTGGCACTGATCGCTATCGGATCGACCATCGTGATCTACGCTGCCGGGATCGACCTGAGTTCGGGGTCGATGGTGGCGCTTCTGACGATGGTCTTTGCACAGATGCTGAAATCCGTGGGTATACCGCTGGCGCTTGCCCTGCCGCTGCTGCTTCTGGTCGGGTCTCTCCTGGGGCTGGTAATCGGGATGATCACAGCCTACGGGCGAATACCGTCGTTCATCACGACGCTGGCCGCCCTCATCGCGTTCCGCGGACTGGCGCTGACCTTCAACAACGGTTCGCCCGTGTTCTCGCTCGATCCGGCACTCGAGCCGATCTTCTACGGCAGGCTGCTCGGTGTTCCGATGCCGTTCTTCTATCTTGTCTTCTTCTATGCCCTGGCAGCGTTCACGATGAACTTCACGAAGCTTGGCCGCGAGATCTATGCGGTCGGCGGCAATGCGGCTGCGGCGGTACTGACGGGCATCGATGTGAAGAGGGTGCAGACGACCACGTTCGTCATTGCGGGTTTCATGACGGCACTCGGCGCCGTCCTGATGTCCGCGCGCCTGAACTCGGGTTCGCCGAACTACGGGCAGACGCTCGAACTGCAGGCTATCGCGGCCGCCGTGGTCGGCGGGGCCAGTCTTGCCGGCGGGCGCGGGAATATCCTTGCCACGCTCATGGGAGCGATGACCATCGTGATCGTCCAGAACGGTCTGAACCTGAATGCGGCTCCCTCCTCGGTGCAGAACATCGTCCTCGGCCTGATCATCCTGATCGCGGTGGGGATCGACATGTGGCGTTCCGAGATCGCGTCGCTCATGTCGCGCATGCTCGGGCGGTTCAGGCCGTCGGACGCGACCACGGCGAGCAAGGCCACTTGACATTTACTGGTCTCCGGACCCGCCGGTTGTCGTCACCAACGAGATGTCCGGAGCAAGACGTATTCCAGGCGGAATCATCCGCTTCTCATTCCAACTCTACCCGCACAGGAATTACTCATGGTTGCACTGACGTTTTCACACATCGGCATCACCGTCCCTGACCTGGAGAAAGCCGTTGATTTCTACTCCAAGGCCTTCGATCTCTATGTCCTGATGCCGCCCACGGAAGTCCTTCAAGACGACAGCGCCATCGGACAGATGTGCGACGACGTCTTCGGCAAAGGCTGGGGAAGTTTTCGCATAGCGCATCTCTCGATGGGCGATGGCATCGGTATCGAGCTGTTCGAGTTCCCCGCTACCGAGGAGGAAGAGCGCCCCTTCGAGTACTGGCGTCGAGGACTTTTCCATTTCTGCGTTCAGGACGCCGACCTGGAGGGTCGGATCAAGATCATCGAGAAGCTCGGGGGCCGGCAACGCATGCAGCAGGTCCGCAAGTACTATCCGGGAGAAAAGCCCTACCGGATGGTCTACATGGAAGACCCGTTCGGCAATATATTCGAGCTCTATAGCCATTCCTACGAATTGACCTATTCGGAAGGCGCCTATGTCTGAGCGCCCGGCAGGCGTACCTCGTACTGACCGCCCCCAGGTAGTGATCACGGACTACGATTTCGGCGATGTCGATGTCGAGAGGACAATTCTCGAAGCGGCGGGGGCAGACGTGATCGCCCTTCAGGCAAGGCGCGAGGAGGATCTGTTCGATGCGGCACCGCACTGCGCGGCCATGATGAATCAGTACGCCCGTATCGGGAAGGCAACGATCACTCGAATGCGGCATTGTGAAGTCATTGCGCGCTACGGGGTCGGTATCGATATCGTCGACGTCGCGACGGCTTCGGAACAGGGCATCCTCGTGACCAATGTGCAGGACTACTGCACAGAGGAGGTGGCTGACCATGCCATCGCGCTGTGGCTGGCACTGGCGCGGAAGCTGCCCGACTACGACCGCGCGACGCACGCTGGAATCTGGCGCTGGCAGAGCGGCCAACCCGTCTACCGTCTGCGGGGTCGTTGCATGGGTGTCGTGTCTTTCGGCAAGATCGGCCAGGCCATTGCCGCGCGAGCAGAAGTGTTCGGCGTCAAGGTCATTGCATTCGATCCGTTCCTGCCTGCGAGCGTTGCCGCAGATCACGGCGTCGAACTGGTGGCCAAGCAGGACCTGCTCGCAAGGTCCGATTACATCCTCATGCAGGCACCGATGACACCGGATACGCGGCATTTTCTGTCAGATCCCGAATTCGCCAGAATGAAGCGAGGCGCGATCCTCGTGAACACCGGTCGCGGGCCGACGGTGGACAACAGGGCGCTTTATCGTGCACTTACCGAGGGTCATCTGGCTGCTGCCGGTCTGGATGATCCGGAAGAGGAACCCGCGAAGCGCGCCAACTGGTCGCCCACCGACAACCCCATCTTCACCTTGCCGAACGTGCTTGTCACACCCCACGCCGCCTACTACTCGGAGGAATCCATTCACGCCGCGCGCGTGACTGCCGCGACCCAGGTGGCCAAGGTTCTCACAGGGCAACGACCCGACTATCCGGTCAATGCCGACGCCTTCATCACCACCACCCACTAACGGAGAACAACATGCTCAAGGTCTACGAAGATTACAAGAGAAATCCGGAGTTACTGGAGAAGTTCGACGAGGTCGTCGAATGTTTTTCGGCCACTGCCGTCTTTGCCGACGTCCAGTATCGGCTGGGTGTTATGGATAGCGGTATAAAGCCTGCATTTCGCGCCAAGGTAACCGGTCAGGCGATTACCGTTCAGCTGTCCAAGGGTGATCTGGTCGACCCCCTCAAGGCGCTGGAGATGGGACAGCCGGGCGACATCATCGTTGTCGACGCTGGTGGAGACCTCAACACGTCGGTTTGCGGCGGACTGATGGGCGGACTCGCCCACAATCGCGGCATCCGTGGCATGGTCGTGGACGGCGCGGGGCGTGATACCGACGAACTCGAGGCTATCGACTGGCCCATCTGGACGCGGGCGATTACACCGCGCGGTACGCACACGATGTTCTCCGACCGGAAGGAGGAATTGTCCATCAACGTGCCGATCCAGTGCGGCGGCGTCGTGGTAAATCCCGGCGACTTCATCGTCGCAGATCTGATGGGCGTAACCGTCATCCCCCTCGACAAGGCTGAAGAGATCGTCGGACTCGCCAGGGAACAGGCCGAGCGCGAAGAGGAGACCCGCAAGTGGGTTGCCAAGGGCAAGACGGTCGAGGACCTGTTGAATGAATTCGGTCGCATCTGAACCGACGCTGATCGGCATTGACTGGGGAACCTCATCGGTTCGTGCCTATCTCATCGGCGCGCACGGCGATGTGCTGGACAGAGTGTTCTCGTCCGAGGGCATCATGCATGTCGCGGGCGGGAAGTTCGAAACTGTCTTCCATGAACTTGTGGTTCCGTGGATTACCGACAGGAAACTTCCCATCCTCGCGTCCGGGATGATCACGAGCCGAAACGGTTGGATCGAAACACCTTACCGTTCCGCCCCCGTCGGGGCGGACGACCTTGCTCACGATCTGTTCGTGCATCGGAGCAGTGACGGTGTCGAGCTGCATTTCGTGCCCGGCGTGACCACCGATCATGAATCCGGTCCGGACGTGATGCGGGGTGAGGAGACACAGGTCATCGGGGCGTCCGCCCTGGGCTTGTCCGACGGCCTGTTCGTCTTGCCCGGGACCCATAGCAAATGGATTCGCGTGTCGGCGAGCCGCATCGAGGACCATGCCACCTTCATGACGGGTGAAGTCTTCGCTGCGTTGAAGGACCATACGATTCTCGGTGCGTTGGCCGAAGACGGGCCGTTCGACGCAGCAGGGTTCGACCGGGGCGTCACTGCGGGCCTGAAGGAGCGATCAAGTCTCCTGCATGACCTTTTTCATGTCCGTACGCTCCCGCTCACCGGGAAGATCGAGGGCACCATGGTTGCCGACTATCTGTCGGGGATGCTGATCGGCGCCGAGATCGCCGCGGGCATCGCGGACAGCCGCAACACGGGGTCGATCACGATCGTCGGTAAGGATGACCTTGCCGCCCGGTACGAGATCGCGCTTCGGCACGCCGGCGTCACGAGTCGTCGCGCGCCCGAAGACATCGTCGCGATGGGGCATTTCGCGATTGCGCGAGCTGCCGGGCTGCTGCCGTGATCTCGCTCGAAGCGGCACTCGAAGAGAATCCGCTGATCGCGATATTGCGCGGTATCGAGCCGTCGAACGCACCGGCCGTAGCCGGTGCCCTCGTCGATGCCGGTTTCCGAATCATCGAAGTGCCGCTGAATTCACCACGGCCACTGGAATCGATAAAGCACATCGAGGCACTTCATGGCCACCGGGCTATGGTCGGCGCCGGTACGGTCCTGACGGCACATGACGTTCACGCCGTTGCGGACATCGGCGGGCGAATCATCGTGTCGCCGAACATGAACCCTTCGGTCGGCGAGGCCGCGATCGGACGAGGACTGGCGTGGTGTCCGGGTGTATGCACGCCTACCGAGGCTCTCTCCGCACTCGACATCGGCGCGTCAGTGCTGAAATTCTTCCCGGCTGAAATGGTGCCACCGGCTGCGATTCGTGCCGTGCGGGCGGTTCTCCCGACGGACGCGGTGGTCGTTGCCGTCGGCGGAATCACGCCCGAAGCGATGTCGGCATACTACGTCGCCGGAACCGACGGCTTCGGCCTGGGCTCTGCCCTGTTCAAGCCGAGCTACACGATCGATGACATCGTGAGGCGCGCGCGTCATTTCATGGATGCGCTCGGGCAGCTGGAGAAGGGTTCATGAGAACGGCAGTCGTCACGGGCGGTACACGGGGGATCGGCGCAGGCGTGTCGCGTTCGCTGGCGGACGCAGGCTGGTCGGTCATCGCCGCCTCGGCTTCGCAGGCCGAGATCGATGCGTTCGAAGCGCACGCGGCGATCGCGCCGCGCCAACTCGACGTGACAGATTCGGATTCGGTCACATCGCTGTTTCGGGGCCTCGATCGGCTCGACGGTCTGGTCAACTGCGCCGGAATCCTGCGTCGCGGTGATGAGTACGATATCGATGTCTTCGCGCAGGTAGTCGATGTGAACCTGACCGGCACGATGCGCTGCTGCCTGGCCGCGCAAGGACTACTGGCGCGGTCCGGCGGCGCGATCGTCAACACCGCGTCGATGCTCAGCACATTCGGCGGCCCGCTCGTGCCTGCCTACTCGGCGTCCAAGGGCGGTGTGGCACAATTGACGAAGGCTCTTGCCGGCCGCTGGGCTGACGACGGTATCCGCGTCAATGCCGTCGCACCGGGATGGATCGAAACCGGGATGACCCGTGACCTGCGCGATGATCCTGACCGTAGCGGCGGCATCCTGTCGCGAACGCCGATGAGGCGCTGGGGACAAGCATCGGAAGTCGGCGCTCTCGCCCGCTGGCTTCTGAGCGACGAGGCAAGCTTCGTCACCGGGGCCGTGTACCCGGTCGATGGCGGTTACCTGGCGATGTGAGAGGAGCACATGAACGTGGCCGATCCCGATTTGAAAATGCCCTATCAGAAACCGTTTCCCAAGGACGCACAGGACGAGATCGTGATCTCGGACGCCGTGCCGGAGGACGACCGGCTGTGGGTGCCGCAGGCAGAGAATGTCTGGTTCCGACCACTGTGCCTCAACCGCTCGCAAGGCTACTGGATGAATCTCTTGAAGGTGCGCAAGGCCGGCGTTCTTTCCCGGCACCGCCACCCGCAGCCTGTGCATGGATTCGTGCTCAAGGGCAGCTGGCATTACCTCGAGCACGACTGGGTCGCCGAAGAGGGCAGTTATGTCTTCGAGCCGCCAGGCGAGACCCATACGCTCGTCGTCCCCGACGAAGTCGAAGAGATGATCACCTATTTCCAGGTGAACGGTGTCATGTGCTACGTCGATCCGTGGGGCAAGGTGTTGGGATACGAGGACGTCTTCACGAAGATCGACAGGTGCCGCGAGCACTTCTCGGAGGTCGGGCTGGGGGAGGATTATGTCGCGAAGTTCATTCGCTAGGCGTCATGCGGCAGGAAGATTGCCCTCGCACACGTTTCTTCCGGCGGAGATCGCGATTATCGACGTCAAGATGGTAAACGCGAGAATGTCCCCGTAGCACCAGGCAATTCTGTTTCATCGTTCCAGCTGCATCGAGATCGAGTGCCGACAGAGCTGACCCCAGGCCCGGGGTGCCGGGAGCCAACTCGAAGGCAATAAGACGAACTCGAACGGAGTCACGAAGGGAATCTGCTGGACATCGTGACCGTGACAACATAATTGACAATGTCTTTCTCCCGTGCGTTAGCTTTCATTTCGCTCAGCCATAGAAAATATACTTGAAATTCAACGCTTTACTCCGGTTCAGAGGCGTTTTGAAGGGCTTCGTTACAGAAGTCGCGAGCGATCGAATCCCGCGCAAACACCATTAATACGTATTATAATCTGCGCCGTGATGAGGGGCTCCGCTCCGAGCTGTTCTGCAACAACCTCCAGCGGTGAGGCAGAACGAATATCGGCAAGGATGCGGTGGTGCCTGTCATGCTCGAGCCGAAGCGAGTTTCGGTTATGCGACGATGAAGTCGCACTTTTGAAATTTTACATGGAGTTTTATTATGCGCGAACTTACGAATCAAGAACTGCGTCAGGCAGCTGGTGGAACCTATAGCCACGCTCCGGCGCCGATGGCATCTGGTGGCAAGACGGGTTCATCGTCTTCTTTCGGCAGCTCCTCGTCCTTCTCTTTCAGCAGCGGCGACAGCAATTCCAACAGCAATTCCAACAGCAATTCCGACAACAGCTCGCATCCGGTCAGCTTTGACGCGCCGTCGTTCAGCGTGCCTTCTTTCAGCAAGCCGTCGTTTAGCGCTCCGTCCGTAGGCAGCTTCACAGGCTGTTTCGCTTCGGGTAGCAAGCACTGAAGGTATTGAGAATGGCACGATTCGTGCGGGCGGTGCCCGGGCGGACGTGACAAGGGCGTGCGATCGCCCTGATATCAAGTCGGCCAGCGTGTTGGCCGATAGCTAGTCGGGTCGCCGGCGTCACGTGTGGCGCCGGCACTCTTTTGACCGTAGGAAATTGTCTGTGGAGGATTGGGCGCGGATCGTGCTTGCGTGTGTCGGGGGAACCGGACATGTACGTTAGTCGGATTGCGCTTGACAGTCGACGTACAGCGCTCAAACGATGCTGGCTGAGTTGACGTCCGGCGGAGATACGGTTCGGCAACGACACGGAAGTGGTGTGAGAAGTGGTGTCTGAACTGTTTCGTCGCGAAGCGATCAACAACCGAAGAGAACGGCTGTGGGGCGAGGTTGTGCTCGTGCAGCCGCCCTCGTTCTGGTTGCTGAGCGGCTTCGCGGGATTGGTCGTTTTCCTGATCGTGCTGATGCTCGTGCTTGGCACATATTCCAGGCGCGAAAATGTCACGGGCTTCATCCGGCCCGACATGGGCCTGCTCAAGGTCTATGCACCACAATCGGGTCTGCTCGACACGCTCCACGTCGGGGAGGGCCAACAGGTCGCGGCCGGGGAATTGCTGTTCACGGTGACGACGGGCCGCTCGAGCACGGCATCCGAGGACGTCGACGCTCTCATCGTCGAAGAGCTTGTCGCGGCACGGGATGCATTGGAAGTGCGTCGCGCGGATCGTCGCAGGCTCGATTCGCTCGAGCAGGCACGCCAGCGCGAGCGCTCCTCGCGGCTCGCCTACGAAGTCCTGGAGCTCGAAAGGCTAGTCGGCATCCATGGCGGGCGATTCGAGGCGTCCGGTCTCCAGCTAGCGCGGCTCGCTGGTCTCATTGCAGGCGAATTCGTCTCCGAAGCTGATCTGATCGTGGCCCGCGACGAGCACGCGAGCATCGAGCTCGGTCTTCTTGAGGCTCGCCGACGGCTTGCCGAAAAACGCGGCGATCTCGTCGATGCCGTACAGCTGCTCGAACAACTACCGCTGCAGTCCTCGCTGGATCTTGCCGACATCGGTCAGCAGCTGTCCGTTATCGATCAGCGAATTCTCGAGACCGGCGGACGCCGTTCATACAAGCTTCGAGCACCCTCGGCCGGACGGATCACGGCGCTGCAGGTCACCGCCGGTCAGCGTGTGCAGGTTGAACGCCCGCTGTTGACCATCCTGCCCGACGATGCAAGTTTCAGGGCTGACTTGTTCGTGCCGACGCGGGCGATCGGTTTCATCGAGTCGGGGCAGTCGGTACTGCTTCGCTACGGCGCCTTTCCCTACCAACAATTCGGCCTTTATGAAGGCACGGTCGAGAAGGTGGCCGAGACAGTACTCTTGCCGGTAGAGCTCGATGTGCCAGTGCCTGTCGACGAGCCGGTCTACCGCGTGTCGGTCCGCCTTGATCGGCAAACGGTCAGCGCCTACGGACGCGAGTTCGACCTGCGAGCCGGCATGCTGCTCGAGGCGAGCATCCTGCTCGAGGGGCGTTCGCTCGGCGAGTGGCTGCTCGCCCCGATCTACAGCCTTAGGGGCACGCTCTAGGTGAGCGGGATCGACGGCGATGCCGATGCCCGTACAAGCGACCCGCAGCGTCTGCTGAAACTGTTCGGCGCGGCCCGCCTGCCGGTCATCCTGCAGACCGAGGCGACTGAGTGCGGGTTGGCTTGCCTGGCGATGATCGCGAGTTTCCACGGCCATCGCGTCGATTTGGATGCCCTGCGTGCGCGCTACTCGGTTTCGCTCAAGGGAATCGACCTGCACGGGCTGATGCAACTCGCCGATCGTCTTCATCTCGCCACGCGCGCTCTTCGCGTGGAGCTCGACGAGCTGAAGAACCTGCGTCGTCCAGCCGTGCTGCACTGGGACCTCGATCACTTCGTGGTGCTGAAGAAGGTCACCGCTCGATCAATCACCATCCACGACCCTGCGCGCGGTTCGCTCACGCTCTCGCTCGAAGAGGCGTCACGACACTTCACCGGCGTTGCCCTAGAGCTCGTGCCGACGCCGGGCTTCGAGCGGAAGAAGGAGGAGCGACGCGCGCGGTTGTCGGACTTCTGGCAACGCATGCGCGGCCTCAGGCCCATTCTCGTGCAGATCATCGTGCTGTCGATGATGCTGCAACTGTTTGCCCTCGCAGCCCCCTTCTTCATGCAACTGGTCATCGACGAGGTCGTCGTCAGCCGCGATCTGGGGCTGCTGAAGGTGCTGGCGATCGGTTTCGCGCTGCTGATGCTGATCAATACCGGGGTCACCGTGTTGCGCTCGCTGGTTATCGTCAACATGGGCGCGCAATTGAACATCCAGATGGCGAACAATCTCTTCCGCCACCTGATTCGCCTGCCGCTGTCCTACTTCGAGAAGCGTCACGTCGGCGACATCGTTTCCCGTTTCGGTTCGATGGACAAGATCAAGGAACTCCTGACCAACGAGATCGTCTCGGCGGTCGTCGATGGGGTCATGTTCATCGGCACGCTCGCGATGATGTACGTCTACAGTCCACTGCTCGCCTCGATCGTGATCGTGACGGTGGGTCTGTACGCGCTGTTCCGTTTCGCCGTCTACCGCCCCTTTCGCCGCCTGACCGAGGAGTCGATAGTCGCCGGTGCCAAAGAGGACTCGAATTTCCTTGAAGGCATCCGCGGCGCGCAGAGCATCAAGCTTTTCGGCAAGGAAACCCAGCGTCAGTCGAGTTGGCAGAATCTCTACGCCGACGTGATCAACACCAACATCCGCCTCGACAAGCTCGGCATCGGCTATGGCGCCGTCAACTCCATCTTGTTCGGCCTGGAGAACGTCATCGTCATCTACCTCGCCGCCCAACTGGTCATCGGCAACGAGCTGTCCGTCGGGATGATCTTCGCCTTCATGGCCTACAAGGGCCAGTTTACCGGCAAGGCCACCTCGCTGATCGAACAGATCATCGAGCTGAAGATGATAGGCCTGCACCTCGCTCGACTCGGCGACATCGTCATGACGGAAACCGAGAAGGACGTTTCCGACGGCGCTAGGCTGTCGAGGTTCCGGGGGGACATCCGGCTCGAGAACCTGAGCTTCTGCTATTCGGAAATCGAGTCACCGGTGCTCGACGGCGTCAATCTGGATATCGCAGCCGGTGAGTCTGTCTGCCTCGTGGGCCCATCCGGCTCCGGCAAGTCGACGCTGATGAAGCTGATGCTCGGACTGCTCGAGCCGACGACGGGGAGGGTTCTCGTCGACGGCCGCGACATCCGCCAGCTCGGCGTACGCCGCTATCGCGCCCAGGTGGCGAGCGTCATGCAGGATGATCAGCTACTCTCCGGCTCGCTCGCCGACAACATCAGCTTCTTCGATCCGGTTGCCGAGCCGAAGAGGATCGAGACCTGCGCGAAGTTGGCGGCAATCCATCGCGAGATAGAACAGATGCCAATGGGCTATCACTCTCTGATCGGGGACATGGGCACCACGCTTTCGGGGGGGCAGAAGCAGCGTGTTCTACTAGCCCGAGCGTTGTACAAGAACCCGCGCATACTGTTTCTCGACGAGTCGACCGCACACCTTGATGTCCTGCTCGAGAAGCGCATAAACCGCAATATCTCCCGGATACGGCTGACCCGCGTCATCATCGCTCACCGGCCCGAGACGATCGCCTCCGCCGACCGTGTCGTGATGCTCTCCGACGGCGGCTGCTTCGAGCCGAACCGGGGCAAGCGACCGGCTGCGCCGCAGCGCCGGTCGAACCGGGCCGGGTGATGTCGTCAAGGCTTGCCGCAGGCCGCAGCGCGCTGACGCGTAGCCCCCCGGCAGCATCGCGATGCGGATAGCTTGTGCACGATCCGCTGACATCATTCGCCGTGTTGCCCTACATGCTGATCCGCACCACCCTGCTCCAAAGGTGTCTTCCGGGATAGTCGATGACAAGGTCAAACCGCATAGAGCGGTTGAAGACCAATTCATGATGATCGTCGGCTACCTCTCTGATATCGCTGAGCAAGTAGCTCTCACCCAAGTCTCGCGATCTCTCGAACCGGGAGTGCAGCCTCGGGGCAATGCTGCCTTCATGATTCCTTGCTGACTGCTCAGACCTTGTCGCGCCTCTCCGGCGGCAACCCGGATTTGGCCTTGCGTCGGCTGCGGTACATCCAGATGCCGACCAGTGCGAATGTGACCAGCGGCAGCAAGACAAGTAATGTGGAACTGTCCATCATGTTCTCCCAGTAATAAATCGAAGGCGGCATTGTGAATATCTTCAAGGCCGTATCTCATGATCTGTCAGGAAATGTGCACGCGGCGCAGATCGATCCCTGTACGCTGAGTGTTGGCAAACAGTTCAGGGTGGCGGCGTTCGACCTGCCTGGTGCAGATACACCGTCTAGTCGTTCAAGTCGACCTTTTCCATCGCAAAAGCCAATCAGAGAGGGCCCGAGCCACACAAGCTGATCAGCGGCGACCGCTCATGCGTCGACGTAGCGCGATGAACAGGCCCATCAGGCCCAGGCTCAGTGCGCCGTTACCGCCGAGGCCGAGAAACCCGTTGTCGTCATCGTCGTCATTGGTGCTGCTCCCGCTAACCGGCATCTGTGAAGCCGTGCCGTCGGCGGCAATGTCGAGGGGCGCGACGGTCGCTCGCGCAACGAGTGACGGTCTTGCGTTACCGGAGGTGCGTTCCTGCAGGAAGGCGGCGTCGAGTGTGTCGCTGGGTGTCGGCGCGGCAAACGGTACCGGCTGGTTGGCGCGGATCACGACGTCACCGTCACGGCCGGTGCCCTCGCCGAGCGTCAGGCTCCATTCGGTGCCCTCGTCACCGCAGGATTGATCGAGTACCGCTTTCCGCGTCAGTGCCTGTCCTGACATCTCGGTGTTGTACGCGAAGACCGGATCGACACTCATTTCATCGGCTGACAAGGTTGTGTAGAGGCGTGACATGTAAGCGTTCTGGGGGAGCATCAGCTCGAGCGTCGTGCGCAAGGCCTCGAGCTCGTTCGTCTTGATGGCGGTTCGGAGTGTGTCCCTCGCGGTGACCAGTTGCGCGCCGGTAAACGTCTCGCGCAGCCTGTTTGCATCGAAGTACACATCAGTCGATTGTCCGTCCAGTGGCAGCGTCTCGAGCAAAGGCAACAGGCGTGAGGAGCTCGTGTCACGGCCGATGAGCGCGCGCACAATGAAATCGGCAGGACGGCTCGCCTGCGTATCCAGACCGGCAAGTTCGGTGGTCAGATTCTGTTCACGCAGGGTACTAGGCGCCAGTCCATCGATGATCGTTGTCGTGATCGGCCCGGCGTAGTCGGTCGCGAAGCCTTGGCCGTCGTCGTTGTCACCGCCGGCGGCGACCTCGTTCATCGCATCGGTGATCAGTGCCTGATAGCTTACGTAGGCGTTCTGCGAACCGGTGTACCAGTTCAGACGCGCGTAGTTAGGCGTGACATGCAAGTAGTTCTCGGGGACGGCCCGCGCTTCCCCGACGATCCAGGTCTGCACGCCCATGTCGGGTGTGGCTGCAACAGCCGTCAGGCGAATGGGAATCATCGGCTTCTCGGCCCGGTACTTCATGACGAGGGGCTGGATGCTGCCGGTGGACGCGCCGCTACGAAGCTTCACGGCGACAAAGACCATGCGGGCATCAACGTACGGGGTCAAAAGCTCGCGCCCTCGTTCGCTCAGGTCATAGCCATTGTCGACCAGCCACATGGCCATCGCGTCCGGATTGCCGTCACTGCTCTGCACCAGCTGTACCTCGAAGCCGCCCAGCGCGAACTCCCGCAGGATGTCGACACCGTCGCCGGAATCAGCTTCCGGGCTGGCCAGGCCACCGCCACCGTCGCTTGCCCCTGTCGCAAAGTCGTCGTCACAGGACAGACCACGCCGTTCGAGTTCGAATTGCGGTCGCGTGGCAATGTCGAGATCGACAAAGGCATCGTCATCACCGAGCGACACCACCGGTTCGTTCGGGACCGGCACGACCCAGCTGAAACTTTCCGCGTCGCCTGAGTAAAGAATGCGAACCAGGGCGGTCAGTTCGTCACCTTGCTGACGGAAGACGATCTGCTCGCCCGCCTGATTGATCGGTGTCTGTTCGCAGAAGAACCCACCGCAGGCAAGCGCCGACGGAGGCACGCTGGCCAGACTCGCGAACAGCGCAATGGGCAAGATGGCGCTCAGCGCGGTCGTTCGCAGGCCGGCAGGGATCAGGCCGGACGCGTGTAGTCGAGGGGTCAGCAGGCGCGGGGTAGTCAGCTTGCATGAGGGCATCGCGTCGATTCTCGTCGAGGGCCAGTAGGGAGGATGAAGTTCTAATTTGGGATATTATACCCATTCTTGTGGTGCTGCAATCCTGCTGTCAATCGCGGCACCATTACCGCATCACCGACGACTGAAGAGCACGTGGCCTGCATCCCTATGGCGGCACTCGGTGCCAGCATCGTCATTGCCGGGTCGTCTTGCTTGAGTTGCCCTTCTTGAGTTGCCTTCCTCGAGTCGCCTATTCTCGAATCGACCAACACGGGTCGGCTTACTCTCGTCGGCTTGCCTGAGTCTGCTTGCCCGAATCATCTTGCCGGAGCCCGCCCATGAGCAAGAATCCCTCCATCCTCTCGCACGTGTCGCTCGGCACGAACGACATGATCCGTGCACTCACCTTCTACGAGGAAGTACTGCCGGCGCTCGGCATTCGCGTCATCGAACGTGTCGACGAAAACGCGGTCGCCTTCGGTCGAGCGTATCCGGAGTTCTGGATCGTCACACCCGAGAATGAGCTCGCGGCCACGGTCGGCAACGGGACGCATATCGGCTTCAACGCCGACAGCCGGGTCGAAGTCGATGCCTTTCATGCGAGTGCGCTGCGCGCCGGTGGCGTGGATCTCGGCGCACCGGGTCCGCGACCGCACTACGGTGAACCCTATTACGGTTGCTTCGTCGCAGACCCGGACGGCCACAAGATCGAGGCTACCTTCTGGGACGAGGCGGGAAGCTAGTTGGTCTTGCCCCTCGCTGTCGACCCCGTCGTATCGACGTGTAAGGCCACCTACGACGCGGTGGCTTTCTGAACGATCGACAGGTGCGGGAACGGAATGGTCCACTGCTGCGCTGTGCAGGCCTCGATGCAGGCCGCCTGGACCATGCGTTCGATGCGCTCTCTGGACTTTGCGGCGCGACTGTCCATGGTCGCGAAGATCCAGTAATCCAGAGACGAGTCGCCGGCTTGTTTCGGCTCTACCTGCACATCGCGCACGAAATCGGCAAGGTCGCTATGGGCCAGTGCCTGCCGCACTGCATCGCGCAGGATCTTCGGTACCTCGGTGGTCGCATGGTTCTGTTCGCGGTAGTCGATGCCGAAGCTGCTCTGCACGCCAAAGGTGCCACTGCGCGTGAGGTTGGTCAGTATCATTCGGTAGAAGGCAGCGCTCGGGATGCTGCGAACCTGACCGCCGCGCTCACGCAATTCGACCGTATCGGGGTTCTGGTCGATCACTTCGAATGGCGTCGAATCTTCCTCGAAGAGCACGACGTCGCCGCGTGACGTCGGGAACCAGCGGTCCTTGCCGGCGGGTCGCGACGTCACGCCGTGAAACTCGGCCAGAGGCACACGCAGGATGCCGTGCAACTCGGGGTTCCTGAGTACCGTGTACATGTTGATCGACTCCACACGCCAGGGCAGGTCGCGGTAGATGACGCGCTCGGCCTCGCGCATCGGCCCGATGTTCAGGAGCAGCCGCGCCTCACGCAAGTACTGCGGCAAGGTATGGCGTATGCCGAGCGCCAGTCCGACGATGAGGAGAATGAGCAGACCGAGGAGGAGGACGTCGCCGCGTTCGTAGAAGACGACGAAGACCGCAATGAGGATCAGCAGGAAGGTCAGCGCATGCACGCTGTATTCGGCCAGGCGATAGCGCGTTCGACTTTCCGGTTCGCTCTTGTCGAGCAGCTTCTCGCGATAGCCGCGGAGCAGGAAACGGATGCCCGCCCAGACCGAGACGGCCGCGAGTATGGCCAGCACGATGGTCAGACCACGGCCGCGGACGAATTCGACCACTGTCTCCCAGATCGTCAATGGCAACGACTTGTCGCCTTCCAGGTCGCTGATCTGGAAGCGGGCGATCTCGATGGCGTCGGCCGCGTCGGCGCGACGTTTCTGCCAGGTGCGACTGAGCGAGGCCAGCGATCGCCCGAGGGTGCCGTCGGGCGCCAGCGAGATTTCCGGAGCGAGTCCGTCGAGCGCTTTCTGTGCTGTGTCGAATTCTTTCTGGCGTTCGCCGATGACGTCGTTGAGTTCAGCGATGCGACGCGGCTTTTCAGTCAGCTCCTTCAGGCCATCGATGACCGGTTGGGCGATCAGCGCGACGTCCTCGCGCCAGTCGCTTGCGGCGGGTTCCGGTGACTTGACGAACAGACTGGAATCGACGCCGCCGGTCGCAAGCGTCTCGAACGTCTTCTCCAGTGCCTTGATGTCCTTGTCCAGGTCGTCCTGCTGACGACGCAGATCGGCTTTGTCCTGCTCGCTGGCACTGTCGATCTGCTCGCCCAGCGTCGTTCGCTCGAGCTGCTTGTTGTCGATGACACCCTGGATGTAGCGCAGCCGTTCGAGCATTTCCCGGGCTGCGGTTTCATCCTCGACGACCGTGTTGCTGTCGTCAGTCTCGATGCTGACGGCATCACCTGCGGCTTCGGCAGCCTGGGCGACTGCATCGGCTACTTCATCTGCAACGACCACCTCGACCGGATCGACCGGTTCGACTGTTTGTGCAAAGGCCACTGACAGGCTCATGCAGCACGCGACAAGGAGCCCTGGCCACAACGATGCAATGCATCGATCGCGTTGCTTGCTGACGGCGCGTGCAACGCCGTTAGCGCGAGGCCGGGAAGTTCTAGTCAAGGGTCATCTCGAGTGTCATCGCGCCAGTCGAATCGCAGCTGCGCCTGCCAGCGTCAGGAAAGTTGCCAGAAGCTTGCCCAGGCTCAACCGCTCATGCATCAGGAAGGCGCCGATAAGGAGGGCGAAGACGATACTGGTTTCGCGCAATGCGGTGACCAGGGGAATCGGTGCTTCGACGAAAGCCCAGACCACAATGCTGTAGGCAAGGAACGAGCCTCCGCCGCTGAGCAGGACCTGGCGTGGTCGGGCAAGGGTGCGACCAAGAATGCCGGGCTGGCGATACATGACGATCGGCAACAGCGTAACCGCGTTGACGGTGCAGACGAGTGCGTAGTAAGCCACGGGTGAGCCACCGGAGAGGCGTGCGCCGTGACCGTCGTTCAACGAGTACATCGCGATGAACACACCGGTCATGAGCGCAAGCCGCGTGGCGTTTGCCGTTGCATGACCCGTCGGTTGAACGAGCGCGAGGCTGATCAGACCCAGCGTGATCGCGCCGATGCCGAGCAGTTGGCCGTTGCCGAGCACGGTACCCAGAAAGCCGACCGAGATTGCCGTGACGATCAGCGGTGCCACGCCTCGTGCGATCGGGTACACATGGCCGAGATCCCCGGTTCGGTAGGCACCGGCCAGAAACAGGCAATAGCCTGTGTGGATCAAGCCGCCGGATAACACGAACGGCAGCGACCTGTTCGCCGGGAAAGGCAGCACCAGGAGTGCGACCGCAGCGAACGGCAGATGGCCCAGAGCCATCGCGAGTACGCCGAGGGTCTTGTCGTCGCTGCCCTTGACGATCGCGTTCCAGCTGGCGTGCAACAGCGCCGCGAAGAGAACGGCCACGAAGACCGTCGTGGTCACTAGTGGAAGGCCACTAGGGGTTCCGCACGAAGATCGGGAAGGCGGTGTTGATGCCGCCACGACCCGACGTATAACCCTGGATACGAAATCCGAGACCGGAGGGCCCCTCGAACGGCTGCGCATTCGGGTTAGAGCTTTCCCGATAGGCATTCAGGACGATATCGATGACCTCGTCGCTCGACAGTGAGTCCGGAAAGAAGGACGAATTCTTCTCCTTCCACTCGCCGCCGTCGCGAATGGCGACGCGGGCCGTATAGACGCCGAGCCGGTTCGGATTGTCGCGCACGGAGACCACCCGTGCGTTCGCCGGGTCCTGCCCGCCGGGGCGTGAGTGATAGCCGACCGGCTTGCCGCTGCGGTTGATCTCGCCCTCGAAGACATGCCAGAGGTTGATGTTCGGCGAGGTGTCCGACCATTGCTTGTAGTCGGGGTGCGCCTGGCTTCCTGCCTGGAAATCAGAGGCACCGTCGTTCGACGAGCCAGAGCCTCCCGATGCGTCCCTCGACACCTGGCCGCTTTGGCCGGAGCCGAACAGCGATCCGCCGTTCGCGAGCGAGCGCAGGTCGATGCCGTACTGATCGAGGCTGACGCCGGCGGCGATCAGCAAGGCCGCCACGATCGGCAGGTAGCGCTTGTATCTTTTCACTTGCTTGGCTTCACTTGCTCGTCTTTACGGGTTGCGCTTCACGGGGGTGCGTCATCATTGATCTGCCGCCAATGGTAGCAATATCAACGCCCTGTCCAGATCGGGTCGCGCTTTTCGGCAAATGCCCGGGCGCCTTCAAGGTTGTCTTCCGAACCGTAGAGGATGTCGACGCTCGCCAGCTGTCGCCTTGTCACGCGGTTCATCGCATCCTGAAACCTCGAGCCTTCGGCATCGCGGACGATCTCCTTGATGGCCGCCTGCACCAGGGGTGGGCCGGCAGCGAGCTGACGCGCCATCTCGAGAGCAGCGTCCTCGAGCTTCTCGACGGGATGAATCTGGTTGACGAAACCCCAGCGCTGACCTTCCTGAGCGTCCAGCCAGCGGCCGGTCAACAGCATCTCCATCGCGACATGATAGGGAATGCGCTTCGGGAGCTTGATCGAGGCGGCGTCGGCGACGGTTCCCGAACGAATCTCGGGTAACGCGAAGGTCGCCGTCTCGGCGGCGAGAATGATGTCGGCAGACAAGGCGAGTTCGAAGCCACCGCCACAGCAGATACCGTTGATCGCGGCGATCACGGGCTTGTTCAGGTCGCGCAGTTCCTGCAATCCGCCGAAGCCGCCGACACCGTAGTCGCCATCGACGGCATCGCCACCGGCCGCGGCTTTCAGATCCCAGCCTGCACAGAAGAATTTCTCCCCGGCCGCTCGCAGCACGGCGACACGCAGACTCGGATCGTCACGGAACGTGGCAAAGACCTCGCCCATGTGACGACTGGTGGCGAGATCGATGGCATTGGCCTTGGGTCGATCGAGCGTGACGGTCAATACCCCATCGCTCATGTCGGTACGCACGGATTCACTCATGATGGAGGCTCCTGGTCGGATGAGGGCGTGTCCTCACTGAGAACAATCAAGGCGTCGAGTGCCGTGACAGCATCTTGCCGGCACGACAGCGGATTGATCTCGACTTCCTGCACGCGGGCGGCGTTCGCGATGACAAACGACTGGACCGAGAGTACGGCATCGACGATGGCACCACGATCAGCGCCTGCACGACCGCGCAGACCGTCGATGGCACGGGCGATACGGAGCTGGTCGAGCGCTTGCTCGATGGCCACGGCGGTGGTAGGCAGGAGCAGTGACACACGGTCGGCGAGGAGCTCGGTCAGCACGCCGCCGGCAGCGAGTGTCAGGACGAACCCGTGCGCCGGATCATGAACGACACCTATCAGCAATTCGACCTCGGCTGCGGCCATCTGAGCTTCGACGAGAAAGCGCGTTACCGGCATGTTCTCGGCGGCGGTGACCGTGCTGGCCTGATCGCACAGACCCACGACGACCGCGCCGACGTCCGACTTGTGCGCGATGCCCTCGCCCTTGAGCACGACCGGGAAGCCGAGTCGCGCAGCCACCTCGCCGGCATCGGCCGGGCTATCGGCCTGTAAGCCAAGGGGCACGTCGAGACCGAACGCGGCAAGCTGGCGCTTCGCTGCATGCTCGCTCAGCATGATGGTGGAACTTCGCGCCGTGTCATCGAGCAACAGTTCCTGACTTGTGTCCACCCCCGGACCGCGGGCCGCCCGCGTGGCGATATGCAAGGCCAGGAACGCTTCCTCGAGGCCCGCAAGCGGGATGATCCCTCTGGACATCAAGCGTGTCGAAATGCTCTCGGGCAGGCATTCCGGCAAGCTCGCCACGATGGCATAGCACGCGCCGGTTTCGTGCGCCGCTGATTCGAGCGCACGTGTGACCGGTTCCCATTCGATCGGATCGCAGCGATCGTCGCGCGGGAAGTCGAGGATGAGCAGGGTCACATCGATGTCGGGACCGCTCATCGTGCGATAGACCGTGGCGAGGGCCGTTTCGTCACGCCAGATACCGGTGTCATAGTCGAGCGGATTGTGGATGGCGACCCGCTCCCCGAGCACGCTGCCGAGGGTCGTGCGTCGTGCCTCTCCCGGTTCCGGAAACGTGAAGTGTTGTTCTTCGCGCATACCGTGTCCGGCGGGCAGGCGTGACTCGACCAGCCTGGCTGTATCGGCGACGAGCGCTGCCTCGCCGCCCGAGCAACTCAGCGAGGCGACTCGCAGTGGCCCGGTACTCGACGAGGCCATACCGCCCGGATACAAGTGCAGGATCTTGAGCGTTTCGAGCAACGCCGTGAGCGATGTCGCCGAGGCCATGCCGAGGCGGGCGAGCAGCGCTTCGGCGCCGGCGTCGCTACCCGCGAGCGATGCGGTGTGTGACAACGTCGCCTGCCGTGATTCCCGGGTCTTGCCGGTTTTCAGGACGACGATGGGTTTGCCGAGGGCATGCGCCTTGCCGGCCAGTCGCTCGAGTGCGCGGATATCGCCAAAGCCCTCGACGTGCAGGCCAAGCGCGGTCACGCGCGAATCGTCGAGCAGTGTGCTCGCGATCGCCGCCAGACCCTGTTGCGCCTGATTGCCGCAGGTCACCACGTAAGCCAGGGGCAGAGAGCGGCGCTGCATGGTGAGATTGAGGGCGATGTTCGAGGACTGGGTAAGCAACGCGACGCCAGTATCCACGCGTGTGCAGCCGTGCTGATCGGGCCAAAGCGTCACGCCGTCGAGGTTGTTGAGAAAGCCGTAGCAATTGGGCCCGAGCACAGCGAGCTCGCCGGCTGCAGTCAGAAGATTTCGTTGTCGCTCCTGACCGTCTGTCGATTCGGCAAAGCCGTTCGCGAAACAGACAGCCCCGCCGGCACCGCGCCGGGCCAGTGCGCCGACTGTTGCAAGCGAGGCATCGCGATTGATACCGATGAAGCTTGCGTCGGGTGCCTCTGGAAGATCGGCAACGTCAGGCCAGGCGGGGACGCCCGCGACGTTCTCGCGCGTCGGATGAACAGCGTAAAGGGGACCTGCGAAGCCGCTTTGACGACATTGCTGCAAGACCGCCTCGCACCAGGCACCGCCGCCGATCACCGCGATACTCTCCGGTCGCAGCAGACGTTCCAGTGGTGCTCGGGTCATCTGGATGTCACGTCAAGCCGATATCACGTCAGGCGCCGAGCGGCCTGAGCAGTTCGCGGCCGATGATGTGGCGCTGGATTTCCGAGGTACCGTCCCAGATGCGTTCGACCCGCGCGTCCCGCCAGAACCGCTCGATCGGCAGATCCGACATCAGGCCCATGCCACCGTGAATCTGCAAGGTCTTGTCGGTAACGTCGGCGAGCATCTCCGAGGCCTGCAGCTTGGCACTGGCAATCTCGCGATTGGCCGGCAGACCCTGATCAAGTCGCCAGGCGGCCGCAAGCGTCAGCCAGTCGGCCGCATCGATCGCGGTGATCATGTCGGCGAGCTGGAAGGCCACGCCCTGAAAGCGCCCGATGGGTTTGCCGAACTGCTTGCGTTCCGCGGCGTGGGTTGTGGCGAGATCGAAGCAGCGCCGCGCCCGTCCCACGCACATGGCAGCCACCGTGATGCGAGTCGCGTAGAGCCATTCGTTCATGACCGCAAAGCCGCCGTCGACCTCGCCGAGTACCTGAGCGTCGGCAAGCCGGCAGTCGTCGAAGTGCAACACCTTGTTGGCGTAACCGCGGTGCGAGACAGAGTCATAACCGTCGCGCACCTCGAATCCCGGCGTACCGCGATCGACCAGGAAGGTGGTGATGCGCTTCTTCGGGCCGTGTGGCGTCTGGTCCTCACCGGTGGCGACGAAGACGATGAAGAAGTCGGCGTGTTCGGCGCCGGAGATGAAGTGCTTGCTGCCATTGAGAATCCAGTCGCCACCGGAACGGCGCGCGGCGCAACGCATGCTGCGCACGTCGGAGCCGGCGTCGGGTTCGGTCATCGCCAGTGCGTCCATGCGCTCACCCTTCACCGCCGGCAACAGATAGCGCTCGCGCTGTTCGCCCGTGCAGGCCATCAGGATGTTTTGCGGGCGCCCGAAAAAATGTGTCAGCGCCATGCTGCCGCGCCCGAGCTCACGCTCCACCAGAGCGAAATCGACGTGCGAGAGGCCGGCACCACCCACGCTCTCGGGGAAATTGCAGGCATAGAAGCCGAGCTCGATGGTCTTTTGTCGAAGGCCGTCGGCCACTTCGGGCGGGACCTTGCCATCTCGCTCGACGGCTTCTTCGTGCGGGTAGATCTCCTCCTCGACGAAGCGACGCACGGTGGCGACGATCATCTCCTGCTCCTCGCCAAGGCCGAAGTTCATACGCCTGCTCCGGATTCGGCGTGTTCCTGCACGAGTTTCTCGAGTAGTAGGTCGACCGGTGCTTCAGGCGGGCAGCTGCGTCGGGTATCGAGGCTGACGTGCAGGAGCAGCTGCTCGCCAGTGGCGAGTTCAGTGCCGTCCTTGCGTTTCATCGAATGGAAGAGACGCAACTTCTTGCCGCCACCTTCCATCACCCGGCTGGTCGTGACGATGTCATCGCCCGCATGCGCTTCCATGAGGAAGCGAATGTGAATATCGACCGTGAACCAGCTGAAGCCGCGTGCGAGATAGTCATCATCGACACCGATCAGAGCAAGAACTGCATCGGCCGCGTCGGAGAAAACCTGTCCATAGCGGCTCTCGTTCATGTGACCGTTGTAGTCAGTCCAGTCGATCGGCACGACGCGCGCTATCGTCTCGATCAATGCAGGGCTGTCACCTTCTGCTCCTGCGGCTCCAGGTTTGCTACTTGCAAATCCGATACTTGCAGTTGCGGCACTCGCTGTGCGGGCGGCGGACAAGCGGCGATCGTGTCGATTGAGGAGCGCGCCGGCTGCCTGATCGCGACCCTTCAAGGCCCGTAACAGGGCAACCAGGTTGTCATCCCGCAAGCGCTCGAGTTCACCCAGGCTCAGATGACCCGACTGTGCATCCGACTGCGACGCGATCGTCGCAATGAGCGTCTCATCGAGCTCGGGGACGTCGGTCAGTTTGGTCCAGGGCCAGGCGAGCGCCGGGCCGAACTGCGCGAGGAAGTGCTCCATGCCCGCCTCACCGCCGGCGATCCGGTAGGTCTCGAAGAGGCCCATCTGTGCCCAGCGCAGGCCGAAGCCGTAGCGGATTGCATCATCGATCTCGGCTGTCGTGGCGATGCCGTCCTTGATGAGCCACAGCGCTTCGCGCCAGACCGCTTCGAGAAAGCGATCGGCCAGATGGGCGTCGATCTCCTGTCGAAGCAAGAGCGGGTGCATGCCGAGAGCAGTGATGATCTCGCTTGCTCGCGCGAGCGAATCGGCGTGCCCGACAAGTTCGACCAGTGGCAGGAGATAGACCGGGTTGAAGGGGTGGGCGACGATGATCTGCTCGGGTCTGGCAGTGCCCTCGCCGAGTTGCGAGGGTTTGAACCCGGACGTCGACGACGCGATGATGGCGTCCCGACGGCAATGGGTCTGTATATCGGCGTAGAGACGATGCTTGACGTCGAGTCGCTCCGGGGCACTCTCCTGTATCCAGTCGGCGCCCGCCACGGCCGCAGCGAGTGTCTCGGCATGGTGCAGCGTGCCTTCGGCGGGTAGCACAACCTCTGACAGCGCGGGCAAGGAGCGACGCGCGTTGGCCAGTACCGCGTCGAGTTTTCGGGGCGTCTCGGGATCGGGATCGAACAGCGCCACGTTCCAGCCGTTCAACAGGAAGCGAGCGGCCCAGCCGGCGCCGATCACGCCGCCGCCGATGATTGCGGCCGTTGCGGTGCTCATCGGGGTGCTTGACGAACCAGACCGAGTCGTTCGCGCACGACGGCAGGTCCGATGACGGTTGCGCCCATCGCCTCGATGATCGTGACGGCACGCTCGACCAGCGATTCGTTGGTTGCCAGAGTGCCCTTCTCAAGCCAGAGATTGTCCTCCAGTCCGACCCGGACATGGCCACCGGCGAGAACGGCCGCGGCAACGAAAGGCATTTCGTCGCGGCCAATGGAGAACGCCGACCATGTCCAGCTTGCTGGCACGGCATCGACCATCGCCAGGAAGGTGCGCAGGTCATTCGGTGCGCCCCAGGGAATGCCCATGCAGAGTTGCACGAGGGCCGGTCCATCAAGCACGCCCTCGCTGACGAGCTGCTTGGCAAGCCAGAGATGACCGGTGTCGAAGGCCTCTATCTCCGGACGAACGCCGAGCGCGGTCATGGCCTTGCCCATGGCGCGCAGCATGCCGGGAGTGTTGGTCATCACATAATCGGCTTCGGCGAAGTTCATCGTGCCGCAGTCAAGGGTGCAGATTTCCGGCAGGCAGTCGGCGATGTGGGCGATGCGCTCTGCGGCGCTCACCATGTCGGTCGAGGGTGAAGGTGGCAATGGCGCGTCCGGTGGCCCATAGACCATGTCGCCGCCCATGCCTGCCGTCAGATTGAGGATCACATCCACCGAGGCATCACGAATGCGTTCCGTCACTTCGCGATAAAGCGCAAGGTCACGGGAGGGCGCTCCGCTCTCGGGGTCACGCACATGGCAATGCGCTATGGCTGCGCCTGCCCGGGCGGCTGCGATGGCACTGTCGGCGATTGCCTCCGGGGTGCGCGGCACATACGGGCTTCGGTCCTGGCTACTGCCAGAACCGGTCACGGCACAGGTGATGAAGACCTCGCGGTTGATCTCTAGCGGCACGGTCGGGCTCCGGTGAACTGCAGGTGCGCGAACTATGCCACGTGCTTCCTGACGTCGTCCGGTCGGCTGACCGCCTCTCGATTTCCCGAATGCCCCTTTCCCGAATGCTTTTTTTTGCGGAATCCCCTTTTCCGGATTTGCAGCGGGATCAGCGACGGTGCTTGTCGATGACTGAGCCCGCCGCGCGCTCGGCCGCCTGCACGGCGCCTTCGAGATACCCGGCGGCGTGGCCGTCGGGCGCCGCCGTTTCGGAACCGGCCCAGACGATCCGATCGTTCCAGACGCCGAGATTGGGTGCGCCACCCGGCGGATGAGCCGCCGCCGCCTCGCGATCGATGGCGCTTGTCGTACTCGCCTCGAACGCCCAATCTGTCAGATGTGTGGCAAGCGGTTGTGCGGCCTCGGCGCCGAACAGTCGAGAAAGTTGATGGGTCGCAGCGTCGATGAGGGCTGCCGTCTGCCGATGCCGAGCCTGCGCAGGAATTCCCAGGAATCCGGACAAGGCACAGGGTCGACCGCTTGCCGCCGACGCATCGTGTACCTCGACCAGCGGCCCGCGTTGACTGACCGCGTCGCCAGAAAGCCCGGCATCCCGCCAGAAGGGCTCACGGTAGACGGCCGCGAACTTCGCCTGCGCGGCCATCCAGGTGGGGACGTTGGCAAGCTCTGTCATCGTCGCGTCTGTCAGCGCGGGCGAGAAGGCAATTCCGGTCGAGACGAGGCGAGGCGGTAATGCAAGCACGACGCACTCGGCATGAAAACGCCGGGTTGTCGCGGCGACGGTGGCGTTGACGTCATTGCCGGTTCCGGTATCCGTATCCGTATCCGTATCCGTATCCGTATCCGTATCCGTATCCGTGTTCGTGTTCGTGTTCGTGTTCGTGTTGGACTTGGATTCGAGTTCGAGTTCGAGTTCGAGTTCTGCGTCATTGATGTCGACGTCGACGACCAGACCCGCTTCCAGGCGATGGATCGCCGTGGCCCGGTGGCCGAGATGGATAGCCTCGGGATCGAGCTCGGCTAGAAGTGCACTCACCAGCGTTTCGAATCCGCCGCGCAAGCGCAGCGACCCCTGCATGGAGGCGAGTCCGGCTTGTCTGGCGACGGTGCCGTCGGCCCATTCGCCGACAGCGATTCCGGTAGCATGCTGATCGAACACGGCATCGGTCAGTGCCAGCCGGCTGATCAATGCCTCGATGCGAGCCTGACCCGGCCAGAACCAGGATGGACCGAGATCGATTCCGCCCGGGCTGTGAATACGGCCGCCCCAGCGCGCACGTGCGTCGATCAAGCGGCATTCGATACCCGCGTCCTTGAGCAGGACCGCGCTCAGCAGACCGCTCAGTCCACCGCCGATGACGAGGACAGGCGTGACCGGTTCCACCACGATTCAGTGCGTGTTCGCAAGCCAGGACAAGGCGAGTGTTCGCTGTGCCCGGAGCCGTCCCCTGCCGCCGGTCGCACGATCGAGCAACAAGGCGCCTTCAAGACCCGAAAGGAGAAGGGCGGCCAGGGTCTTCGGCGGCAGATCGCTCGCGAGTTCTTCGCGGTGCGATGTGAGGAGTGTCGCGAGTGCCCGTTCGGTATCCTTGAAATAGGCCTTCAGCAGGGCTCTGTTGGCTTCGTTCAGCTGATCGATCTCGGCTGCCATCATGCCGCAGAGACACATCCGGTCGTCCTTCGCCACGGCATCGAATATACCGATGAAGGCAGTGAGCTTCTTGCGCAGCGAGCCACGGCCTGCGATCGCCTCCGCCACCGCCTGCTCGAAGTCGCGGCTGTAGCGCTTGATCAGGGCGCTTGCCAGGTCGGCTTTCTCGGGGAAGTGGTAGTGAACGCTCGAAGACTTGATACCGATGTCGTCTGCCAGCGTGCGAAAGCTCAGGTTCCTGAGTCCGCTCTGCTGGACCGCGTCCTGTGCCGCTTGTTCGAGTCGATCACGTCGGGCTTGCCCGCCGCGCGTGCTGCGTCTCTCATCCACGGTGACAGTGTAAGGCTCCAGGTTCGTGAACCGTTGTTCTCGATGATACTGGTCTGAAAATTCTAAATCTATCTAACGATAGATAGACTAATGATCTTGACCACAACCCCGAATAACCTGACCATGAAGATTCACGATTTCCCTGCCTTCCCCAATCCCATGCGTGTACGCATTGCTCTGCACGAGAAGGGCGTCTTCGACAAGGTCACTTTCGTGCCAGTCGATGTGCCGGCCGGCGAGCACATAAGCGATGCGTTTCGCGCCTTGAACCCGGGTGCTTCTGTGCCCTTGCTCGAACTCGATGACGGCACCTGCATCTCCGAGTGCACCGCGATTACCGAATACATCGACCACGCCTTCGATGGGCCGAGCCTCACCGGTGAGGGCGCGCGTGACCGTGCCGTGGTGCACATGATGCAGCGACGGGCCGAGCAGTCCATGATGGACGCCGTGGGCGCCTACTTTCACCAGGCGACGGAAGGTCTCGGACCCGAACTGGAGGGGACACAATGCGCAGAATGGGGCGAGCGGCAGAAGGTCGTCGCGGCCTGCCCGAGCGTCAAGGCATTGGGAGACTGAGTACGATGGACGTCAATGGTGATTTCAGCCAGCGCGTGGTATTGCACGCCGACGAGATTCCGTGGGAGGCGTCACCGATGCCGGGAGTAGAGCGGCGTCGACTCGAGCGTCTCGATCGTGAAAACGAACGGGTGACGACGATCGTCCGGTACGCTCCCGAGAGCGCCTTTTCGGCACATGTGCACGGCGGAGGAGAGGAGTTCATCGTGCTCGACGGTGTCTTCCAGGACGACTACGGCGACTGGCCGGCAGGCTCCTATATCCGGAACCCACCGGGTTCGAAGCACACGCCAGCGTCGAAGCCGGGCTGCACGATCTTCGTCAAGCTCTGGCAATTCGATCCGGCCGACAGGACCTTCGTGCATGCCGATCTCAACAAGCTTGGCGCCGTGCCGGAAGCGGGGCGAGCGGGGGTACGGGTGTCACCCTTGTTCAAGGATGCCCATGAGGAGGTTCGCGTCGAAACCTGGAACGCGGGGTCGACTGTCGTCGTCGATGCCACGGCGGGGGCCGAAGTCTTCGTTCTCGACGGGAGCTTCAGCGAGGGCGATGATGTGCTCGCGAAGCATTCGTGGCTGCGCATGCCCCCCGGTGGTGCCGTGAATGCCCTGGCGGGGCAGACGGGTGCGCGCGTGTGGATCAAGACCGGGCATCTTTCCCGATATTGACCGATTGTTCGTCAGGCCGTCGATGAATTGAATGGCCTTCGTCCTGAGTGGCCTGCGATGTTTGCCACTCCCTGTCGTGGTGTCGATACTTGTTCTGAAGATATGTCGTGGCGTTTAGGTGTGACGATGTGTCTTGCCGTTATGCCGTTATGCCGTTATGCCGTTATGCCGTTATGCCGCTACGTCGCTACGTCGCTACGTCGCGATGTCGCTATTTCGCTATGTCGTTGTGTCGTTGTGTCGCCGTGTCGCCGTGTCGCTACGTTGTGTCGCGGCGTTACAATTCGGGGTAGCGAGTTGAGCGATTCGGGACAACAGACAAGTGGGTGAACAGAAGGTGGGCGAAAAGAAGGGCGGCACCGGATTCTGGTCAGTGGTGCACAGCGTGCTGGCCGCGGGCATCGGCGTGCAGTCGAAGGCCAACAAGGAGCGTGATTTCCAACAAGGCAAGCCGCTGCACTTCATCGTCGGCGGCATTGTCGGTACCTTGCTGTTTGTGCTCGCGGTGGCAATGTTCGTCCGCTTCCTGATCGCCACGAGCTGATTGCGGCGCAAGAATCAGGCGGCTGATGATTCCCGGCCGTCGTCGTCGGCCGCTGAGAACAGATCGAGGATGTCGTCCGCCGTCAATCCGGCCAGCGCACCGCCTTCGCCCTGATTGATGGTCTGATCTGCCAGCGCGCGCTTCCTGTCCTGCATGCCGAGAATCTTCTCCTCGACCGTATTGCTTGCCACCAGCTTGTAGATGAATACCGGCTTGGTCTGACCGATTCGGTGGGCACGGTCGCTCGCTTGCGTCTCGACGGCCGGATTCCACCACGGATCGTAGTGAATGACCGTATCGGCTGCCGTCAGGTTGAGACCGGTGCCTCCGGCCTTGAGGCTGATCAGGAACAGCGGCACATCACCGTGCTGGAAGGCGTCGATGACGTCGTCGCGCCGACGCGTGCGGCCGGTCAACTTGACATAGCGGATGTCGCGTTCCACGAGCTCGCGCTCGAGCAGTCCGAGCATTTCGGTGAACTGCGAGAACAGCAGGATCTTCTTGCCCTCGTCGATCAGCTCCTCGAGCATCGAGAGCACCAGTTCGGTCTTTGCCGACTGCGTCACGCCACGCGCGCTGTCGAGCTTGACGAGTGCCGGGTGACAGCAGGTCTGACGCAGCTTCAAGAGCGCATCGAGCATCTCGATATGACTGCGCCCGAGACCGCGCTCGGCGAGAAGTGCGCGCACGCGATGCTCCATGCTCACACGGATGCTCTCGTACAGCTGCGCCTGCTCGGGCTCGAGGGCGACCTCGCGGATGATCTCGGTTTTCGGTGGGAGTTCGGTCGCGACCTGCTCCTTGCGACGTCGCAACAGGAACGGTCGAATGAGCGATGCCAGTCGCTCGCGCCGCTCCTCGCTGCCGTGTGTCTCGATCGGCGTACGGAAATAGCGGTTGAAGTGCTTTCGTGAACCGAGGAAACCCGGCATCAGGAAGTCGAACTGCGACCAGAGTTCACCGAGATGATTCTCGAGCGGCGTACCGGTCAAGCACAGCCGGCGTTCTATCGGCAGGGCTTTCAGCGCCTGCGTGACCTTGGCCGCCGGATTCTTGATGGCCTGCGCCTCGTCGAGAATGATGCAGCCAAAGTCGAGGTCGGCAAGCAGGGTGACATCACGCGTGACGAGCGCATAGCTCGTGATCACGATGTCGACATTCTCGAGATGACGTTGTCGTGATTTCCGGTCGGTACCGTGCCAGACCAGGGTGCGCAGGCCGGGTGTGAAGCGCGCGGCTTCACGTCGCCAGTTGCCGAGCAGACTGGTCGGTGCGACGATCAGCGTGGGTTGTGTCAGGCGACCGATGTCGCGCTCGTGCTGCAGGTGCGCCAACGCCTGTACGGTCTTTCCAAGACCCATGTCGTCGGCAAGGATGCCGTTGAAACCGTATTCGGCGAGAAAGCCGAGCCAGCCCATGCCATCGAGCTGGTAGGGGCGAAGTGTGGCGTTGACGCCACTCGGTAGCCCCGGTCGGTCGATACCGTCGAAGGCGCGTAGCCGTTCCGCCAGCGAAAAGACGTTCTGGGCATCGTGCCAGGCAACGCTGATGCCCTGGTTGTCCCAGGCCGCCTCGAGTTCATCGAGCGAGCCTGCGCGGGTGCGCGGCAAACGCAATTGATCGTCGGGGATTTCCCGGCGAGCGGTAGCGGCATCGTCATAGAGTTCGAGCAAGGTACGCGCAACCGGTTCGAACAGCTCCGGCGCAATCTCCAGCCACTCACCGCCATCGGCCTGCAACAGGATCGAGCTGTCGCGCGAGTCGCCTTGCAGCCAGTCGATGACCAGCGGCAGCAGGTCGTAGGTCTGCTCGCCGTGCTTGAGTTTCAAGGCCATGTCGAACCAGTTCGATGAGGTTTCACTGACCGTCGCTTCGACCTGGGTGACGTTCTGAAAGCTCAGGTCGAACGGCTCGCGTACCTGCACCGTCCAACCGGCCGCTTCGAGTTCTGCCCGGTTGGCGAGCAGATCGCGCCAGGCGTGTGCGATGTCCTGCACGTCTTTGGCGCGTGGCACGCGATCGGCGCGCGAGAAGAACGCGGAATCCATCGCGACTGCCGATTCGAAGCCTGGGTGACGCTTGCTGAAGTCCACGATGTGTCGAACCTCGGCATCAAGGTCACGTTTGAGCACGAGCGGATTGCCGTCGGGCGTCTTGCCCTCGATCGTCGCGTCGGTATCGAGGCCGTCGAACGGGAGTACGTAGTCTGCGTAGCGAAAACGGACGCTGGCATAGAACGCACGAATGTCGGGACTGTCGTCTCGGGACTGCATGATCAGCACCGGCCGGGGAGCTTCGTCGACATGGATGAAGTTCGGTTTGACCGGCAGTGGCAGGGCAACTTCCGGCAGGCGCGAGGCCAGGTAGTTGCTGACCGCCTGCACGTGTGCCTCTGGTAGCGGCGGGGCGTTGATCATTTCCGCCAGTAGCGAGGCGGTGGGCGTTCCTTCCAGCGGGCCGGTAACCAGTGCGTCGGTATCGATGTACCAGGGGGGGTCGGCCGGTACCAGCGTGAACCCTGCCGAGTCAGCGAGCCTGACATCGAGCATGAACTCGCCCTTGTCGTTCGCCTGCCAGTCGAAGGCCAGGGTCTGCGCCGGCGCGCGCGCAAGCGCCTGCTCGCGGCCGCTGCCCCAGAACACGCGACCGGACTCGAGCAGCTTGCCCATCAGCAAGTGGCCGATGTCCCCCTCGATAGTCAGCGTTCGAAAGTTCAGATCGGACTGCTTGCCGACGGCGAGTTCGAGGATGGCCCGATCGCTCGGCATGACCCAGTCGGGATGGTAGTAGTGGCCGTTGTAGCGATACGGCGTCTCCTTGCCGTAGCCGCCGCGCTTCAGGAGCCGGCTCTGCAGGACCTGCAGCGTGATGGCGTGCTGCTGTTGCGAGAGGGGTGCGAGGTTCAGCTGATAGAACAGGAGCGGCTCGCCCGGCTCGTGGTTCTCGTTTGCATAACCACTCTTGCGGCCGGCCTCGACCATGTGCTGAAGCCAGCGATTGACCGCGCGCAGCGTCTGATCGTCCGGCGAGGGCGTTGCCGTCTGTTGTTCGATCCAGGTGAGCAGCGAGGCGGCGACGTGCTTGCAATTCTGACGACTCGGACAGCTGCATTCGCCGTCGAAGCGATGCGCGGCAATGGTGATTCGGCACCGGTAAGGTTCGGTCTGTGAACCCTGCACGGTGGCATGAAGCACGCCGGACGCTGCGTCCCAATCGAGTTCCTCGACACGTCGGGTGGCCTTGTAGACCTGCCCACGCGAAGTTGCCACAGAGCCGCAAAGCTCGATGACGTCGTCGAAATTGAGCAGACGCGGCGGATTGTTCACCGGCGGATTGTACCTGTGGAAAGTGTTTGGTTTATGCTCGGGCGGCGCATCAAGGGAGCTCTGCATGAACTACGCCGCCATTCGTCACGCCACGTCATCACTTCTGTTGACGTCCGCCGCCGCCTTTACGATGCTGGCTTCGCCTGCAGCGATCGCTGCCGACGCGGAAGCCTGCGCCACGGTGCGTTTTTCCGATGTGGGCTGGACCGACATCACGGCGACCACGGCCGCCACGTCGGTGGTGCTCGAAGCTCTGGGCTATGCAGCCGAAGCGGAAGTGCTCAGTGTGCCGGTCACGTATACGTCATTGAAGAACGGTGACATCGACGTCTTCCTCGGTAACTGGATGCCGACGATGGAGGCCGACATCGCACCCTATCGGGATGACGGTTCGGTCGAGACCGTGCGTATCAACCTCGAAGGCGCCAAGTACACCCTCGCGGCCAACGAAGCGGCCGCGGCACTCGGTATTGCCTCCTTTACAGACATTGCAGCGAATGCCGAAGCGCTTGACGGCAAGATCTACGGCATCGAGCCCGGTAATGATGGCAACCGTCTCATCCAGGACATGATCGATCAGAACGCGTTCGATCTCGCTGACTTCGAAGTGGTCGAGTCGAGCGAGCAGGGCATGCTCGCGCAGGTCGGGCGGGCAACGAAGCGTGACGAGCCGATTGTCTTCCTCGGCTGGGAGCCGCACCCGATGAACGCCAACTTCGCGCTCACCTACCTCGAGGGCGGCGATGATTTCTTTGGCCCAGACCTTGGCGGCGCGACGGTGCAGACGAATGTGCGTGCAGGCTATGTTGACGAATGCCCGAATGTCGGCAAGCTCCTCGCCAACCTCGAATTCTCGCTCGCGATGGAGAACGAGATCATGGGAGCGATTCTCGACGATGGCGAGGAGCCGGAGGCCGCGGCACGCGCCTGGCTTGCCGGCAGCCCGGACATCCTCGATGGCTGGCTCGACGGCGTGACGACACTCGGTGGTGAGCCCGCGCTGGACACCGTCAAGGCCGCTCTCGGTAGCTGAGTGCGACGGGGCTGAGTCCTCTTGGAAGCGTGGCTGACGGCAGTTCGCATTCCGATCGGAAAGTGGATTGCGGTGATCGTTGATCTGCTCAACGAACATGCCTCCGGCTTTTTCGACGCCATTGCCGATTCACTGAGCTTCCTGATCGAGGGCACAACCGATCTTTTGCAGGCCATCCCGGCCGTCGCCCTGGTCATCATCATCACGGTGCTTGCGCACGTCCTGCAGCGTCGCTGGCCGCTGACCGCATTCACTGCACTGTCGCTGTTGCTGATCATCAACCTCGGTCTCTGGGAGGAGACCGTGCAGACGCTGGTGCTGGTCCTCTACGCGACGCTGTTCTGCATGCTGATCGGCGTGCCGCTCGGGATCCACGCGGCCCACCACCCGAGACTCAATGCCGCACTACGCCCGGTGCTTGATCTCATGCAGACCATCCCGACCTTCGTCTATCTTATTCCGACCCTCATCCTGTTCGGCCTGGGGGTCGTTCCCGGCCTCATTTCAACGGTCGTCTTTGCACTCGCCGCGCCGGTTCGCCTGACCAGTCTGGGCATCTCCGAAGTGCCCTCCCACCTGGTCGAGGCCGGCGACGCGTTCGGCTGCACACGCTGGCAGCGGCTCATGAAGATAGAACTGCCGCATGCCATGCCGACCATTCTCGCAGGCCTCACGCAGTGCATCATGCTGTCGCTGTCGATGGTCGTCATCGCAGCCCTGGTCGGTGCAGACGGGCTTGGCAAGCCGGTCGTTCGGGCGCTGAACACGGTCAACATCGAGAAGGGCTTCGAAGCGGGGCTCGCGATCGTCATCGTCGCCATCCTGCTCGATCGCCTGTGTCGGCAGCGAGCCTCGTGAAGTCGCCGTCCGCGGATCAAGCGGCGGGCGACATGGCCATCGAGATCAAGGATGTCGACGTCCTGTTCGGCCCGGGCAATGGACGCCGGGCTGCGCTGGAAGCTCTGGATCGAGGTGCGGATCGCGAGGAGATACTCAAGGCCACCGGCATGGTACTCGGCGTTGCCGATGCCTCGCTCAATGTGCCCGCCGGCAGTCTGTCCGTTCTCATGGGACTCTCCGGATCGGGCAAGTCATCCTTGCTTCGGTGTGTCAATGGGCTCAACACGATCACGAGAGGCTCATTGCTTGTGCGGGCAGGCGGCGAGCCGGTCGAGCTCGCGGGCCTTTCCGGCAAGCCATTACGAAACTTGCGTCGGCAACGGCTGGCGATGGTCTTCCAGCAGTTCGGGCTGCTGCCCTGGGCGACGGTGCGCGAGAACGTCGCCTTCGGGCTGACGGTGCGGGGCGAGAATGCTCGAGAGACGGCGCGCATCGTCGAGGAGCAGCTCGAGCTAGTTCACCTCGAAGCCTGGGCCGACAAGCGCATCGATCAGTTGTCCGGCGGCATGCAGCAACGGGTTGGCCTTGCCCGCGCGTTCGCGACAGACGCCGACGTCTTGTTGATGGATGAACCGTTTTCGGCGCTCGATCCCCTCATCCGGGAGCATTTGCAGGACGAATTGCTCGCACTGCAGCAGCGACTCGGCAAGACCATCCTGTTTGTCAGTCACGATCTCGACGAAGCGCTCAAGCTCGGCGATCAGGTCACGCTGATGGAAGGCGGGCGGATCGTCCAGACCGGTGTGCCCAGCACGATCGTGTTCGAGCCCGCAACCGACTACGTCCGCCGCTTCGTTGCCGGCATCAATCCGCTGTCCATCCTGACGGCCGAGACCGTGATGGCGCCGCTGCCGGGAGGCGAAACGAGCGAGACAAGCGAGACAAGTGAGACAAGTGAGACAAGTGAGACACGTGAGACGAGCGGGGCGAGCGAACCCGGAACGACCCGGGTGACGGACGATGCGTCGATCGTCCTGTCCGGTGGTGTCGGCAGCCTGTCATTGAATGAAGGTCGGCCGGTAAGCCTGTCAGTAGAAGGCAGGTCGCTAACGGTCGCGACAATCAAGCCGGGTGAGACGGTCGACGCAGACCGTGTCGCGGTGGTCGGTACCGACACACCGGTACGCGAATTGTTGCGCCAGGCGGATGCATCGCCACAGCCGATGATTGTCGTCGATAAAGACGGGCTCCCGGTCGGATACGTCGTCGCCGCCGACATCATCCGCGCCCTTGCCACGCGACGCGGATAAGTCGCTGACTGGCTGAGCGCGACGTCGGCTCGCCGCGCAAGCTCACATTCGTGTAATCCCGGCCGATCAAGTCCCCGGGCAGGCCTGCCGTTACCTCGGAGGTCTACAACACGAGGTTGACGCCCATGACTCGACAGATCGCGCAGACCGCGCTGGCGGTTTCGTTCGCGCTGGCGCTGGGTGCCTGCGGAAGCAGCGAAAAGAAGCCAGACACCGAGATTGCCATGACCCGTGCCGCACTGCAGAGCGCAGAGACGGCCGGTGCACGTCAATACGCACCCATCGAACTGCGACTTGCTCGCGAGAAGCAGGAAAACGCCGAGAAGAAGCTCGCCAAGGAAGAGTACGAGTCGGCACGCCGCTACAGCCAGCAGGCAATCGTCGATGCGGAGCTTGCCAAGGCGAAGTCCGAAGCAGAGAAGTCGCGCCTGGCGTTGAAAGAGGTCCAGGACAGTATCCAGATGATGCGTCAGGAAGTCGGACGCGCCAGCGGCCAATGATCCAGCAGCCAGTGATACAGCGACCAGTGATCTCGCGGGCATTGTCCTCGCGGCCAATGGTCCAGCGGTCGATGGCCTCGACGAGACAACGCTGACTCATTCGACAGACAAGGGAAAAAGAACATGAATGCCGAGAAGAACCAGATACGCCGCGCACGGCGACCTCAGCTTGCAGCTGCAGGCGTCGAGGTTGCCCAGCACGGGGTTGCTCAGCCTGAGCTTGCCCCGCTTGGGGTTGCCAGGCTTGCAACCGTCTTGAGCGTCCTCGTCCTGGGCGCCTGCGCCAGCGCACCCAAGCCGGTCGAGTCGCTCGTCGAAGCGCAAGGCGCTTATGAACGGGCGGCCAGCGACATGACGGTCGCCAAGCACGCGCCGGAGGAACTGGACGATGCGCAGCGCGCATTGAAGGCGGCCGAGTGGCGCTGGCGGGAAAAAGAGCCCGTCGCTGGCGTCAATCACTTCGCCTATCTAGCCAAGCAGCGGGTGGAGATCGCGCAGCTGATCGCGAACTCGAAGGAAGCCGACAAGGAACTCGAGAACATGAAGCTCGAGCGCCAACGTGTTCAGCTCGACCTGCGCGCTGGTGAACTCGAACGCTCGAAAGGGGAGATCGAGGAAGCGCGGCGAGAAGCGGCAGAGCTGCAGCGGCAGATGAAGGAGCTGCAGGCGAAGAACACCGAACGCGGCATGGTGCTGACCCTGGGCGATGTCCTGTTCGATACCGAGCAGTCCTCGCTCGCTGCCAGTGCGGCCGGCAACATCGACAAGATTGCCGATTTCATGAAGGCCTATCCGGAGCAGCGTGCGGTGGTCGAAGGCCATACTGACAGCATGGGCGACGAGGACTTCAACATGGGTCTGTCGCGTGATCGTGCCTTTGCCGTTCGTCAGGCGCTGGCCGCCCGCGGCATATCGACCAGCCGCATCACCACCGAGGGGTTTGGCGAGAGCACGCCGGTGGCAAGCAACGATACGTCGAAGGGGCGCCAGAAGAATCGGCGCGTCGAGATCATCTTCCCCGACTCGAGCCTGCAGGTCAGCGAACTGTAGTTGTATTGGCGGGTCGCCGTGCGTAGTGCATGGCGACCCCGTCACGTCCGACCAGGATCATGTGTTCGGCAGATATTTCGCTGACATCGGCAATGCTCTGTGCGCCTGCTTGCGACTGATTGATCATCTCCACCAGCAGCTGCGCCGAGCTGTTGTCGGAATGTGTCGACATCACCACGTCGTCGTGAACCACCTGGCCATCGGCAACATGCCATGCCCCCATCAGCGTCAATCGCGCACCGTCGAAGGTATCCGCATCGTCTAGCGGTGCCTGCAGGTCGGCGACGACGATGCCATCGGCTCGATAGGTCACCCGGGTCAGCTGCGTGGCCGAACCGTGGGCTTGATCGGGGAACGGATTCAGTGGTGTGACATCCCAGCGACCGACGATGCGCTCTGCCGAAATGCTGCCGACCGTGTCCTCGCCCTCGTAGGCCGGGCGTTTCGCGGGTGTAAAGGCGGCACAGCCTCCGACGAGCAAGGCGGCTGCCAGCATGCCGATGCGCAAGGTCTTGATTCCCCGCAAGCGAGTGGGGAGGGACAGGCAGGCGCTGACGGCAAGGCGACTGCCGCCGGACAGGCCAGACCTGATGATGGCGCTAGTCACCGACAGGAACGGTGCTGATGAACTTCCGGATGGCGGCTGCAACCGGTGCGGGTTCATCCATGTGCGTGTGATGATGGCCCGGTAGCCATAGCGTCTTGTTGTAGTGCAGGCAGGCGAGCCGGTCTTCAGTCTCCACTCTCGAGGCCGGGAAGCCATCGTCGGCCAGCAGCGTCAAGGTCGGTACTTCGACGGCGGTCAGTATCGAACGCACCTGGGCTTCGGTGAAGTAGTGGAACGAGGCGTGGCGCCAGCGCGGGTCGAACCCCCATTGCCAGCCACCGGTTGTCGGCACGGTCTGCCGTTCGACAATCAGGCGTGCCGATGCCTGCGCCATGCGAGTGGCTCTCAAGCGCGCCTCGACGGCCGCGTCCCTGTCTGCGAAGGTGCGCGAGGCGAAACGATCGGTATCGGCGCGTTCACCGAACGCCCGTTGCAGTCGCGCGGGCAGACCCTCCGCCTCCTCGGACAGCGAGCCGACGCTGTCGACCATGACCAGGGATGCGATCGCATCCGGCATTGCGACCGCCATGATCGATGCGATACCACCGCCGAGTGAATGCCCGACAAGGTGGCAGCTATCCCAGCCCAGCGCATCGAGGACACCGCGGGCGCGATGCGCCATGTCGGCAAGGGTGTACCCACCTTCGAGCCACTCGCTCAGCCCGTTGCCGGGAAAGTCGATGGCGACAATCTCCGCCTCGGGCAGATGTTCCATGAGGGGCAGAAAACTCGCTGCATTGTCGAGCCATCCGTGCAGACAGAGGATGCGTGCCGCCTCGACATCGTCCGGTGCCGTGCCTTGCGCTTTCATGCCCGGGTCGAGCGATCCGCTTGCATCCCTCTTTTTGCGGGCAGCCGTGTCATGGGCAGAAGCCAGTGCGCCCGTGGGCTTGAAAGCACGCCTGTGGAAGGCGCTGATATTCCTGCCCTCGACAGTCAGCGTTATCGATTCGGGTTTCATGCGCTCACTGTACGTCGCAAGTATAGATGATCACATCGCGATCATCGGGATCGGCGGTTGCCTTGAAACCGAGCGACTTCATCAAGCCCTGCATCGGTCGGTTGGAACGCAGGACGTCGCCGCGTAGCCTGTGCAGGCCATTCGCGCCGGCATGTTCGATCAATAGTCTCATCAAGGCGCTGGCCAGACCGAGACCCTGCCAGTCGTCGGCCACCGACAGGGCAAATTCCCCCTCGGTGCGCTTGCTGTTGATGGCATACCGGCTGACACCAATGATGATTTCAGCGCTTTCACCGACCTGCGCGACCGCAACGATCGCCATTTGACGGTCATAGTCGAGCTTGGTGAACTGCGCCACCATCATTGGCGACAACTCGTTGATGGCGTGCATGAAGCGGAAGAAGCGCGACTCGGCAGACATGCCCCGGACAAGATCGCCGATGGCCTTGCCGTCTTCCGGTCGTATCGGCCGGAGTTGTATTTCCCGGTCGTCCTTGAGATTGACGCTACGAATCCACTGCCAGGGGTAGGGATGGATCGCGAGATGAGCGTATTGCCTCTCCTCGTGCACGGTTTCGAGCACCACCTGGGCGTCCATTGCGAGCGTGCCCTGGGCCGTTAATCTGAGGGGATTGATATCGAGCGTCACGACTTCCGGTATCTCGCAAGCGAGTTCGGAGAGCTGGCGAAGCACATGCGAGACCGGCGCGCCATCGATTGCCTGGCGATGTCTGAATGGGCCGAGGTAGTTGGCGATCAGTGGCGTGTCGAGAAGTTCGTCTATCAGAAAGCCGTTCAGTGGTGGCAGCTGTACAGGGGAGGGCAGGCCGAGAGCCGTCATGTCTCCACCGAGTCCGATCGAGATGACCGGACCAAAGGTGGCATCACGCCTGACGGCGACGGCCAGCTCGCGATGATTCTCCTCCGCGTGCATCTTCTCGACGAGTACGCCATCGAAGCGTGCATCCGGCCGCCTGGCGTGAAAGGCTGCCTCGATTTCCTGCCAGGCGGCACGAACACCGGCTTCGTCGGTGATGTTCAGCCGGGTCGGTATCAATGAAGCCTTGTAGGCGATGTTTTCCGAAACGAGCTTGACGACGAGCGGCCAGCCATGTTCCTGCGCGAGTGTGGCCGCGACGCTTGCCGCCTCGTCAACGGATGCCGCCATGCGTGCCGGCAATACATCGATATCGAAAAGGCCCATCAAGCATCGTATATCGTCCGGCGCCAATACGCGCGTGCCCGTCGCCAGAGCAGCATCGACAAGCTCTCTGGCGCTACCAACGTCGGCACGTGTATGCCTCGAGGCGGGGTTGGGAAGCTGCAGGAGTTGCTGCTGACTGACTCGGTAGCGGTGCAAGAAGTCAAAGGCATCGGTTGCCGCCTCCGGTGTGCGGAAGCTCGCCACGCCGGCCTCGGCAAAAGTTTCGCGCGCGGCGGCGACACTGGCATCACCCATCCAGCAGGCAAGCAACGGTATGCGAACCGGCTTGGCGTCGAGCACCGCCCGGGCGACATCGATCGGGTCGTTGCGCGAGTCCGGTACGAAGATCACCAGGATGGCATCGAACAGTGCCGGGTCGTGGATGGCATCGATGGCCGCCGTGTACTGGGCCGGCAGCTTGTCGGTATCTCGAAGCACGATCGGGTTCAAGCCACTGAAGCGCTTGCCGAGCTGCTGCGCGAGAGCCGCGCGACGCTCTTCATCCGGAAACGGTGAATGGAAACCCTTGGTCTGGATACGTTCGCAAGCGAGCATGCCCGGTGCCGCGCCGTTACTGATGACCGCGAGCCGGCTTCCCCGGGTGCGCGCCTGTGAGGCGAGCATCTTCGATGCGACAAACAGATTCGAGAAGGTTCTTATGCGTACCACGCCGGCACGCGTCAACGCGGCTTCGAACACGGCATCCGAGGAATGGACATGGCCGGTCCGGATCAGTGCGTCGCACCAGGGTGCACCTTCCTGAGTCGATCGCATGAGCACGACGGGCTTGATTCGGGCCGTCGCACTGATGGCCGAGAGAAACTGCCGGGAATTGTGCACCCGGTCCAGGTAGACGATGATGGCGCGGGTATGCCGATCCTCGGCCAGAAGATCGAGCAGATCGGCAAGGCGAATGTCGGAGTCGCCACCGGCCGCCAGCAGGGCGGAGAAACCGACGCCGCTGGATTCGGCCCAGTCGAGCAGTGCGGCTCCGAGCGACGCCGACTGGCTGATGATGGCAACCGAACCGGGCTGGACGCGGCTCGCGCTGCCCGTGGCATTGAGGCCGATATGCGGTCGAATGATGCCTGCGCACCACGGGCCGAGGATGCGCATGCCGAGCCTTCTGGCGTAGCTGTGCAGGCGCTTGCTGTCCGGAAAGCCGGACATGATGATCGCGACCTTGATGCCGTGCCTGGCGCAGTGCACCAACGTGCGGCGCAGCAAGCGGACGGGGGTGCGCAAGAGCGCGAGCTCGGGTGTTTCCGGCAAGGCATCCAACGAGCGCAGGCAAGGTTGCCCGAGAACTTCCTTGTAACGCGGGTTGACCAGATGAAGCCCGCCCTGGTAGTCGCTCTCGATGAGGTTCCGTGCCAGCTGCAAACCCGGCGATCCCTCACGGGCACTGGCACCGATCAGGACGACGGACGCGGGGTCGAGCAACTTGTCCAGATGAAGGGTCGACATGGGTTCAATGGTACTCCGACACTGCTATATTGCCGCGACGTACAAGATCCTCACGACGCGACCGTTGCATGCCTACAGCCCTCGTCACCCACCGCGATGTCGTGCTCCACGAGATTTCGCCGGGACATCCCGAATGTCCTGAACGTATCGATGCAATCAGCGATCAGCTGATGAAGGATGGCCTGTACGACCTGCTGTTGCACCATGAAGCGCCCAGGGCTACGCGCGAACAGCTGCATCGCGCCCATCCCGAAGCCTATGTCGAGTTGATCCATGCGACGGCACCGAACTCCGGGCGGGTGCAGATCGATGCCGATACCGCGATGAATGCCCACTCGCTCGACGCCGCCTTGCGAGGTGCCGGTGCCGGCGTATTCGCCGTCGATGAGGTCATGGCCGGCCGGGCAGACAACGCCTTCTGTCTGGTGAGGCCGCCCGGACATCATGCTGAAAGTTCGCAGGCCATGGGTTTCTGCCTGTTCGGCAATATCGCGATCGCCGCCAGGCATGCCATCAAGTCGCACGGCCTGACGCGCGTCGCCATCGTCGATTTCGATGTTCATCACGGCAACGGCACCGAGGATATCGTCGATGGTGACGCCAACATCCTGTTCTGCTCGTCGTTTCAGCACCCGTTTTACCCCGGAGGATACCGGCCGAACGTCAGCGGACAACGCATCAACATCCCCTTGTCGGCAGGCTGCACCAGTGCTGATTTCCGCGCCGCTGTTACCCGCGAATGGCTGACCGCGCTGGACGACTATGCACCCGAACTCGTATTGATCAGTGCCGGCTTCGATGCCCACCTGGAGGATCCGCTGGCGAGTCTCGCGCTGCAGGACGCAGACTATGCCTGGATCACCGCGAAGCTCAGCGATATCGCCGATCGGCACGCCGGGGGGCGAATCGTGTCGATGCTCGAGGGCGGCTATGCGCTCGCGGCGCTTGGGCGGGCCGCTTCATTGCATGTTCGTGCCTTGATGAAACTTGCTTGAGCGCGACCTGCGGGCGAAGCCGTTCGCCGCGGTGCCCGCGATGTTTCCGCTCGGTATGCGCAAGCAAGCCTTCGCGAAGACGCCTTGCAACCGCAGCAGGAAATACCGCGGAAGTCGTCAACAACACATAGGCGGACCGCTGATGATAGCGAAGCAGGATATGCCCATCGGGGCCATGACACGATCGAGGTCAGCATGAGCGAAAACCGGAAACGTTCGTCGCGACGTGGCGCCAGGGCGGCCAAACACGCTCTCAGGGCGGCGCCACTCGACGATGCCGACCGACCGGTACGGCCTGGGCTGGACGGCGGTCGATTCCAGCCCCTGACGGACAGTGATGTCGTCAAGATCAACGAAGCGGTAATGACCGCACTCGAGACCATCGGTCTTGCCCAGGCTACGCCTTCGATCATCGAGAAGGTGACCGAAGCGGGCGGCCGCTACACGGACGGGCGAGTGTTCTTTCCGCGAGCATTGATCGAAGACACGCTGGCTTCGTGTGCAAAGGAGTTCACGCTGTGCGGGCAGGACCCGCAGCACGATATCGAGATTTCAGGGTCGCGTGTGTATTTCGGTACGGCCGGCGCCGCCGTGCACATTGTTGATATCGAGGGCCGCGAGTATCGCGATTCCACCTTGCAGGACTTGTATGACATGGCAAGGCTGGTCGACCGGATGGACAACATCCATCTGTTTCAGCGTTGTCTGGTTGCCCGTGACATGGAGAAACCGGCCGATCTCGACTTCAACACCTGCTATGCCGCAGTCAGCGGTACGACCAAGCATGTCGGGTCGAGCTGGGTGTCGGTAGAGAACTTCAATCGATCGATCGAGATGCTTCACCATATTGCGGGTGGCGAGAAGGCGTTCCGGCAGCGACCGTTCGTCAGCATGTCAAATTGCTTCGTAGTGCCGCCCTTGCGATTCTCCGAAGACAGCTGTGATTGCCTGGAAGCGGCCGTGCTGGCCGGCATGCCGGTACTCTTGCTGGCGGCGGGTCAGGCCGGTGCGACCAGTCCGGCGGCCCTTGCCGGTGCCGTCGTGCAGGAAGTGGCCGAAGTGCTTGCAGGGCTTGTGTACGTCAACCTGCTCGTGCCCGGCCACCCGGCCATCTTCGGTACCTGGCCGTTTGTATCAGACCTCCGCACCGGCGCGATGAGCGGCGGCAGTGGCGAGCAGGCCGTGCTGATGGCGGCCTGCGGTCAGATGGGGCGCTTTTACGGCTTGCCGACTGGTGTTGCTGCCGGCATGGCCGATGCCAAGTTGCCCGATGCCCAATCAGGCGCCGAGAAGGCGGCGACGGTCACGCTGGCCGCTCACTCGGGCACGAATATCGTCTACGAATCTGCCGGCATGCACGCATCCTTGCTCGGCGTCTGCTACGAGAGCATGGTGATCGACAATGACATGCTCGGTTCGATCAACCGGACGGTGCGTGGCATCGAGGTCAACGACGACACGCTCTCGCTCGATGCCATGCGCGAGGTGTGTGTGGGCGGCCCCAATCACTACCTCGGGCATGAACAGACCTTGAGGCTCATGCAGCGCGAGTACATCTACCCCGAGGTTGGAGACCGGACGAGTCCGAAGGAATGGGTGGAGAAGGAAAAGCCGGTCCTGGTGGAGACCGCACGGCAACAGGTAGACGCGATCCTGACAGCGCATTTTCCCGCGCATATCGCGAGTGAAATGGATGATGAACTGCGGGATCGCTTCGATATCAAGCTGCCGCGGGCGCTGATGACTCTCGAGGCACGCGCCGATCATCTCGCGGGCAAGGCCGAAGACCAGGGCGAAGTCGACGACAAGGGCAAGGCCGAAAACAAGGGCGAAGTCGACAACAAGGGCAAGGTCGAAGCAAAGGATAAAGTTGTATGAAGAGCAATGCGCGCGTAGTCATCATCGGCGGTGGTGTCGCAGGAGCCAGCACCCTTTACCACCTGGCACAGCGTGGCTGGACGGATTGTGTACTGGTCGAGATGGACGAACTCACCTCGGGAAGCACCTGGCACGCCGCGGGCAACGTGCCCACGTTCTCCGGAAACCGGAACGTCATCCAGATGCAGAAATACAGCACCGAGCTGTATGCGCGTTTGTCGACCGATGAGAATTATCCGGTCGCCTACCATCAGACCGGCGCCATTCGTCTCGCCCAGACCAAGGAGCGCTTCGACGAATTCAAGCATGTGGCGGCCATGGCTAACTCGCTTGGCCTCGAATATGAATTGCTGGACCTTGCCGGCCTGAAGACGCGCCTGCCCTACCTCGAGACGCATGACCTCGTCGGTGGCCTGTGGGATCCGGCCGATGGCGACATCGACCCGAGTCAGCTCACGCAGGCGCTCGCGAGCGCGGCACGCAAGCTCGGCGCAAGCGTACACCGTTTCACCCGCGTAACCGGAGTCGAACACCTCGACGGCAAGGAATGGAAGGTGATCACCGACAAGGGTGAAATCACCGCAGAATACGTCATCAATGCCGGTGGTTATCGAGGCGCCGACGTCAGTGCGCTGGGTGGGCAATTCCTGCCGCTGGTCACGCTAGAGCATCAGTACATGGTGACCGAGCCGGTGCCCGAGCTCGAGGCGCTCGATCACAAGATTCCCCTGGTGCGTGACCCTGACGATTCCTACTATCTTCGACAAGAGAAGCACGGCCTCATTCTCGGCCCCTACGAATGGAAAGCGACGACGCACTGGACCGACGGGAATCTGCCGGATAATTTCGCCAATGAGCTGTATCCCGACGATCTCGATCGGCTCGAGTGGTATATCGAGAAGGCCTGCGAGCGTCTTCCGATGCTCGGTACTGTCGGCGTACAGCGCGTCATCAACGGTCCCATTCCGTATTCACCCGACGGCCTCCCCTACGTCGGCCCGGCCTACGGACTGCCAAACTTCTTCCACATTTGTGGCTTCAGCTTCGGCATCTGTCAGGGGGGCGGTGCCGGCAAGTCGCTCGCCGAGTGGATCATCGACGGTCAGCCGGAATGGGACCTGTGGAGTCTGGATCCCAGGCGTTACGGGGCCTATGCCGATCAGCAGTACGTGATCGATCGTGCCATCGAGGTCTATCAGAACGAATACGCCATGCATGTCCCCAATGCCGAGTGGCCGGCGGGGCGTCCACGTCATGTCAGTCCGCTGTATGACACCTTGGCCGCAAAAGGCGCCGAGTTCGGTGCTCGCGGTGGCTGGGAGCGGGCAACGTGGTTTGCCGACGGGGCGGCCGCGACAAACGAGTCGACGGCGGCGGGATCGGCGAACGGCTCGGGCCTGGCGAACGGTTCGAAATCAGCGAATGGCGACCCGTACAGCCCCCCGGGTACTGAAGAATATCTGGCGAGCTATTCCCGTGCGCGCTGGTTCGAGCCCGTCGGTGCCGAGTGCCGGCATGTGCGCGATCATGCCGGGCTGCTCGATATCGGCGGGTTCACCCGTTTCGAACTCGCAGGCGCAGGCGCTGCCGACTGGCTCGACTCGCTCATTGCCGGGCGCATGCCCAGCGTCGGGCGAGTGTCGCTTTCCTACCTCTGCCATCCCGGAGGTGGCGTCTGGTCGGAAGTCACGATCACGCGTCTGGACGAGGAGCGTTTCCTGCTGGTGAGCGCTGCGGCGGCACGGCGGCACGATCACCAATGGCTGGAAGATCACCTGCCTGCTGACGCGAGCTTCACGCTGCGCGATATAACCGAGGCGTCCGGCTCGCTGGTTCTCGCGGGGCCCGCATCCCGTGCCATCCTGTCGACCTTGACCGATGCCGATCTCTCCAACGCCGGGTTCAAGTGGCTCACCGGTCGCGAGATGACCGTCGCCGGCATCGACGTGGTTGCGCTCCGTGTGAACTACGTGGGCGAACTCGGCTGGGAACTGCACGTGCCGGTCGGTGACGAGCTTGCGTTGTATCAGGCGCTGATGGACGCTGGCCGCGAGCACAAGTTGCGCGACATCGGCATGTACGCGATGGAATCGATGCGGCTCGAGAAGAGCTATCGCGCCTGGAAATCCGATCTCGACCACACGCTGTCGCCACTGGCCTCGGGCCTCAGTCGATTCGTCGATGTGCAGAAGTCAGTCGACTTCATCGGCAAGTCAGCCTTGCGAGAGGAGCTCGAGAACGGCTCGCCGGAGGTATTCGCGACACTCGAGATGGACGCGGACGACACCGACGCCTTCTTCGGCTGCCCCATCGTCCACGGCGACACGGTCGTCGGCATGGTGACCTCGGGCGGCTACGGGCATCGGGTGGAGAAGAGTCTCGCCCTCGGGTATGTCAAGGCGTCTCTCGATGCCGGCGCCGCCTTGCATATCGATGTGTGTGGCGAACGTCGCAAGGCAAAGGTGATCGATGAGTCACCGTATGACGCGGAGAATAGTCGGCTCAGGGGCTGAGTCGAGTCCGGCTATGCGTGCAGCGCGACCTCAGCGAGCAAAGTCGGATTGCCGGACCACTCATGTCCGAGATCGCCAGACTGCAGGGTCCTGTCTGACATGGAAAATTGAGAGCACCTCAACGAGATTCTATCCAAGAAATCTGTAATAGACTTGATAAGGAAATCTGGCGACGGATTTGACCCGAACATCCTTGTAAACGATCGGCGCTCTGTCTGGATTATTTACGATGATTTCAATTGTCTGGTCAATTGCTGACACGTATCGGCTTCCAAGCCCTGCGCTATTGGACTCGTACCATTCCGTGCTTGAGTTGAACTCAGCCAAGGCGGCAGGTTTGAATCGAACCGAAAAAGTCAATTTTTCAGTCTATCCAATGCCTCGCGCCTGGCATCATCCCAGAGCACTCCGCTATCGGGATTGGCATCGGCCTCTTCGATTCTACGATCCAGCTCAGCCTTGAGCTCGTCGGAGAGGGGGCGGGACTCGATTTCACGAGATATGCCGTCCCATATGTCGCCGATTAGTTCTATTTGATCGGCAACATTCAATTTGTCAATACCTAGAGATTTAGCCGTTACGTTCATGGGCCGGATACCTTGATCTAACGATTTGCAGTATAACATTTTAGGAGCGTTCTCGGATTCGGCTCATTTGACGCACTTCGCTGTTTGACTAGCCCTTTGTTCAGCAGATTCCAGTGCCCGAAATAAATAACATGCATCAAGGTTTCTTGAGAGACGCACGCGATGACAGGGGTATTGCGATCTGACTCACCGCGATCCATCATGCCGATCGAGGCTCTGCGCGACTCGATCGACCTGCGCGACGTAGTCTACCGACCATCGCTCGAAGGCCTTCCGGTGAAAAGGCTTCCGAGGATTCTTTCACTGAAGTCGACGAAGCCGCGTGTTGCGGTTCGTGATCAGCATAAATCCGACCGCTGCACTGGTTACGCGTTGGCATCGCTGATCGACATTCAACGCGGAGCCGCTGAATTCGGACAGCAGACACGCGAGCCCGTGCCTGAACGTCCGCCCGTGAGCGCGCGCATGCTGTTTGAGATGGGTGCCTTGGTGAGCGCCGAGATTAACGGAACGGGCCAGCGGAAATACTCCATCCGCTCGGCCATCAAGGGTTTCTACCACAACGGCGTCTGCCTGCAGTCGTCCTGGAACGAGGAGCAGGCGCCCGGCAGTACCGGCCTCGACATGATCGACTGTGCGAAGGAGGCACGCGGGCTATCGCTCGGCGCCTACTACCGCATTCAGCACCACCTGAGTGACTATCACAACGCGCTGCAGGAAGTCGGAGCCATCCTTGTATCAGCGGAGATGCATGCCGGCTGGTTCAAGGAAAACGTCAGGAAGGAAGGGCGCATCAAGCCCGTTGAGGAATTCGCCGATCATGGCGCGCACGCCTTCGTGATCGTCGGCTATGACGAAACCGGCTTCTACGTTCTCAACAGCTGGGGACCGGATTGGGCTGGCCGTGTGGGCCATGTCGAGCGAGTGCCCGGTATCGCTCACTGGTCCTACCAGGACTGGGCGGAGTCGATCATGGACGCCTGGGTATTGCGACTCGGTGTGCCGACACCTGAGGCCTTCGAATACACCGTTGGTCCCCAGGGAAGCACGTATTTCGGAAGTGCCAGCAGTGCCGCCGGAGGCACTACCAATCCCGAAAGTGCCATGACGGCGGCCCCCCGACAACAGGTTCTCGGGCACTACGTACACTTCGAGTCTGGTCGTTACGTCAAGACGGGAAGCTATCCCGACTCGGCCGAGAGCCTCGAGCGCACACTCGACTATCTGCGCAAGAGTTTCGTCGAGCGAACAGCATCAGAACTGGATTCTCCGCCGTCAGACAATCCGGGCATCAATCGCGTCTACCTGCGCATCACTGGCGATACCGGTTCCGTCGAAGATGCCATGCATCGCATCGTCCGGCTCCGCCGCATTCTTCGGCCTCAGGGGATTTACCCGATCAGCATCTTGTGGACAGCCCGGATGGCGTCAGCCTTCGCGGTCGGCATCAAGGCCTGCATGCGCGAGGCGGTCAGGCGAATGCCCGATCCGACCGATGATCGCAACGACCTGATCGAAGCCCTGATACGACCCATCGGTCGGCCGTTGTGGAACCAGCTCAAACTCGAGGCCCGATCGGTTGCCGGTTTCACAACGGAGCAGGAAGGGCCGCTGACAACGGCACTACAACACCTGAACAAGACATTCGACCAGAAAGATGCGGACGATCGTTCAGCGGGTCGCCGAGCAGCGCCAGAACGGCGCATCGAGCTCGTCGTAGAGGGCGCCGGTGCCCTCGTACTGATCGAACTGCTACGTCAGGCAGGACCCCGGGCAGCGACACTGCTGCGGCATGTCCGCCGTGTGCATATCGCCTTTCCAGTCGCCAACCACGAGTGCCTGCTCGGCGAGATGGGACGTCTGAAGTACGCTGACACCCGACCGGCGGAACGCGCGGGTGTCGAGGACCTGGCGCGTCGTATCTGGCTGATTCGCCCGAACCGGCGATTTCTCGACAAGTCCTCGATCGGACCCTACACACGTACCTGGTTCGATCTGGTCAACAACAGTTTCGAGAGCGAGCCTCTCGAGCGCAAGACGCCGCAGAGTCTGTCTATCGCGAACAGCAGCGAGGACCTGAACGAAATCGCGTCGGTTGGCATACCGCTCGATCAACAGATCGAACAAGGACCTGACATGAAGCGCCAGCTCGACGGCTCGGCCATTCTGAGAAATAGCGTGGTCGGCAAGATGTTCATCGACCGCGTACTTGGCAAGGCGCCGTGGCATCACCCGGAACACGCGTCAACAGCACATGCGTCAGGTTCACAAACACCTTCAACCGAAACACCTCTCGCACAGGCGGATACAACACAGGCACCTTCAACTCAGGCTGATTCCGCACAAGCGAGTTCAACACAGACGCTTTCGGTCGAGAAGCCGGGCCCCAAACGCAACTGCCGAAATCCGGTTGCCAGCGACGTACCCACACTTTGAAACCAGTCATTCAGACGGAGACGACCGACATGATGGGATCCAGAAAATCTGACGCGCACAGCCACGCCGACGCACCCCGGGCGCCGACAAGTCGACGTGCCACCGGCTACGCCCTGCACATCGGCGTGAATCTCGTCGACCCAGCCCACTACCGTGGCTGGGACGGAGAACTGTTTGCCTGCGAGGCTGATGCCGAGGCCATGGCGGAGATCGCTACCGGTTGCGGCTACAACGAAGTCTCAAAGCTCCTCACGACTGAGGCGACGCGAGACGCGGTCATCGGCGCGATCCGCACAATCGCGGGCAAGATGACCGCCGAGGATATCTTTCTGCTCAGCTACGCAGGCCACGGCGGCCAGCTGCCGGATATCAACCGCGATGAAGACGACGGCCAGGACGAAACCTGGTGTCTCTACGACGGGCAATTGATCGACGACGAACTGTACGAGCTCTGGAACACGTTCCCGTCAGGTTGTCGCATCCTGGTCGTGTCGGACAGTTGCCACAGCGGTACCGTCACGCGCACGGGCGCCCAGGGATCGACAGAAGTCGTCGAGACCGACACCTTCGGACCGAACGATTCACGCGCCAGGCCCCGATCGATGCCACGACGCGTTTCGGCACGCGTGTACCACAAGAATCGCGAGTTCTATTATCCGCACCTCGCGAAAGCCCGCGAACAACGGAACGCGCGCGAGCCCGGCGCGAGCATCCGCCTCCTGTCCGGTTGCCAGGACAACCAGCAAGCGCTCGATGGCATCGCCAACGGCGCATTCACAAGCCAGCTAAGGCACGTATGGTCGGACGGGGCCTACGAGAAATCCTACGACGCCTTCATGCGGGCGATCAAAGGAAACATGCCGGAAACCCAGACGCCGAACCATCAGCTCGAAGGTGCCTCGAATCCGACGTTCAATGCGCAGAGCCCCTTCATGGTCTGAGGGGTTCAGAAGCCCGCATTCTCCTTCAACCATTCGACTTCAGCGGGGGTCGACGATCGGCGGAGAACCGCGTTGCGGTGTGGATAGCGGCCGAAACGATCGATCTGTTCCTTGTGCCGGATCTCGAAGTCGAGATTCGGCAGGTCGGAGAAGAGTTCCATCGCCCGCTCGTGGATCAAGGGTGATTCGCTGTGGGTGAACGGCATGTACAGAAAGGCACGCCGTTCATCGTCGAGTGCGATGTCTTTCGATGATGTCCATGAACTCCTCGTTCTCCCGTCGTGGCACCCCGAGCTGATACAGGGTGTTGCGAATCTCGTGGGCCGTGACATCAAAGTCGTAGTCGCTCAATTTCAAGTGCTTGTGGGTCGCCAGCATGTCGCCCCCTTGACTCAGGCAAAGAGATCGCCAGGCGGGGCTCGACTCGGTGGCGTCGAAGTTCGGCCCGATTTCCGAACAGTTCGCCGGACCGTGCGAACTCGCCGACAAGCGCATTGATGTTGACTTGATGCGTAACCAGGTTCACTGGTGGTCAAGATCGGCGCTGGTGAGCCAATCGGTGAGTTTCTCGGTCTGCGCTGTCTGGTTCTCGCGTGCCTCGTTGAAAGAATTAAGTGATGGGAGTTCAACGACCGGCCCGACGTCCATGAGCCGAACCGTATCGAGGCAGCGACACCATTTACTCGAGTAGACAACAATCTCTTGTCCGTGCATCTTGCGCAGCATTGTCCCGATGCTGGCCGCCTGCCGTCGCCCGGCATCATCGAGATTGCGCTGCCTCAATGAGCGCTACGGCGAGTTTTCACGAGAAAATCAGTCGTGGAACTCGATGTCCCCTTCATCAGCGCGGTTGCTCAGCGGTAGACTTGCGACCAGAGCTGCCCGAGAGTACGCAATGAGCTCGTCCTGTTCCCGACACCTTCCATCCACGCTAGCGCTTCTGTTCTGCGCGCTGCTTGCATCTGGCTGTACTGATTCCGATCCGAACGATTCTCGTTCGTCTGCTGGAACCGGGATTGTCAGTGCGGATGACATGAATGCTGCGGGTGATGATGATGGTGTGGAAGGAGAAGGTACGACGGACTCATCGATGCCTGATCCTCTGGTGCAAAACACGACAGTTGTCGAATTCGACATCACCGTCCCAGCCTACGTATCCGATGCACTCGAGGTTCGCGTGACATGGAGTGATTTCGCGATTGCCGCAGAGCGGGTCGGTGATGAGTTGTGGTCGGCTACCGCGAATCTCCCGGCTGATAGAGAGCATCTACTGGTCATTACCCTCACTGACGATAGCGGTGACATCACGCTGGGCAGTGTTGAACAACGATTCAGAACCGGTGTGGGCGATCTGGAGATTCATACTGTCACGGCAGATCAGTTCGACACCGATCGATGGGACAATGACGGCGATGGCGCAAGCAATATCGACGAGCTGATCGCAGGTACCGACGTCTCACGATCACCTCACTTATTGCTATTCAGTGAAACTCGCGGATACCGTCACGACTCGATTGCCGATGCGCTGCAGGCACTTGAAGAACTGGCTATATCCGCTGGCATGCAAACGGTACGCGCGGGTGACTCCGCTGGCGTCTTCAGCGAGTCGAATCTCGCCAACTACGATGCCGTGGTCTGGGTCATCACGTCAGGGGATGTGCTGAACGCTGACGAGCAAGCGGCATTCGAACGCTACATCCGCTCCGGCGGTGGCTACGCAGGCATTCACGCGGCAAGTGATACCGAGTATGAGTGGCCTTGGTACGGCGAGCTGGTGGGTGCCTATTTCGATCGTCACCCGGCGGTGCAATTGGCCACCCAGAACGTGGAGGATGGATCTCATCCATCAACGGCCCACCTGGGCTCGAGATGGACGCGCACCGACGAGTGGTATGACTACCGGAGCAATCCCCGTGCACGGGTCAATGTGTTGCTCAGCCTCGACGAGAACTCCTACTCGGAAGGCGGCATGGGTAACGATCACCCCAGTGCGTGGTACCACGTCCACGATGGCGGGCGATCCTGGTATACCGGTGGTGGTCACACCAGGGCCAGTTACGCTGAACCGGACTTTCGTGCGCATTTGCTGGGTGGCCTGCGCTATGCGGCAGGGCTCGGTAGATAGGGATGCGCTGACAGTTACCGGTTCTTTTTCCTTGCCTTGCGCGCGGCCTTTCGGTTCGACTTGCGTTTTGCATCGCGCTTGCGTTTCACGACCGGATCGAGCGGCGGCTGACGATCGGATGCCTCGTCTGACAGAAACGCCGAACTGAAGGCGCCGTGCGGCGGCATGGGTTCGCGCGGCAAGCTGAACATTTCTCGCATCTGCATAGCGCCTTCGGGTGTGCTCGGGTCGATGCCCGCTGCGCGGGCCTGCATCACCATCGCCTTGGCAGGGTCGAAGTTCGCGCTGTCGCCCATCAGGTCTTCGAGCCGCTGCACGGCGTCCGGTGCGTCGAGCAGAGCGAGACAGCTTGTCGCCTGTGGCAACGCATACTCGCGCCCCAGCCAGCGGTAAAGAGCGCTAAGACAGTCGATGAACGGACGTGAATAATCGACATCGGCGCTGACCTTGCGCGGCACGATATCGAAGACGACCTCGTCGAGCCCGTCGGCGTCGAGTGTGGCGATGGTCTGACCAATATGTGAGGCGGCAAATTGAGCGAAGGTCTGCCAATACCAGGTTCCCTGAAGTCCAGACGCCTCCGGTGAGCGCGCGAATCGCCGATCGAGACGGTACTCGAGGGCGTAACGGGTACGGCTTTCGGCCAGCCAGCCGTCGTCGTCTCCGAGATCACGCAAGGCGTCGAGAAGCCCCCTTGGCGGTAACGCTCCTGCAGAAGTGAGCGGCCTGGTCGACAGTTCGACCTCGATGTCGTCGTTGCCCGATCGTGCCGCTCTGCTGGCGGGCTCGTTCGCTCGCCAGGCGTCGAGAAGCTCGTTGTCGTCGGACGAGGCGTCGAGCACTGCAGCCAGCGCAGCGGCCACCGATTCGGTGATGATCATGTCGTCCACCGTGCCGGGTTCGGCCTCGCCGTCGGAATCAAATGTACGTACCGACGGGACGGCATCACGAGTGCCGCGATCGTCGTCCTCGAGCACGGCCTTGACGTGCGGATGGGCTTCATCTGGCGAACCGAAGGTCAACTCCAGGCGCGGAAAGCCGGGCGCGTATTCCGGCGAGGCGCCCGACGCCTCGAGTGCGAGCCACGCCTCGTGGTCGTCTGGCCCCGCGATCAGCGCGAATCCGCGACGTCCGCCGTCGCGCCCCAGCGGCTGTAACACGGCGTCCTGGATATTCTGGCTGCCGAGCGACACGAACAGTGGCCTTGGAGGAGCCTTCTCCGGTTCCCAGGGCGCTGCCCTGTTCAGCGCGGCAACCGAGTCGATCCAGTCGCTTGCATCAATCGGTAGCGGGTGTCTGGACTTGCCTTTTGAGCGCTTCGATCTCGTCATTTTCAGTTCCGTATTCGATACCAATCCTGTGCGTGCTGTGCTCGAGTCGAGCTCGAGTGTCTTGCGCGTACAGGCACTAGACAGAGTTTCCTCGTTCGGTACACGCCTCAGGCGGACAACCACCCTATGCGCACGATGCCAGCCACGTGATCGAAACCTACATCGTTCGTGTGTATTGGAAGGCAGGTCTCCAGCGCACAGGCAGCGATCTCGACGGCATCGTCTCAACCCGAATCGTCAAGGGCGGTAGTCACCTTGCCAACCACACTGAAGCTGCCATCCGTGCGTCGCTCGACGATGACCAGTTCGCCGGACCGTGCGAACTCGCCGACGAGTGCGGTGATGTTGACCTGATGCGTGACCAGGATCAGTGGCCGGTCAAGGTCGGCGCTGGCGAGCCAATCGGTGAGTGCCTCGGTCTGCGCGGTCTGGTTCTCGCGCGCCTCGTAGAACGAATTCAGGGAAGGCAGTTCAACGACCGGCCCGACGTCCATGAGTCGAGCCGTGTCGAGACAGCGACACCATCTACTCGAGTAGACAGCAATCTCATTTCCGTGCATCTCGCGCAGCATTGTCCCGATGCTGGCGGCCTGCCGTCGTCCGGCATCATCGAGATTGCGCTGCGTCGTGCAGTCCTCGACGATGAACCCGGCAGGATCACCGGTTCCGGGGGCCAGCGCATGGCGAAGCATGGCGAAGTGCTGACCTGAGCCGAGCAGCGACACGGGCGAGCCGCTGTGGGACGCTGCCGTCGCGGAACCTGCCAGACACGACAGCAGCAAGATGAAGGCTGGAATCAGGTAGCGCATGAACGTCAGCGAGCGGTTGATTGCGTACCGGGGATGCTACTACCGATAGCTGCAGCTGATCCTCATACCAATCGTGACTACCGCAAGCACTGAAACCGCAGCAGCTCCTCGTAGCGTGAACAGGTGGCTCTGCCATCGAGAGCATTGCTACCCGCTGCGGGTCGACGCACGGCACACCGGGCAGCGCCGTGCTCGATCGGCAAGGCATCCCGGTAACCCCAGCCCAGGCAACTCTGCTGCGCTGTCAGGTGCGCACGTGAGTTTCGTGCTTGCAGGGTGCTGGCAAGTGCTGGCGTCGACACCGATCGCAAGGCGCTGGCGCCAATCTCGGACGTGAGCGCAGGCGCAAGTGCCTTGTCGCCGGGCAGAGTGCAGCCGCTCAACAGGAGCACGGTAGCGATGCGGCGCAGTCCGCTATTCACTTCGCAATCCACTAGTGACATGGCGAGAGCAGAAACTAAGTCGGCCGCGCGTCCAGGTCACGTGAGCGTTGGCGTCCGTTGGCGGTCGGAATACCGTGCGTCAACCTTTTGCCGCGTTACTTGGTTGCGATACCTGCCGTTCTGTCTCGATTCCCTGCTGTCGATACTTGCCGGTCGATCGCGATACCCGGAACAAGAATCCGTGGTGTCGACGCCTACCCGCCGTACTGCGCTTTCAGAGCCGCCGTAAACCGATCGACGTCCCCCGGAGGCAGCTGGTTGATGCCGGCCGCGGCCTTGCGCCCGCCGCCTGTCTCGAATTGTCGACAGAGCTCGTCCGCACCGGTTCGATCGACCAGGGGTGCGCGCACGCTGACGACGTAGTTGCCTATCGCGTTGGCGGTCAGCAAGGCATGCGCGCGCTCGGGGTTGGCCTGGGCGAGTTCGTTCGCATAGACCCCGCCGATGCGACGGGCGAAGGCCTCGTTCGGAAATTCGTACAAGGCCGTCTCTGCATCGACGTGTCGTGGCTGAATGGCCTCGGCGCGGCTGCGGTCATCACGATAACCTTCGTCGAGGGTGCCGAAGGCGGTGTCGCTCTCGATGAAATCGAACGGGTCAGCGTAGGGCCTGATCCGCGCATAGAGCTCGGCGGGCGGGAAGAACAGATCCGCCAGGCTCGCCCCATAGCCGTTGTAGTTGAGCAAGGTGCCGAGTGTCTTCAATTGTTCCAGTTGCTCGGCATCAATGGAGAGCGCGCTCGCCGCCTCGCGTGCCGAGTCGAAGAGATTGTCACCGTAGGCGGCAGTGACAGCCCAGGCACGGTGAGCACCCTTGAGGTAACGATCGACGATCAGTCCGGTGCAGGTCTCGGCGTCGGTATCGATGTGCGTCTCGAGCTGCGGATGGTCGGGAATTTCGCCCGGGAAATGGTGATCGAAATAGCGTGTCTGCACGCCCAGTTCGAGCAGTGGAAGCAGGCCATCCCGGTTCTTGTCGAACGAGATGTCGAGCACCGTCAAGCGGTCGCCCGACTGGATCGCGACATGTTCGGCAATCTGTCCGACCAGCGCGATGTCACGCTTCACGCCGGTGACCAGCACACTCTCCTGCGGATCGGCGAGGCGCAGTTGATGCAGGGCGCAGAGGCCGTCGGCGTCGCCGTTGAAAACATCGATCGTGGTCATGCTGAGTTTCCTGTCGAGTCCGCTGTCGGATCGGGGAGCCTGATGCCGATTGGTCGAGCCCGGGTTCGGCTAGCTCGGGATTGTTGGATCAGGGTTTGTCGGTTTCGGGCTTGTCAGCCCCGAGGTCTTGTTGATCGCGTCCCGCACCAGCGCGGGGCCGCGGTAGATCAGGCCGGTATAGAGTTGTACAAGATCAGCGCCAAGGGCACGTTTTTCGGCCGCGTCGTCACCACTCGTGATGCCGCCGGCACCGATCAACACGATCCCGGTTCCCCGGAGGCGTTGCGCCACGTCGGCAAGCCGGGTGTTGGCCAGTTCGCGCAGTGGCGCGCCACTGAGACCGCCGCTCTCCTCCGCATGCCGATGACCGGCGACGGCCGCGCGTTCGTTGGTGGTATTGCCGCAGATGAGGGCATCGATGCCGTGGGTCACGAGGCTTTCGCAGAAACCGTCGAGGCTGTCCGCCGGCATGTCCGGCGCCATCTTGACCGCTAGCGGAACCTGCCTGCCGTGACGGCTCGCCAGGGCGACACGCGCGTCGGCCAGTCGCTCGAGCAGTTGTTGCAGTGCCTGACCGTGTTGCAGGTCGCGCAGGTTCGCCGTGTTCGGTGAGGAGATGTTGACGGTAATCCAGTCGGCGACGGGATAAGCGCGTTCGAGACCGAAGACGTAGTCATCGGCTGCCTGCTCGAGCGGTGTCGATGCGTTCTTGCCGATGTTGATGCCGAGTGGCCCCTGCCAGCGGCGCTTCTCCACCTGGCTGACGAGATGATCGATGCCGAGATTGTTGAAGCCCATGCGATTGATCAGTGCATCGTGCGACGTCAGTCGGAATAGACGCGGTGTGGTATTGCCCGGTTGCGGGCGCGGGGTGACCGTGCCGATCTCGAGCGAGCCGAAACCGAGGGCACCGAGCGCATCGATATGATCGCCGTTCTTGTCGAGCCCGGCAGCGAGGCCGATCGGGTTCGGAAAGTCTATGCCCATCAGCCGACAGGGCTCGCTCGGCGCGTCGGCCACATAGTGCCGGCCAACCCAGCGCTGCAGCAACGGCCGGTCAAGCAATGACAGGACTGCATCGTGAGCGCGCTCGGGGTCGAGCCTGAAGAGCACGGCTCGCGCCATCGCGAACAACGGATCAGCGGTGGCAGCGGCGCTCGAGGGGGCCTTGGACACAGGGGATTCTCTGGGGTCAGTCGCGCGGGAGCGGGTATGCTACCGCGCCAATGAAACTGTATCCGGAGAAGCTCGCTGCCCACCTCGCCAAGGGGGCGAAACCGCTCTATCTGCTCCACGGTGACGAGCCGTTCCAGATGGGCGAGGCCGCAGATCGGCTGCGTGCTCATGCGCGCTCGGCCGGGTTCAGCGAACGCGAGGTCATCGTTGCCAACGAGGACAGTGACTGGGCGCAATTTCGCGAGTCAGTAGACAGTCTGTCGCTGTTTGCCGAGCGGCGATTGATCGAATTGCGCCTGCCGAGCGGGAAACCCGGCCGGATCGGTGGCGAGGCGCTCAAGCGCTATGCCGCCGCCCCGCCCGAGGATCTGTTGCTCGTCGTCAGCAGTGCGCGGCTCGATCGCTCGGGCAGCAGCAGCGCGTGGTTCAAGGCGATCGACAAGGTCGGCGTGACGATGGCCGTGCAGCCCGTTCCCGCCGGGCAACTGCCCGCCTGGCTCGGCCAGCGACTCCGTGCGCTCGGACTGCATCCCGCACCCGACGCACTCGAATTGATCGCCGAGCGTACCGAGGGCAACCTGCTTGCCGCGAGTCAGGAGATCGAGCGACTGGCCTTGCTCTATCCGGTCGGTGAGATCACGGCAGAGCAGGTTGTCGCGGCGGTTGCGGACAGTGCGCGGTATTCACTCACCGACCTCGGCACCGCCACTTTGCAAGGTCAGCAGACCCGCGCCCTGCGCATTCTGCGCGGCCTTCGTGACGAGGCGGTGGCCGAGACGCTGGTGGTATGGACACTGGCGCAGGAGATCCGGTCGGGCGCCCGTGCGGCCGAAGCCATGGCAGCTGGCGTGTCACCCGACGCCGCGATGAAGTCAGCGGGTGTCTGGCATACCCGCGTCGGCCCCCTGAAGCTCGCGCTGGAACGTCATTCGGCCGAATCGTGGCTGCTGATGCTCTCGACGACTTCGCTGATCGATCGACAGATCAAGGGCCAGGCGAGCGGGCGACCTTGGGATGTGCTCGAAGCCCTGGTGGCGCGGTTGGCGGGTTCGAGTGGTGAGCGCCCTGACCGATCGCGCGGTTCCGTGCCTGTTTCGGCGGCGTTTCTGCAGCATGCAGGTCTACTCCGCTAGCGCATTGGCGCCGGCGTTCGGTTTCCGTGCAGACTTCTTGACAAGATTGGGCCAAGCACGCGGTGTGTTTTTCTCCATTCCATAGGGAAAGTCGAATCAACTTCGCAACTCAATATTTGGCGAAGATGATCGTATTTGAAACGGCCCGCCTTTATCGTACTCAAATACTAATCAGTTTCGTAATATCCAATTTTCTAATCTGTAGCCTATCCATTGAATCCAAGCCACTGTTCCTCAAGTTGCGCCAGTTTTGTATCAAGCTTTACGCTATTGAGTTGCGGAATGCCGCTGCCCTGCCAATCTCCTTCAGGCGAGATTCTGTTCCGATCGAGTGAAGTTAGAAAATCAAATCGTGCATCATTGCCTTCCAGAGTCAATAATTGCTCAGCGATCTGAACTCGCGTCCAAGATCTATCATTGGATAGATCTCGAAGTCGATCAATATCACGGCGACGTTTCAGTAGTGCTCGGACTCCAGTGACGAGTACAGAGTATGAGCTAGACAATATCAGTATTATAGAAAATGTCCACCCGGCATAAGTAATTGCATTGGATGCTATATTAAATTCCATCGAGTCTATGATCCAGAAAATAAAAATTAGCCCCAAGTAAGCAACCAACATTAGCACGCCTTTTACAATTAGTTGTGGATTCACGCGAAGAAATTGAATTCCCAGCCAACCATGAAACCAAGGAAATGCCAAGACAATTGTTGTTAAAGCACAAGCAAGAACGATGCTGCTATGGATCGAAACTTCAATGTACTGCCAGAACAGAGAGTCTCCGTTTACAGCTATGACAGTACTTACAAGAATTAGCACCATCCTCCACAGTAGAAACACTCCTGTGGAGCCAAATTGCAGGTTGCGGCGCGTTTGTACAACAGAGTTTTTATTTTTCCGTATTTGTCGCATTTTCTGACGAAGTTTTACAAAATTTTGTTGATCAACGACACGTGGTGAAAATATCGCAAAGGCTTTGTGTCGTCGATTACGCTGCCTGTGGTTTGATTCTGCGCATTGTGCTGAGTTTATAGAGCGAGCCCTTGTGAAAGTCAATCCTGGTGATGATTCCGCCACTAGTAAAAGGTATTTCAGCACGTATAATATAATGATTAACAAAGGCACGGTAATCACCGCGGCAATAAAGTCTACAGCCGCCAACGGAACAATTGCTACGCTCGCAGCCAGCGAGTCGATACGTCGAAATCGAATTGTATGTGCAATGCTAGCAAGTCCACTCGCTAGCGACATCGAGAACATTAGATCTCGATGTCGGCGATTAAAATCAGACTGAGGCATCGAACTAACAAAGTGCCGCACACTCGTGACAATAGCTGTGCCAAGTGATGCCAAATGCCTGCAAGAGCGAATAGCGGTTTGACCAACCCAATCGCTTCCTAGATCAAGCGCTTTTGGTACTAGGCTTTGTAAAGTTGCAATTGGTAATAGGCCAATCGCTTCAGCGCCAAATTTTGCTGCAAGGGTGTGTGCCCCAGGTCGGAGAAGTTTGGACACAATATCTTCGATTGTTGAGTCGAATGGCTCTAGAACTTGTCGTCTTGCTTTAAAACTTGCGACTAGAAATTGTAGTGCGTGAACGCCGGCGAGAAATTCGCTAGCGGTCGGCGCGCGAGAATTTTCAGGTAGCAAGCGCGCATGGTTAACGCAATAGCTTGCAATTTCTTTGGCTGTATGGGTCGGTGCTACTCCTGCAAAGAGAACAAGTGCTTCTCTCCATCGGCCATCCGCTGTGATGTCTCCGAGTGGCAACTCAGCGCGTTCGTCCATGAGACGTCTTGCTAGAAAGAATTCAGCGAAACGGCGGTGAACGAATGAAAAGCTTGCTTGTGCTCCAAAGCCAATGCGAACCAATCTACCGTATTTCAGTGCGTTGGCAACTGCAGGAACCGACTTCGCACTTGTGTCAGTTTGCTTACCAATGACTCTCGCTAATTCCGGAAGCGAAGCTTCTAAGCCAAAGTTGCTTACCAAAGTAGTTGCTATGTCAGTGGTCGCTTGAAAGAGTTCGTTCGAATCCATCTGAGGCAACTGCTGAGATTCACCCAAAACTTCAAGACACTGCTCAAATCTTTCTCTAATATATGTTTCGAATAGTTCCAGTTCAGATTCAGGTAAATGATCGGGATGACTGTTTGAAAATCCCGGTACGAGTCCCGCAATGAACGGATTTCGAAGAGCTGGTATGAGATGAGGCCGCTCAGCGAATAGTGCTCGTATCTGACTCCCGGTATACGAGGAGCGCCGAGTAAGCGCATTGGCAAGCTGTTCATCCGAAAACGGCCGAATTTCAAGAATGGCATCCGCGTGGTATTTTAGACTGGGGCGCCGAAAGTATCTGGATGCGAGTATGCCTCTGCTATTGTAGCCTCCAGCAACATATCGATAAATTACGTCTGACAATACATCGATTAGCCAGCCAGCCTCTGATTGGTCGAGCAATTGTGGAATTTCATCGAATGAGTCTAGAATCAGGAAAGTTCTTCCATTCTCAATTAAATGAGCGAATCGACTGCGGCCTTCAACTAATTCGCGCAAATAGTGATCAGCGAAAACATCGCGGCCCGCTACCTGCGAGAGCAGAAATTCTTCGAATTCGTGAGAAGACGGAGGGTGATCTCGAGACCAATTGCGACTTGGTTGCCAATCACGTAAGTTAATGTATAACGGCAAGCGACCAGTCTTTTTCACCTCGGAAACGAGTTCGCCGGCGAGCTTTCGAAGTGCAACACTCTTGCCGGAGCCAGGGTCACCTAGTACCAAGATTGCGGATGCAGTTTGTTCGTTCACGATGGCATTGATCAAGCTGCTGGTTCGGCGCACAATACGGCCGCTTTTCTTGGTCTCGACATCAGCGACGAGCGGCTCAAAAAACTCCGCACTCCAATTTGTTTCTATGTCCATGCGTTGGATATCGATCT
>ENA-ORXR01000271-ORXR01000271.1-marine-metagenome-genome-assembly--contig:-NODE-271-length-78429-cov-5.522871_pt1 | contig 78429 bp, 60 predicted proteins | sample MGYA00237866_ERZ511479 | MGnify/ENA metagenome assembly ERZ511479 | reverse complement strand
GGGGGGAACTTGCGGAGTTTTGTGAGGGGATGCATTGCCTGACTGGCGACTGCGAAGGGCCGATTCAGCAACACCTTCAGTGCGGCGATTTACTGACGGCGGAGAAGACGACCCGCAAGCTGGTTGAGATCTTTGGTAAGGGGCATGTGCATGTCGAATTGCAGCGCTATCGCGTGCGAGGCGAGGGGAGGATCGTCCAGTGTCTTCGAGATCTCGCTGCGCATTTGGGGCTGCCAGTGATCGCATCGAATGCGCCGCTCGCGGCTCGGGCTGGGAATCGGCCATTGATGGATTCATTTACTTGTTTGCGGCACCATGTGAATCTCGATCATGCTGGGCGCTTGCTCGATCCGAATGCTGAACGCCATCTGAAATCACCGCGCGCGATGGCAGAGCTGTTTGCTGATATTCCAGAGGCGATTCGGAATGCTGCGCGACTGGCTGACCGGCTAGATTTTACGCTCGATGATCTGGGCTACGAATTCCCACAGTTTCCGACTGGTGACGGGGAGACTGAAGATTCTATTCTTCGGAATCAGACCTATTGCGGAGCACGTGACCGCTACGGATCGAGACTGACCAGTAAGGTGCGTCGGCAGCTGGAACACGAACTCGACCTGATCGCACGGCTCGGATTTTCGGGGTATTTCCTCATTGTTTGGGACATCGTTCGCTTTACCAAAGAACGAGGGATGTTGGCGCAGGGGAGGGGATCTGCGGCCAACAGCGCCGTGTGTTACTCGCTCGGAATTACCAATGTTGATCCGGTTGGTGGTGAGTTGTTGTTTGAGCGATTCCTTAGTGAAGGGCGGGAAGGCTGGCCTGATATCGATATCGATTTGCCGAGCGGTGATCAGCGAGAGTCGGTGATTCAGGAGGTTTACCGACGCTATGGGCGCCGGGGCGCGGCGATGACAGCGAATGTGATCACTTATCGATCCCGCAGTGCCATGCGCGAGATGGGGAAAGTGCTCGACCTGCCATCTGATGTCTTAGGACGGTTCTCTGATAGTTTCGGTCGGGAGGGATTTAGCGAGTCGGAGGCGCTTCGCGAACGGTTGCGGATGGCCGGGTTGCCTTCTGATCACCCACGTGGGCCAGCATTGATTACTCTGCTTCAAGCCGTGCGCGGTTTGCCTCGACATCTGGGACAACACTCCGGAGGAATGATTATCAGCGACCGAGGTTTGGATAGTATCGTGCCGCTTGAAAATGCCAGCATGGATGGGCGATCCATTGTGCAGTGGGATAAGGACGATTGCGAAGATCTGGGGATCATTAAAGTCGACCTCCTTGGGTTGGGGATGATGGCTGCGCTGGAAGAAACCGTAAAAATCTGTGGTGCGCGGGGGAGACCAGTTGATCTGGCTCAGCTTCCTCAAGATGACCCGGAGACTTATGCCATGTTGCAGCGAGCAGACACGATTGGTCTGTTCCAAGTGGAGAGTCGTGCTCAGCAGGCTTGCTTGCCGCGAATGAAGCCGAAGGTGTTTTATGATGTCGTGATTCAGACGGCGCTAATTCGTCCCGGACCGATTGTCGGGAATCTTGTTCACCCGTACCTCAACCGCCGCCGCGGGACGGAGCCGATTACTTACATTGACGAGCGTTTCGAGCCTGCGCTGAAACGCACTCTCGGGATTCCGTTGTTTCAGGAACAGGTTCTACGCATGGCCATGGTGATTGCTGATTTCACCGGTTCCGAAGCAGAGGAACTTCGCCGCGCTCTGAGTTTTAATCGCAGTCAGGAGAAGATGGATCTGGTCATGGAAAAGTTGCGGGCGGCCATGACGAGGAAAGGAATTAGCGAAGAGAAGCAGCAAAAGATCATCGATTCGATTCGGTCTTTTGCGCTCTACGGATTTCCTGAAAGTCACGCGATCAGTTTCGCTCTACTGGCTTACGCAAGTGCCTGGTTAAAGGTGCATCGGACACCGGAGTTTTATATCGGCCTGCTCAATAATCAGCCGATGGGCTTTTACTCTCCAGCGACTTTGATCGAAGATGCTCGGCGCTGGGGGATTCGGGTGCGTCCAGTTTGTATTGTCAGGTCAGAAGAGCGCTGCACCGTGCTCGATGACACGACCATCCGGCTCGGCTTGAAATTGGTGCGGGGGGTTTCTAAGGCGACGATTAGCAGTCTTTTAGAAGCTCGATCAAACCGTCCTTTTACGACGCTTGAAGAACTACTTCTCCGAGTCCGAATTCCTAGGGCCGAGCGCCGGATTCTGGCGCGAACTGGTGTTTTCGCGTCGATCTCTGAGCACCGACGCGACGCGCTCTGGCAAGTCGAAGCGGCACCTGATGAAGACGACTTGTTTACTTGGGCGGCGAGTTGTAGGACGCAGGATTCGGCCGACAAGATACCAGATGCCAGTTCTGGATTGGTCACCGCTTTGGTTGTTGGAGAACGACCAGTTGACTATCAAATGTCTGAGGATCCGAGATCGAAGGATTCCCGAAAGCCAAAACCTCAGCTGGATCTGAATACCCAGTTTTTAGATTCGGAATCCCTAAACCCATCTGGTGAAATTCGGCCAAGTGACAAGGCAACCGAAACTCGGGTGCCGCCTTCTCGAGCGTCAACGTCTCCACTGGCTCCAATGACTCCGGGTGAGCGATTGGAAGCGGATTATGCTGCGCTTCATTTAACCACTGGCCCTCATCCGATGAGTTACATCCGTAATCAACTCGGGCCGGGAGTTCTTCGTTTCGCTGACTTGGCACAGGGTGAAGATGGGCACTTCTTATGCCTGGCAGGAATGGTGATCTGCCGCCAGCGCCCGAGCACTGCCAAGGGGCATATGTTCATTAGCTTAGAGGACGAAACAGGAATCTCTAATGTGTTTGTTCCTGCCAAGACATTTGAACGCTATCGCTTGATCATTACTCAAGAGCCATTTCTAAAAATCCATGGTCGCCTACAAGATCAAGAGGGCGTTATGTCGGTTTACACACTGCGAGTCGAGGCTTTGCCATTTGATCGAAATTTAGACGTGGAGTCGCATGACTTTCATTAAAGGACTGTTGAAAAACTCAGCATGCTCAGCCTCTGAGAAATGTGCTTCAAACTCTTTGATTAGAGACATGTCTCAGCCGACTTGAGAGCAAAAAAATGCCGGGAGAGCGTGCTCCCCCGGCAATGTCAGAGTTGGTTTTGTTTGAGAACGTTTCGCTCTATGCAAACGGATCGAACTGGCCCGGAACAGCGACCGGATAATTTCCATCGGCATCGGGCATGATGGATGGATCGGAGTCCCAACTCCAATCTTTCGGTAGCAAGTCGGCACCCTTCTCAAGAGCGTCGTCATAGGTCAGTTTTTTGCCGGAGTAGGTGGCATAGCGACCGAGAATGGAGCTCATGGTTGATGTGGCACCGTAGTAGGCATTGTTGACCTTCTCACCACTGCGGATGCAGGCGTGGAGGTGGTCGTGCTCGACCTGATATGGGTTTGGCTCCGCACTCTTGTCGGGGCGATAGCGCCAGAGGACTTTGCCGTCGTAGTCTTTGATTTCGGGCTTGTTGCCGAGGTAGCAGATGCCTGCGGTTCCATGGATTTCTTCCCGAACCTGATTGAAGCAGCCAGGTTGGTGGCGGCATTGGGAGTTTACCATCACACCATTCGGGTGGGCGAACTCAACGTAGTGGTGGTCGAAAATGTGGCCATGTGTATTACTCTTACGGACTTCCCGTCCGCCCATGCCTTGTGCGGAGACTGGAGTCGTACCGAGGAACCAGTTAGCGACATCGATATTGTGGATGTGCTGCTCGGTGATGTGGTCACCACAAAGCCAAGTGAAGTAGTACCAGTTGAGCATCTGGTATTCCATTTCTGTCATTCCCGGCTGGCGCTCACGCGTCCAAACACCACCACCATTCCAATAGACTTGGGCTCCGATGGGTTTTCCGATCAGGCCTTCTTCGATCGCTTTTTTGTAGGCTTCCAGATAGGAGTTCTGGTAGCGTCGCTGCAGCCCGACGACAACCTTTAGGCCCTTCTCGTCGGCGAGCTCTGCGCTGGCCAATACCTTTCGGATGCCTGGAGCGTCTGCGGCGACTGGCTTCTCCATGAAGACGTTCTTGTTGGCATTGACTGCCGCTTCAAAATGAGTGGGTCGCCATCCGGGAGGGGTGGTCAAGATGACGAGGTCTGATTTATCGATGACCTCATTGTAGGCTTCGAAGCCGGTAAACTTGTTCTTATCTTCAACCGTGACGTTTTCTGGAATCTCCCCTTTGGCGTTTCCAGACTTCTTGTTCTGTTCGGTGCAGATCGCCTTGAAGCCGTCCTCCAAGCGGTCGGAGAAAGCATCTGCCATAGCGACTAAACGCGCTTTGCCAACATTGAGGGTCTGAGAAGCGGCTCCGCGTCCACGACCACCACAACCGATGAGGCCGACTTTGATTTCATCGGATCCTCCGACTTGAGCGCTAGCAGATACAGGGAGAGTGGCAGCGATGGCAGCGGTTGCAGCCACGGCGCTGCCGCCTGCGAGAACCTCACGGCGCGTAGCGCTCTTTTTAGAAGTAGTGTTCTGGGATGGTGTGTTTGGCATGATGATTGAATTCTGGGGCAAGGTTGTCCGATTGATCAAGTTTTACTCGTCGGAGATTGCGGGTGTTTTCGTGAGCGCAGTGTTACTTCTTTTTCTTGTTCTGCTGTGGGTCGAGATTGGCTTTTATTTCCTCGTCCGTCAGTGATGGAGTGGGAACACCGCCTGTTGGAACTTCAGTTCCTGCGACCCAAACGATGGCGTTGAGTGCACAACGTCGGAAGTTGTCGTTTTTCCAGTTGTTATGGAAGTGGCCTCCTGTAAAGCCAAAACCGCGCCCTCGGTTGGGGGTCTCAGCGACCCAGCAAACATGCTGTACTTTGCCATCGGCAACGGCTTTTCTAACGTGATCGTTCCCCGAATGTGCGCCGTTAGGACGGTTCATGGTTTCCTTCGGCGGGTGAGCACTCAGGATCGGAGTGACGTTCTTCATCTGATCGCGGAAGCGTATGTGAAAATACCACTCGTCGCGGATAGTGAAGGGCTTCAAGCCGTTGGCTACTTGGTGTTTGGGGAATTCTTTGAATGCAGCGTCCCAATGAGGGTTTACTGACCAATGGGTTTCGAAACCTCCTCCCATCCAGCGCACGAACTCGTCTAAGCCTTCGCCCTTAGGGATTTCTACGCCGTAATGGATTGCTCCTAAGCCCATACCATCTTTGTGGAGAGCATCGAGTTGGCGGAGGTGGAATCGGGCGAAGTGGCGGCCGCCGCCGTCGAGATACATGATGGCTGCGTCAGCGTTATCGAGAGCTGTTGGATCATCGGGCCAGCCATTGCGGTAGACAGTGGCCAAGATCTTGTCGCCCATGTTTTCGTTTAGCTCTTTGGCGAGAAGCAGGCAGCCAGCGTTGTGCTCGTGGGATCCGAGCCCGTGACTGGGCACGCCGGCGAGAAAGACAATCTTCTGCTTGTCTTCAAGAATCGTCCGAGCCAGCTTGATGTTCTTGAAGTGAACCTTCATCGGTGGGCCCTTGTGGAGTTGGAAACCGAGAAGCCCGGTGCGGCGGGCCTCTTCGTGCTCATCGGTGAGTTCCGAGAACAGCTTCCCATTGATGAAATTTTGGATCTTGTTGCCCTTGGCGACGACGCGGTAGGTATTCCATTGCCCTTTGCGGACAAGTTTGATCAACTCGTCGGGATCTCCGGTTTTTCCGATCACTTGTGGAGTTTTAGCGCCCTTTTTGAAGATCGCTTTTTCACCGCGCTTGGCGAGGATGCCACGATATTGTTCGCCGTAGATCAGACCTGGCCATTTGTCGCCAGATTCGAAGTCAGCTTGGTAGCCACCCAGACGCCAGTCGTGCCGGGCTTGACCTTTTTGGGTGCCTTTGGGAATTCGGAATGAGCGGGTTTGGATGCCAGAGTTGCCCTCAGAACTTGAGATTTTAAAGTCGACCTCGAGGACGAAGTCGTCAAGCTCCCCTTCGTTCCAGATGAGGAAGGTGTTTTCCTGAATGACTTTCCTATCGGTCGATTCGCCGATGATTGCACCGTTCTCGACGCGCCAAAATTGTGGGTCGCCGTCCCAGCCATCCAGAGTTTTCCCGTCAAACAACGGCTTGAATTGCTGAGCGCTGGCAAATGCAGGAGCCCCGAGCGCAATTGCCAGAGCGAGGAGGTGAAAGAGAAAGCGGCAGTGCATGAATTAGATCAGGGAAAAATAGTCTCCCCCGAGGACTACCGGGAAAGGATGGCTATTCTATCCCAAAAAGTTGAGGATCTGGCAGATATTTGCTGAATCCTCGTTTTCGTTGCCTTCCTAAGCGATGATTTCCTTAATAACCTCGCCACCGAACTGGCTGAGTTGCTTGTAGCGGCCGCCGTGGAAGTAGGTGAGTTTGTTGTCGTCAAGTCCGAGCAAATTCAGAAGCGTGACGTGGACATCGCGGATCGGGTGGACGACATCGACTGCCTTAAGCCCGATTTCGTCGGTCGCGCCAACGGTTGTTCCGGCTTTCGTGCCGCCGCCGGCAAACCACATTGCCATGGCTTCAGCGTTGTGATCTCGGCCAAGTGCGATCGAGCCGCCGCGCCTCGTGTTGTCGGGTTGGCGCCCAAATTCTCCAGTCCACATGACGACAGTGTCTTCTAGCATACCCCGAGAGCGCAGGTCGCGAATCAGAGCAGCAATCGGCTTGTCGACGCTGGCAATGCGCGAACCGTGATTGCGATCAACGAACTCATGGGCATCCCAACCACTGGAGAAGATTTGGACGAAACGGACTCCTTTCTCAACTAGACGCCGGGCTTGAAGACACTGCTTGCCGAAGGTCTCGGTGACCTTGTTGTCGAGCCCGTACATGTTCCGGGTGGCTTCGCTCTCTTGTTTCAAATCGATCAGGTCAGGCACTTCGGTCTGCATCCGGTAGGCCAACTCGTAGCTCTCCATTCGGGCGGCGAGCTCGGCATGTTCAGGGTGCTTTTCGGCGTGCTTTTGATTGAGGTATCCCAGCATGTCCAAGCTCTTCCGCTGTTGTTCGCGGGTCTTAAAACCAGGTGGTGCGAGATCGAGGATCGGAGATCCCGTTGAGCGAAGTCGAGTTCCCTGATGGTAGGCCGGAAGAAAGCCGTTCGACCAGTTGCCAGCTCCACCTTGGGGCAGGGCGAGCTCAGTCATCACGACGTAGCCTGGAAGGTTCTGGTTCTCGCTACCTAGACCATAGCTAACCCACGAGCCGATCGCGGGGTCGCCACCCAGACGCGAACCGGTATTCATGTGAAACAGCGCCTCAGGATGGTTCACCGATTCCGCCTGGCAGCCGCGATAGACACACAATTCGTCGGCGATATCTGGTGCCGAGAGATGTTCGAAACGATCACACATTTCGATACCACTTTGACCGCATTTCTTGAACCCAAAGGGGCTGCCGACGAAGTAGCGGTAGCGGTTCCCCTTGAGGCCTGATTTCAGATCCGATTCCTGGAGGTGACGCCGCGACAGTTCGGGTTTCGGGTCGAAGGTGTCCATGTGCCCAGGCGCACCTTCCATGAAAAGCATGATGACATTTTTCGCCTTCGGCGGCCGCATTGCTGGTTTAGGCGCCAGTGGATTGATCGTCCTTTCAGCTGCTGAAAGATCGGTGAATGCCAATGATCCCAGAGAGGCTCCGAGTCCATAAAGAAAATCGCGGCGGGAGGCAGCCGGGTGGCCGCCGGTGCAATGAAAAGCTCTTTTCATGATGAGTAGTGCTTTGACGTTTAAGTCCGAGTGACGTTGATAAATGTGCTCTATTCGACGTAGGTTAACAAGGTCTTTCACTCGGTCGAGATCAATGCCAACTGGATTTCGGAGCGGAGGATTACCAAAAACCAGATGTCTGATCACGATTCTCAATCCAATTGTCCAGTTGATCCCTTTGCTGTCGCACGACGCAAACATGCAGTTCAGCGATGCGAATTTCAGGGCGAGAACCTGCCCATGATTCTGCGGCACGCCGATGTGAAGGCGGCGGCGAAAGACTGGCATTCCTTTAGTTCCGACGCTCCATTTCGAGTCCCGATTCCGTCCGAAGAAGAGATGCGCCCGGTGCGGCAGCTTCCGATTGAGTTAGATCCGCCAGAGCACACAGTGTTTCGGAAAATCGTCGAGCCATTCTTTAAGCGGGCGAGGTTGCCAGAGGTCGTGGCAGGAATCGCCGATCTCGTTGAGCGACATATCGCAGAAGCTATCGACGCGGGCGAGGTCGAAGTCATCCGGGACCTGGCTCTACCACTTCAGTCCCGCGCCTTGACTCACTTATTGAATGTTCCAGAGAGTGACGCTGAGGAGTGGATCGAGTGGGGGATTCATGTGTTTCACGACGGCGATTCTGTGGCGGAAAAGGGCACGGTTCTCGATCAGTATATCGAAGCAAAATTCGACCAAGTCGCGTCCGAAACCCCTGACGGGGATGACTTCTTTAGCGCCCTCAATCGGGCCGAAATCGATGGGCGCCGACTGACTAGGAACGAGATGATCGGATTCGCTAATCTGACATTTGCCGGCGGTCGCGATACGATCATTCAGACGATTGGAACTGTGTTTGCCGAGTTTGCTCGGAACCCGAAATCGCTGGGCGAAGTCCGTGCTAATCCCGCTGGGATTGCCCTCGCAGCTGAAGAGTTTTTCAGGGTCGCGACGCCACTCACCCACATCGGTCGGGTATGCCCAGTCGCCACGAATGTCCACGGTGTTGAGGTTCCCAAGGACGGTCGAATTTCCCTTTGTTGGGCCTCGGCGAATCAAGACGAAACCGTGTTTAAGAACCCAGAATCAGTTCGGCTCGATCGTCGTCCGAATCCCCATCTGGCGTTTGGCAACGGAGCGCATTTCTGTTTGGGAGCTCCTCATGCTCGGCTTCTGATCAAGACGCTACTTCAAGTGATTTCGAACCGAATTGAAGCGATCACCATCATTGATGAACAGCCCCATATCGAGGACGAGCAAAGCTACGCCAGAGCAAATGGTTTCGACCGGCTGGCGGTGCGTATCACCCCTCGTTGCGAGCGCGCATGAGGCGGAAACGAGCAGAGTTCTTTCTGGCTCGCGATTCATCCCCAGATAGAGGATCGACGGCGCGGAACAGGGTCGCTTTGGTCGGCTGAGGAATGAGTGGCGCTGGGCAATCCGTCTCGGCTCCTTGACGGGTCTGAATGCGATATGCGGTGTGAACGAACAATTCCGGGGAATCGGAGTTATCGGCGACTTCGTGCCGTGAGCCGATCGATTGCCGGGGAGCTAACATAGCCCAGAGCAGGATGAACACAGCACAGCCCATCGCAGCGCGCATGCGGCGGTGATTTGGGTTCCAATCAGCGATCGCTCGGATCCGGCGTTTTACTTCGGTCGATTGACGCGTGAAGGCGGCCATGCCTCCCGGTCGCATGGATGAAAGAGCTGCTAAGCGAACCATTTGAAGCAGTCCCAATCCATAGCCAACAACACCATCATCATTGCCAATACGAGAGCAGACTTCACTGTCGCAATTGATCTCCATGTCGCGTCTGGCCTGAACTGCTGCCAGATGAATCACCGGATTCCACCACATCAGAGTTCGGGCCATAGTGGCCAACCGAATCCACCAAAGATCGCCCCGGCGGAGGTGGCAGAGTTCGTGAAGAAGAGCCGATCGGAGTGTTTCTTCGTTCTCAGGACGAAGCAACGAAGGCGGAATCAGGATCACTGGATGGAACCAACCACAGATCGCTGCCGATCCATTTTCTTCGGTGACGCGAAGTGCAGGAACCCGCCGGACACCAGCTATCACACAACAGTGGTGGCGGATTGCTGAAATTCGATCGCCCCACGGTTGAAGAGAGGCTTGCCGTTGGCGTCGCGCCGCAAGTTCTCGAACCAACCATTGAGCACCGAACAAGAGAGAGCCAGCAAGCCAGATTCCTAGCAGGAGTTTCGGTGCCAGCAGTCTTTCTAGCGGAGAAGCAGAGGTTGCCTCAGTTGACTTAGGGATCGACAAACGGTTCATCAGTTCCAGTGGCGACGCATTGGCCAAGTCCTCAGTAACAACGGGCTCGGATGCGGCGGAGAACGCGGCATTTGTCTGAATCGCGCTGGCGGGGCGATCCAGAACTAACCCAAAGGGAGATGTCGGAATAACGCCGAGTAGAAGCAGGGCGGTGAGTAGAAGGAATCCCGAGTGGTAAGCTCTCGCTCCAACAAGTTTGGGAAAGACGAACCGCAGAGTGACCCAAACCCCAAGGAGAAGGCTGACCCCGAGTGAGGTCTGCAACCAGCCATGAAGAATTTGTTCGGTCATTTGGGATGAGGATGCTTTCGACGGCACGACTTAGGCGTCGCCCGACTTCCGGCGCTCGCGCAAGGTCGCTTCGAGTTGATCGATCTCGTCGTCAGAAAGCTCGGCGTTTTCGATGAAGTGGATCAGGGCTGGTGCCGAGAGTTTTGTCATCACTCGCTTCATGAAATTTTCGCTCTCGCCAACGACGCACTCTTCTCGATTGGTCGCGGGACTATAGAGATTGAGGCGGCCGTCCTTCTTAAGGTGAACAAAGCCTTTGTCGACCAGACGCTTCAGGAATGTCAGAATCGTTTTGGGATGCCAGCCAGAATCAGGGCCTAATCGATCGACGACTTCTCTCGTCGTTGCCGGATGATGGTCCCAAAGAACTTCGAGCACTCGCCACTCAGATGGAGAAATCCTGGAATTTTTAGCCATACGACTACAATTGTGCGAGGGGGCTTCAAGGTCAAGCTCGGAATACCATTTCGCGGTGGCCCTCTTCAGTTCGTCAAAGCCGCCTGGTATAATCACTCCTATCTATTGTAGTAGCAGTATGAAGTGATACCGACCAAGTTCGATAAACTCATGAAACCATTCACAACCAGATCATTTCTCCAAACACTCGCGCTTTGTGCAGTGGCTGCTCTCGGGCTGACTAGCTGCAAAAAGGCCCCAGTAGCTGATGTCTACGAAACCAATGTTAAGAACTTTATCGCCGCTTCGGAAGGGCTGAACACGACAGTTGGCTCGCTCGGGACGATGGCCGATTTCAATGCTAAGAAGGCAGAGATTACAAAACACGCCACGACTATCTCGGGTGTCATGGGCGCAGTGAACACGGCCCCAGCTCCGAGCGCAGATCGGAAAGCGGCTCTGGGTAAAGAGTTTGGCACCCAAGTCGTTGCAGCCTCTGACGGCACTATGAAGGCCGTGATGGCTCTCAATACCAAGGAACAAGGCCTTGGAGCAGCAGTTGGCAAACTAATGGAAGGCATCATGAAGCCTGCTGGTCAGCAGAAGTCGATCAGCAGTTGGTTTCCAGAGGGAACTTTCGGTCTGTAAGAAAAGAGCTGATTTTTCCAAGCCGACCATCCGCTGTGCGGTGGTCGGCTTTTTTGGTCTTTTCCATCCAGAAGGCCAGAGCCGAGAAACTCGCAGCAATCTCTCGCGAGTTGAAATCGAGGACACTTACTTTAAGTCCGAGCAAACTTCACCAAGGTTGAAGTGGCGGGTAAGACCCCGGTTGATAGCGATTGTAAATGGAACTCTGGGGTGCCAATCCGGTTGCGAAAACGGTTTTCTCCCACTACAGGCAAAAGGGGATTAGATTCGAAAAACGAGAAGCCGCTAACCCGGCCCTTCCTACCCTATGAGCAGCGACGAAAATTTGGGCGAAACAGCATCCGAGGCAGGCTCGGTGACTGACGTTGGGCTAATTACGCTCAGCCTGATTTCTCATACCAATGTCGGTAAGACGACATTGGCTCGGACGCTGTTACGACGGGATGTCGGCGAGGCGATAGATCAAGCCCACGTCACGGACATCAGCGAAGCGTATCCGATGATTTCGACCGCGGAAGGGGATGAGCTTCGGCTTTGGGATACTCCGGGATTCGGTGATACGGCACGGCTTCTCAAACGCCTGAAAAGTAGCGAGCGCCCAATCGGTTGGTTTGTCGGCCAAGTCTGGGATCGCTTCACAGATCGGCCTCTGTGGTGCAGCCAGCAGGCGATCAAGAACGTCCGCGAGGATGCCGATATCGTCTTGTATCTGGTCAACGCTTCCGAGGATCCTGGCGATGCGGGTTACGTCGACATGGAGATGGAAATTCTCGGTTGGACGAACAAGCCGGTAGTCGTTCTGCTTAACCAAACCGGTCGCCGAGAAAGTCCCGTTCAGGAGCACCGAGAAGAGCAAGCTTGGCGGACGTATTTGGAGCGCCACAGTGTCGTGAAGGAAGTCGTAACGCTCGATGCTTTCGCGCGGTGTTGGGTGCAGGAGAACGAGCTGTTCGGCTTGCTCGGTCAATACGTCCCCGAAGATCGAAAGGCGACCTATTCCCGGTTGGGGAAAGCTTGGAATGCCAAGAACGAAGACGTGTTTGAGCGGGCGATGGACGGCCTGGCAATTCTGCTTTGTGAGTCGGCAGCGGACGGTCGGCAGATTTCCAAGTCGAATTTACTCCAGAAAATGGGGATCAATCGCCGGGAGCTCAATCGCGAAATCGAAGAGGCTCGCGATGAGATGACGACAGCTCTGGCAAGACGATTCGAAAGCTCGACCAACACGCTTTTGACGCTCCACAGCTTAGAGGGGAAAGCCGCCGAGGAGATCGTAGATCTGGCAAATGACAGCTTCGGAATGCCCGAGCAAGTGAGCGAGTCGCTATGGGGAGCCTTGGGAGGAATCGCTGCCGGTGCGACGACTGGGCTGGCTGCTGATCTATTGTCGGGCGGATTGTCTTTGGGCGGTGGAGCGCTCGCCGGTGGGTTTTCAGGTGGCCTGGGTGGCTTCTTGTTGGCCAAGGGTTACAACTTGGTCAGCGGCGCTGACAATCGGATTCGCTGGTCAAAAAGCCACTTTGCCGAACAGCTCCGGCGTTCGATTTTAGGCTACTTGGCCGTGGCACATTTTGGTCGCGGACGCGGTGAGTGGATCAAGGGTGATCCGCCCGAGTTCTGGATGACCGAGGTCAACGAGGCGATCAAGAAGCACTCCGATGTCGTCGAAGCGCTCTGGAAATCAGGCGGAGATCCGAAGACCAACCAACAGGCGCTCCATGACGAGGCGCGAAGAGTGCTTCGGGATTGCTGCCTGCATGTCCTGCGTCGCCTCTATCCTGATGCGACGGTGGTGAAGTGATTCTGAGGTGGTGCTGATTGCGTGCGAGCACTCTCCTTGTGGCCGCTTGCTCGCCAAACGACCAAGTCAGGACACTACGGGAAATTACCGCTGCCGCCGAAACCCGATCACCAGACAAGCGAGTCCGATCAGCACGGCGCGACTGGGCTCTGGTATGATCGTGAAGCTCGCGCTAAATAGAACCGGTCCAGGTAATCCATCACCGACGGTTCCGTTTGAGCTATCGTAACGGGTGCCGCCTCCGGCTTCCTGCCAGATCGTGTCGTTCACGGCGGGGAAGGCGTTGCCGTTGTAGGTGGCATCGGCCTCGGTGTAGACTTCCAGAGTGAAGGTCTTCGGCGAAGGCGAACTGCCCCAGAGTCCCGCCGTGAGGTCGATCCCTGCGGACAGGTTTTCGTGGAGTTTGTCACCACCTCCGAGATTAACGAAGTTGTTAGTTGCGATCATTCCGCTCCTGACCGTGCCACCGCTGGGAGAAGCGATTCGCCATTGCAGTCGACCGGAGTGAACGGTGTCACCATTGTTCTCGAAGGTGAATGTCTGAAAGCCCTCAAGGAGCAAGCCGCCGGAGTCGTCGACGAAAGTCCCCAGTGTAGAACCATTGAAAACCGGAGCACCCCCGGTCGACATTCCGAGTTGGTAGATGGTGCTGTCGACTTGGACAAAGCTGCCTCCGTCGAAGAAGTAGCCGAATCCGGCCTCGGCTCGGTCTCCGGGAGCGATCATGAAGATCAGCGCAGCAACTGCTGGCGGAGAGTACCGACGGAAAATTCTGGATCTAGTCATCTCTTTCAAACAACGGTTCGATGTGGAGGGTTTACCGAAAAGATTGACGGCTATCCATCATTAACAAAAATGCTAAGCCTTAGTCAACTCTGCTAAGGGATTGTTGAAAAACCGCAGCACGCCCAGTCACTGAAGTGTGTTTGGTTTTTGTATTCCGCTTCGCGGTTGTGGGAGGTCGGGGACCCTGGGGCGTAACCTGTTGTCGGCGTGGGCGTTGTTGCTCGTCGTTCAGGGATGTTCATCCCATCGATCAACTCGCCTAAACTGGTGCCATTCCCCCTAAGGACCCCTAAGGAAGCAGACTCAGAACCTCGGTCGCCGTTTTCGCAGTTGCACCACGATGGGGCTCGAGCGCTGCTTTGGCGTTGGCTCCGATTTCTGCAGCGCGTTCGGGTGATTCGAGCAGTCGGGCCAGAGTCGCGGTCAGTTCGTTCTTCGGCGGCACGATTTGGATGGTGCCATCGGCTTGCTTCATGTGGTTGACGAGAGCGGCGAAGTTGTCCATTCGAGGTCCAAGGACTGTCGGAACACCCAAGGCGGCGGCTTCGGCTGGATTCTGCCCGCCTTTGGCCAAGAAGCTTTTTCCGATCACGACAATCGTTGCGATCGCCTGCCAACGTGCGAGTTCGCCGGTGGTGTCGACGACGATGCAATCCGGGCGGAATTCGTGAGGTGGGGGTAGCTCCGACCTTAGGCCCGGCTTGAGCCCCAGTTTTTCCAAGTCGGCGACCGCCTCGTGAGCGCGTTCGGTGTGACGCGGAACGACGATCAGAAACAGATCAGGGAACTGGTGGCGGAGAACTTTGAAAGACTCAGCGATTCGGGCTTCTTCGCCTGGAAATGTGCTAGCTCCGAGTAGGACTGGGGACTTCGCTGTATTCGGAAATAGAGGGCTGACCAAGTCACGAAGCGGAGCGATGGAATCGGGGTCGGGTGGGGGAGGCGGATCGAATTTGATACTACCTGTCGAGACGATGGCTTCTGGCCTAAACCCGACGGAACCAAACCGCTCGGCGTCTTCAGGCTCCTGAACGCAGACCTTTTGAAGCATCGAAAAAATCGGGCGGACAAGAGCTCCCGCGCGTCGGAAACGGCCTTCGGATCGCGATGACATCCGGGCATTGACCAACGCGATCGGAATGTGCCGGCGGCGGGCCAGAGCGCAGAGATTTGGCCACACTTCAGCTTCGACCAAAATGATCAAGGACGGCCGAATCAGGTGCAGAGCGCGCTCGACTGTGGGTGGAAAATCGACGGGGTTATAGATCAGAGCGATGTCCGAATCCCGATCATTGGCTTCGGGGAGAGCTTGTTGGGCGACGGCTTGAGCGGTGGTCGTCGTCGTCGAGAGAACGATGGCTTTCTCGGGACGCTCAGTGCGGAGTTGGCGGATCAGTTTGACCGCGATGTTGGTCTCACCAACAGAAACCGCGTGGATCCAAATCGGTCGCTCGAGTCGGGCGAGCTTGCGCAGAATCCGAGTCGGATAGCGTCCGGTTTTCTGTAGGAAATCTTTGGGCGTGCCACCGCGTCGGCGGAGCTTGATGATCGCGTTTGGCAGTAGGCACAGCAGAGCAATCGGCAGAGCCAAGTTGTAGACGATCAGGCTGAAAAGGCGGCGGGCCATCCGGAGTTTATCGATGAGTTAGGCGTTGGGTTCGCTGTCTTCTGCGCGGTAGATTTCGATGCGCGAGTTGCCGTAACACCGGGACGTGAGGATTTCCAGTCGATGTCCATCCGCGAGAAGGTTTTCCGTCTTGGCCGGGAGTTCGAGAACGAGAATTCCGTTGGGTCTGAGAACTTGAACAAGGCGATCCACAGGCAGGATGTCGAGCAGTCTGGCTAGTTCCCCTGAATCGGCGTAGGGAGGGTCTGCGAAAGCGAGATCGAAACGTGCTGCCGGGTCTTCGGCGAATCGGTTCAGGGCGCTGACGACATCAGTTCCCGAAATCTTAATGCGGTCATCGAGCCGAGCCGCGCGCGCATTGTCCCGGATGGCATTCTGGGGATGAATGCCGTTGTCGACAAACTGGCACGAAGCCGCACCACGACTCAAAGCCTCGAGCCCGTAGGAACCACATCCGGCGAACAAGTCAACCACGACCGCGTCGCGAACCACGTCACCAAGCATCGAGAATACAGCCTCGCGCGTCCGGTCCATGGCTGGGCGGGTGTTGAGCCCCTCGGGAACCGTAAGGCGTTGGCCGCGGGCGCTGCCTGAGATGATGCGCATTCGGCCGGACGTTCCCGATTAGTAAACGTCGCGCTGGTAGCGTCGGTCTTTTTTGAGCTTTGCTAAGTAGGCTTCGGCGCTGGCACGATTGCGGCCACCGTGATCCGAAATGATCTGAATCAGAGCTTCGTGAACATCGCCAGCCATCCGCTCCGCGTCGCCGCAGACGTAGAAGTGGGCGCCGTTTTGGAGCCACGCGAAGATTTCTTCGGCGTGTTCTAGCATGCGATGCTGGACGTAGATTTTCTCGGCTTGGTCGCGAGAGAAGGCGACGTCCAAACGATCGAGAACGCCCGTCTTCAGCCACTCCTGGAATTCGAGTTGGTAGAGGAAGTCGGTCGAGTAATGCTGGTCGCCGAAGAACATCCAATTCGGCCCCTTTGCGTTGACAGCGGATCGCTCTTCGAGGAAGGCGCGGAACGGAGCAACTCCGGTGCCTGGGCCGACCATGATCACCGGAGTGTCGGGATTGGCAGGCAGGCGGAAGTTCTTGTTGTGGTGCAGGTAAACCAGAACTTTATCACCGGTTTTAAGATCGTCAGCGAAGTAGGTCGACGCGACACCTTTGCGATCCTGACCGTGGCTGTGGTAGCGGACAGCAGCGATCGTCAGGTGCACTTCATCTGGATGTGCGCGCATGCTCGACGCGATCGAATAGAGGCGAGGGGGAAGCTTGCGCAAGACCGAGACCAGATCGGCCGCCTTAAGCTTCTTGACCGGGTAATCGGTCAGCAGGTCGACTAGTTGGCGACCCCAAACATAGTCCTTCAGGGCGTCGCGATCATCGAGCATCTTGTCGAGCTTCTTGCTCTTCGCGAGGCCGTTGTATTTCTTGATGACGCTCTTACTGATCGCGGTGCAATCGAGCTTCGTTCTCAGCAAATCGCCGAGCTTGGCATCGCCATCGTCGGTCTTTACTTTGGCTCCGGCCTTGAGTCCCGCAGCTGCGAGAACCGCTTTCACGACGTCGTCCGCATTCTCTGGAATCACGGCCAGCGCATCTCCGGGCTGATACGCGAGATCTGATCCGGCCAGCGAAATTTCGAGGTGCAGGGTTTCCTTGGCCGAGCCTTCGCCGTTGAGCAGAATGCTTTCGGTCAGGGTGGCTGGGAACGGGTTCCGCTTATTATAGGTGCTGCTCGGAGTTGGCTCCGCTACGGCGGGTGCTGCGGCAATCCCAGCGGCGGGCGCGGCGGCGACAGGTGCTGCGGCGACAGGGGCAGGTGCGGCCGGACGATCGGCTGCGAGTAGCGTGAGATTCGCTTCTAGCCAGGCCGCGAACGAGTCATCGAAGTCGACGTCGCAATCTTGACGGGCGGCCAAACGAGTAGCGCCTTTCTTTTCTAACTGTGAATCGACCTGCTTCCCGATCTCACAAAAATCAGCGTAGCTGCTGTCACCGAGCGCGCAGACCGAGAACTTCATGTCTGGGCACTCTGGGCAAGCATCGCCCATGAAAGCCGTGTGAAAATCGGTCATCGAATCCGGCGGGTCGCCTTCGCCCCAGGTGCTAACGATGATCAAGACGTGGCTCATCTTGGCGAGATCAGCTGGTTTGATATCCGCGAAATTTTTGATCGTTGGCGCGTAGCCTTCTGAAGCAAGACGTCGCTTTGTCTGGTCAGCCAGCGTTTCGCAATTCCCTGACTCGGTGCCATAGAGAATCTGCACTGGCATAGCAGGCGCTGCGGCGGCTGGAGCAGCAACCGGAGCGGCTGGGGCTGCGCCTGGCGAACCAGTAAAAAGTGTGCCGCTACGTCCAGCTAAGAACCCGCTCGCCCAGAGGCTTTGCTCAGGATTCAGGGCAGTTGCGAGGTCTACGAGCTGGGAAGTCTGAGCGTCGTTCAGCGTCCCGGGTAAATTGGCGTCCATGTCTGATCGGAAAAGGGTGGAATCTGTAATGGGAGATCGGCGGTTGAGCAAGGGCGCATTCCTGCCTTTCCACATGCTCGGTTCGCTTTCGAGGTGACACCTCCGTGACATCTCGCTACAGTCCACGACTATGGCTCGGGCCCTCGAATTCAAACTCGGAAAGGACACCTTCTCCGGCACGATCGAAAAGATCGACCGGACGAAGATCTACGGTTCTACAGACATCGAAACTCTGGACGGAAATGGCGATAGGTGCCGCGTTCTGACGCTCGCGTCGGATGGTAAGACGATCATTCCTAGTGGTGGCACCGGGTTCGGTTATATGAATCCGGATGGCGAGTGGTGCGAAAAATCATCACTGAAGCAAGTCGACCTTGAAGGCAACCCGCTGACGCCTCGCGAATCGAATTTTAAGTTTGAGAACGAGCTCAAGGAGACCGCCAAGCCAGAGGATCTTCTCAATCACTCGGTTCGTCTGATTTACCAGCTCGACCCCGTTGACGGAGTGTTTCCGAAATCACTGGTCGAGAAACTCGGCGACGGAACGATCTATCAATTCCCCTTTAGCTATCGAGGTGGCATTGGCAGTGATATCGCGTTTCTTCTTCAAGGCGACGACGGTTCAGTTTGGATGCTTATTGGTACTCCGACCGATATCCGCTGGCTCGGTCTTGAGCAGTCGAGCGGATCTGGGAGTGCTGAGCCCGAAGCGGCCGAAGACAGCGATGACGGCATCGACTTCGAAATGTTCTAAGTCCTGAGGTCACCAAACTAATTTTCAGATACCATGCCCAATCTCAATTTAGCCGATGCCCGGGGCCGCGATGCGGTCGTCAGCGGCGAGAGTGTTACCGTTCGCAATGAAACCCTTTGGGTCGATGAGGCCGGCGAAATCGTCAGCTCCTTCCGGATGCTCCAAGCCACTTCTGATCACTCGATGGAAGCCTTGCTTGCTGCGAACGACGACAACTTGGAAAAGCTCGGCGCGGCTCTGATCGAAGGCGATCCTGAAGTCGATATCGAGCGTTTTGGTTCTTTCTTGAGCGATCTGTCGCGAGTGTTTGTCAGCCCAGACGGAAGTGTCGTTCACCACATTGAGCAGTTTGAAGTCGTGCGTGGCCCTGATGGTAGTCTGAAGGATCGCAAGCCTCGCGAGCGCACTGAGAGCAATACTGACTCCGAGTTCCCGTTGGCATGGACGGGTAAGAAAATGCCCAAGAAGGATGCCATCCGGAGGTTCGTTTTCTCGGGTAAGCTTCAGGTCGCCCACGTCAACGGACTGACCTACGACTTTCTTTTCGACATGGCAAAAGACCTTCATGAAGCGGATAGTCTGCTTCTCGTCGGCGCCGGGCCGAAGGGGAAGGATCCGCTGGTTTTCCGCCGCGGCAGTCTGAAATATCGCGGCTTTCTTGAAGGACGGGTTGACGGTGAAAAATACGCACTGATTCTTCACCTTTCCAATCAGGAGCTAAAAGCCCCTGCGCCGATCGAGAAGGCGGACAAAGACAATTCTTAGGAGCGTGTCGGATTCTACTTGCTCGATTTTCTTTCGCAGTGGCGCCGGCGATTTGGCCAAGGCGGCCCGAATTCTCGATGCGAGCGCGATGCTCAAGGCGAAGCGTTCGGGAGATACCGTGAAGGTCTCTGGACATCCCGAAGGGCCGTCTTTTGAGATCACCCTACACGAGGGGCTGGACGTCAAAGAGTTGGCGATCGAGATCAGTTCTGATACCGAGCACGCCGACGCAATGAGTCAGTGTGACGCCCGCTTCGGTTTGGAGATTCCCGATTTGGATGCTGCTCTCGATGAGATCAATACACTGATTGAGGTTCAGAGCCTGCTCCAAGATGCCACCCGAGGCTATTTGTTTACTGGATGGAATCAGAGCGTCATGGAGCCATGGATGGGCTAAGATGGCGCGATGTTGCGGACAGGAACGTCCACGCTCCTTAGAATGGGCAGCGCGACAAGCTGATGGCTCTGGCTAGACGCTCCTCAGAGAAGAAGCATCAATAGAGCCATTCCAGCCATCCCCACGTTCTCGACCACCGCAACCGTGGAAAGGGGAACGTTGAGTGAACTGCCCATGCAGGCACAGTTCAGGTTTTGTTTAGCCATCAGTGCCCGAAAAACTCCGATCGCGCCGAAGCCCATCAACGCCACCGTCCCGAAGTAAACGACGGTTGGTTGCCAACGCGACAGGTATCCGAGCGCAAGAGCCAGCTCGAGAAAGGGGTAGATGCAGGCGTAGCTAGGCAAGCGGCTGGCGAGTAGATCATACTTCCGGAATCCAGCAGCGAAGCCACCCAAGTCGAACAGCTTCAACATGCTAAAGCAGAGCAGAAAAAGCCCCATGAAGTCATGCATCGCCAATCGAAGGTTCCATTCACCGTAGTGAATTTGCTTTGCCCCAGCTGCGAGAAGGGTCAAGGCGATCAGCACCATTAGAGGAAGATAGCGCCCAGTTTCCTTCTCATCATGCGGCGATCCGGGGTTCGGATTTGGCGAACTTATCTCAGTGGGCGGAGTTGCAGAGCAACAGCCTTCCTCGGGAGCAGGAGTCATTCGCTAGAACGCTAAGATCCCTAGCTTAGCCGCGTCAAAGATTTATTTCGAGGTGATGAACGTTACCTTTTCCCTATCCGGCGCATTATCTTAGGGAGTGCACTTCACCATAGCTATCCCTACCAGAGAAAATATTGGCTGTCACATCCATGGGGGCGCTGCGCATGGGATATTTGACTGCTGATCCCTTAAGTTTTTAAGAGTTAAGCGCGCAAGAACTTTGCAGCAATAATGTATATACATTGTATTCGAATTCGACTATCTTGAGAAAGCGAGTTCTCAGCTTTTGGAACCAGTTAGATTAAAAGATGACCCATTCCCGATTCTGCATACCCAAGCATCAAACGGTTGCCTCCAGTCGCAGCGACGGAGCCTTCACTCTGATCGAAATGGTGATCGCCATAGGGATCCTTGCAGTTGCCGTGATTCCCGTAGTGGCTCTTGCGGCCCTTTCTAGCAATTCAGACCGCGATTCGCAAAACGCCGCGACTTCCGCTCGCATCGCCTCTGATGTGATCGGAGTGTTCCAGCAAGCAGATTGGCAAACCATTAGCGGTTGGCAGACAAACGGCGGCCCCGAGTTTTATTATGATATCGAGGGGCAAGTGGTTGCGAATTCCGATGTCGCTAGTGCTGGTCAACAGGAGGCTGCCGCCTTCACTGCGAAGCTTCACTTTCCTTCTGCGACTTCCCTGAACAGTTCGACGCTACAGGCAATTGTTCTTATCTCGTCAAAACCGGGGCTTCTTGGAGCCGCGGAAATTACAAATGCTCTCGCGCCTCCTGGCAATTCCCGAGTGAAGTGTTATCCAGCCATCGCTGTGAGGCTCGAAAAGGAATGAAAAAGATGTTCGCTATTCACAAGAGCGGTCGAGTTCGCAGCGGCTTCTCCCTGTTGGAGATGCTGGTCAGTGTTTCCATTCTCTCGATCATTTTCGTGATTCTTTTGGCGGCTCTGTTTTCCATGACGTCGTCTTGGCAAAGGAGCACCAGTCTAAAGGCGCAATTCGACGCCTCGCGCTCTGCCTTTGATGCGATTAATACCCGCCTCAGCGAGGCCGAACTCAGTCCATACTGGGACTATGAGTATGCAGACGCTGACCGCACGAAAAGCCCATCGGGGTATGTCCGGACTTCTGACCTCCACTTTGTTAGCGGTAGTGCGGAGACCCTAGCGCCCTCCGGGATAGGTTCTAGACCGACGCATTCCATCTTTTTTCACGGCGCCTTCGGGATTGCCTATGATGATCCCGCAAACGCTTTGGATGACGGGATTGAGAATATGGATACTCTCCTCAACGGCTGGGGATTCTTTCTTGAGTTCGGCCCTAGTCCCAATCAGGCCGCGTTTTTCAATGCCGAGGCTAACCTCACACCGCGGTACAGGTATCGCTTGATGGAGTTGCAACAGCCCTCGGAAGAGTTGTCGATTTTCAATGATGGGGGAGGGGACGATGGTGCCGATTTGGGAGAGGCGACGACTCCGGCGGGCACCTACAGCTGGTTCCGGGACGCGATCGCCAGTGACCAAGCCCACCCAATTGCTGAGAACGTCATCGCTCTAATCGTTCTTCCCGTCCAGGAGGTCACGCTCGATACGACAGCTTCTTCGTCTGGTTACCTCTCTCTCGCCCCCGACTACTCTTACGACAGCCGCGCGCTGCAGATTCTGCCATCCAGTCCGGTTGCGCGCGCGACCGCACACCGGTTGCCTCCCCTCGTTCGAGTGACTCTGGTCGCTCTCGATGAACCATCTGCTAACAGGCTCGAGCTGATTCATGGCACTTCTCCTCCGCCACTCGTTAATGTGGCCCTTTTTCAAGATCCCGAGGATTACGACGACGATTTGGCTGCGCTGGAAACATCGCTCGTTGATCAAAACCTCAACTTTCGCGTCTTCTCTACATTAGTCCGCCTCCGCAACTCACGTTGGAATGATATCAATCCGTAGACCACAGTCGGCAACGCGCCGATCGGCTGCCTTTAGTCTGATCGAGATGTTGATCGTCATTGCGATCATCGCGATTCTTCTTGGGATGGTTGCCATGACGACCACGCAGCAGATCAAGGGGATGGAGTTCAATGCCGCTGTCGCGGATATTGGTTCCCTGATGGAGGAGGCTCGCCAAGTCGCCCTCATCGAGAATCGAGATGTCCAGATCCGCATCTATCGTCACGCTCTGGCCGCTTCACCGACGACCGACTACCGTGCCATCGCCATCGGCCATGTTGTCCCAATCAGTGACCCCACAGAGACTGACTATGGTGACCCCACCCAGTACCCGTTCGAACCCATTGGCCAAATCTATCGCCTGCCTGTTGGGGTCAGATTTATTGATTCCACAACCCATTCGACTCTCCTCACCGCAGCTTCGATGACCAGCGGCTTCGAGATGATCGCTTCCCCCGATTCGAATACTCCAATCAATGCCGAATACAGGGCGTTCCAGATCACTCCGCACGAAGGGGCAGCCTTGCCAATCAACACGGCAGCTCCTTGGACACTGACCTTGGGGCCACAATTCGACAAGGCTCACACCTCTGGCTTACCGATCAATTTCGCCACATTTACCGTCTCTCCGCAGACCGGCAAAGCCTCCCTGACACGGCCATAATTCGACCAATTCCCCTCTATGTTTTCCGATCTCCAATCCCGTCAGCGCTCAGCTGGAATTGCCGTGATCTCGGTGCTTCTTATTCTCGCACTGCTCGTCATCGTTGCCGTTGGTATGCTGACCGCGTCGCGAATGAACAGCAGGTCGAGTGTTCGGCAAGAGGTTCAAGTGAGCTTGGCATCTCTTCAAGACTCCGCGATTAACTTGTCGATCGGCCAACTCCGGGAGGCCACGAGTCAACAAAATCAGATCTGGTCATCCCAGCCCGGCGCGGTTCGCACCTTTGCCAGCGCGGAAGGAATACCAATCCAAATTTTTAAGCTCTATAGCGACGATCAGATGGTGGTCTCCGCAACGAGCGACCCCAATCTTTTCGGCGATCTCGTCACCGATTGGAACTCCGTCGCCAATCGCGCCCAATACGTCGATCTCAACCGCCCCGGAATCGACGCAGAAGGCGTGGAGAGTTTCCCGATCATCGATCCCCACATCGTCCTCGGCGCTGGTGGGGCCAGTGCCACTGACGATCCGCCAGAAGGGTTCTCGTATTCGGCCGATGCCATCTCTAGCGCTTCGGGAGCCCCTACTGCCATTGGTGGAGTGCTAGAACCAGGCGATGCCGGTGCCCCTGCGGCCGGCGCGGTTGGCCAGCAAGGTTTGCGCCTTCCCATGCCAGTAAAGTGGATCTACAGCCTAGCCGACGGTTCACTCGGCACCCTCGATGGCTCCAACGAGTTCGTCGGCTTTGCGGGCCAAGCAAGCACGACCGCTACCGCCGCGAACCCGATGGTCGGGCGCTTTGCGTTCTGGTGCGATGACGAGTCTTCCAAGGTCAATATCAACACCGCTTCCGAGTCGTTGCCTTGGGACACCCCACGCTGTGTTACACCTGATGACGTTAGCTTCGCCATTCAGCCCCCGGTCTTGAACGAAGTCCAGCGCTACCCTGGTCACCCCGCAGCCACGTGCCTGAGCTCCGTTCTCTTCCCAGGAAAGTCCTACGACGGCAGCGGTTTTTACACCGAGCTCACGGGCACCGAGCTGGCGTCGATTTACGATCTCACTCCTCGAGTCAATGGCGACAGCGGGCTCTCAGCTGTTCTCACTCAAAGCGACCCCTTTGAACTGTCCCGAGTTACCTACGACGCCGACCCGCTTTACAACTCGGTCGATGAACTCGTCCTACAAAACGACCTCTCCAGTGGAAAGCGCGACACACTGTATCCCCCAGAGTTACTCGCTGGTCGCCGCTTCTTCCTGACCGCCAACAGCCGGTCTCCTGAACTGACACCCAATGGCCGCCCAAAGGTCGCGCTTTGGCCGATCCATTATGACGAGGGGACTGGCAACGACGGAGATACCAACTACCGCACTGCCTACGACAACCTCGTCCAGTTCGCTACCACTCTGGGAGAGTTCGGCACCGACCAACCCTACGCGGTGCAGCGACGCGTTGATACCTCAGACCAGCGTGGCGAATACTGGAGCGCTAGTGGCTCTGACGCTGATGAATTGGCTCAGGCTCAAGCGATTCCGCTCTACCTCGCTCGTAACCTCGGCTTTGACCCCTCTCAGGGGGATGGTGCCCTCAGCGCACCCACCCCGGGCTACGGCGTGAACTTCTTTGACAAGTACACCGCCGAGAATATGAGCTTCAACGCCCTCAATTTCCTCGAGTACATCCGCACTACTAACATCGCTGATGACACGGTCGTGGACAATACAAGGGTCACCTCTTTCAGCCACCCAAAAAACGACCAAGGCACCTACCGCGTCGGCGAAGTCAGCTCCAACAACGCCCGTGTCGGCTTCTTTACCAGCCCCAGCGCCGACATGACAAACCTCTTGAAGCGCTTCAACCTCGACGACAGGGGCACTTGGACAGTCGGGCGCCGCCATGCGGTGAACGAGGTCGCGATGATTTTTACCAGAGTCGTAGAACGCGGAACAGGCGACACCTACCAGCCTGTCGGCCAAAAAGCCCAAGACCTCGGTGTCGCGTTGGGGCTAAAGGAAAATCAAGCAGCCATCCAAGTAGGCATCCTCCCCGAAATGGCCTGTGTTGCCGTTGGTTACCCAAGCATCAACCCGGTCAATTCCTTTAGCTTCGCTTTAAAAAATTCGACCCAGTTCCTTGTCGACGGCCAGCCAATGCAGACATCAGTAGGCGGCACTGTGCAGAACTGGATCGGCTTTCAAGCCAGCACAAAAACCAAGACGCTAAACAATGGAACGATGGCGGTCAACTTCCCTGACCCGGGACACTTCTCTCCCACCAGCGAAGCCCATGCGTCCAAAGGCCACTATCACTTTTGGCACGGCCTCGGCGGCTCCGGCGATTACCGTCTCATGACCTCCGGAACCGATAAAAGCGGCCACCCCATGCGCTGCGGCACCTTTCGAGGCCATGGCGACGACACGACCCGAAATACGGGATTCTTCATCGTAGATACTACCAAGTCAACGATGACCGTAGAGCTTCCGGAATCCGCTAATTTCATGTTCGGCTCCAACGGCCAGAACCGCAACGTCAACTCTGATAACGACAAGCAACACTCAGGCACGAATCACTTAGACGGTGTGGTCACCATCCCCATTCCGGAGTTGCCTGCTGATTCGAACCTGCGAATCCCTTTCCAAGACCGAGTCGCCAATCTCGCTTCCCAACTCGGAAACACGGCGAGCGGCGACACGACTGACTACATTGACGTCAATGACGTGGTGCGTTCATTCGTTCTCGAGCACGGCGACTCCCGCATCGGGTTAGTCCGCGGCAACTTCGGTTGGAAGCGGAATGGCCTGTGGGGCGACGCTAATCTCTTCGCGCCCCACAACTGGAACGACCCCACAACGAAGCACATCCATAGCCTCTACAAGGGAACTGCCCCTCTCGAGCTTGGGACAGAGAGGGCAAAACTCACTCCTCTCGTACCCGCAGTGACCTACGCCCTCGGAACCGAGCCTGATTTCGCCATCCCAGCTCTTCTCGCAGATGGCAGCCCCAACCCCCCATTTGTTCAGTCCCTCACCGATATGGCGGCGATCACCGGGGATCCGGTCTATCCTTACACGACCGCTCCCCACCTCACCCGCGACTGGGACAATGGCCCCGGCAGTTTTCGCGACGGAGCCTACTCCAATCTTCCAAACTACGGCAGCTACCCCGGCACGGATGTGGAAGGCAACGCTTACACACCGTATTTCGACTCGCATTTCGATATCGGCGCTTACGACCCCGATGTTAACGCCGACAAAGAGACGACCAAGCCGAACGCCCTCGTCCCCTCGGCCGCGATGTTCGGCTCTCTCCCCTCCATGGCTATGGACTTCGTTCCTTGGACAACATTCCTTTTCCGCCCAGAACTCGACCAACTACACGCCGGCGCTTCCGGCCGTTCCCGCGCCTCGACTGGTACCACAGTTGCTGGTGTCACCACCCGCGCTGGAACTCCGCCAGACCACATGCTCCTCGAGTATTTCTGGATGCCGATCGTGGCTCCTTACGCCATCAGCGAACCCTTCGCGACAGCGGGCAAGGTAAACATGAACTACCGACTGGCACCGTTCTCGCATATCCGCCGCGCCACTGGTCTACACGCCGTCATGAAGTCCGAGCGAATCCTCGCGATCCCTACGACCGAGGGTGGAACCTACAAGGTCTGGCCGGATCCGGACGTGGCTAGCGGCAGCACCGACAACCCCGACTGGCGTGAACCAATCGATATCGATACCACCCTGCGCCAGTGGGAGGATCGCTTTGATGCCGGAGACTATTTCCGCACTCCTTCCGAGGTTTGCGAACAGTTCCTCGTTCCGAATGGCGCGACTGTTGGCACTGACTTGCGAGCCAGTATGCTCAGCTTCTGGGACGATCATCAGCTCACCGGAGATAACACGATGGAGCGCCCTTACGCCAACATCTACCCCCGTCTGTGCACTCGCTCCAACGCCTTCCGTGTCCACTTCATCTCCCAAACCCTCAAGAAGCTCCCCACCACCAATCCAGAAATATGGGTCGAAGGCACAGACCGAGTGACTGGCGAGCGTCAGGGAGATGCCCTCATCGAGCGCCACATCGATCCCCTCGATCCCGAGGTCAATCCGTCCTCACCAGACTTTAATACCGACTACGACTTCGCCAACAACCCTGATCCGGAGTCGCTAGATGGTCTTTATGCCTATCGCGTTCGTCACATTCGACGTTTCGTCAGATAGGTGGTTAAGAACCTGCGTGAAGAGTATACCAAACTTTCGGCCGAGATGGATCAGCCGGTCGCCGCTCTGATCACCGACCTCAAACAGCGCGGCCTGCTCGATGACACTCTCGTTCTCTGGGGCAGCGAGTTTGGCAGGACTCCAACCGCTCAGGGGAAAAACGGGCGTGATCACTACCCGCATGGCTTCACGATCTTCATGCCACTATCCTTCACCTGATGGGACTTGATCACGAACAACTGACTTATCGTCACGCGGGAAGAGATTTCCGCCTCACTGATGTCCACGGCAAAATCGTGGATGGGATCCTTGGCTAGGATTTTCGAACTGCCGTCTGCTCCCCTTCAAAATGAGGGTGAGGGTTTTTTGGATTTTTGGAAGATGACGCTAAAGTGAATCGTACTGTTTACGTCATCCATTCCCTCTATGTCCTGTCTGAAATTCCTTCTCGCTATTTTCTCGTCACTGGCTCTTTGCAGTCCGCTGTTTGCAGAAAATTGGATACACCTCTCAGGGAACTCGGAGGTCGCTAAAAACAAGCAGATCGTCTTCGTCACGGGGGACGACGAATACAAGTCAGAGCAGTCTATGCCCCTGATGGCGCATATTCTTGCTGAGCAGCACGGTTTCGACTGCACCGTTCTTTTTGCCATCGACCGCAAATCTGGAGTTATCAATACCAGCCAGCGCGACAACATTCCTGGGCTTGAGGCACTCGAAGACGCCGACTTGATGGTCATCTACACCCGCTTCCGGGAACTTGAGGACGCTCAATGTGCGATGATCGAAGCCTACCTCGCGTCCGGGAAACCCGTCATCGGTGTTCGTACGGCAACACATGCCTTCAATTTCCCAGAGAAGGTCGAGACTGGGTATCGCCACTTTAACTACAATCACAAGGGTGACGACATGCCGGGTGGTTTTGGCAACGCTGTCCTCGGTGAGACGTGGATTAGCCACTGGGGTCACCACGGAACTGAGGGGACACTGGGGGTGCCTGCCCCCAGTCAGGAGAACCATCCTATTCTCAAGGGCGTTGAGAAAGATAGTATTTACGGACCGACTGATGTTTACACCGTTGAGCTGCCGCTACCTGAGGGTTGCCAACCGATCGTCCTCGGACAGGTCACTGCAACGTTAGAGCCTGACTCAGGTCCGACTAAGAAGCTGCGTGGCACGGTCGAAAAAAACGAACCGATGATGCCCGTCTCTTGGACTTGGCAGCGGCCTGTGGGAGCGAAAGGGCGCGTCTTCACCAGCACCGTCGGTGGCGACCTGCGCGGAACAAGCGATTGGGCGAGCGAGGGCATGCGCCGGATGTTCGTCAACGCCTGCTATTGGACGATGGGAATCGAGGCCCAGATCCCAAACAAGCCCAGCGTTGATCTGCCCTTCACGCTAAAGGACAATCCATATAAGCGAGGGGTCAAACCGGCCGCCGCCTTAGCGAAAGTGGCAACGTTGGCAAAGCCGACACCAGCGGTGTTACCTGCCAAACCCACGAACATCCTCTTCTACGGCAACTCCATGGTCGAACGCCTTCTCGAGCATGGCGAGCTCGAGGCCCGCCTCCAGATCACTCGCCCCGAAGCCGGGCTGAAAATCCGCAGCCTTGCATGGACGGGCGACGAAGTTGGTAACCGTCTTCGTCTTGAGAAGTATGCCAAACACATGAAAAAGCTGATTGCTGAGTGGCCCGCGGACACGCTCGTTCTAGGCTACGGCTTGTTCGAATCTTTCGCAGGACAGGCCGGTCTCGCTGAGTTCCAGCAGCAGTACCGCGACCATATTCGCCAGCTCCAGCAAGTCCACCCTGGCGCAAAGATCGTTCTTCTCTCGCCAACTGCTATTGAGGGTGCCGACGCTGACCGTCAGGCCGAAGTCGCTCTTTACACCAAGGCGATCTCTGATCTGGCAGAGGAAGTCGACGCCGATTTTATCAGTCTTTTTGCCCCGACTAGCGATGCTTTCGCGGCTTCGGTAATGCCCCTAACCACCGGCGGAATTCACTTTAATAACGCAGGTAATGCCGTCATCGCTGCGACCATCGCAGAAGCACTCGGCGCGACTACAGAAGTCGATCCCGATCACCTTGCCGAGGTTGCCTTGGCAGCCGCCGCCAAGCAGAAGCGAGTCGCTGAAATCGTTCGTCCGAAGAACGCCGTCGTCTACTTTGGCGTCCGTGAACGCCCTGACGAATACAACGCTGAGATGCCGCGTTACCACGAGATGATCCGCCGAACCGAAGCGGTCGTCCATGAGCTTGCTGCCACTCCGGGAAAGGCCTTCGCCGACGTGCCTGTCCCAAGTTTGGAGCCAATGGGCCCGGGCAAAGGGCGAGACGATGGCCCGAAGACCGGAATCATTAAGACCGTCGCTGAGAACCAAGCCGAGTTCACAGTCGCGGACGGCTACGAGGTGAACCTGTTTGCCTCCGAAGAAGAATTTCCTGAGCTGCGCAACCCCGTCCAGATTGCCTTCGACGCTCGCGGCCGCCTCTGGGTCGTGACCATGCCGTCCTTCCCGCACACTGTCCCTGGCCTCACTCCCCCCGATAAGATCCTTATTCTCGAGGACACCGACCGCGATGGAAAGGCGGACAAGGTTACCACCTACATGGAGGGGCTCGATGCTCTCGACGGGATCGCCTTCCACCACGACGGCGTGATCATTTCTGAGCAACCCCGGCTCTGGATGACGCGTGACACCGATGGCAACGATCAGACTGATTTCCAGACCGAGCTCCTTCGCGGCATCGACGTCACCGACTCTCACCACGGCGGCATGATCCTCAGTGGACCGATGGGCGATATCAGTTTCTGCGACGGCGTCTTCCACCGCTCTCAGCTCGAGACTCCGTTTGGCGTCCATCGTGGGATCGATGCCACCACCTACCGGCTCGACCCAACTACGGGACGGATCAACTCCGAGTGGCAGCACATCACACCGAATCCTTGGAACGTCGCGTTCGATCGCTGGGGTCAGCAATACCAGATGTATGGTGACGGAGGCGTTTTCGATGGCGTATCCCTCGTCTGGACACCGCGCGGCTCCTACCACCCATACGGCTACGCCCAGCTCGCCTCATACGGGAAAGGTTCTGGCATGGCCATTACATCCAGCCCGAATTTCCCAGACAGCTTTCAGCAGGGCTTTGTCTCCGCGTCGCTGCTCGGCCGCTACGCGGTCAACATGACGACGATGAATTTCGACACTGGGATGGCTAAGACCGGCGAACACATTACCCTGCTCTCGTCGCCGAACGCCGCCTTCCGCCCCGCTGACCTTGAGTTTGGCATGGACGGAGCCTTGTATGTCTCGGACTTTTGCAGCCCGATCATTGGCCATGCCCAGCACCCGATGCGTGACCCGCATTGGGACCACGACTACGGCCGCATCTGGCGCATCGTGAACAAGGATAAGCCGCTGGTGAAGGACTGGCCCCAGATTGAAGGAGCGGCTCCGTATGACCTCGCGATGCTTCTCACTTCGCCGACTGATCTCGTTCGGCATCATGCTCGAATCGAGCTCCGCAAACATGGCGCTGAGGGCCTCGCTGTCCTCGATCAATGGTTTCGTGGCCTCGACAAGTCTGGTCGCGACTATGACCAGCTGGCCTTGGAAGTCGTCTTCGTTGCTGCTGGCCTTGGGGAAGCCCGACCAGCTCTGATCGACCAGCTACTTGTCTCCGAAGACCCACTCTACCGCGGAGCCGCCATTCACACGTTGCGTGTCCAAGCCGACCTCTACCCAGAAGTTCGGGAGCGTCTTGCTAAGATGACATCCGATCCCCACCCGCGCGTTCAGAACCAGCTCATCGGCGCCATCATCCACCTGCGCCAGAGCGACTCGGCATTCGAAGAGTTGCTCGCTCAGATTTCCCCAGCGACGTCACAGGTTGAGAAGACCCTCAGCTACGTCGACCTCGGGACTGAGCCGATGAAGAAGCGCAGTGTCCCTGTGCTCACCGTCGATCCAGCGTCTCAGCTCACTCAGTGGCTGCGTTATTCTGCTGATGGTTCCGGCACTCCTGTCGCCCACTCGTCGAAGAAGCCTTCGGGAGGTGGCGATCACCTCTACCGAACTTTCGTTCACGCCGACGAGCCCCAGTCAGCCATACTCGCAATCAGCTGTCTGAACCTCGAAGTTCGGGTCAACGGCGTGACCAAATTCCGACAGGTTTCGTTTTGGAGCGCTGACCAACAAGTTCCGGTCGAGCTTGAGGCCGGGGAGAACACGATCGAAGTCATCCTTCTCAAAGGTCGCCGCGCGGCAAAAAAACTGCCGCCCGTGTTTCTCTACGATCCGGTCGGAAACGCCCTCGCAGGCACCCGCTACCCGAGTGATTCCAAGGCCGTGCTGGCATCGGCAAAGGCCTACGCCAAGGCCCAATCCGAACGCGACAAGACGATCCGAATCCAAGCCGCCGCAGAACTCCAGTTCGCGCAGAAAGAGATCACGGTCACGGCTGGGAAGTCACTCCAGTTGGTGTTCGAAAACCCCGACGTCATGTTGCACAATTTCCTGCTCATCAAGCCCGGCACGTTGGACAAAGTTGGTGCCCTCGCCGACGCCATGGCAGCAGACCCAAAAGCGGCTGAGCGTCACTACGTCCCTGACACCGAGGATGTCCTGCTCAGTTCGACCCTTCTCGGCCCCGGCGCCGAAGAGACCTTGGAGTTCACTGCTCCGGACGAACCCGGCATCTATCCCTACATTTGCACCTTCCCCGGCCACTGGCGCCTGATGAAAGGCGAAATGAAGGTTGTCCCCGCCGCGCCGAAACCATCCGAGAATCAGTCTTTCGAGACCGCTAATAACCCTGTCGGATTCAAGACACTCATCCCTTCGGATATGGTTTCTGGAAAGGTCACTGCGAGCCAAAAGACAAACAATGATCCTCTCGCCACCCTAGCCGACGGCAAGCTCTCAAAGGGGTTCGGCCCGATCTTCGGAAATGGTGTCAAAGACGGCGCCTACTGCTTGGATCTCGGAGAGTCCAAGGCGATCTCCAGCGTGACTAGCTGGTCTTACAACCAAGGCGGTAAACGCGGCGTGCAGAAGATCCAAGTCTACGGTAGCAATCACCCGAAGTCCCCCGGTTGGAACCTGTCTGACACCAAGCGTTTCACCCCACTCGGAACAGTCTCCACAGAGGGGTATTCTACTAAAGCCTTTACCGCCGTCTCGTTGCGCCCAGAGAAGGCGAAATCCTTCGGCTACTACCGCTGGATCGTTTGGCAAGTTGCCCCTGTTACCAAACTCGAAGAAAACACGGCGTTCCAAGAGCTTCGGGTCGAGGTGGGCGAGTAAGCCTTTGGGCTACGGTAAGAACTGCACGGCATCGATCACGACATAGCCATCGCTGCCTTCGTTGGTAACCGTGACTTTGGCCGCTGACTCGTCGTCGAACTCGAATTTTCCGAGCGAATGAAGCAGGCCACTGTGGGCTGGCTTTTTGCGCTGGTTGACCGTGACGGTCTCGGTGCCGCCGGCATGATCAATGGTCACCTTCACCTTGGTTGAGCGGTTCTTATTGTGTGTGTAGCCGAGTCGCACTTCGTAGCTGCCCGCCTTGGGAAGTGTTGTTTCGTAGATCGCAGTGGCTAGACCATCACGGGCATCGTAGTCGTGCCGGTAGCTGAAGCCGACGAAGCGGTCGTGGGCGCTGCTCTGGCTCCATGACCCAGTTGTTTTTGCTTTGGAGTCATCAACGATGATGCCTTTTAACTTTGTCGCATCGAAACCCTTAACGTCGTTTTTGGGTTCCATCTCCAGCACTTGACCATCTTTCAGCAAGCGCTCACTGAGGGTGGCGTATTCCAAATCCTGAACGGCGATGTCTTGGTCGATCGCAAAGCATGCAGCGGTCGCCGTGCTCTGGCCAAGAATCATGAATACCGGCTCCATCCGGATCGATCCAAAGGCGATGTGTGAGCTGGAAACACACACAGGCACCAGCAGGTTTTCGCATTGTTCTTTCTTGGGGATGAGTGAGCCATAGGCGATTTGGTATGGGGGGCATTTCACGCCGATGTCGCCTTCGTTCTGGACGTAGCCTTCGGGAGTGATGTAGCGCTGGGTGTTGTGGGAATCGATGGTGTAGCTGCCCATCCCGACTGATTGTGGTGTGGGCTTCTTTTGTAGGAGTTCGTTTTCCGTCATGACGAACTGCCCGACCATCCGGCGCGCTTCGCGGATGTAGAGTTGGGGACTCCAGTTTCCGTATTCGGTGTATTCATCCTTCGGCAGGCCCCAAGTGTTCATTTTTTCACGGACATCCTCGGGAACCCGTGGGTCGGTGCAGTGGAACCACAACCAGCCCTTCTGGTAGGTTTCGTGTTCGGCAATGATTTCGCGGCGACGCTCGTAGGAGGCTTCGGGGTAGTCGTAGTTGAAGCCGATGTTGTCGGTGCTCATCGGACCGTGATTGTTGGTGTCTGTCTTGTGGTTAGGAATGGGGTCAAATTTCCCAAAAGTCTCTCTCCACCCAGCGGCGTAGATCCGGCCAAGGAGCTCGTATTGTGTCGGGTCGTAGCCCTCGGGTTTGGTGAACGGGATGCGATTTTCTGGATCGTCGGTCAGGCACATGCGGAAGCAGTAGGCCTGCACCTTGTTGTCACCGGAATGTTTTTCCCCAGGGTGTTCAGCAGAGACGCGGGCAATGACACCACTGTTCGGATCGCCGGGAACGACATAGGGATCGATGCGGCCTTTGATCGTTCCGAAATGGTGGCGGTGAAACAGTTCTCCGGTCTGCACTCCATTCCAGCGCTCCCCATAGACCTCCTGGCCTTCACGGCCGACGTGGTAGTCGACGCCAGCAGAGGCGATGAGATCACCCTCGTAGGTTGCATCGATGAACATCTTTCCGAGAAAGGTTTCGCCTTTTAGAGTGGTGATCGAAGTGATGCGCCCGTCGGATTTTTTTACGCCCTTGTCGCGATCGAGCCACGCGTCACGGACCACTGGAATCTTGAACTCTTTCACGTAGTCTTCGAAGACGCTCTCAGCGACGCTCGGCTCAAAGATCCACATGGTGCGGTTGGCGCCGTCGATCGCAGGCGTGCCCTGGCCACGGCCACCGTAGTCTTCCATTTTTTGAAACTTCCAAGTCTCTGGTTCCTGATACTTCTTCCAAATCCGGTGGTAGAAGTCGCGGGACAATCCTCCAATGGCCTCCTTTTTCCCAGTGTCCGTCCAACCGAGCCCGCCGCTGGACAGCCCACCCAGGCGTTTGTCTGGACTGACAATAATCACCGACTTACCCATTTGTTTGGCCTGCACAGCCGCGATGACCCCAGCGGAGGTTCCACCATAGATGATAACATCAGCGGATTGCTTCGCTTGAGTGAACACTGCCGCAAGCGAACTCAGAATGACCATGAAAGCAGTTTTCATGAAATGAGAGTAGGCTGAAATTAGTGCGGTTGTCTCCGATAGATTGCAGAAAATCCGTGAGAGTGCGCGAAAAGGTAGCAGCCTTCTCCTCCTCTTTTAGGGGATTCGGCAACAATTCGTTCTACGATCGAGATTGTCGCGGCTTTTTCCCACCCGCCGAGCCGACTTCGACCAGCGCTGGGTTCGATATTGTGTTCGATTCCGTCGGCGGTGCCAACATGCTCAACTCTTTCGAAGCAGCTGCACTCAATGGTCAAATTGCATCGACGGTGGCGATGTGTGAACTGGACCTCACCCTTGCTCACTTTAAAGGGCTGTCTCTCCATGTCGTCTTTATGCTGATTCCCATGCTTCACGGCTACCAGCGTGAGGTGCACGGAGAGATTCTCGGGAAGTTGGCAGCTGTGGTGGACGCTGGCGGGCTAACACCGGTGCTCGACGAAACTGAATTTTCCTTAGAGGATGCAGGTGAGGCATACGCCCGACTGGAGAGTGGTAAGGCGATGGGCAAGGTAGTGATCACTCACTAACGAAACCCTTTCGATGGATTCCACTGACGAAAGCTTTTCACCCATCAACCAGGCATATGCCAGGGTGTTTCGGCCCCGCCGCCTGAGCCTCGGTTTGGTGGTGCCGTTGGAGCATTATGAAGACGGCCCCGTGCCATCGATGGAGCGGCACGTCGAGAGGGCGCAACTCGCGGAAGAGCTCGGCTTTGGGGCGATATGGCTCCGAGACGTACCGTTCAACGTGCCCTCTTTCGGGGACGCGGGGCAGACTTACGATCCCTTCGTGTATCTCGGCTTTCTCGCTGCGAAGACGAACCAAATTGCCCTAGCCACCGGCAGCATCATCCTACCCCTGAGGCACCCTGCCCATGTGGCGAAGGCCGCAGCGACAACGGATCAGCTTTCCGGCGGACGTCTGCTTCTCGGTGTGGCTTCTGGGGATCGGCCTGACGAATACCCTGCGCTGGACGTGCCCTTTGAGAATCGGAATGAGCGGTTCCGGGATAGCTTCAAATACATTCGAAAAATGGCGGATGACTATCCTGACTTTGATACGCGTCAGGGTCGGTCTGACGGCCAGATGGACATGCTGCCGAAGCCGACTGCAGATCGCCTTCCTCTACTCATCACAGGTGGCAGTCGTCAGAGTCCCGAGTGGGTGGCTGAACACGGGGATGGGTGGATCACCTATCCCCGCGAGGTGGCAGCTCAGGCGGGTGTTGTCGCCGCTTATCGCGCGAAAACGAGAGATGCGGGGGAATCTGAAAAACCAGTGAGCCAGTCGCTTTACATTGATCTCGTCGAAGATGGAGAACCGCATCCTCGTCCGATTCATTTGGGCTTCAGGTCGGGCGTCGAATACCTCCGGTTTCATCTCAAGTCCTTGGAAAAAATCGGGATCAATCACGTCTGTATTAACCTCCGGTTTAACCAAGCTGACATCGAAGACACCCTGCGCCTTGTCGCAAGAGAGATCCTTCCTCACTTTCCACTTTCCCATCAGTCATGACACCGAAAACGATTCTTATCACGGGAGCAACCGATGGCATCGGCCTCGAAACTGCGAAGCGGCTTTCTAGGGAAGGCCACGAAGTTCTCCTCCACGGGAGGAGGCCTCAGAAGTTAGAAGCAGCCGCTGCGTTGGTTGAGGGGAAGCATTCTACCTACAAGTCGGATTTTTCTGACCTGTCCGAAGTGCGGGCTCTGGCTGATGCGGTGAAGGAAAGGCATCCTCGGATCGATGTTCTCATCAACAACGCGGGGGTGCTGAAAACGGCGAATCCTATCACGTCCGAACGTCCGAGGGGCTTGATGTTAGGTTTGTGGTGAACCTTTTCGCTCCCTATCTGCTGACGAATCTTCTCCTGCCAACCATGCCTGCGGAGGGGCGGGTAGTGAACCTCTCCTCCGCCGCGCAGGCTTCGGTCGATCTCGACGCTCTGTCAGGAGCGCGAAGGCTCGACGACATGGGAGCCTATGCTCAGAGCAAGTTGGGGCTGACAATGTGGTCGCGTTCGCTCGCCGAAAAACTTCCCAATGGCCCGGCCATCATTGCGGTCAATCCGGGGTCGCTTCTCGCGAGTAAGATGGTCAAGGAGGGCTTCGGGGTTCCGGGGAAAGACCTGGGAATCGGGGTGGACATTCTCTGTCGCGCGGCGCTCTCTCCTGAATTTGCAGACGCGTCCGGTGCCTACTTTGACAATGACATCGGAGATTTTTCGGCCCCTCACCCTGATGTCAAAGATCCGGATCGGATGGCCCGACTCACTACAACTCTCGCCAAGGTGAGTGCCCTCAATTGAACCTTCACCTCACATCCCCAGACACCTTAAGGAATCGATGTCGGCGACTGGCTCACTCCAGCCGCATGGTCTGTTTCACGGGGGCTTGGCGGGTGCTGATAACCGGCCGCGAATTGGGCCGAGACTCGTCGGGGCCGTCGCCTAATCTGGGCAAAAAAAGCGCCCCGTTCTGGCAAAGCCAAAGCAGGGCGTTTATGAATCAGAAACCCGAAGCACACCCGACAGGAATCGAACCTGTAACCTCCTGATTCGTAGTCAGGCACTCTATCCAATTGAGCTACGGGTGCTTTCGGGATGGCAAGGCTAGCCTAGCATGAATTGAAGTCAAGCCAGCTGCGGAAATTTGTCGAACTTATTGGCAGTAGTGAGCATAAGACTCTGGAATCGACCTACTCAGAATTGCGTTCGTCGACTTCGGCGCGTCCACCGAGAGGGCTGACAAGGCGGCGAGGAAGCCAGCGTGGTGCCGAGATATCGCCAGTGGCGCGGTATTCGAGGAGCTTGCTGACTGGAGACAAAATGAATCCCGGAGCTCCACGAAGATTCATCGTCGCATCGGCGGCTATCACCCCCTCTTTTAGATCGACTTCTCCTACTACGTTCAGGCGAAAGGCCGGGGTCAAGGCTTCGAGGGAGTCGGTGCTGAGTTTACCTTTGTTGAGTTTAAAATCCATCGACGCGGTTCGAGCAACTGAGTATCCAGCCTTCGCTTTAGGCATGACGTTTTCGATGATGGGGGAGAGAGGTCCAAAGAGTGGAATCGCAAACACATTGCCTTCTGAGAGCGTCGCTGTTCCCTGGGCGTCGATCCCAGAAAGTCCGGTTCCATCAGAGCGGAATCCGGTTTTGAGGTCTAATTTGCCGGTCGTCGATTGTTCGCTGTTCATGAACGTCGCGACTTTTTGGAAATCGACCTCAGAGCAGATCAGGGTGCCTTGAATGTCGTCCTCGTGTTGGCGGAATTGCACATCGGTTTGGCCATCAAACATCGTGCCACCTACACTGACGTTCGATCGGGTTTCGACGATCCGAACGCTACCTTTCACGTTGTCGAATTTCCAATTTTTGCCGGCGAAATTGGTGTGGGCTGAAGTAGGGGAGCTGAAGGCAATGTCTAGCAGGGTTTGCTTGGTTCTAGTGGGGCCGCCGACGGTTCCGGAGACGCGAACGTTTGGATGTTGCTCGAATTTATAAACCCGAAGTCGCTCCGCCAGCTTCTTGTTGAAGCATCGCAATACCTCCGGCACATCGAGGTTCGAAACTACGTTTTCAATTTTTAAGTCTCGGGTGATTGCCTGATAGGCAATCCGGTCAGCGGTCAGTCTTCCTTCGGGACGAATCAGCTCGATATTCTCGTAATTTTGGTCTGGCCCGAGGAGTCGTAAGTCGGCTTCGAAGCTGGTGATATCGACTCCACGAAATTTGACTTCATGAAGGTCGACGGATCCTCTCGAAGTCCAGGTCGCCATGCTGTTTCCTTCGCCTCCCCCTTCGAGATTGATGCGAACTGTCGAATCGTTGTGGATTTCAAATGATCGAAGAAATTCGGCGGTTGCAGGTCGACGGACGAATGGAGCTATGATCGCGGGATCAAGGCGCACCGTTGCGTCGTAGCGGGTGGTGTTTCCATCCTTCAATAGCTGAAGGTTCGCCGATCCGGACTGGTGTTCGAGTTCGACATTTCGGATGAAAAGCTTGGTAGGGGAAGCAGAGAAATCGCCTCGAATGCCGAAGTGGACACCGCGGGCTGAGACTCGATCGCAGCTGACTCGGCCGACGAGTTCGAGGCCATTATCGACGGCCAAATTCCAGGTGCCGTCGGCATGGATTTCCGGGTGAGAATAGAAAACGACTTCGGAAAGGATGGGCGGGACGTCTTGATGAATACTGCGCAAGATCCCAGGTAAATTGATCTCAGAATCGACGCGAAACTCGATGATTTTCGATTTGGAGGAGTAGCTGCCATGCCCGTGCAGTACATCGTCATCTGCGGTGAGATGAAGCTCCTTTAGAGTGAAGTCTTCGCCTTTCATGGTCACCAAAGCCGACGCTGAATCCAACGCGGTTTCGCCGATCGAGAATGGGCCGGAGGTGAAGCGCATACTACCAAGAACCCCGTCCTCGGCTGAGGTGTCGCCTTCGACCTGCAAGACCAATGCTGGAGCTGCGTTTTCCTCGAAACGGATGTTTTCCAGCCAAGTGAAGGCAGCAGCGAGCTGGGAGCGCCAGCGATCGACCGTCTTTTTGTCTAGGCCAATAGTTGGTTCATCTTTCTTAGATTCGTCCTCAATGAACAACGAACCTGATATGCTGATATCGATGCCTGCGAGATCGGCAGTGATTCGCCGGACTTCGATCTTTTCCCGGCTCAGATAGACCCGGGCGTTCAGGTTTTCGATGGTCAGTTTGTCGCCCGTCGGATTTTCTGGATCGATCGGCAGTGACAGAGCGGAGTCTTTTAGATCGATGCTTTTGATGAAATCTCGGTCGCCGGCGATGGCGCGGATGACATTGACGTCGAGTTTGATGTCACTGATCTGAACGAGCTGTTGGGCGCGGGCCGGAGATTCATAGATCCGGATATCATGAGCGACTAAACCTTGAAGGGGATCGAGCGTGAGCTTGTCGAAATCGAGTTCGATTCCGCGTTCGCTGAACTCCTGCTTCACGAACTTCCGCCAACGCTGGGTGAAACCTTTGTCGTAGGCATAGATTGCGAGCCAGGCAAGAAACGCGAGACCGAGCACGATCCCTGGGAACAGGAATGGACCCAGAATCGAGCGTTTCGGTCTGCGCAGATGTGCCACCATGGAACTTATGGCATGTGGCTGGGAACGCTAGGGAAGGTCTGATTAATTAGGCAATCTGCCATTGCTGTCCAGATTTCGCCTAGCACGGCCGATCTCTGAAGGATAGGGGCGAGCGGTAACGTGAAAAGCCACTGAGGTAGCGACGCGGGAATGGTCGGAACTGGCGTGAGGAAGGTCTGATTCGTTCTGCCAGCCAGTTTGTAACACGCGGAACCTTGCCCGAAGCAGGTCGGCGAGTAGGGTAGGCGACGATGGCAAAGCCGAAAGCGCGAAAGGACAAGGGCCTCGATGATTACCGCTTAGGTTTTGATTTGGGTGGCACGAAGATGTTTGCAGCTGTGTTGGACAAAAATGGTTCGGTTTTAGCAACTGAACGATGCCCAAGTCAGGGATATGAGGGCGTGGAGAAGGGGCTCGAACGCATGCTGACGCTGTCTCGGAAGGTCGTTCAGACAGCGGGGATCAAGCCCAGTCAGCTTTCGGCCATAGGTGTGGCTTGTCCGGGCACGGTCGATTTGGAAAAGGGGATCCTGACTGACGCCGCAAATTTGGGATGGTCGGAGGCCCATATCGGTGAAGCATTTAGTGGAGCTTTCAAGGCCCCGGTTTCGGTGTTGAACGACGTCGATGCTGGGACGTGGGGCGAATATCGGAATGGCGCTGGGAAAGAAGCCCGAAGTGTTCTCGGGGTATTTCCTGGCACCGGACTCGGAGGAGGATTCGTTTACGACGGTAAGCTGGTTCGTGGGCGACGGTATTCGTGCATGGAAATCGGTGATCTTCGTGTGACCGGGCCATCTCTGATCACTGCTCCCGACGATTTGCCGACCATCGAGCAATTTGCTAGCCGCTTGAATTTAGCGGCTGCGACGGCCATTGCAGCCTATCGGGGCGAAGCTCCCAGCGTGATGGATTCGGTCGGCACTGATCTGCGATTGATCAAAAGTGGGACGATCGCCAATGCCGTCGCTGCTGGTGATCCTGGAGTCGTTCGTGCACTCGACAGCGTCTTGCACTATTTGGCCGTCGCGATTGCGGGAACGGTCGAATTACTGGGTCCTGATCGCATCGTCATGGGTGGTGGCCTTGTTGAAAAAATGCCTGATGCGTTTACGAAAGGATTGCGCAAAAAACTAGTTTCTTTGTGCTCTCCAGAACCGTTAGGTGATCTGAGGATTCGGAGCGCGAAGTTGGGTGACGACGCGGTTATTTTTGGAGCCGCTGACTACGCGGCTCGGCGCGCAGTGGGCGAGTCCTGTTAGATATCCAGTGATTTGAAATTTCTCTATGAGCGACTCTAAAAATCTTCTGAAATCGATTCCGTTTCGAAGCAAGGAGGTCAGCTGGCTTTCCTTCAATGCTCGGGTTCTTCAGGAAGCGACCGATCCCTCTGTGCCTCTCCTTGAGCGGCTCAAATTTCTTGGGATTTACTCATCGAATCTCGACGAGTTCTTCAGGGTCCGCGTTGCTACGCTGAAGCGTTTAGCCGGGCTCGGGAAGTACTACAAAAAGCTAAACATTCCCAACCCGTCGGCCACCCTTAAGGAGGTTAGCGAGATTTTGTCGGGTGAAACGGAAGTCTTCAACGACGCCTACACCTGCTGCATGGCCGATCTACGCGAAGAAGGAGTTCGGTTAATCAACCAGAAGGAGGTGCCGGAAGAACTCGCTCCTTGGCTAGCAGACTATTTCCGAAATGAGGTTCGGCCACATTTGATGCCGATCATGATTAAGGCGTCCCTGCCGATGGTCGGGTTGCGCGATCAGCCGATGTATTTGGCGGTCGAAATGAGTAAGACGGGCAAGAAAAGGAAGACCTATGCGTTGCTCGATATTCCGACCCGAGCTCTCGGACGGTTTGTTGTGCTGCCCGAACACAGTGGGGAAACCTTGGTGATGTACTTGGATGACATCATCCGGTTCGGCATTCCCGATTTGTTTTCGTCACTGCCTTACGATCACTTCGATTCGTTTGCCATCAAGTTCACCCGCGATGCTGAATACGAGATCGACGATGATATTACCGAATCCTTTTTCGAGAAGGTTTCTGAGGGGCTTCGAAGTCGTGAGGAAGGCAACCCCGTGCGGCTGAACTATGACGCCACGATCCCTCCGGAATTCCTCGAATTTTTACTAAACAAGCTCCACATTCGCGGGACAGACACCCTTTATCCAGGTGCGAGATACCATAACCGGCGCGATTTGATGGGGTTTCCGAAGGTTGGTTCGCCAGAACTGAGAGCTCCAGCTATGAGGTCGGCGCGCCATCCAGAATTGGAGGGGCCAGGAGAAGCCAGTATGTTCTCTCGGATCCGCAAACGAGATCATCTTCTTCATTTTCCCTATCAGTCATTTAACGTCTTTCTCGATTTGCTCCGAGAAGCCAGTATCGATCCCCGGGTTCGAACGATTCAAATTACCCAATACCGATTGGCCAAGCGTTCTTGCGTGGCCAAAGCGCTGATCAATGCGGTGCGTTCAGGTAAGCAAGTTGTCGTCATGGTCGAGCCGACGGCGCGCTTCGATGAGGAAGCCAACATCGCGTGGGCCGATACTTATCAGCAAGCTGGAGTGCACGTTATTCTGGGGGTTCCCGGGCTTAAGGTGCACACGAAATTGTGCCTGATTACGAGAAGTGAGGGCAAGAAGACGCGTTGTTATACGGCAATCGGAACCGGCAACTTTAACGAAGATACCGCTGACCTTTATACGGACTTGATGCTGCTCACGGCCAACAAGCAGATCGGAAAAGACGCGACACGGATTTTTCGCTACTTCACTACCAGCTATCGTACTCCCAAACTTGAAAGGCTCGTCTGTGCACCGTTTCATCTGCGCAAACGCGTCTGCGCGATGATTGAGCGCGAGATCGATCACACGAAGGCTGGTCGTCCATCTGGTATCTCGATCAAGATCAACAATTTCTCTGACCCTGAGGTCACCGACCTGCTCTACAAAGCTTCGAAAGCTGGTGTTCCGATTCGGCTGATTGTCCGGAGCATGTTTTCCTTGGTCACAGAGGATCCCGAATTCAGTGAGAGCATTCAGGCGATTGGTATTGTCGATTCGCTATTGGAGCACTCGCGGATACTACGCTTCGAGAATGGTGGCGAACCTGAGTACTTCCTTTCGTCGGCGGACTTCTTGCCGCGAAACTTCGATAGCCGGGTCGAGACTCTCTGCCCGATCGATGATCCGCGATTAAGAAAAGACTTGGATACCTATCTCGATCTTCACTGGCGAGACAGTCAGAAAGCGCGCCTGCTTGATGGAAGACTCGCGAATCTTCTCTATGAGCCGCCTTCTGACAAAGGGGTTGGTCGCTCTCAGGCTGCGATTGCTAAGTATTTAGGAGTCGAAAGCTCGTCCTAGCGCATTAAGATGGCGATCAGTCCCAAACAGTCTCGCTATGATGCCATCGTGGTCGGTTCTGGTCCGAACGGTCTGGCAGCGGCGATTCGGATTGCTCAGGCTGGTCGGTCTGTTCTGGTTCTTGAGAAGTCCGACAGCCCAGGGGGGGGCACCCGCACGGAAGAGCTCACTGAGCCTGGATTCTTTCACGATGTCTGCTCGGCGGTTCATCCGATGGGCTTGGCTTCGCCGTTTCTTTCTAGCCTGAACCTGGAGCGATTCGGGTTAGAGTGGATTCACCCAGAAATACCGCTCGTCCAGACCTTAGCCGATGGCGGTTCGGTGGCTCTTCATCGATCGGTTGAGCAAACGGCTGAAGGTTTGGGGGATGACGCCGATGCGCGCCGATATCGGGCCATTTTCGGAACGACCTTGCGCGATTCTCCGAAGCTGTTTAGCGACTTGCTGGCTCCGCCAATTGGCATCCCGAGACATCCATTCGCCGTCGCTAGATTCGGAATGAAGGCAATGTTGCCAGCCACTTTATTCTGCGAACGCGCGTTCCAGTCCGAGCCTGCTCGGGCGTTGCTCGCGGGCAATGCCGCGCATTCGATTCAGCCCCTCAATCGGCCGTTTACCAACGCCGTTGGGTTGATGTTACAGACCGCAGCGCACTCCCACGGTTGGCCGATTGCTCGGGGCGGGTCGGGAGCGATCTGGAAAGCGATGGTTGCCTTACTAGAGAGCCTTGGTGGTAAAGTATGCACGAATCAGGTAGTCGATAATATCCAGAAAGACGACCTGCCTGAGGCTTCGGCCTATCTCTTCGATACCGCTCCTTCGGCGATGGTTCGGATCACAGGGGATCGGTTGCCGCCCGGCTACAAACGACGGCTTTTAGGTTACCGTCACGGTCCTGGATCGTTCAAGATTGACCTGTCTCTGGATGGCCCAATTCCTTGGACATCCGACGAATGTCGCCGCGCCGGTACTTTGCAGATCGCTTCGAGCTATAATGAGATCGTCCGCTCCGAGTCTGGCTTGAATCGGCCATCGACTGATCGGCCAAACGAGACGCCTGAAAAACCGTTCGTTCTACTCTCTCAGCCGACGGTTTTCGACCCGAGTCGGGCACCCAAAGGCAAGCACATCGCCTGGGCTTATTGTCATGTGCCGAATGGCTGGGACGGGAATGAAGCCGCCGCGACGGACGCGATTATTGACCAAATCGAACGGCACGCTCCCGGGTTTCGAGGTCTGATCCGACAGGTGTCGACCATGAGCTGTTCGGACTTAGAGCGCTACAATCCGAACTACATCGGGGGCGATATTTCGTGTGGTGCCAACAGCCTCACGCAGATTTTGGCAAGACCGCTTTTGTCGACGAACCCGTATGCGACTCCCGCCGAAGATATCTTTCTCTGCAGTGCTGCTACACCACCCGGAGCCGGCGTCCATGGTATGTGTGGATACCATGCGGCTGGAAAGGCGCTGAAGCGGATCGCTCAGGCCTCTTGACGGACGAGAAACGGGTCAGATAGAATCAAGCCTGCGGAATAGGGCGAAACCATCTGGGTTGGTGAAAATCGGGTTTTTCTGTGTCGATTGGCTGCCAGGAGGCATACCGGCGGGGATGTTGGCCGATGATTGCGGTCGCGTTGAGGGCGAGTTGATCGACAGCGACAGGCAGTTCGCTGCCCAGATCGAAGAGATCGATGGTAGCTCGCATTGTCCAGTCGACAGCGCTTGGCGAGACCTGGAATTCAGTGCAAGCATTCGGGAGTTCCTCGGCTTGTTCACGGACTCCGTCGAATCGGGCCGCCCACCACTGGCCAACTGGGGAAAAGTTAAACTCTGCGTATTGGTCGGGTTTGCGGGTGGGGTCGGGGATTGGCGCGATGAATAGCTCGAAGACGTCGTCTTGCCACAGATCAGCCTCGAAGGGCAGTCGAATCGGTGGATTGGCTGAGTTGGTGGCGGGTGGCGGGGAATGAATCGTTGCTGCGACATGAAGTTCTCCGCTTTTCTGGGCGAGCTCGACGCTAAATCGGCCAGCCAGTGATTCTGAAGTGGTGGATTCCCAGCGGAACGGAATAGGCAGGGCTTCGGTCATTGGCTGGTGCAGGACAACGTCAGAATTTCGCCGGATTGCGCTGCCGCGCCGGGCATCATGTATCCCTCGATCCAGTAGATTCCAGGTTTTGGACGCTCAGCGTGGGAATTGCCGGGAACGGCTGGAAAGGCGAAACGGGTCGTCTTGACCGCCAAAGTCAGATCGGGATTCGAGCGAGGCGTGAACCAAAGACCCGGGCGGTTCTTTCCGGTTGGGTCAGGGCCGAGACTTCCGATCGACCGGATGGGTTCAAGGCAGAGCCCTTCTGGCCCGACAAGGGTTCTCATAGCCTCGATATCGAAGTTGGGAGCCAAGGTGATGCCCCGAGCATGTCCACGCTGAGCGGCCTTATTGGCGGTTCGGTAGGGAAGGTCAGGGTGACAAATCCCGTCCAGTAGTCCCCTCATATGTAGTAGCCGAGTAGGGGACGCGCCCGCGGCCGTCAGGCGCGCCGATTCCATCACGTCTGCAGGGACTGAATCGGTAGGCTGCGGGATCGGTAGGCTGTCGTAGGTCGGGGTTCGGCCACGTTGGTTACTCTGGCAGCTAGCGATTGCAGCAAATGCCAAGAACCAGTGTGCCCTGAATAGGAGCCTCGCCTTGGAATTGAGTCGTTTTCCAATCTGGGCGGGAACGTTAGAATAAGTCTTCAACCTTGTGCAATTCCTTGGGGTTTTTGCTGCATTTCGCGATCACTGGTTTGAGCTCAATTCTATCTTCAGATCGGCCTGGATTCAAAAGAACTCCTCGGTTCTCAATGTAGCGGATTGTGTGTCGGCCGACCTGAGTTATCGAGATTTTATTCGAGTGGGATGCGGTCGGATTCAGGCTGATTCGTGGCGAATGACTGCAAGTCTTTGAATCGTTCAAAAAAGACGGAAAAAAAACTCCCTTTTAGCTTGTGAAATATTTCACAAGCATCAAAGTAGCGCCCGAGTCATGGCGAATCACTTTCCGCGTTGGACGAACTTTTTACCGCTTAAGATCGCTATTTGTTTGGGCGCTCTAGGCACCACTGTTTTGTTGGCGGTACCTTACTTTTTCACGCCGAAATATACCCGAGTGGGTTACGAACCGTCGCAGCCGGTTCCTTTCAGTCACAAGTGGCACGCGGGATCGCCTGAGAACGGTGGTTTAGGCCTCGATTGCCGGTATTGTCACAGTTTCGTGGATCAGTCGAGTCACTCAAATGTCCCGACCAACGAGACTTGCATCAACTGCCACGGACCGACCAAGGGTGGGGTGAAGATCGATAGTCCGAAGCTCGAGCCAGTTCGGCGCGCAGCGGAAACGGGTGAGCCTATCAATTGGGTTCGGGTGCATGCCGCTCCCGACTACGTTTATTTTAACCATGCGGTGCACGTGAATCGCGGGGTCTCCTGCGTCGAGTGTCATGGTCAAGTCAACGAGATGGAGGTGGTCAAGCATGCCGAGCCTCACTCAATGGGGTGGTGCCTAGACTGTCACCGCAATCCGAGCGAGGCGCTTCGCCCAGTCGATGAGGTCTACAATCTCGACTGGCGACCAGAAGACGAAGACCGGACTGAATTCTATAGCGGCCTGCTTTCGGAGGGCGCTAAGCCCGATGTGATTTTGGGCGCAATCCTCGGCAAGGACGAGGCAAAGGCTCTCCCTGAGGGCACGGAAGATCCACTCGATTATCTTCTCGGTAAAGCCGAGGACGAGTTCGGTGAGGAAATGGCGCAAAGCGAGATCGGAAGCGCTCTTGCTAAGCATTGGGAGGTTAGTCCGCCCGAATCTTGTGCCTCCTGCCACCGCTAATCGGAACAATCATTTTTAGCCCAGACCAATCCGCAGCAAAGTCATGAAGCGCATCGTGGAGCACCCAGAGGAACCGACGACCGGTAAGCGTTACTGGCGCAGTGTCGGTGAATTCGAGGGCACAGACGAGTTCGCAGCCGGTTTGGAGCGTGAGTTCCCAGATGGCGTGTCGGAAATGACCGGCGAGGAGGCTGATGAGTCTCGTCGAACATTCATGAAGCTCATGGGTGCATCGACAGCGATGGCATCAATGGGGTTGGCCAGTTGCCGACGTCCTGAGAAGCATATTTTGCCCTATGCTAACCACGTTGAGTGGATAATTCCGGGTAAGCCACTGTTTTACGCGACCGCGATGCCGACGGCTGACGGTTGCACTCCTCTCGTCGCCACCGTGCATGAGGGTCGTCCGACGTTCCTTCAGGGTAACCCGATTCATCCGGTCTCGAATGGTAGTGCTGATTCGTTCGCAACTGCCTCAATCTTAGATCTTTACGATCCTGATCGAATTCGGGATTTCGCAGTTGGTGGTAAAGCTTCAACCGCTGGTGAGTTTGATGCGTTCGTCGCTAAAATCGCATCTGGTATCACCAAGGGGGGTGGAGACGGTGTCGGAATCCTCGTAGATCGCCAAACATCTCCCACGCGGAATCGTCTTCTCAACAAGTTGCGTAAATCCAGTGTTCGGATTTACGAACATGAAGCCATTTCTCGATCAAATCACGTGACGGCCTCGGAGGCAGTCTTCGGCGCTGGTTCTGTCCAAAACCGTCGCATTGATCTCGCTGACAAGGTTCTATCATTGGATTGCGATTTCCTCGGCCTTGAGCGTTTGGGAAGCAAGTCGGTCGGTGATTTTTCATCGCGCCGCCATGGTGATGAGGGTGACATGAATCGCCTCTACGTCGTCGAACCAAACTACACGGTGACCGGCGGGATGGCTGACCATCGCCTTCCGTCGCGCGCTGCAGATATTGTCTTTGTTGCCGCTAAACTCGCCCAAGCTATTGGAAAAGTTACTGGAAGCGCGCTTCCTGCGAGTCTTGCTGGCTTGGTGAAGGGTGGCATTGATGAAGCGACTCAGGAGTGGGTTGATCGCACGGCAGAGGATCTCAGTGCATCCAAAGGGAAGGCGCTCGTGGTTGTAGGTTCCCAACAGCCGCTGGCCGTTCAGGCTCTGGCAATTGCGATGAATGCGGCTCTTGATGCTTACGGCAAGACGATCCACATCCTCAAAGGAGACATTTCTCCGAAGGCTGATGATCTTAAGCAGCTCGGCAACGATGCCCGCGATGGCAAGATTTCGTCGCTGTTCATCTTGGGAAGTAACCCTGGATTTGCTTCGCCAGCCGATCTCGACTGGGCTTCGATTCAGGCCCAAGTCCCGGACGTCATTTGTCTCGCCGATACTCCAAACGACACTTGCGTCAACGCGAATTGGGTCGCTCCAAAAGCACACTATCTTGAGTCTTGGGGGGATGTTCGGTCAGCCGATGGAACATACTCGCTGATTCAGCCGATGATCCTGCCGTTATTCGGTGGTCTATCGCAGATCGATGTTCTGCTGATGCTTCTCGGTGAAAAATCAATCGCTCCGGTTGAGATTGAAGAAGGGGATCCTGAGCCAGATGATCGGGCTTTCCTCGCAGTGAAGGAAACGTTCTCTAAGGCTTCGAAATCCGCTTTCGATGTCACCCTCAAGGATGGTTTTGCGATGCATTCCGGTTATCAGAAAATCGCAGATGGTGCAGGCAAACTCAATGCTGGCGCAGTGAAAGCACTGATTGCTCGGGCTGATAGCCACTCCGCTCCTGCTTCAGGCGGGTTTGAAGTTGTGTTGACCCCCGATTCTCACGTTTGGGATGGGCGCTACATCAACAACTCGACGCTTCAGGAAACTCCTGACCCAATCACCAAACTGACTTGGGACAACTGCGCGTTGATGTCGCCACGGACGTTCCGCCAAGTGTTTGATGGGATTAAGCTCAAGACTCCTGGCTTTGAGACACCACACCCAATGATTTCCGTCACCCTCGAAGGTGGCCAGCAAATCGAAATCCCAGTGATGGAGGCCCCAGGGCACGCTCACAATTCGATTTCGATCTCACTCGGTTACGGTCAGAAGACGGTCGGTCAAGTGGGTGCGGGAACTGGTTTCGACGCCTACGCGTTGCAGACCTCAGCGAATCCATATTTCTCGACCGGCGCCACCGTGGCTCCTTCCGGTGGAAGTTATCTGCTCGCCACGACGGCTGAGCACTACAGTATCGAAGGTCGCGCCATCATCCGTGATGCCCGCGCCGACGAGATGAAGGCCGAGACCGAGACTGTCAATGCCGCCATTGCTACGGCTCTCGCAGCATTGCCTGAAGGCGCGACTGATGTCGATAAGCAGATCGCGACCAAGAAGGCAGTTGATGACAATGCGGAACTCATTCGGATGCGAGGAATCGATTCCCACGCTCCGAAGAACAAGTCTCTCTACCACGGTCAAATTGGTCGGAAGACTGAGGAGAACCCTGACGGTTTCGATTACGAGACCGAGCATCAGTGGGGCATGACCATCGATCTCAATCAGTGCATCGGTTGCACCGCTTGCACGGTTGCTTGCACGACTGAAAACAACATTCCGATCGTCGGTAAATCTCAGGTCATTCAGAACCGCGAGATGCACTGGATCCGTATGGATCGCTATTTTGTCACCAGTGACACTGTTGACGGTGATCCTCCGATCGAAGAGTTAGACAATCCAGAGATGATCCCGCAGCCAGTTGCATGTGTTCATTGTGAGAGTGCTCCGTGCGAGACAGTTTGCCCCGTCAACGCCACAGTCCACACTCCTGAAGGTCTCAACGCAATGGCCTACAACCGCTGCATCGGAACTCGTTACTGCGCCAATAACTGCCCATACAAGGCGCGTCGCTTTAACTTCTTCGACTACAATAAGCGCAACCCACTCACTAAAGAGAAGTTGCCGGTTATCGGAGAATACAACAATCTCAAGGCGGGCCCAATTGGTGCTCGGGGTGACAAAGGTGATCGCGGCATTCTCGATCTCCAGAAGAACCCGAATGTCACTGTCCGCATGCGTGGCGTCATGGAAAAATGCACCTACTGTGTTCAGCGACTCGAAGAGTCGAAGATCCAACAGAAGATCGTCGCCAAAGGTTCGGCGAAGACCCGCGTCCCAACCGATTCCGTCAAGACTGCTTGCCAACAAGCCTGCCCGGCTGAGGCAATCACATTTGGTGATATGGGTGATCCTGCAGCAATGGTCAACAAGCTCAAGATGTCGCCAAGGAACTACGATCTCCTTAACTACATCGGCACCTATCCACGCACGTCTTATCTCGCACGGATCAAGAATCCGAATCCGAAAATGCCTGATCAAAAACGGATCGGACATTCCACGCCCCGCGCTCACTAATTGCGGTTCGTAACACTTTCACACTTCTCTTTTTCTCCTTCCTCTCAGACCGATGGCAGACGCAACGCCAGCAGACGCAACAGACTCGACGAACAAGGTCATCCCGACCATCCTCGAGCGCGAGGATCTCGTCCTGAACAATCGTTCGTTCGGTTGGATCACCAACCGGATCTGCGGAATTGTTGAGAACCGCCAGCCTCTGTTGTGGTGGTTAATCTTCATCCCGTGCGCATTGATGGCGCTGATCGGTGTCGGTGGTGGTTTGACTTACTTGGTCCTTTCCGGAGTCGGTGTTTGGGGAAACAACAACACCACGATGTGGGGTTGGCCGATTGTTAACTTCGTTTTCTGGATCGGTATCGGACACGCCGGAACGCTGATTTCCGCGATCCTTTTCCTAACCCGTCAGAATTGGCGAACGGGAGTGAACCGCGCGGCGGAAGCGATGACGATTTTCGCGGTGATGTGCGCCGGTATTTTCCCGGCCTTCCACGTTGGTCGTGTATGGATGGCTTGGTATCTGGCTCCGATTCCCAATGCCAACGCGATTTGGCAGAACTTTAAGTCGCCTCTCCTTTGGGACGTGTTTGCGGTTTCGACCTACTTCACAGTTTCACTAATCTTCTGGTATCTCGGCATGGTTCCTGACTTGGCAACGATCCGTGATCGCTGCAAATCTGGTATCAAGAAAACACTCTACGGAATGTTCTCCCTCGGTTGGCGAGGCGGTAACCGTCAGTGGCGCCACTACGAGATGGCTTATTTGCTCCTTGCTGGTCTCTCGACTCCTTTGGTTCTCTCTGTGCACTCCGTGGTCTCGTTCGACTTCGCGACTTCGGTGGTTCCCGGTTGGCACACCACGATCTTCCCTCCTTACTTTGTCGCTGGTGCGATCTTCGGTGGGTTCGCGATGGTGCTGACTCTGATGATTCCGTGCCGGAAGATCTATGGTCTTCAGGACATGATCACGATGAAGCACATCGATAACATGGCCAAGATCATCGCCCTCACCGGTTCGATCGTTGGTTACGCTTATCTGATGGAGTTGTTCGTCTCTTGGTATTCCGCGAGTCCCTACGAGGGTGACGCGTTCCGCCTGCGAACTCTCACTGGACCTTATGTCTGGGCTTACTGGATCATGATGTTCTGCAACGTTGTCTCTCCTCAGTTGTTCTGGTTCGAGAAATGCCGCCGCAATCTCTGGGTCGTGATGGCCGTTTCGATGTGCGTGAACATTGGAATGTGGTTTGAGCGATTTGTGATCATTGTCACCACACTTCCTCGGATGTGGCTTCCAGGTGAGTGGGGCCTTTATTCTCCGACATGGGTCGACATCTGGACGTTCATTGGAACCATCGGAATGTTTACCGCCCTGTTCCTTCTGTTCCTCCGCTTCCTTCCGTGCATTAACATTGCCGAGGTGAAGTGGACGAAGAAAGAGGCTGATGTTCACCACGACGAACACCCCCATCCGGGTGAAGCCATTGATGAGCCGACCTACAAAGGCCGTCGCGATGATGGTGGTGTCGAGGGATCTTCCTCCGCATCTTCTGAACTCGAGCCCGCCACCACTTCCTAACCGACTTGTCCGGCATCAGCCAATTCTGAATCGATCCTGATATGAAGCGAGTCCACGGATACTTAGCCGAATTCGAAAGCCCTAAGGCCCTCTATAAGGCGGCCAAGCAGGCGCGCGATGCTGGTCTGAAGAATTGGGATGTTTATTCTCCATATCCCATCCACGGAATGGATGCCGCGATGGGTCTTGGTCGTTCCAAGCTACCACACTTTGTCTTCTTCGGAGGAGCGCTCGGACTGGCGACTGGTTTCACGCTCGCCTCCGCAACCCAAACAGTCGTCTTCGGTAAACTGTTCTCATGGTTGCCAGGTGGATTGCCTTACCCAACTGTAGTTCAGGCCAAACCAACCGACATTTTCACGACTCCCGCGTTCTTTCCAATCATGTTTGAGCTGACGATTCTGTTCTCAGCTTTCACAACTTTGTTTGGATTGCTCGCTCTCATGAAGTTGCCTCGTCTCCACCACCCGCTGTTCGAGTCGGACAACTTCGCTCGCGCTACCGATGATGCCTTTTTCATGTGCATCGAAGCTCGTGATCCCAAATTCTCTCGCGACGAGACCGAAGGGTTTCTTCGCGAGATCGGTGCCACCGACGTCGAACTCGTCGAGGAGCAGATCTAGTCAGAAGCAACCTTTCACCTTTCCCAAGTTAGCCAGCCAGCCCGCCAAACCGTTCAGCAAGCATGCGCTACTTTTTCATCGCCCTCTTCTCTGTGTTCGCCGTCATCCTGCTCGTCGCGGGGACGCGTGGGCATCGCTTTACAAAGCCACCATTCGAGCTGTTCCCCGACATGGATCATCAGGCGAAGATCAAGTATCAAGCGCCTAGCGACTTTTTCGCCGATGGACGCGGAGCTCGTTTGCCAGTCGCGCACACTCAGCCGATGGGTTACGGAATTCCTGAAGCACCTGCAGGCGCAGTCAGCGTGGAAGACGCGACTAAGAGTCACTACTTCACTACAGGTCAGATCGGAGACTATTTCGGGGATGGAATGCCAGATCTCGTGACCGTCGATCGCGCTTTCCTTGGACGCGGCAAAGAAGCCTACGATATCTTCTGCACGGTTTGCCATGGCGTAACCGGCGATGGCAAAGGCCCTATTACCCAATTCTCCAAAGCATTGCCCGCCAATCTGCAAAGTCCAGATTTCACAAATCCTGCGTCGCCAGCCTACCGGCCCGATGGATCGATTTTCCAAACGATTACCCACGGTAAGGGATTGATGGGAGCCTATGGTTCTAACATCACTCCGAACGACCGTTGGGCAATCATCGCCTATATCCGAGCCCTTCAAAACGCCGGCGCTACTGCTGGCAAAACGAGCGGCTAGTCTCCTCCTTTGTCCACCTTCACGTCCAACCGACTCCACTGTTTCACGAACCGATGAGCGACCATTTCGTCTCAGTCGTCGACCTGCCCGAGGGCGGTGAAAAATTCGACCGCTCCAAAGTGGCCGGCCTGTCTTCAATCCTTTTGATTGTTGCTGCCGTAGGCTTGGCTCTGTCTTTGATCTTGTTCTTCGTGTCCCCGGAGAATTACGCCTACAGCTGGCTGTTCGGATTCTCCGTGACATTCACCATCACGATTGGAGGAATGTTTTGGGTGCTGCTTCACCACGCGATCAACGCGGGGTGGGGGATCGCTGTTCGGCGTATTTGGGAGAACATCGGAAACTTGTTCCCTGTCCTCATTTTCTTCGGCCTTCCATTCTTCATCCCCGCCGTTCAGAACGGTCTCTGGGAGTGGATGGCTGAGCATCGCGATGTTGCTCATCACATTGAAGAAGTCGTTGAAGCCGGTGGCGAGGGAGAGTCTCTTGAATACGGTCTCCGTCACGCGCACAAAGAACTGCTTTACCAAAAGTATGAGTACTTAAATATCCCGTTCTGGGTGATTCGGTTCTTGCTATTCCTCGTTGGACCGACCGCGATCTGGTATTTCCTACAGCGTTACACTTTCCGACAAGAGAAAGACGGCGAACTGCGCCATACCTTCTCGGCCCGGCGACTGGCCTGTGGTGGCTTACCTGTGTTCGCTGTTTCATTGACCTTCTGGGCGATCGATTTCCTGATGGCCCTCGACTACGGCTGGTTCTCGACCATGTGGGGGGTCTACATCTTTGCCGGCGCGGCTTGGTCGTCGATGGCTGTTGCGATCCTGGTGCTCAACTTCCTCCGCAAAGAAGGGTATTTGCTCAAGGTGACCAGTGATGAGCACTACCATCTAATGGGAAAGTTCCTGTTCGCCTTCACGGTGTTCTGGGCCTACATCGCGTTCTCCCAGTTCTTCCTGATCTGGTATGCCAACATCACTGAGGAGACGAAGTTCTTCCATATTCGTAACTCTGATGGTTGGTGGTTCGTCTCAATCCTCCTGGTCTTTGGACACTTCGTTTTCCCGTTTGTCTGCCTGTTGATGGTCTGGCTGAAAAAGAACAAAAAACTGATCGGTCTTCTCTGTGGATGGATTCTTTTCATGCACGTTGTCGATCTCTACTGGATCATCATTCCAGAGCGTGGAATCAGTGTCGGAGAGCCTACGTTGACTTCACCCCTCTGGTGGCTCGGCGACATCGTTGCTCTCATTACTTTCGTGGCATCCTTTGCCTTCCTTTTTCTCCGCGGACTCGACAAACGCAGCCTCTATCCTTGGCGGGATCCTCGCCTTCAGGAGTCGGCCAACGTCACGAACTAATTTCAAGACGACGGAACCTAGTAACCGCTTTAACGACTTTTTCATTCCAATCCGATGGCAGATCACCAACAGGATAGCCTTTCATTGAGACTCGGAACCCTCGGGTTCTATCTCGTGCTGGCAGTCTCGTTCCCGTTCGTCCTGTTCCTTTTTAAGGGCTGTGTTCGAGGGGAAGCCGATACAGTAACGTCTGAGCTTCGGGCTTCGAAGTTGGTCGAAGTCAATGCTGCTCAGGATGAGGCAGCTGATACCTTCGGAATTGCACCTAATAGTCTGAATTCGACCCTCGACGCCACGTTGCCAGAGATCGAAAAGCGTTCACAGGCAGCTTCAAACTTCCTCGTTCCAGGCTCGCCGACTCAGCTCAAAGAGGCTTCGGCACCCGCTCCAGAAACGACCGAAGAAAAGGATCCTAAACCTAAAAAGAAGGATCCTAAAGACACAGAGCAAACTGCGCCGAAGACGGACGAAGCCAAAAAGGCTGCGGCTGCTAAAAAAGCTGCAGCTCGGAAAGAGGCAGCCATTGCCAAGAGGGAGGCCGCTGCTGAAGAGGCAGAGAAGAAGGCTGCCGATGCGAAAGAGAAGGCTGAAGCCGAGGCGGCACGGATGGAAGCTGCTGCCGCTGCGAACGCCGTCGCTGACAAAAAGGCTGCTGCCGACAAAGAGAAAGCTCAAGCAGCAGAGGCGGAGATGAAAGCCTCCGAGGCCAAGAAAGCCGCTGAAGACCAGAAAGCTGCCGACGACAAAAAAGCTGCCGATGCGAAAGAAAAGGCTGAAGCCGAGGCACAGATGAAGGCTGCTGCTGACAAAAAGGCAGCCGACGACAAGAAAGCTGCCGACGACAAGAAAGCTGCCGACGACAAGAAAGCTGCCGACGACAAGAAGAAAGCCGAAGCAGAAGAGGCAGAAAAGAAAGCCGCTGCCGCTAAGAAAGCCGCTGAAGACCAGAAGGCTGCCGATGCTAAAAAAGCTGCAGCCGTTGCTGCCGCAGGTGCAACTGGCAAAGGCATGACCAATAAGCTTCAAGGCGGTGAAAACGAGGGCAACGCTGCGGATCCTAAGGTGAAGCAGCCGCCAGAAACTTCTAAGACGACCGGGGCAGAATTCGAGGCTCGCGAAGAAGGTAAAGACCCTGCGGGTAAGATGGACGAAGCTGAGCTTTCTAAAGCGGCCGATGAAGTTGAAGCCAGCGGTGCCGAAGTGACTGAGCCAAAGATTTCAGAAGCTGGATTACAAGCCGCCACTGCAGCTGAGTTTGAAGCCCGTGAAGTGGGTAAGGATCAAGTCGGTGAGATGGATGAGGCAGGCTTAGCAGAAGCTTCTAAAGACGCTGAGGCCAAAGAAGTTCCATCCTCTGAAGAGCGGATGCAGCTGATTGCCGATGGCAAAATTGATGCCGATGGTCAACCGATTGAGCTTGAAGGTGCCGAAGGTAGGGGCAGACGAGGGGGGCTGGGAGGCATCCTAGGTGTCGTTTTCTTAATGGCACTCCTTGCTGCAGCTTTATGGTTCTTCGACAAAAAGGGGACTTCCCGCAACGACTAGGCACGTCAGCCTAACTTGACTTTACACACTGATTTCAGGATCGCGAACGGACGACATGAACGCCGAAACCACCGCAGAAGCCCAGGTCACCGAGGTGCCCGTTGAGCTCCAGTCTCTCCGCGCAGGAGTTGACCAGAGTGCTCGCGTACCAGTGCTCTACTTCCTCACCACCGCATCCGCATGGCTGGTTGTTGCAGCCATCCTCGGATTCATTGCTTCGGTGAAATCCTACTACCCCGACTTTCTCGGGTTAGATTCTCTTTACTTCCTACACTACGGCCGGGTTCAGCCTGCCTTCGTCAATGCCTTCGTTTATGGCTGGGGTTTCCAAGCTGGTGTTGGTGTGATGATCTGGATCATGGCTCGACTCTGTCGGGCCGAGGTCGCCAGCAGCAAGATCATGTTGTTTGCTGGTCTCCTTTGGAATATCGGCGTCACTCTAGGGGTGTTCTCGATTCTCTGGGGCGGAAACACTTCGGTCGAGATGCTGGAGTTCCCGAAATGGGTATGGCCGATCTTGTTCGTCGCGTATTTGTTCATGACGGCTTGGGTAGTGATCTTATTTAAGGCGCGTCAGGCAAAGAACATTTACATCTCGGTTTGGTATTTCCTCGGTGCTTGCTTCTGGTTCCCGTGGATCTACGGCACAGCGAACCTTCTTATCCATCACTTTGATGCGTCTGGAACGATGTCCGCCGCAATTGACGGCTGGTACATCAGCAACCTGATGCTTCTGTTTTTCGTTCCAGTCGGTCTTGGAACCTCGTACTATCTGATCCCGAAAGTTCTGGGTCGTCCGATTCACAGTTACCAGCTCGCCTTGATCGGTTTCTGGATGCTTGCTGCCCTGTCTGGTTGGACAGGAGTGCAGAAGCTCATGGGTGGTCCTGTTCCGCCTTGGATGTCGGCGATTGGTTCAGCAGCTGCGATTCTGATGCTGATCCCAGTCGGTGTGGTTGCTCTCAACCATCACCTGACAACACGTGGTGATCACCGTCGCGTGATTAGCAAGAGCCCGACAATGCGCTTTACGATCTTCGGTGCCATGTCTTACACCTTCATGAGCGTGATTCTGGCGGCTATGTCGACGTTCTTTGTCAGTCGCTACAGCCAGTTCACTCATGCCGACAGCGGCTTTCAGATGTTGCTTCTTTACGCCTTCTTCACCATGTCGATGTTTGGTGCCTACTACTTCATCATGCCTCGGGTTTCGGGTTGTGAGTGGCCGTCTGGACGGATGATCTCACTGCATTTCTGGTGTTCGACCTATGGGCTCACTGCTCTCGTTCTCTGTTTGTTCTGTGCGGGTTTGTCGCAAGGCTTCAGCGTTCAGAATCCAGAGAATTGGGCCAACGACTTTTATGGCCCTGTGGTCAAAAGTGGTGCTTGGCTCCGTGGCACTTCAATCGCTTGGGGGTTCCTAACTTTCGCCAATATCGTCTTCTTCATTCATGTCGTTCTGATGGCTCTCCGACTCGGTCGGAAGTCAGCCGATGGACCGACAATGTTTCCCGCAGGAGGATCCCACTAACTAACCAAGGTAGCCTTCTCCGCACTCCATGAATAGTCTGCGCACATTCGTTCTTTGGCTCGCGATCACTTTCGCTCTGCCTTGGCTCATCCTTGTCGTTATCCCAGCCTTTAAGAGCGTTTCGCTTGGGTCTGTGAAATACGACACCGTTGTTGACGATATTGAAGTCACCAAAATTTACCCAGAGAGCTCGGTGTTCACCAATGGGGAAAACATTTACCGTGCAGAAGGCTGCGCGAATTGTCATACCCAGGTGATTCGTCCGATTTACGCTGGGCTCGACACCAACCGCGGAAATTGGGGTAGAACGGATGGAGGCTTCGCTCGTCCTTCTCGTGCTCGCGACTATCTTGGCGAAGATTATGCTCAGATCGGTTATCGCCGTGTTGGTCCAGATTTGAGCAGTGTTGGCTATCGCATTACCGATGCCCAAACTCACCACCAGCACCTCTACGATCCACGTTCGGTTGCGGCCTATTCAACGATGCCTTCGTTCCGCCATTTGTATGAGCGCCGCGAAATCCAAGGTCGACCTTCGCTCAATGCAGTTCATGTTGAAGACGGTTTCGAAGTTGTCCCCACTGACAAAGCCAAAGCACTTGTCCAGTATCTCCTGTCCTTGAAAAAGGACTCAGACGCGCCGACAAAAGCTTCTAAGGCAGTTGAGGCGACTGAAGAAGCACCTGCCGCTCCGGCTGCCACTGATGCCTAGAACTTAGGCATCTTCGATTCAATCACTTAAGTAGCTCAAGAGAATTTCGCCATGCCCGACGAACCATACAATCCGGACTACCAGCACGGCATCGATATCAGCACGGTTCACGCCCCTGTGGCGCGTGAGAAGGGCGATCCATCGGTTTCGAGCACCCCGCTTTCGCTGTGGGTGTTGATTCCTTGTGCACTGGTTGTTGTCTTGGCCGGAGTCATTCTCGGTAAGTATTCAAATCTCGACAATGCTGAAGGCTATGTGGTCAGTGATATGCGGCCAGCAGATCAGGAGGCCGTTGTGATGACTCCCCAAGAGATCGCGATGAATGAGGGCGCAAAGACTTTTGCAACCTGTGGCGCTTGTCACGGTGCTCGGGGGCAAGGAGTCTTAGGAAATGGTCCTCCACTTGCGGGTTCTGAGTGGGTGAATGGCAACCCCGAGCATTTAGCGATGATTATTATGCACGGTCTTCAGGGCCCTGTGACCGTCAAAGGCCAGACCTACAACAAGCCTGGTGGGATGGAAGGGTTGAAGGCAGGCCTTTCTGCTAAAAAACTATCCTACGTCATGAGCTACCTGCGATCCAGCTACGGTAATACTGGTGATTTTGTCACTGTCGAGCAGGGTAACGCGATGTATGAGAAGTACCGAGACCGCCTCGGGAAATGGACAATCGCCGAAATTCTAGAGGCAGTCCCCGACAAGAACGGAACAATTATTGTTCCTGAGGCCGAAGCTCCTGCAGCCGAGTAGCCGATTCCGACGTAAACAATTTCAGAGGTTTCGATTGTTCAGCAATCGACACCACTACCAACTAAGATACCAGACAGAGAAATGGGAGCATCAGCCACAGGAGACCAGTCCTTTGAGGCGGACGGCCACTCGAGTGATCACGGTCATGACGACCACGATCATCACGAATTGCCGTTCCTCCAGAAATACATCTTCTCCACTGACCATAAGGTCATTGGGATTCAGTATGGCCTAAGCGCCCTCATGTTTTTGGCGATCGGGTTCTTCCTGATGTTAGTGATGCGTTGGAGCATCGCCTATCCCGAGGAGCAGCTGCCTTGGTTTGCTCGTATAATTGTCTCGCTCGGAGGAGTCGGCGAATTCCTCGGTGAAAATGGCCAGGTTACAGGTTCGCTCTACAACATGTTCGGTGCGATGCACGGAACGATCATGGTCTTCCTCGGTGTCGTGCCTCTCGGGTTTGCCGCTTTTGGTAACTATGTCACGCCACTTCAGATTGGTGCTCCTGACATGGCGTTCCCCAAGCTGAACATGTGGAGTTTCTGGCTGTTCTTTGTTGGTGGATGCTTGATGATTGCCTCGTTCTTTCTGCCTACGGGTGCAGCTCAGGTCGGTTGGACAAACTACTCTCCACTGGCTACTACAGCCCAGATGGAGTCTGGAACCTTCTGGGGAGTGTTCTGGACTGGCCAGACTCAGTGGTTGATGGCGATGGTGTTCATCATTTCTTCATCCCTGCTCGGTGCGGTCAACTTCATCACCACGATCATTAACCTCCGAGCGAAGGGGCTGACTTGGATGCGTCTGCCGTTCTTCGTCTGGGCGATGCTTGTTACTGGTTTCCTTCTCCTCTTGGCTTTCCCTCCGCTTGAGGTTGCTGCGATTATGCAGCTGATGGACCGACTAGCCGGTTCGTCTTTTTTCCTGCCAACGGGATTGGTTGATGGCGGACAAGTGCTCGACATCTCAGGTGGTGGTTCGCCGCTCCTTTACCAGCACCTGTTCTGGTTCCTTGGACATCCTGAGGTCTACGTTCTGCTACTACCCGCGATTGCGATCGTTGGCGAGATCATCCCGAACAATACTCGGAAACCGCTCTGGGGTTACAAATCGATGGTCTATGCCGTATTGGTGCTCGGTTTCCTTTCCTTCATCGTTTGGGCACACCACATGTATCTCACAGGAATGGGTAACGTTGTTTCAACGTTCTTCCAGACGACAACGGTGCTGATTTCGATTCCATCAGTGATCCTGCTGACCTGCCTCATGATCTCGCTTTGGGGTGGTTCGATCCGCTTTACGATTCCAATGCTATTTGCTACGGCGTTCCTCCCGATGTTCGGATTCGGTGGTCTGACAGGATTGCCATTGGCTTTCAACTTCATCGACCTGCACCTCCACGACACCTACTACGTGATTGGACATTTCCACTACGTGGTCGCACCAGGAACGCTGTTTGGTTTGTTTGCAGGGATCTACTATTGGTATCCCAAGGCCACCGGTCGACATATGAACAAATTCTTAGGGCACCTGCACTTTTGGCCGACCCTGATATGTATGAACGGAATCTTCTTGCCGATGTTCGTTCAGGGCATGGCTGGATTCCACCGCCGTTGGTATGATGGTGGTGCGGAAAGCTTCGCTCAGACCACATCGGAATACATTGGGCTCAACCAAGTCATGTCTGTGTTCGCCTTCTTGATGGCAATTGCACAGGTTCCATTCGTCATTAACTTCTTCTGGAGCATTAAGAACGGTAAGAAGATCAAGAATGACAACCCTTGGGATGCGACCACACTAGAGTGGGCGACCCCAACACCGCCTCCGCATGGAAACTTCCTGAGCGAGCCGGTTGTTTATCGCAATCCTTACGAATACAGCGTTCCAGGAATGGAAGCCGATTTCCTTCCTTCTCATATCCCGCCTGCAGAGGTCGAGATTGAGGAAGTTCACGCTGATGAACCCGAAGCTCCGGTTGAGGACAAGGCCTAGTTCCACCTACTCCAACGTCTTTCTTCAACGCTTCTCTTAAGATTTGATCCCGGCGCTCGTCGCCGCTGAGCAACATGGAAATTCCCTACACTGTTACTGCCCGAGAGGATACTGGCCTCTGGAATGCCAAGATTGGTATTTGGCTGTTCCTCGCCTCCGAGGTCATGCTCTTCGGTGGGCTGTTCTCTGGCTATATCTTCCTGCGCATTGGCGCTGGAGCTGATCCTCTCTATCACTGGCCGACCCGTACGCTCCAGGTGGAGCTTGGATTCATCAATACGTTAGTTTTGATCGCATCAAGTGTCACCGTGGTGATGGCGTGGGTGTCCCTGAAGCTCCGTCGATGGAACCAATTCAGGAAGTACATGTTCATCACCTTGGCATGTGCTGCGGCGTTCATGTGCATTAAAAGCTACGAGTATTCAAAGAAGTTTAAGCACTCGAGTGTTATTCTGACTGACGGCAGCGTCGTTGATGGTCATATCCACCAGAACTCATTCATCTACGAAGGTGTCAACGAGGTCTCCATTCCCGTCGAAGGTGCTTCGCTCGATCTTCTCGATTTCCTCGAAGATTACCATCATGAGGCCCATGACCATGGCGGCCACGCTGCGGCTCACGATCCATACGCCCAAGTGGTTTCACTCCCTGTGAAGGATGGTGATAAGGCGCATGGAGAAGGTGAGCACGAAGTGGTTGTTGTTGAAGGTGGTGACGAAGCCCATGCCGATGGCGCGGAACATGAATCGCACAAATCAGAAGGCGATCATGATCAGGCCGATTCACACAGCAAAGGCGACCTAACGTTTACCAACGTTGCGGGCGAGAGTCTCAACAGAAAGCAACTCAAGCGCTACATTAAAGAGGTAGGAATGATGCCTGATGGTGAGCGTCCCACAAGCATTGATCTGAGGTTATCTCATCCCGTCGAATTGGCAGTTCCTCCGCGCATGCCAACCTCACGCGACGACAGCTCATTCACTCTTCGAAATGGCGTGACGGCGCGTGGCCGTCTGAAAGAAGATTTCTTGGACATCGCTGTCGATGCGATTGATCTGCGGAATGTTCCGAATCAGGAAGATTCCGCCGTTTGGCAACTGATTCCTGAGTCCTACAAGACGAGCTATATTGAGACGCGTGATGAGCGACTGAATGAGTTCAATGAAGAACATCCTGGGTTGGTCGCTCTCGAAGAACCGGAAGCGACTCGTGTCGCACTGGTTCAACCCTTCGAAAAGAAGGAAATCGATGCTGATGGCAAAGAACACTATCCGACGGCTCTGATTCCACGTGATCAAGTGGCTCGCTATTCCGCACACACACCACGTTGGAATACGTTTTATGCGATCTACTTCACGATGACTGGTCTACACGGTCTACACGTGATCGGTGGCGCGATTGTTCTTGGGCACTTCTTATTCTTTGGCAAACGTATCTACGACAAGAACCCAGAGCACCTTGCCAACCGAGTCGAGGTTGGTGGCCTGTTCTGGCACTTCGTTGATCTCGTCTGGATCTTCCTCTTCCCAATCATGTATCTCTTCTAGGAGCTACAGTTCGCACTTCTAGAATCCTAAACGCACTATTCCGATGGCAGACTCACCTGAAGAAATCGAAGCTCACATCAAAAAGTATTGGATGGTTGGCGGTATCCTTGTTCTAGGAACCCTCCTGACCGTCGCTGTTGCTAAGATCAAATTTTTCGACTTAGGCGGCCCGGGTCTTACTTGGGAAGACATCGTACTTGGTCTGGCCATTGCCACCACAAAGACCTCATTCGTGGTGCTGATTTTCATGCACATGAACAATGAAAAGTCTCTGATCTACAAAGTGCTGATGTTCACCATTGTGTTTGTGATCGGTCTTTTCTTCTTGTCCTATTTGGCCTACGTCGACCCAGCAGTTTACGACAACTTCTGGAATAACGAATAGCCTCTGTCGCCCTTCATTTTCTAGCCCACTGATTCCTTGTCCCTCAAGAATTTCCATGTCGTTTTCATCTTCCTTGCGGCCCTGTGCTGCATCGGCTTCTTCGCTTGGACGATTTGGTTGGCGGCCCCTGAACTGTTGACTCCTCTTTTGAGAGCCGTCGGCTGGGGTAGCGGAATCGCTGGAGTTTTTCTTTTTTTCTATGGTTTCCGATTCTACCGGAAAGCTAAAGACATCATCATCTAATCCAACCAAACTTCTGTTGTGATCTCGTCCATTCCTAGCTTTGATCTAGTATCTGCAATCCACCTTGCGTGTGCGACGTGCACCGGAATCGACGGGCACGGGACGACGATTGCAGCCAACTGGGCAATCATCTTTATGGTCGCCTGTTTGACACCTATTCTCGGTGGATTCATTGGATTGATTCTCACTCTCAAACGCCGTGAGGCCGCGGCTTTGGCTGCTGCTGCGACGGATGCCAGCGCCTCAACCTCAGAGGCTGTTTAAGACCTTCTTCTTCTACGACTCACTTTTTGTATCATGCCACATCTCGCACTCATCAATGAGCTGATCGGTCTTCCGGAACTTGCCTCTGAACACGGCGAGATGGTCGATCACATGCTGGAGATCGTTCACTGGGTCATGGGGATCCTTTTTGTCGGTTGGTCGATCTTCCTCTGCATCGTGCTTTGGAAGTTTCGTCAATCGAAGAATCCTCGTGCCAGCTATTCTGGTGTCACGAACCACGCTTCTAGCCATATCGAGGCTGCGGTCATCATTGTTGAGGCGATCCTGCTCTTAGGATTTGCGATTCCGCTTTGGAAGACTCGGGTCGAGGAATTCCCTGACGGCCCTGGTGTCGTCAAGGTGCGAGCAGTTGGTGAAAAGTTTAAGTGGACGTTCCAGTATCCTGGAGCTGATGGGATTTTGGGAACTTCTAACCCCCGTCTGATCACCACAGAGAACCCTCTTGGTCTGAACAAGGACGACCCGAATGGCAAAGATGATTTCTTGGTCAGTAATGAGCTCCGTATTCCTCTCAATCAGAAAGTCATCATCGACGTCGCAAGTCGTGACGTGATTCATAATTTGGCCCTGACTCCGATGCGGATTGCCCAAGATGCGATTCCAGGCACGCCCGCGCAGATGTGGTTTACGCCGGTGAAGAAGGGTGAGTGGGAGATCATCTGTGGTCAACTTTGTGGGGCTGGACACGCCAACATGGTTGCCCGTCTCTATGTCGACAGCCCAGCTGATTGGCAGGCATTCTGCGATGAGTACGCTCCGACTCCAGCTCCTGCCGCTGCTGAAGCGTCCCCTGAAGACGAGGAATCGGTCGAAGTAGCTTCGGCACAGTAGACGAGTTCTGAGGGACTCGTTTGGGTGGCGAGTTTTGTTTGCCCATCAGAAGAGTCTCCGGATATGAGGGATCGTGTGCCGAGCTACGCAAGCTCGCGGACGGGACGCGTATGTCCCTCGCCAAACGTGGTGAGACGATTGTCGTTTCGAGGGGAGAGTTCTCCGGATGTCAGGGATCGCGTGCGAGCACGTTGCTGTTCTTTCGCCACTGTGAAACGAAGAACGGCTGATCTAAATCCAACTCTCGGCGAACCGTCGGAAGTATTATTGGTGCTAGACCAAAGGACGGTTGCGCCACGGCTCTTGACTCAGCTGCGAAGCACGAGTGATCTGATGTCTGTTACCGACGAACTAGCCAACCCGCATCAACTGCGCCAATTCGATCTCATCTTGTCTGAAATAGCGAAGCCCAGCATGCGCCTTCAATTCGGGAACAAGATCATCAGGCGTTAGGAGATGTCGCTGTGCAGACGTTTTAGTTTGAGAGACCAAAAAGGGCTCGCGATAACAACGTTATTGGAGCAGGCGAAAGTGCTTTAAACGCGATTTTTCCACTTCGTCACCATCCGAGTCATGTCGGGCTCGGTTGTGAATCGGCTGACGTCGTTGAGATCGACCCAAGCGAGATCGTGGGATTCTTCAGTGACTGTGTAGTTGCCATCGCCGCGGTGGAAGAAGGCGAATCGAACATCGAAATGAAAGTGTTCCGGTTCGTCGCCGCGGGCCGGAATTTTGTGGATATCCAGATCGAAAATCTGTTCGCTAACTGGTTCGAAATCGCCGAGCTGCGACTCTTCTTCTGCCTCTCGAAGCGCGACGTTCAAGGTGTGTGGATCGCCATCCGAATGCCCGCCGAGTTGCACCCAGATATCGAGCTTTCGATGGTGGGTCAAAAGAGTTCGATCACCACTGGGGTCGACAATAAAGGCCGAGCCAGTGATGTGGCCATAGCTCTGAGTCCGTTCAAAGCAGTCGGGGTAGCCTTGCACAAATTCGAGAAACCGCTGAGTGACGTCGACTTCTCCCGGATTCTGGGAAGCGTAGCTACGGATTTGTCCGATGAGTTGATCGCGATGGGGCACGTCAGTTTCGGTTTTGAAATAGATTCTAGTGAGCCCACTGCTGGCGTCGGCAACCGATGTAGGCGGCGACTAAGCCAATGACCAGATGGCAGAGAAGGACATAAATCGCGATGTTTGGAGCGACGATTTCGGTATCTGTGACCCGCTTCACGGCATCGTAGAACTTGGTGTCTGACATGCTCGACAGACTGCCCGACCAACTCCAGAAAGCGGAGATCAGTGGCCGCACCACGGGAGCAATCCAGTCAGGCAGAGCGAGAATAGCTCCCGATAGTGGTAGCTGAAAACCAACCAAGTAGATGCTGAGCAGGCTCGATTGCTCTGGCGATTTGAGCAGTGCTGAGATGGCTAAGCAGACCGAGGTCATCGCGGCATTGACCAAGACGAGGAGCAGCAGTCGCGTTCCAATATCGCCTGGCAAGCCTTTGGTCACCAATTCGACGAACACGCACATCCAGAAGGCTTGGGCGAGAACGAGGACGCTGAGGAACAGAATCTTGCTGAGTAGGTAGCTCGAAGGCAATAAGCCCGCGAATTTCTCTTTCTCAAAGATCTGCCGCTCGCCTGCGATCTCGCGGGCTGAATTGTTGGAGCCCATAAGGGTCAACAGGATGACCTGAAACATTACCAGTCCAGAAACCAGGCCACCGACTTGGAGATGATTTTTAAATACGTTTGATGATTCGATGAACTCTGCCTGCAGATCTTCTCCCTGAGTCAGTGATGATTGGCGCGGCTCCGGAACTCCGTCCAGAGCGAAGATCGCCACCAGAATCGGAAAGCCAATGAGCATGGCTAAGTGCAAAATGAGCTGAGTCTTGTCCCGGGCGAAGATCTTCCAGCGTCGGTTCAGTTGGACGAAAGTTTGAGTCAGGAGTCCCGGTGTTTTGATGGGGGCATTGATTAGTTCTTCGATGCTCTCTTGCGGCTCTTCATCTTCGTCGTCGTTGCCCGATGATTCATTATCGTCCTCGTCGAAGTTCTCGGTTTCGTCTTCGCCTTCTGGGTTATTGACCTGAAGTTTGTCGGGATCGACTTCTCTGCGCAGGGAAATGGTTGGTGGGGCCTCGTTGATCGCCTGCTCCATCTGCTCTTCCAATGACTGCTTATCGGCTTCGTCATCTTCTTCGATCGCGATGCCAGCTTCTTCATTTTCCTGATCGCGTTTGATCAGGGCGTAGTAGCCGTCGCGATTTTTTGCCCAAGACCGACCCCATTGAGCCGGCTTACGGCGGCTTAGGCATGGGTAGACGTCCTCAGCATCATCGACGCTGAAGTAGTGTTTCAGGGCTCGTGGAGGTCCGTGGTAGGCGATGTGGCCACCGAACAGAACCAGTACGGAGTCGTAAGTCGACAGCCCGCTCAGACTGTGGGTGACATTGATCACCAGCCGTCCGTCGCCTTGCCGAGAAAGGTTCTTGAGAAGCTTCGTGATATCTTGTTCCGACTTGGGGTCGAGGCCGCTCGTGACTTCATCACAGAGCAGCAGGTCGGGATTCGCGACCAGTTCCATGGCCAGAGAAAGTCGACGTTTTTGGCCACCGGACAGAACGCTGACATAGCGATCACGGATGTCCCAGAGCCCCGCCATTTCCAGCGAGTTGCGGGTAATCGCTCTGAGTCGGCGCTGGTTGCCGCGGACGCGAAGCCTCGTTGCTGCCATGACGCTTTCTGTCACCGTCAGGGGATCATAGGCGATGCTGAACTGCGGCACGTAGGCTACTTCAGTCGGTTCCAAGTCGCCGTCTTCTTCGACATCCCTTTCGTTCCAGCGGATGTTTCCTTCGCTGTGTTCATTGATGCCCGCGACCAGCTTAAGAAGGGTCGACTTGCCACATCCTGAGGGGCCCACGATGGCCATGAAATGGGGGCGCTCAGCTGAAAGTGTGCACTCATCGATCAGGACTAAATCGTCCTCGTCAGTGGGTACGGTGAAATTGATATTTCTTAGTTCAAGCACGGTAGTGAAGAGATGGCGACATTCGTTGGTATCCTAGAAATGGAGATTGGACAATGTCAGAGTGAACCTTGTATCTTGCTGAAGGTTTCTCAGACCGACTCATTATGCGAACGCTCAGCTCCGCCAAACGTAGCTCCCGAATCAATCTTGCTGGTGGCGGGGTCATTGCAAAGGTGCTGATCGCATTTGTCGCGGCTGTGTTAGTGGTTGTGGTTGGTGGCGGGTTTGCGATCTCTGGTTGGTTAAAGAGCTACCTGCGGAGCGAGGAACTTCTGTCGAAAATTCAAGACGGAGTTGCCGAATCGATGAGAGCAGAATGTGAGATCGAGTCGCTCACGTGGACAGGAAATTCAGTATATTCCGACCGTGTAGATCTGACCGGAGCCACTGGAGCGTGGTTTTCGGAGATCGAGGCTACTGGAGTTCGAGTGGATGCGACGATCGAGGGAGTCCGGCGCGGAACGTGCAAAGTGTCTAAGGCGAAACTCGACCGGATCGGCATTTTCATCGGAGAGACTCGCAACGGCCGGCCAGTCGAACGAGAATTGCCTAGCACTGGATTCTTGGCCTCGTTCGCGCCCTCTAGCTATGAGTGGGAACGGCTGGAAGCGAGTGAGTTCGAGCTCGTTCGCGATGTTGACGGAAACCGATTGGAACTTAGCAAAGTGCACTTGAAGGCAAAACCGCTCGATTCGGGTGGGCTCGATCTACGGGGCCGAGGGGGGAAGTTGGTCTTGCCTGGAGGTGCCAGCTTTGACCTGCAATTCGCTAGTGTTCGCGCGACTTCAGAAGGGATTTACATCAATGATATCGCGGCTGAGGGAATGGCAGGATCTCGGATTACTGGGGCAGGAGACATCCCATATGAGGGCGAGAAGAATTTTCGCTATCAGTTCACGGGTTTAGATTTAGAAAAAGTCGTTTCCGAAGCCCTTCGCGGCAAGGTTCAGGGCCTCGTTGAGGGCAAGATGACGACGACGATGACTGGGGACTCAATCGTGCATGAGGGAGATTTGGTGGTGACGAAGGCTCTGCTGGATGAAATGCAGGTGCTTGAGGACATCGCTGAGCATACCGATACCGATCGCTTTCGGAGGCTGTCGCTCGACCATGTCGTCGGCCACATTTGGCAGCGGGGGAACAAGATCAAAATTACCGATCTTGTTCTTCGCGCTGATAGCTTGATCACGATCGAGGGCGATCTCAATATTCTGGGAGAACATCTCGATGGCACCTTCCAGGTCGGCGTTGATGCTGCTGCTCTGCGTTGGATTCCGGGCGCAGAAAAGAAGGTGTTTGTCGAGAAACGGGACGGTCTTGTTTGGGCTCCGATGCGCGTGACGGGAACACGTTCAAATCCTCAAAACGACCTCAGCCGTCGCCTGCGCAATGCTGCGATATTCACAACCATCGAAGAAGCACCTGGCAAGGCGATCGATGCCGCGAGTGGTGCAGCGACAGGAGTAGTAGGCGCTCTTAGGGGAACGTCAGAGCCGGACGAAAATGGAGAAGGTGAAAGCTCTACTCAGAGTAGTGTTGTCGACCGGGTTATCGATGGAGGTAGGGGAGTCGTTGAAGACGCCGCAAAGGGAGTTGTCGAAGAGGCGACTGGGTTCCTACCATTTTTTAAATAGTTCTGGGCGGACTGCTAGCCAACTGCCGCTGGTGGATGCTCTCGTCAGGGCGCTCTCGTGGTGGTAGCGATTTTTGCGGCTATGGCCTCGCGCTGAAAACGTTCCGCGAAGGTTCGGTCGGTCGCAATATCTGGGGGTAGGAGCTTTCGTGCGACCCGGCGACGTAGGCTGGTTTGAAGACCCTCGTAGACCGCTCCCATTCCTCCTCGACCAAGAATGCCGGTTACCTCGAAGTCGGGAAGAAGTGGATCGAGATCCTCAGGAAGTAGCTCCTGCCAACGATTAGAGCTGTCGGTTGCAGACCCAGCGTCGGCCGCCGAACCGGATAGAAACTTGGTGGGCAATTGGTCTGCTGAAAGTGGAAGGGTCTCAGCGTCCGAGCTGGGAAGCGGACTTTCCTGAGGAGGTTCTCGGCTCGATTGGTCGTCGTCGGGCTCCATGTTTTCAATGGATCGTAGACAGCGCTGTGAGTAATTTCAAGCACTCGGACTGTTATGGAAGAGATCCACCTCTAACAAGTCGCTACACTGGGTGAAGTCGTGTGCCGGGTAAGATTCGAAGTCCAGTTGGCGTTCACTTCGTTGAGAACAGCGCTTACCGAGAAAACTTGGTGCTCCAACCGCCCTTCATGATCTCAATTCCGCCGTCCAATAGCTGGGGAATTTTGGAGTGGGACATGATTGGTGGCGGAAAATCGACATTTCATTTCGAGTCCCTGACTTGGCAACGAATGCTCGAAATCGAGACTACCAGGAAGGTTCTTCTGGTTCCCGGGTAACAATCGGCGTGTTTCGGTGAACCCAGACGCTTTGAATCATCCCTAACAAGAACATAATGCAAAGCATGAATGTGCCTCCGTAGCTAATGAGCGGCAGCGGAATTCCTGCAATGGGAACGAGAAGTAGACACATTCCTATATTCCAAAAGATGTGGAAAAATAACATCGACACTGCCCCCACAGCAATCAGGCGTCCCAACTGGTCGCGGCTATAAAAGGCCACGAAGATGCATTGAAGAAGCAGAAGGGCGAGGGCCGAAATCAGAATCATTGATCCTCGGAATCCCTGCTCTTCGGCGACTACGGGAAAGATGTAGTCATTGATTGCTGTGTCAGGAATGAACTTCAGGCGGTTGATGGTGCGTTGGTCGGGAACGCCTTTGCCCAAAAATCCTTTTCCATCCCAGCCGCCGGAACCGATGGCGATAGTGACGTTATTGATATCCCAACCTTCAGCTCGAATGTTGATTTTTTTGCCCGCCCAGAGGTTGATCAGCGTGTCGATCCGCTTTTGCTGGTGTTCCTGCAAGACAAAGAAGTAGGCGATCGGAATCACGCACATTACCGTCAGGAAGATCGTAATTAGGTACCGGTAGGGGATGCTGCCGACTAACCACATCGTCGCCAATACCGGGCCCCAGACCATTCCAGATCCGAGGTCTTCCTTGATCACGAGAGCCATTGGCACCGCGGCGAGGATACCGGTGACGACCAGTCTTAAGAAGTGGTAGCGGAAGATTCGCCAGATTCTGGGAAGCTCTGCCAGTCCTACGGCCAGTAGCAGGATTCCCGCCACAATGGCGGGCTGCGACGGTTGGATACTGAAGCCACCGATATCGATCCAGTTGCTCTGTCCATACTTCTCGGTGGCAAATTTTTGCAGAGCAATCAAGCCGCCAAGTCCGGCCAAATAGGCGAAGGGAGACCCCCAGCGAACCCAGCGATAGTCAACTAGGGCAGCGCCGAAGAAGACGACGAGCCCGATGATGATCCACTTGATTTGCTGACGCCAGACCGTTTCAAACTCAGGCCGATGCGAGCACGCGCTGTACACGGCGAAGACCCCAAAGATCAACAAGCCGACCATGGTCAGCACGAGGATCCAATTGAGCCCCAGAAATTTTCTGAAGAGGGGAGTCATTCTTAGATAGTTCGCGGAACTTAGAGACTTTATGTAGTCCCGCAATTAAGGACTTCTTCGAAGATGGTTTACTGCGGCGCGAGCGGCAATTTCTCCGGTCAGCATTGAACCGTGAATGAGGTAGCCTCCCGTCGGTGCTTCCCAGTCGAGCATTTCGCCGCAGACGAAGATTCCCGGCATTGCTCTGGACATGAGAGTTTCGGGATCGACTGCCTGCCAGGAGACCCCACCTGCTGACGAAATCGCCTCGGAAATCGGTCGCGGTCTAGTCAGCGGAATTCGGAACGCTTTGACCAACTCTGCGAGTTCCCTCAGTGGGGTTCGGTCGGCTCCGTTGAACGCAACATCTTTCGCCAGCGCCGATTGAAGTAGAGCAACCGTCGCATCGCAGAGTCGCCAACGTTTCGCGGCTTCGGCCAGGTGGTCCCGAGTTACGCCATCGAGTTTCCGGACGAGCCTACCTGCCGAAAACGTCGGCTTGAAGTCGATCTCGAGAGTTGGTTCGGTCATGGCGCGGAGTTCCTGCCCGAGCCGGTAGATGGGGCCGCCTTCGAGCCCATATCGAGTGACGACGAGTTCTCCTGGGATCGGCTCAGAGTCTTCAACCGCAGCGCGAACGAGCAGGTTTTTTAGTGGCTGACCTTCGATCTTTCCCGGTAGTCCCTCCGGCCAATCCAGCTCCCAACCGCAGTTCGCTGACACCAGTGGCAAGACGTCGATTCCTGCTCCAGAGAAGGCGTTCTGCCAAGCCCCATCCGATCCCGTCGCTGGCCACGAGCCGCCTCCTAGCGCGAAAACGACAGCATCGGCTTGGACTTCTCGGCCGTTGCTGAACTTCAAGGCTGCTGGGGAGCAATCGTCTGGGCGCTCACCGAATCCGCACCATGCATAGCTGACCTCGAATCTGACACCTCGAGCCCGTAGCCGCGAGACCCACCGCCGAAGCAAAGGGGCCGCCTTCATTCCTTCTGGAAAGACCTTCTTGCCAGAGGATGCGTGGGTGCCGATTCCGAACGACTCGCACCAAGCGCGAAGGTCGTCATTGGTGAACCCCGAAAGCCGCCTGTCCCACCAGCCCCTAGGAGCCGCCCCTCCGAAACGATTGGCGAAGGTATCCATCGGGGCCGCATTGGTCAGGTTCAGCCCGCTTTTGCCTGCGACCAGAAACTTGCGCCCGACCGAGCGTTTGGCTTCGAACACTGTGACCTGAACACCCAGCTCAGAGGCAATCTCAGCGGCGCGCAATCCCGCGGGTCCTCCACCGACAACAGCGATGTGGAAGGGCGTCGCTGATGGGCTCGCAGGAACAGGATTCAAGCCGACACCTTAGGCTGGTTCCTGAAAGTCTCTTGAAGAAAATCGATCGATTTCGATCCGTTGCCCCCGATCGCTAATTCGTGATCACCACGAGATCGCCGACCTTCGTGTGCTCATAGAAGAACTTCGCCTTCCTCTCGGGCATTCGGATGCAACCATGGGATGCTGCATAGCCGGGGCAGATTCCTTGGTGCATTCCGAAAGCATCACAGCTCAACCGCATGAAGAAGGGCATTTCTGCATCGTCGTAGAGATTGGATCGGTGATCCGGATGCTTGCTGGTGATGACGAAGTGCCCGGTGGGAGTTCGATAGCCCTTCATGCCGGTCGAGACCTTACTCGATGCGAAGACTGCCCCGTTTTTGTAGAACGTCGCCCATTGTTTATCGAGTGAGATCACAATTTTGCGAGGCTGCGATGTGCCATAGTCTCTTCCTAAAATCTGCTGCTGAACGCCCGCGTGTCGACGCATCCCAGCGAGGTAGAGAGCATGGCTTTTGTAGCGGGTTGTCGTTCGCCACCGTTTCACCCGAGCTTCGAGCAGGACTGCCATGGTCTCGGTGTCGCCACGAGCAGCTGCCAACATCACTGGGCTGATATTGGAGTCCGCGAGTAGATAATGTCGCAAGTTTTCGTCATCCGGAAATAGCTGTCGGAAGGACTTGGGAGCCGGTGCGCTGATCAACCGATCGGCTTGGGCTCCATGTTTGACCAGCAGTGCGACGGTGGCTGCTTGACCTCGGGCTGTCGCGACCGCGAGAAGTGGTTGACCCTCTGGGGCCATCGATTCGGGATCGGCTCCGTGTTTGAGCAATTGCTCTAGAAGGTCGAGATCTTGTTCTTCGTAAGCGGCAATCACTGGAACAGCTGCACCTTCTTTGAAAGGAACAGAGATGTCGGCTCCGGCAGCGACGAGCAAATCGAGAAGACGCCAGTCTTTGGTTTGGATGGCCTGTCTGAACAGTGGCTGAGGTTTGGCACCAGCGTTGAGCAGCAGCTGAACCGCGTCATAGTTTCTGTTCAGCCAAGCCACTCTCAGAGGTGTCGGGCCGGATCCTCCGTTCGCAACATCGGCTCCAGTCTCAATGAGGATTTCCGCTACTCGGAGATGCCCGTCTTCGATCGAATCGGCGAGTAGGGTCGGGGAGTCAGGCCACTCAGCGGACTCGAGTTGAGCCTGCCACTTCAGGAGAGCCCGTATTTTGGTTTCGTCAGCCGCCGCCGTGGCGATCCGCAAAGGAGTCAGCCCTAGATACTTCTGATCAATCTCAGCTCCTGCCTGAAGAAGGCGATCTGCCAATTTTTCCCATCGCTGCGAGGTCATCGCGACATGGACCATTGGTCGGCCTTCTGGCGAACTGGCGTCGGGACTTGCTCCGGCATCAAGAAGAAGATCGATCATGGCAAATTCTTCTTCAGACACAGCGACCCAAAGTGGGTTTACGCCTTCGCTTGAACTGGTGTTCGGGTGAGCTTTTGCTGATAGTAGCTGCTGCGCCAGATCGAGGTCATTCAGCTCGACCGCTTCGAGCAAAGCTGGCTGCCCTGGACGAATCGGTGTCTCTCCGGTTGCTCCTGCTGAGAACAACGCATTGACCAGTGGACTGCGATATCTGCCGTTCAATTGGAGAGCGTGGGAAAGCGCGGATAGGCCCACATTGTCCCGGTGATCGATTTGATCGGCCACCCCACGCCGAGTCAGGTGATCTTTGACAAGGTCGAGCCGCTTTGCCTTCACCAGCTCGATCAGAGAACTCGATCCCGATTCCCTATCGACCAAAAACATTAGTAGCCCCGCCGTTTCGAGAAGATTTAGACTGTCGACGTTTCCCTGCGCAAGCGCCTCCCTGACAGACTGTTCTTCTGCCGGGATACCACGCCTTGCTAGTTCTCGTTTGGCTGCGGCTGTTTCGGTGAAAAATCCCCGATGATTCAGGGTAAACAGCATCGCGCCGATTCCGGCTAGCAGCAGGAGGAGAACCAGCAATCCGGTTTGGTTGCGTTTCTTAGACATCAGCAGTCTCCCTCTAGGGAACGATGGGGGACGGAACGTGCAGAGTCCAGCCCTTCTTATGCAGTGTCCTATTTTGCCTGCGGTTCGGCTGACGTTGCCCCGCAACAATCCCGAATGATGCAAAATCTGCGTGGGCGATCAGGGCGCTTGGGTTTGATAAGGTAGATTTGCTGGGTCACCATACTGGCGCGAAAGTCGCGACATCTTATCTTGCAGGCGTTGCGGTTCTCGGGTTTGATGATTCCACCTCCGAGATGAAGCCAAACAAAGATGACCCCTTTTCCGACCAGCCTGAGTCCCGAGGTGGCGCGATCAGAGAGCTGATTCGTTGGATCCGCTCGAATGGGAAATGGTGGCTGATCCCCATTTTGTTGGGCCTGCTTCTCGTCGGAGTGCTGGTGACCCTGGGTGGTAGCGTCTTCGCTCCCTTCCTTTACCCGTTGTTCTAAAGACTCATTTCCCCAGTATCAACGAATGAAAAGGCTACCCACTCGGTGAATAACTAAGAGAAACCTGTGAAAATCGTGCGGTTTTAGACCAAATGATCGCCGCAATTCCGTTCGACAATAGCTTGAGAAAGATCTCGAATGATTTCGACAGTCGGTTCTGTCTCTTTCCCATTATTTCTATTATTCGGCAGGTAAGAATATGTCTTAAATAGCTGATTTTAAGGGTTTTACTAGGATCTCGAATGTGAGTCCGAGCTTTTTTGGGGCAGCTGTTTTCATACCCCGTTCTACAAGGGTTCCACGCCCCCATAGATTTCCCTCGGATTCCACAAATAATCGCTCATTAGAACGATGTGGATAACATGTGAAGAAACTCGCACGTTATTCCAAAGTTATTCACATCGAAACATAACCATTCAGAAAATTCCCATTTCTCTGCAGGCGCAAAGAATGGTCATAATTCAATCCCTTCCGATCCTCGGACACTGATCCAGGCCATTCTTAAGCTCGGTCTGAGGATCGTCGCTAACGGTGAATGAGGGTGAATGACTGATAATCACCTAATCCTGAGCGAGTTGAAAATTGGCAGGACTAGGGCGTCTGAATACTCGGGCCTTGTTCGATAGGAAGTTACCCTAAAAAAGATCGATGAAAGATATGGATTGACTGATATAATAATTTCCATACTTATAAATGCTGTTCATAATGTTTCGGTATCTGCCTGTTTCGCCAACATGAAGACCCCAAATGATCCTGTCGACGTCCCTTCTCTGCTTTCGGAGTTGGAACAACATCGGCTTCGATATCGGCTGGAGCGCATATCATTGCCCTCACTGGGCACGCATTCATCGAACACAGGGAACAGTGCATGAAGGCTGGAATGGACGATTTCCTGACGAAACCGGTCGAAGTGGATAAGCTGAAGGGGGCTCTCGATTCTGCCCCGTGCAACACCGAGCGGATTACGTTGAAAGCGACCGAAGCTAGTTAAACGCCTCTAGAATACCGACCTCCAAAGCAAGTGGCTCGCTGACGTTGGTTCCCAGATGGCGAAACAAGTCTTCGACGGCGGCAATTCGGCGAAGAATTTCGTCGGGCCCTAAAATCGAGGCGACCCGGCTTGTGGTCTCGACCTCTTCAGTAAAGGCGAGATCCTCGACCTGACCGGTTGACTGCCGTAAACAGTCACCGAACCAAGCCATCAGTGTTGTCAGTAAATCGTGGCGGCGTTCTAGGTAAGCGGCACTAGTCGCAGCCTTGTAGTAGTCTTCACGATCTTTAAGGAAATCGCGGGCGTCGGTGACTTCGCGCAGGGACTTGGCTTCTTCCTTTTGAAGGCTATCAAACTCAGCTTTGAACTGATCCTTCACAGATTTCAGCAAGGCATTCAGATAGCCAAGCAGTCCGATGGCATTTTTACCATTAAAACCAGGTTCAACGAACTGATTACGAAGAGCTGACAGAATCTCCCGCTCATCAGTTCCAATGCGCTGAGCGATTGGAACATCGCGAAGGGACAGGCGGATACAACGGGACAGGATAGTATCGAGCAATTGCTCAGGATTGCCCGTCACGAGAAAAATCAGGCAGTCGGCAGGCGGCTCCTCTAGGGTTTTGAGGAAGGCATTGGCCGCCGATTCATTTAATCGATCAGCACCCTCAATGATCGCGATTTTCAGGGTTCCCCCAGACGCCATGACGAGTTTCCGTTCGACAGGGCGGATTTGTTTGATCTTGATCACTCGCGAAACCGATTCTGGCCGAATCAGATGAACGAATTCGCCGACTGCTGACTCCAACGAGTTCGCCGGATTGCCGGTCAGTGATCGAACGGCATCGAGGACAAAACGGGCGCGGGAAGGTTTGTCGCCACCAGTTATCATGTAGGCGTGCCCGAGCCTTCCGCCAGCTTGGGCACGGGTCAGATACTCCAGAGCAATTTCAGGGGTAAAAGCCATAAGTTGTTGTCAGCTAGCCAGTGGCTACTTGGCTGTGGACGAGCGCTCGCCGACCGCAGACCACCTGCCAGATGATTTCACTGATTTCGTCCATTGTCTGAGTCGCGTCGATCACTTCGATTCGCTCTGGCTCGTTGCGCGCCAATTCCAGATATCCTTGGCGAACACTCTCGTAGAACTCAGGCGGCAGTTGCTCCATGCGGTCTTCGACTCCTGCACGAGCCGATACGCGCTCAAAGGCATGGCGTGAATCCATATCGAGGACAACTGTGAGGTGAGGTTTCAGATCGCCGACCGCCAGACCATTGATGCCCTCTACGAGCTCCCGAGGCAGGCCGCGCCCGATCCCCTGATAAACCGTAGTCGAGTCCATGAACCGATCCGCGATCACATCCGATCCACTAGCCAGCGACGGCCCGATTTTTTCCCGGACAAGCTGGGAACGGCTAGCTGCGAACAAGCACAACTCGGCTTCCGAGCACATGTCTTTGACCTCCGGGGTGTACTGAAGGAGCTCACGGATTTTCTCTCCGACGACCGTTCCTCCAGGTTCCCGGACTTGCTCGACCGTTCTGCCCTCAGCCTCTAATCGTTCGCGGAGAGCGGCAATCTGGGTGGTCTTTCCGCATCCCTCGGAGCCTTCGAAAGTGATGAAGAGGCCGCGAGAGGGGGTGGCTGTATCGGTGCTCAAAGGCTTGCGCTGGTTGAGTGAAAGTAGGTCTGGCTAACTCCTACTCAGAGGAGGAATCCACGCCAGAGTTGGAGGCGACTTGAAGCGACGCCTTGACCCCATTTCGTTCGGCTCCCGCTTGAAGGAGGCTGCGGATCGATGCAATCGTGTGGCCACTCCGTCCGATCACCCGACCGACATCGTCATCTGAAAGCCCGACATTAAAAGCGACAGAGCCGTTGTCCCGATGCTCGCTCCGGATAACCGCTTCCTCAGGCTGTGCCAATAGCATGCCAAAGGTATATTGGAGAAATTCGCGAAGCGCTACGTCAGTGTCCATCAGCTTTTCCCAACTATGCCCACGATCAGGGCGCTTGTAAAAGCGATCGTGCGGAAACTTGGCTTTATTAGGCGAGATCGTTAAACTGGCGGGCCAACACCCCATGATCAGCCCAAATCACCCTCTGTTCGAAACGGTTTCTCAAGCCTATTCGGTATTTGATGTCCCAAAACCAGCCGATCTAGGTGTTTGTACGAACTGCTGCATGGATCCGGAATTCGAGCGAGGAATGTTGGATACGGAGCCTCGGAAACTATCGGTGGCTCAACGAGTGTCCGAACGATTAATCCGTTGAGAAAATTGAGGGGAAAGTTGTCATGGAATCAGGTTCGCTCCGCTCACGTTGGAACAT
>ENA-ORXR01000270-ORXR01000270.1-marine-metagenome-genome-assembly--contig:-NODE-270-length-78466-cov-4.649466_pt1 | contig 78466 bp, 79 predicted proteins | sample MGYA00237866_ERZ511479 | MGnify/ENA metagenome assembly ERZ511479 | reverse complement strand
TTTATTAAAATGAAAATGAATAATTTCAAAGTAACTGCTCTTGCCATCATGATGGTTTTAGGTGCAACAAGTATTGGATTAGTAAGCTGTCAAAAAGACGCTCAAATTGTAGATGTGACGAATTCCGTCAATCCAGCGACTGCCAATGGTGGTAATACACGAAGTGTGGATGAGGAAATTGACTTTAATGGCGCCACATATCTTATTTCAAATGGGATGTTGAATTTTACTACGTTTGGTCATTATGAGCAATTTTTTAATGTTGAAGACCCAAATAATTTGAACGAATTCGGTGAAATGGTAAAGAGTTCACAAGCGATGACTTCTTATAATGAAATTGTTAATGGAGAAAAAGAGGAAGATTTTATCGGAAACATCGTTAACGAGATGGGGTTGATAAAGATTGACGCTTTTACAATATTACTAGATTTTGACGCTAAGATGGTTTACAGCACACAGCATGGTACGGTACGAAATTTAATTGGAGCTAAGGCGGGCATTTCTTCTGATTTGGTGTTTACATTTACAATGGACGAACATGAAGTTATTGATGAATTAATAGAATTGAAAACTAGAGGAATTGGTTGTTCTGCTCCATGGGCACAAAGTGGTAAAGTTGATAATATTAATAATCCGCTCAAAACGAGCGCACCACTTTCTTCTAAAGATGCAACTACAGCAAATCCTAATGTAAATATGTATGTTGAAGTATGCTACGCTAAATACGGTATTTATTTTCAATTAAAGTCGAAATATTGGCCAACTCTTCAGGTTGCAACAAATAATGTGTGGCCTCCTTATTCTTTCACAACAACAGCAAGTTGGAAACGCAGATGTGGCAGTAACGGAAGTTTTGGACAGACACTTGGCTTTAACGGGGCTACAATGTACGGTGTATCGCCTGCAACAGTTAAATGTAATGTATATAGTAATATGAGAGCATTAAGTAGCTATACTATAAAAGGCCAAGTCTATTCTTCCTTATCAGTACCTGCTGGTGATTTCCGTAAAGCAGAGCTTACTAAATAATGAGAACTGGATTCATCATATTCCTTTCAATACTTTCAGTTAAGGCCTATTCTCAAGAAATTGGGTTTAGGCCTTCTTTGGGTTGGGGATATGGTTGGGGTAGAAATTTAGAAGTAATATCAAGCGTTAACAATGATAATAATATTCAGTTCAATACACATAGTTTTACTCTGCAAAATCCGCTTCTAGGATTAATGATTGACTATAAGCCTAACGAAAATTATACAATATCTCTGGGCAGAAAATTAGGAAAGACAGAATTGAGCAGTGTAAATGGAGGAACAATTTATACAAGCGCTATTTTTCAGAAATATGGCATAGACTTTTCTAGAAAATTATTTAGTATTAATAACCAAATTCAATTCTCAGGGCTTGTTGGCGTTTATTATATTGATAATAAGAAGATTGATTATAATGCTGGAATGCTATCCATAGAAAGTTACGATGATATGGGGCTACTTTTAAACCGAATATCTGATACTTCTTTAAATATTAGGAACAACGGCGGAATGATTAATTTTGGACTAACGATTCAACTCAATTCTAAAAATAAGATGAAAGAAATATGTAGTATAACTGTACTGTATGACCAAGGATTACATGATTTAGTAACATTACGTAATAGATGGGAATATGACTATATGTCTAACTATACTTATGCCAACTCCACAAGTAGAGGGAGTTTATTATCTATTAATGTAAGTAAGGGATTTCGAATAATAAAACTAGGAAAACCAAAGGAATAGGTTTGGCTGAAATTATTGAGGGTAACACCATAAATAGGAGTTTACTATACATTCACTATTTTCATTTTTTGTAGTTTTTTCTAATGCACCATAACGATTTGGCTATAAGTAGTGCGGAGTTTCGGAGCACGCACTCTTAGCTGTAACGCTCTTAGCCAAAGCTACGCTTTTGCTTTATTTTTTCCTAAGGCCAAAGGGTAGCTTTGGCGGTTTAGTATTCGTGCAGTATCGGTTATTATTATGCCCGCATTACTTATAGCTCATGTTACCTGCTGGCGACCTAGTTATCCGTAAAATGTTTGATAATCTCCAAATTATTATCAACGTAAATATTGTGTTTTATTTTGGTCTGCATTGGGTGGTAAGTATTGATAAAAAGTCTTTTTTTATCATGAGCAAAATCAAAGTAAAAATCCGTGGTATTCTTTGGAGTGTCTGGCATAAAATCTGTCATTACTTTGTCAATACGACTACAATTAAAAATAATGTCTGGGTTTATGATTTCAATTTGTTTAAATAATAATTCTTTGTGTTTATTATAGCTATCTTGAACAAGGTTGTTGATTGCATTGCTACTACCCACAGCTCTTTTAATATTTATAAATGCAATATTGTCCATATAATATTTGTCATCTATTTTACAATTCATTGTTATGTTCGACATGTCATCCCATTTGTAAATATTTTCTATTATGCCATGGGTTATATACATTATGTTCTTAAATGTAGCTTTCCAACCATTATAACCAGGCTTATGAGGCTGAGTAATATCAGAGTAATAATCATTTTTCATTTTTTGTTTATTAATCAGAATTTCTTTAGCATCCTCTAAAGATAGTTTCTCAGTATCATCTTTATTTCCATGAAAATCATCGCCCCAATTTCCTTCTTTTAATATCCAAAGTATTTTCGGCGTTGTTCTATTATACTCAGTTAAATTTAAGATGCCATCAAGCCAAATGCCCTTGCCAAAGCCTTTGACAAGTTCAAGCTCTAATTCTTGATTTTCTTTTTCAGTTATTGTTTTCTTTTTCATTCTTTTGTTTCTTTAAAAATTTCTTTTAATTTATTTATTCTACTTTGAGTTTTTTCATAGTTTGTAATGGCATTTGCTTCACTAATAAATTGCAGTATTAATTTTTCAATTTTACAAATTTGTGCAGCTTCTTCAAACATCTGTGCTTTTATAAATTGAATTTTTATCTCTTCAAGCTTTGGCAATTCCATAAAGGCAGGCTCTTGTATTTTAACTAAACTTTTCTGTAATTTTTCAATAATATTCATTTTGTAATTTTCCGTAAAAATGGCTTCCAACTATATAACCAGTTTATGCAGTAGTTTTTTTCTTAATAATTGCTTGAGTTACGTGCCAAGCCCAAAGACTTTCAAATTTATCCTTGTCCAATTTTTATGACATACTTCGTATCGCTTTAATCCTATTTTGCGCAAAATTTCAGTTTCTTCATAGGATTTAGAATGTTCATTTGTTATTTTTAAAATGTTCTTGTTTGTAAGTTTATAATTTTACAAAATATTTTTTTGCTTGCAGGTAACACACAAATATACACTATAATCATAAATATATATTCATATAATTATTTAGTATAATGTGATAGGACATATATGATATTACAAAAATATTGGGATAGTATATTTTGAATATAATTATTTCACTTTTATAAACTATATTCGTTTTTATATACAAAATGTACTATGAACTTTGAGCACTTTACTTTCAAAATCGGTGACCACAAAGGAAAAAACGTCATTTGGATACACTTCCCTTATAACCAAAAGCATATCCAAGAATTAAAGGCGCGATTTCCTTCTGCCAAGTATTCTGCCAGTAAAAAGGCATGGCGCTTACCCGATTTGCCTTCTGTGCGGGAACAAGTAGGATTAAAAAAGAAATCGGTTCTTCAGAAACACCTGCAAAATTTGCCCGCTATAAATCATAAAGCGCTGATAGATTATAACGATAAATTAATCCAAAAGCAATACAGCCAGAATACAATAAATGTTTATGTTTCTGAATTCGTAGCCCTACTTTATCTCTTAAAGGATTATTCCGTAGATGATTTATCACCGGCAAGATTGAAAGATTACTTTTTATATTTACTACAGGAAAAAAAGCAGAGCGAGTCCAAGCTAAACGGAAGTATAAACGCTATAAAATTTTATTTTGAGCAAGTGCGGCACAGACCTAAAATGTTTTTTAATATACCACGCCCCAAAAAACCATCCACACTTCCCAAACTTTTGAGCAAGTATGACATACGTAAATTGTTTGATGTATGTACAAATAAAAAACACGCTTTAATGCTGAAGCTATGCTACGGTATGGGCCTGCGTGTAAGTGAAATCGTAAATTTAAAAATCCAAGACATAGATTCCCAACGTATGCAAGTAGCCGTGCGAGGAGCTAAAGGTAAAAAAGATCGATATACTAATTTGCCAGAAAGTATACTCACATCCTTAAGAGAATATTACAAATTGTACCAGCCCAAAGATTGGCTATTTGAAGGACAATATGGAGGGCAATATTCAAAAAGTAGTGCACAAAATGTATTCAAGCAAAATCTAAAAAAAGCAAATATTAAAAAGAGTATTGGCATTCATGGATTGCGTCATAGTTATGCCACTCATTTATTAGAGAGTGGAGCAGATCTGCGTTTTATACAAGAACTGCTTGGTCATAATTCTATACTAACTACACAAATTCATACCCACGTAAGCACACGCTCTAAAAAGAATATTAAAAGTCCTTTGGATAATTTAGAATAAAAAAAAAGTCCATAATTAAATGGACTTTTTGAATTTTTTATAGAATTAATTTACGCAAGCGTTATACTCTTATCCAAGTAAACATCTTGAATTGTGTTCAGCAATTTCACGCCCACTTTCATATCTTTTTGGAACGCTTTACGTCCGCTTATTAAGCCCATACCACCCGCACGTTTGTTTACTACGGCTGTCATAGTAGCCTCGGCAAGGTCAGTAGCACCAGCACTTGCTCCACCACTGTTAATCAAACCTACACGGCCCATATAGCAGTTCGCCACTTGGTAACGACAAAGGTCAATCGGGTGATCGGTCGTTAGTTTTTCATAAACATCATTGTGCGTTTTAGCGAAGTTAATTTCTTTGAAACCACCATTATTAGTAGGGAGCTTTTGCTTAATAATATCCGCTTGTATCGTCACACCAATATGATTAGCCTGCGCCGTTACATCACTACTGGCGTGATAATCCGTACCGTCTTTTTTAAAGTCGCTATTACGCAAGTAGCACCACAATACAGTAGCCATGCCTAATTCATGTGCATATTCAAACGCTTCTGCTACTTCTTGAATTTGGCGCTCTGCGTGCTCGCTACCAAAATAGATAGTGGCACCCACTGCTGTTGCACCCATGTTCCATGCGTCCTTAATATTACCAAACATAATTTGGTTAAACGTATTGGGGTAGGTCAATAATTCGTTGTGATTAATTTTTACAATAAAAGGAATTTTGTGAGCATACTTACGTGCTACACTTCCTAATACACCGTAGGTAGAAGCTACGGCATTACAACCACCTTCAATGGCTAACTTTACAATATTTTCTGGGTCAAAATAAATTGGGTTCGGCGCAAAAGAAGCACCACCAGTATGTTCAATTCCTTGGTCAACCGGAAGGATAGAAACGTAGCCCGTATTTTTTAAGCGACCATTTCCTAATAAACGCTGTATGCTATTTAAAGTTTGGATGTTTCGGTTAGAATCCATCCAAGAAGTTTCAATCGTTTTTTTAGAAGGCACATACAATTGTTTTTTATCAATTGTTTTTGACTCGTGCTCTAAGTAGTATTCGGCTTTGTCGCCTAGTAAATCTACAATGTGTTGTTTTGCCATAGTGGGTAGGTAAATTTTTTTAATTTTGGCGAATTTAGTGCCAAAAAGCTATTTTTTGAGCAAAAAATAAAGAATTTAACCGCTTTTTGGGCAAAAAAGCGAAATTCGATAAAAGCCAATTGTGTAGGTTAAGGCTTAATTGAGGGTTAAATTTGTTGGCAAAATTTGTAAGCTATGAGCAATACAACAGACAAAAAGATAGTCATTATTGGAGGAGGTTTTGCGGGCTTGCAGCTCTGTCGAAAATTACGCAATAAAAAAGGTCTTCATGTGCTATTAATTGACAGAGAAAATCATCACATGTTTCAACCCTTGTTCTACCAAGTAGCTACGGCGCGTTTAGAGCCGAGTAGTATTTCGTTTCCGTTTCGTAAAATTTTTCAACGAGCAAAAAATATTGATTTTTTAATGGCGAATGTAAAGCAAATTCATAGTGCTGAAAACAAAATACAAACTGACCAAGGTGAAATTGAGTTTGACGAATTGGTAATTGCTACAGGCGCCTACACCAATTTCTTTGGGAATGATTCGGTACGCGAACATTCGCTTTCTATGAAAACAACTCACGAAGCTATATATATTAGAAATCATACCCTCATGAATTTTGAACGCATAATGGAGAAAAAAGATAAAGAGGGGAGTAAGAATATTGTAGTGGTGGGCGGTGGTCCTACAGGCGTAGAGTTGGCTGGTTCTTTTGCCGAGATGAAAAACTTGATTCTACCAAAAGATTATCCTCGATTGGATATGAAAGATATAAAAATTTACATGATAGAAGGTGCAGAATATCCTTTGAATGTAATGAGCATGAAAGCGAAAACCAGTGCCAAAAAATACTTGGAACAACTCGGAGTGGAAGTCATTACAGAAACGTTTGTAGATAATTATGACGGTGAAACCGTTTCACTCAGTACCGGTACAAAAATAGTTTCGGACAATGTGATTTGGGCTGCTGGGGTAAAAGGAAATTATGTAGAAGGCCTTAATGAAGAGGTAGAACAAATAGGCAATCGCTACAAAGTAAACCGTCAAAGTAAAATAGACGGCTATGAAAATATTTATGCTTTAGGCGATGTTGCTTATATGGAAACAGAAAAATTTCCGAACGGGCATCCGCAAGTAGCGAATGTGGCGATTAATCAAGCCAATACCTTGGCAAAGAACCTGCGCAATCCAGAAAAGAAGTTAGAATTTGAATATAAAGATTTAGGATCGATGGCCACAGTAGGAAAACACAAAGCGGTGGTAGATGCTCCCTTTGGTTCAATCACGGGTTTCTTTGCGTGGTTTATCTGGATGTTTTTACACTTAATGCTGATTCTAAGTGTGCGTAATAAACTAATCATTTTTATTAATTGGGCGTGGAGTTATTTTACAAGAGATACTTCCTTGCGATTAATATTAAGGGCGAGACAGAAGAATTGGGGATCGGTTTCGTAATTTGTACTTTCTGCTACTCAAACTCTAACCAATGCGTACCCTTTTCATAATCTGCTTCCAGATAGTTTACTAGGGTTTCAAAATGTTTCTTATTATTCAAGAAATCTGTTTTCGTAGTATCAATCATTAAGGTAATAAACGGTTGACTTTTCAAAAAGGCAGAGTAGGCGTCTTGTATTTTTTGTAAGTAGTCATTTTCTATTTCTTGCTCATAGTCTCTATTTCTGCTGCTTATATTTTCTTGTAGTTTTGAAATAGGCGCTTGCAGAAAAATTAAAACTTCGGGTTGAGGCAAGTTGGGATAGATAATATCAAAGAGCGTTTCATAGAGCTCATATTCATCCTGTGGTAAATTTACTTTGGCAAAGAGTTTACTTTTTATAAATAAATAATCAGAGATGGTTACCGGCTGAAAAATATCACGATTTGTCAATTGCTTCTTTAACTGTTTGTACCGCTCGGCTAAAAAAGTGAGCTCCAACGGAAAAGCATAACGATCAGCATCTTTGTAAAACTTAGGTAAAAAAGGATTATCCTCAAATTGCTCTAAGATGAGTTGCGCATTATATTGCGCTGCCAATAGTTTGCTGAGCGTCGTTTTGCCCGCGCCAATATTTCCTTCTATTGTTATGAGTTGATACTTCACGATAGGTGTAAAGCAAATTTAGTTTACTTTTTTTACAGGCAATTTATCTGGCGAGTTTTTCAGTAGGGTAAAGATTTTTTTTCTAAAAACGGGATGAATAAAATGAGGGGCTATTTCGTTCAAAGGAACCAAAACGAAATTTCGCTCGTGTAAATAAGGGTGGGGTACGGTTAATTTTTTAGAGCGTATAATCTCTTGATTAAAAAATAAAATATCAATATCCATCGTTCGGCCACTCCATTGACCACTACGTATTCTGCCGAGCTTTTTTTCTATGGCAAGGCATTGCTTCAAACAGTCCTTTGCCGATAGTTCGGTCTTTACCAGAAGTACTTGATTATAAAAATCAGGCTGTTCGGTATTACCCCAAGCCGCTGTTTGATATACAGAGGAAGTCTTCACAATGCTACCAATAGATGTTGAAATAAAAGATTGTGCCTGCCTTACATTCTGAGCTCGATGCCCTTCGTTGCCGCCTATCCCTAAATATATGCCGTTCATACTGTATAGTGCGCAAAGTACGAAAAGCACAAAATACCTTTATGCAAAATAGGGTCTTATTATGAAACAATTTTTTAAATTCTTCTTAGCTGCCTTTGCTGCACTCATATTATTTTGCCTCATAGGTTTTTTCGTTGTGGTAGGCATTGCGGTTGGAGGATCCAATGGTAAAAAATCAGTAGGTAGCCAGAGCGTTTTACATATCAATACAGCTGATGTGTACGGTGAGCAATCTAGTGAAAACCCCTTAGCTATGCTTCAAGGTGGTGAGGCAATGGTCACAGGGGTTCATGATGCCATTCGGGCCATTGAACATGCCAAAGAGGATAATAAAATAAAGGGGATCTATCTAAAAATGGGGGTGGCTTCCAACGGTTGGGCTACCTTAACAGAGTTGCGTGAAGCTTTAAAAGATTTTAAAAAAACAGATAAGTTTATCTATGCTTACGGAGAGGTGAGTAACCAAAAATCATACTACTTAGCCTCGGTGGCAGATAGTATTTTTCTGAATCCACACGGAGGCATGGAGTTTAAAGGCTTGACTATAGTGGGTAATTTCTTTAAAGGTACGTTGGATAAGCTCGGAGTAAAAACGGAAGCTTTTCATTGCGGGAAATTTAAAGGGGCACACGAGCCTTTTTCAAGAAAAGACTTTAGTGGACCCAACGAATTTCAATTAAAAGAAATGCTTACGGATATTGACTCATTATTTATGATAGCCGTATCTGAAAAAACGGGCAAGAACCTTACTGAACTCAAACAAATTGCCAATACCTTAGATTTGAAATTTCCTGCGGATGCAAAACGGCTCGGTTTTGTGGATGGATTGGTTTACGCTGATTCTGTGAGAAGTTTACTGAGAAATCGTACGGGATTGGATGAAGATAAGGAAATAAAATTTGTAGGAATCGGAGATTATTTGCCGGCAGTAAAAAAGAAAAAAGGAAAGAAAAAAATTGCTGTGCTTTACGCCAACGGAGCTATTGTTGATGGGAGTGAAGGCCAAGGAGTTGCCTCGGCTACTTTTACCAAAAGTGTAAGAAAAATAGCAAAGGATGATGATATAAAAGGTTTGGTTCTCAGGGTGAATTCTCCTGGTGGGAGCGCCTTAGCCAGTGAAATTATTTATAGAGAACTGCAGATTGTTGGTAAGCGCATACCAATTTATGTAAGTATGGGAAATGTAGCGGCAAGCGGTGGTTATTATTTATCCTGTGCGGCGGATACAATTTTTGCTGATGCGAATACCATCACCGGAAGTATTGGTGTGGTCGGGATGATGTTTAATATCGGCGATTTTATGCGCAATAAAGTAGGCGTCACTTTTGATGCAGTAAAGACAGGAGAGTTTTCTGATTTTCCCAATACATATCGTGACATGACTTCACAAGAAAGAGCGTTTATTCAATCTTATTTGGACTCGGTATATGTAACATTTAAATCAAGAGTAGCCGAGGCAAGAGGAATGAGTATGGAAGAAGTGGAACAACTTGCCCAAGGGCATGTTTATTCAGGTGTGGCAGCAAAAGAGCTTAAATTAGTAGATTGTATAGGTTCTCAAAAGGATGCCCTAAGCGCTATGTCTAAACGTTTAAAACTGGAAGAGTATGGAATTGTAGAGTATCCTAGTCTGAAAGATCCCATTACTGAATTGATTTCTCAGGCTACCGGTGGCGACCGTGAAGTAGCGATTGCTAAAAAGTATTTGGGAAAAGACTATAAACTTTTACAAGAATTGAAACAACTGCGCCAACAGCAAAACAAAATTCTTGCCCGAATGCCTTATATTTTTGAGATTAAGTAGGAGAAATTCAAAAAAAAAATACTTGATTTTGAGCCTGTAAAAATTAAATTTCTTATATTCACATGAACTTAGCTTAAAAAGGTATGCGAATAAAATATGTAAACTTTCCTATTATACTTGCTTTTATTCTCAGTAGTCAACTAGTTTTTGCACAGCCACCTTGTCAAAATGGTCCTGATGGTATCATCTATATACAAGGAGGCGGTGGTATTCAAAACTATGACCCTAGTTTACCTATTTCAGCTACGAATCCAGTTCTCAATACCATACCGAATGGCGGTGGAGGTTTGGCCGTAGCGAATAATCTAAACGGTCCAGGACCCTCACCCACTTTCTACGCCGCATCGGGTGGAAATTGGATTTATTGGAATGGAGTAGCTTGGACGAATACAGGTCATAGTGCCGGCGGACTTGGGGCTGTTAATCCTGGCGGTGGTGGTAATTTTATTTATAATTTAATCGGAAGTTCTGGTCAAGTATGGCAGTATGATGGCACGGGTCCATCTACTTTGTTAGTAACTGTTCCTGGTTTTTCAGGAGGAGGCCCGTATGACTTAGTGGGCGATTGTGATGGAGGATTTTACATTTTGCGAACGAACGCAACGGGCACGCCCGGTCCTTTTTTACGAAAATACAATTCAAGCGGGATGCTCGTTCAGTCATGGACTGCCACGGGTACTTCTAATAATGCTGGTGGAGGTTTTGCTATTATAGGTAATACAGTATACTATCACAATGGGGGTGGTTTTCATGAAGGTCAATTAACAACAGGACCCTCCATAAGCTTTTCGCCCAATACCTCGGCTATTCCAGGCCCTAGCGATATGGCCTGCTGTCCTGTCTGTAATTCTGGTAGAGACACAGTTTATTATTGTGAAGGAGCTCCTGGAGTCGGTTTAAGTACTATTTTGCCTCCTGTTGTTTCGTGGACGGTTGTTTCTGGAAATGCAAACGTGACGGGTACTGGAACCAATGTATCTGTAACAGCCAGCACGACTTCAATTATAACGGCCACTTCTAATACTTCTACAGATGTGGATTCTTTTGTCGTAATTCCTGTTCCTGTTACGATTGACGCAGGCATGAATCGAACGATTGAAGATTGTAACCCTTTTTCTACAACACTCAATGGGGTGTTGTTAGACACGAATGGGGCTTTTACATACAATATTGCTTGGACACCTGTAGGAAATATTACGGCCGGAGGGGCTACGCTTTCCCCATCGGTAACTCAAACGGCATTGACGACTTACTACATGACGGTAACTACACCTTTTGACGAGGGTGGTTGCCTATGGCGCGATTCTGTCACTTTAGATGTGAATGATTTTACCCCGCTTGCCAATTTTGACTTTGAGTTAAATCTTGGCTGTATCAATGATACTGTGCAGTTTACAAACACATCTATTGAAAACCCTAGTGGAGCTCCGTCTTACGTGTGGAACTTTGATGATGGTAATATTGATGTGGATGAAAATCCTTCACACATTTATGGGGCACAAAACACTTATAATGTAAACCTTCAGGTAACGCACAATGGTTGTGTAGATGATACTACAATTGCTGTAAATGTTCAACATCCTCTCGATGCTGATTTTATTATTACCAACACTGGCACTGCGGGAGATGATTCTATTTGTCTTGGTCAGACTTTCATATTTAGTCCGAATACTACACCACTTGCGGGTACCGCAGGATTGGTTTTTGATTGGGATTTTAACGATGGCACTACTAGATTAGGCCAAAATAGTCAGCAACAAATTTATGACTATACAGTGCCTGGTGTTTACAATGTAAAATTGGTAATTACAGATACCCTGGGTTGCTCTGACTCCATTAGCAAAACTATTTTTGTTGATATACCTGCCTTTGTGGCTTTGAGCGCAACACCTACTGAAATTTGCGTAGGAGAGAAGGTCTATTTTACTGATTCGGTAGCTCCGAACACTTTCAATGTGACCTATGATTTTGATGACGGAAATGTATTATCTGATTTAAGTAATCCAGTGCACACATTTGAACAATCTGGTACTTATGAGGTGAATTTAGCCGCCACTTATTTGATTTGTCCTGATGCGGACACGAGTGTAACTATAGAAGTTAACGATTACGCACGGGTAAATTTAGGAGAAGATCTTTCAATTTGCCCGTCAGTTGATTCCGTTTTGGTGCTTCAAGATATTGAGAACCCAGCTCAGATTCTTAAATGGAGTACTGGCGTTGTAGCACCAAGGATACAAGTTAATCATAATGAAACCGGTCGATACTGGGCTGAAGCAGATAATAAAGGCTGCACTGGCTCAGATAGTATTTTTGTACTTCGTGATTGTTATCTAAATATACCCAATAGTTTTTCACCCAATGGAGACGGACTCAATGATTATTTTATCCCGCGGCAGTTATTGAGCAGTGGAGTGATTGCTTTCAATATGCAGATATTCAACCGATGGGGTGAGCTTATTTTTCAAACAAATCAATTGGATGGTAGAGGCTGGGACGGACGGTATGGTGGGAAGGCGCAATCTATCGGTGCGTTCGTTTACATGATAGAGGCTACTTGGAAAAACGGGTATTCCAACTCTTTTCGAGGAACAATTACACTTTTGAAATAATCTATTTTTGAATACTCACAATCGCTAAGTAACTGTTTGGCGCGCGCTCTTATTTTTTTTGACATTTGTACTTTTTTTTATAATAACTATAGGTTAGTCAAAAACTGCATGGTATCTACACCATCTGCAAAATCAGTCAATGATGGTTTTTGAGCAGCACCAAACGGTATATCCTGATGACTTACAATTGCCTGAACATCTTCTCGTTCATTCAGTGTTTTTCTTACCTCATCAGCCGAATTGTAAAATTCATAATGCACAACTGAGATAGCTGCATGCGTACTTTCTTTTTCTACTAGTAATAATGATTGTGTACTCATGTATACTTGCTGATTCAAGAGCAACAAGGAAAGGTTATAATCAATATTATTTTTGTACTTATGCATATTGGCCAAATATTCGTAAGCCTTCATGCTCTCAATAAGTCGTTGGAAATCATAGCCGATCGGTACGTATAATTTGCTCACATTACGACAGCCCAATCCAAAATAATAATGTATGTCCTCACCCAAGGCTATTAATTCCTCCTCAGATTCTGTACCGTCTAGAATAGCGACCGAGCTTCTGCTTTTTCGTAGGATGTTTGGCCGTTTACCAAAATATTGTTCAAAATAAACATTACTCTGATTGCTGCCCGTGGCTATGTAAGCATCACAATTTGATAGCTTTTCAACAATCGAAAGCTTCTCTGCCATTTCCTGATTATCATTTTGTAATTGATGAATCACAAATTTTATCAAAACACTATCCTTAGAAGAAACTTTGATCTGCAGCTGATGCCCGCTGAGTACACCACACAAAATATCATGCATTCCAACTAAGGGAATATTACCGGCTAAAACTATTCCTACATTCTTTGTCGTTTCAGAAGCAGGATAATTGCCTGCAAAAGAAATCAATTCACTTTCGTTCAAGAAGGTGTCACGAATATTGTTTACGCTTCGTTCAATAAACTCTTTGGTAAACCATGGGTTTTCGGCTTCGGCACGCTGTGCGACAGCAGCAAATTCTTTATAATCAAAGCTTAATGTTTCCTTTAGGTTTAATAAAGCTTGTATCCTTTGTTGCAACATTTTTGTTTGTATTTTTGCGCTACAAAATAACGGTAAAAGTATGGCAATAATAATAACTGAAGAATGTATTAATTGTGGGGCTTGTGAACCAGAATGTCCTAACAATGCAATTTATGAAGGCGGGGTAGAATGGGCGATGTCAGATGGCACTTCCCTTAAAGGAGTTTTTCAATTGATGGAAGGTAAAGAAGTAGATGCAGAAGCACGTTTGTTACCCGTGAGCGACGACGTATATTATATCACTCCTGACAAGTGTACAGAGTGTCAAGGATTCCATGAGGAGCCTCAGTGTGCGGCTGTTTGTCCTGTGGATTGTTGCGTACCGAATGAAGACGTTGTAGAAACTGAGGAGGAGCTACTGGCAAAGAAAGAGCGACTTCATTTGTAAACAGATTAACTTATGAAATTAATAGGATTCTCGTTTTTTATGCTGCTCATTGGATTTACCAATCTGCAGGCACAAGGTACTTGTGATACGATGCAGAAAACAATGAAGAATGGTATTTTTTATCAAATAGATTGTAAAGGGCAAACTAAGGAGGGCATTAAAAATTCGAATGGGAAACAGGGCGTTTGGTCCAAAAGTAGAAGTCGTGACGGGAAATTATTAAGCATGGAAACGTTCTATAATAATGTATTGAATGGTACCTCGGTTTATTTTACTGAAGAAAATACGGTCTCTCGAACTACAGTTTTTGTAGACGGAAAACGAAATGGCCCGGAACGAACCTTTCATATAAAGGGGGGTGGTTTAAAATCTCTAGCTTATTATACAAATGATAAAATGAATGGTTACCGCAAGCAGTATTTTATAGACGGCACTCAAGAATTTGTAGAACAATATAAAGATGCTAAAAAAAATGGTGAGCAAATTTACTATTACAGTAATGCTCAAAAAGCTGCAATCTATACTTACGCTTATGGTGGCAAACACGGTTTAGCTACTTTTTACAACCGTAATGGATATGTAACCTCAATGGGGAATTTTAAAAGTGATAAGAAAAGTGGCCCTTGGAAAGAGTATCATGATAATGGTGAATTAAGTGGAATGGGTGAATATATGTATGGAAAAAAAACAGGAGAGTGGAAGACTTTCAATAAGCGCGGAGAGTATTTAAAGATTGAAAAATTTTAAATGAATATACTAAGTCGATTTAAAGATATAAAGTATTTTATTTTAGATGTAGATGGTGTACTTACTGATGGTACACTTTTATTGATTGACGGTAGTTTGGCCAGAACGATGCACACTCGTGATGGTTATGCTATGCAGCTTGCCGTTAAGAAAGGCTATGAAATTATTATTATAACCGGTGGACATAATCCCACTGTAGAAAGTCGTTTGAAGGGTTTAGGTTTGAAACACGTATACTCTGGTGTAGAAGATAAATTAGCAGTCTTGAATTCTATTTCTGACGAAGTTGATTTGTCTAAAGCAATTTATATGGGTGATGATATGCCCGATTTACAAGTAATGCAAAAAGTTGCTTTGCCTTGTTGCCCTGCCAATGCATGTAATGAAATTTTAGCCATTGCTGATTATGTTTCACCAATTAAAGGAGGAGCGGGCTGTGCAAGAGACGTGATAGAAAAAGTTTTAAAATTGAATGATGACTGGCAATAAGGCTTTTTCTTATGAATAAGCTTGCAGCCTTACTGAAATTAATCCGTTGGCCAAATTTGGTTTTTATTGCTTTGGCTCAGGCTTTAGTTTATTTCTGCATTGTAACGCCTAACATTGGTTACTCTGCCAATTTTCCTATTACTGAATTTTTCAGAATTGTGGTCAGTACCGTTTTAATAGCGGCGGCAGGCTATATGCTCAACGATTATTTTGATATTCGAATTGACTCAATCAACAAGCCAGACAAGGTAGTATTGAGTAAGATTATTTCGCGTAAAGCCATGATTATTTGGCACGTGATTTTAAATATAATTGCCTTGTCTCTTGTTGTGGGCTTGGCGTATCAAAACCAATTGCGGCTACTATCGATTCAAATCGTATGCATTCTAGCGTTGATTGTTTATTCTGCTAGCTTTAAAAGGAGATTGTTCGTTGGAAATTTGCTTGTAGCGTTTTTGATAGCTTTATCAGTACTGCTAGTTGGGATTTACTCTGTTGGTTTTAAGGTATTATCGCTGGCAGGAAGTAATGAAAAACTATTATGGCTGTATGCATTATTTGCTTTTTTGATCACATTGGTAAGAGAGATAATAAAAGATGCTGAGGATTTAAAGGGAGACATTAAAGAAGGTTGCCAAACCATTCCGATTGTGTATGGGTTGGAGCTAACTAAAAAAATAATTTATATTATTTACCTTTTGCTGCTTGGATTGTTGTCTGCCTTTATCGCTAAGTTGTTTGCTAGCAACGCGATTCTATGTATCTATTTTGTGGTGGGTGTAATTGTTCCGAGTATTTTCTTGCTACGTAAAATTCAACAAGCAAAGAGCACGAGTGATTTTGCTAAATTGAGTACTTGGGTAAAATGGCTTACGCTTTCAGGAATAATTTCAATGCTATTAATACAATTATGATGGGTACATTAGTTAAAAAGGATAAGAAGAAATCCTAAAAATAATAACGCCAAAATGTTCAATAAAAAAATAATACTAGGATCCGCTTCACCACGACGAGCTGAGATACTCAAAATGGCCGGTGTAGATTTTGAAGTTCATGCGGCGGATGTAGAAGAAATTGTTAAACCAGCTTTGTCTCCCGAAGAAGTAGCTATTGATATTGCCCAGCAGAAAATGCAAGCCATTCAAGAGCAACATCGCAATGAAATTATATTGACTTCTGATACGTTGGTAGTCATAGAAAATGATATTCTAGGAAAACCCAAAAATGCGGAAGATGCAAAAAAAATGCTTCAGCGACTGAGCGGTAAGCAGCATTCCGTGATTACTGGTGTGGTTCTAAGCCAAGCGGATAAAGTAAAAGCTTTTAGTGTAATGACGAATGTTTTTTTTAAAGAACTATCCGAACAAGATATTGATTATTATATTAAAAACTATAAGCCGTTCGATAAAGCGGGCTCCTATGCCATTCAAGAATTTATCGGAGCTATTGGTATAGAAAAAATAGAAGGGGATTATTACAATGTGGTGGGCTTGCCTGTAAGTCGGGTTGTGGAGGAGTTGAGTTGGTTTTAGTGATTTAGATGTACGTTGTGCGAGCAGAAGTTTCAGGTCTGCGAAGCATACGCATTAATATTATTTTGATATTCATAACTGTGGTTTTGCTTTAAATTATTTCTTCAAAGGAGTGTACTTTTACGTCTCAGTAAAATAAAATGCTACAAGATTTCAATCCGAACGATTTAGCCCTAAAGGGCAGTAATATTTTCGGTTTGCCCACTACGTTTGATACGGCTAAGTTGATTCTTATTCCTATGCCTTGGGAAGTGAGTGTGTCTTATCGGAATGGAACGGCCAAGGCACCCGAGACAATTTTTGAGGCTAGTAAACAAATTGATTTGTATGATGCCGCCGCTCATGAAATGTGGGAACATGGATATTTTATGGATAGGGCAGAGGCAGCGGGAGTTGAAAATAATATTCAACTTCGACATAAGGCAAAAGCGATTATCGAAGAGCTAGAAGCAGGTAAAGAACCCAATGACGACTCTTTACTTAAAAAAATTGCAGCAGTGAATCTCGCTTCGGAAACTATGGTGCAAGAGCTTTGTGACAAAGCCACGAACTATTTACATCAAAACAAATTGGTGGCGTTGGTAGGTGGTGATCATAGTACACCCTTAGGTTTACTAAAAGCCTTAGCCAAAACGAATAATGAATTTGGCGTTTTGCAAATTGATGCACACTTTGATTTTAGAAAAGCTTATGAAGGCTTCACTTATAGTCACGCTAGCATAATGTATAATGTACTTGAGCAAATTCCACAAGTTTCTAAACTAGTTCAATTGGGTATACGTGATTTTTGCGACGAGGAGATAGACTATATGCTATCTCAAGGAGAGCGTGTTGAAACATTTTATGATCGGGAAGTTAAAAAACGATTGTACGAGGGTGCTACTTGGCAGCAGGTCTGTAATGAAATTGTAGAGGCGTTGCCGCAAAACGTTTACATCAGTTTTGATATTGACGGCTTGGATCCAAAGCTATGCGCGAACACGGGCACACCGGTCAGTGGAGGCTATGAAGCAGAACAAATTTTATATCTGTTTGAAAAACTAGTGGACAGCGGTCGAAAAATTATTGGGTTTGATTTGGTAGAAGTAGGCTGTGGAGAAAATGCTACTAAGGATTTAGACGCTATTATTGCAGCGGGTATTTTATATAAAATGTCTAACTTATTTTTGAAAAGTCAGCAAGAAAACTAATCTATTGAAAAATCAATTCTTTTTTTTAATCGTTCCTGAACAATACGATAAATACTTTAGACAAATGAAAGCAATGCATATCATGGCTTGTATTTTTTTGTTAGTGTTCGGCATACTGTTATTGGCAGATTGGGATTCCAACTGGATGGAAGTTTTAGCGCTAGCACCTACGACCCTTGCCGTTTTGTATTTTGTGTTATTCAAGGGCAACAGTTTAAAGCAAGTTCAAATCAATCAGGTGTTGCGTCTATTTGAACTTGGATTTTTAGGGATTGCATCGCACTACTTTTTTTCAAACGGATGGCAAGTCCCTATGGTGATTTTTGGCTTGGCGGCTTTGTTTATTTTGGTGTTGCTAGTCATGGAAAATAGAATTTTTTCTGATCGCTTTATCGAATTAAATAATGAGTATATTGTATGGCCGCAGTTATTTCATACACGAAAGTTACCGTGGCAGAATCTAGATAATATTGTTCTAAGGTTCCACGTACTCACTTTTGAAATGAAAGACCGGACATTTGTGCAGCAATATGTCTTTCATAAATATGATGAGGATGAGCTGGCACTGTTTAATGAATTTCTAAAACGAAAACTTTCATGACTTTTGAGGAAGCCTTAGATTTTTTGTATAAAAAATTGCCTATGTTTTCAAGGCAAGGAAAGGCGGCTATAAAAAAGGACTTAAAAAATACACTAGCGCTTTGTGAGGCATTGGGTAATCCACAAACTAAATTTAAAAGCATTCATATTGCCGGGACGAATGGGAAAGGATCAGTGTGTCATATGCTGGCCTCTATTTTGCAAGAGGCGAAGTATAAGGTTGGGTTGTACACTTCACCACATTTACAATCCTTCACGGAGCGAATCAGAATCAATGGGATAGAAGTATCTAAGGATTGGGTAGCGCAGTTTGTCAGCCAGCACCAAGCGATTATTGAAGAAATAAGACCGTCTTTTTTTGAAATAACAGTCGCCATGTCGTTTGTTTATTTTGCAGAAAAGGAAGTTGACACTGCCGTTATAGAAACAGGCCTAGGCGGACGACTAGACAGTACGAATGTAATTACACCAGAACTATCCATTATCACTAATATCGGATTGGATCATACAGATATGCTTGGCGATACCTTAGAAAAAATAGCAGGTGAAAAAGCGGGTATTATCAAAGAGGGAGTGCCTATACTAATTAGCGAAACGCAAAAAGAAACAGAGAGTGTGTTTTTTCAAAAGGCACACAGTATGAATGCTCCAATTGTATTTGCCGATCGAATTTATTCTCAGGTCAAATCTAAGGGGCAGACTATTTTAATTAATAAGTCAACTATGAATCTGCTTCATTTAGACTTGGACCTGAAAGGGGCGTATCAAATAAAAAATGCGCGTGCAGTAGTTTTGGCCATCGACTTACTTAATCAAAAGGATTATTCTATTTCAAGAAATCATACATTGAGGGGTTTGAGTCGAGTGAAGAAAAATACGAATTTGAGGGCGCGTTTTGAAATTATACAACAGGAGCCTATTGTGATTTTTGACGTAGCCCACAATAAAGAAGGTGTGACTTTATCTTTAAAAGAATTGCAAAAACTAGATTATAAAAAATTGCATATCATATACGGGTGTGTAAATGATAAAGATGTTGCATCGGTTCTACCGCTGTTTCCGAAAGATGCAAATTTTTATTGGACGCAGGCCGATGTGCCCAGAGCCTTAGCGGTGAGGGATTTGAAAAAAAAAGCAAATCAATTGAATATAATTGGCGAGGCGATTGAAACTCCCAAATTAGCTTTAGAACAGGCCATGATTGAATCAGAAAGAGAAGACTGCATCCTGGTTATTGGAAGCTTTTTTATCTTAGAAACACTTTTTTAGCTTTCGGGGAGCTTATGCGAAGTATTTCTTAATTTTAAACGTCTAAAGTGCTACTATGTTTAACATGAAAACTAATAAAGCAATTGCTGTGCTAATTTTACTGATATCGACTACAGTAGCGAGTATGGCTCAGGGGATTCCTAATCAATGGGAGTTTATCAATAATTATACTCAGCTGCAAATGGGTAAAAAGGGATTGAAGAATCTCTATAATGATTCTATTATTAGAAAAATCGATTTGGTTTTTCCACAAGCGAACTACTGGCAATTGATGCAACAAAATAAAAATGCTGCCGTCAATATCCCCGCAACCCTGACGTATGAAGGAACTAAGGTTTTGGATAGTGTAGGGGTTCGTTTTAAAGGGAATACTTCGTATTCACGGGTAAATGGCGATAAGAAATCATTTAATATCGAGTTGGATTGGATAAAAAATGGTGCTGATATCAGTGGCTACAGTACCTTGAATTTGAATAACGCTTTTCAAGATGAATCTTTTTTGCGTGAAGTGATGTACACTTATTCCATACGTCGTCATATTCCTGGCTTGAAAGCTAATTTCTCTCAATTAACTATTAATGGTCAAGACTGGGGTTTGTATCCGAATGTACAGCAGTTGAATAAGGACATGTATTCTGACTGGTTTACCTCAAATGATGGAGTTAGTTTTCGCGCTCAAGGCGTTAGTGGAGGCGGCGGTTTAGGGAGCGGTCCTCAATGGGGTGATGGTACAACTGCTTTGAACTATAGAAGTAATCCAAATGATTATCAAACGTACTACGTTCTAAAATATTCTGATTATGCGAACCCGTATGATGAATTAGCAACACTTTGCGATAAGTTGAACAATACGTCATTGGCAGATTTAGAAGATACCATGAAAGTGTATATGGATTTGGACAGAACGCTATGGTTCTTAGCCAGTGAAATTGCTTTTACTGATGATGATGGCTACGTGTATAAAGGAAAGCAGGATTATTATGTTTTTAAAGAGCAAGCTACAGGTCAATTTGTACCTATGGAGTTTGACGGCAATTCTCCAATGGCTATGAACAAAGCCACCTCCTGGAGCCCTTTTCACAATGAAACCAATGTGAACTATCCTTTGTTGAATCGCTTACTGCAAGTGCCAACGATTCGTCAGCGTTATTTGGCGCACATGCGTACAATTATAGCAGAAGAGTTAGACCAAACTGCATTTGAAACTCGTTTAAATTATTACGTTTCTTTGATTGATACAGCCGTTCAAAGCGACCCTAAAAAATTATATTCTTACAATGATTTTACTAGTGAGGTAAATGTGTTAAAGAACTTCGTTTCTACAAGAAGAAATTCTTTAAACAATAATTCGGAAGTTAGTCAATCAGCGCCAACTATTTCGAGCGCCTCTCATTACACGAATAATACACAGTGGGCCAGGCCTAACCATAATCAAACGGTTGATGTAAAAGCAACGGTAAGTTCTACCAATGGAATTAGTGCGGTAAATATTTATTATTGTGGTGCGATTCATGGCCAGTTCACCAAGGCATTGATGTACGACGACGGAGCGCACAATGATGGTGCTGCGAATGATGGCGTATTTGGTGCTACTATTCCTGGATTTTCGGGAGGTACTTGGGTGCGTTATTATGTTGAGGCTGTATCAAATAATGCTGCCAAGTCCGTTTCTTATTTGCCAGTGGGTGCTGAACATGATGTATTCGTATATCTTGTTGTGCCGCCAACAGCCTCAAATAGTGGCATAGTAATCAATGAAATCATGGCTTCTAATACCACCGCCCGTGCGGATAATAATGGAGACTTTGATGATTGGATTGAACTACATAATACCTCCAATAATACTATTGATATTAGCGGTTGGACGATTACTGATGATCAGTTTAATCTTACTAAGCATGTAATTGACAATGGTACAACTATTTTACCAGGTGCGTATCACATACTGTGGGCTGATGAAGATGGAAGTCAAGGTGCCGATCATATTAACTTTAAACTTTCCGCTAGTGGAGAAGAATTAATGCTATTAAATCCAAATAAAGAAATAGTTGACGAATTGACTTGGGGCGCTTTGCCAACGGACGAAAGTTATGCTAGAAGCCCGAATGCAACAGGAAATTTTATAGTGAAATACCACACATTTGCACACAATAATGACTGGCCGTTAGGAGTAGAGGATATGCTCGAAGCTTCTCAGATCGCCGTTTATCCAAACCCGGCCAATAGCCAATTAATTGTGTCTCTGCCGGGTTACGCGGTTGAAAAATTTGATGAAATAGAAGTGTTAGATATCACGGGCAAAAAATTAATTAGCACAGCTATCAATCATGAAGTACAAATTTCAACGGCGAGTTTAGCCAACGGTATGTATATTCTAAAATGCGGAAACGTAAGTAAGAAATTTGTAGTGCAGCATTAATAAATGGATTTAGTAAATTATGAGAGGGCTTTCATTGGGAAGCTCTTTTTTTTAGTCTAATAAGTCAGGTCTACGATCCTTGGTTCGTTTTATAGCCTGTTCATTACGCCATTCTTCTATCTTAGGGAAATTGCCGCTTAATAAGATTTCCGGTACATCCATACCTTGAAAAGAAGCTGGCCGAGTGTAGACCGGAGGTGCTAATAAATTATCTTGAAAGCTATCGGTGAGAGCCGAAGTCTCATCGTTCAAAACGCCTGGTAGTAATCGCCCGATGCTATCTACTAAAACAGCCGCACCTAATTCGCCTCCGCTCAAAACGTAATCTCCGATAGAGATTTCCTTTGTAACATATTTGTCTCGGATACGTTGGTCAATACCCTTATAATGACCACAAATCAACAAAAGGTTATTATAAAGTGATAAGCCGTTTGCCATGCCTTGATTGTACCGTTCTCCGTCAGGCGTTAAAAAAATGATTTCGTCATAATTTCGTTCACCTTTTAGTTTTTCAATTTGATTGGCTAGTGGCTCACACATTATCACCATACCCGCACCTCCTCCGTATTGATAGTCGTCTACTTGTCCGTGTTTGTTTATAGCAAAATCCCGCAGTTGGTGGCAATACACTTCTAGCAGACCTTTTTCTTGTGCTCGTTTCATTATGGAGTGAGCAAATGGGCTGTCTAGTAATTCAGGTAAAACAGTAATAATGTCAATACGCATATACTATCGCAAATTTATACTAATTATTTTCACTTCCAATGAAGACAAGAAGGGCATTAATAAAACTTATAGAAGCCCTTCTGGCAAGTTGGAAATAATTAGCTTCTCACTCGGTTTAACTTCTAGAATCAATTCCTCATTGGCAGGAATTAATAATTCATTTTCCGAGTTTTCATGAATGATGAATAATGGATTCGTCTTAGGGTTCAAAATGTTGTCAATGATACCTACTTTTTTTTCCTTATCAAATAAGGTATATCCAATATAGCTATCTGGATCTACGGATAGTTGTACTTCTTGAACCGCAACATTAGGAGACCCATAGACATTTTTCTGTAAAATTTGTTTTGCATCCTCAGGAGAGTGAATTTCTTCGAATTTTATTAGATAAGACGTCGCAGTTTGTTTTTTTATATTTTCAATAAAGAATGGAATTCTACTGTCTGGTAAGAGCTCAATCATAAGTGCGTCCCACCTTAGAATATCGACTTCATTTTTCAACTTATGCTCAAACACAACGTGCCCTTTGACTCCATGTGATCCTGTGATTTTTCCGATCGATTGCATGTACGTTTATTTTGGTTTTATTACGGACATATATTTTTTAAGTTCATCGCGCACTTTAGGAGCTAAGAAAAACAAACCGACCATATTGGGCACCATCATCGCAAATATCATGGCATCAGAGAAATCGATAACAGCGCCTAAAGTAATGGCGGCTCCTATTACCACAAACACGCAGAATAGACCTTTGTATATATATTCTGCTGTTTTCGATCTGCCAAATAAATAGGTCCAAGCCTGAAAACCATAATAACTCCATGAAATCATGGTGGAAAATGCGAAAAGAATGACTGCAATGGCTAACACCCAAGGAAACCATGATATTTGACTTCCAAAAGCAGCGGAGGTAGCTGTCACACCATCGCCTACGTCTTGTCCATAAACCATTTCAAACCCATTCCCATTAGCTATAATTAATACAAGCGCCGTCATGGTACATACAATAACGGTATCGATAAAAGGTTCTAGTAAGGCTACCAATCCTTCACTGGCGGCATATTTAGTTTTTACAGCAGCATGAGCGATACTAGCGCTACCAATTCCAGCTTCATTAGAAAAAGCTGCTCTTCTAAATCCTTGGATTAATACTCCCACTAGTCCTCCTCCAATAGCTGTAGGAGCAAATGCACCAGAGAATATTTCACCGAAGGCAGCCGGTATACTCCCAATATTCATGATTAGAATTAATATGGCGGCGAGTACATAAATGCCTACCATAAACGGGACTATTTTATCCGTTACCTTGGCAATAGATTTTATGCCACCGATGATTACGATTCCAACAAGAACTGCAATGACTAAGCCAAACAACCAGCCGTATCCCGCCACATCAATATTTAAATAATCCATTCTGTTTTGGAACATTTTAAAAGCTTGATTGGATTGAAACATATTCCCGCCGCCAAAACTTCCTCCCACACACATTATTGCAAAGAGTCCTGCTAATATTTTTCCTAAGGTACCTGCTTTAAATTCTTTTAAACCTTTGGATAAATAATACATTGGGCCACCATAAACGGTCCCGTCGTCGCCTATCTCACGGTATTTAACACCTAGAGTACACTCCACAAATTTTGAACTCATACCAATCAAACCAGCTACAATCATCCAAAAAGTTGCACCCGGACCACCGATAGAAATGGCTACCGCTACACCCGCAATATTTCCTAAACCCACTGTGGCCGAAAGAGCAGCAGTCAAGGCTTGGAAATGGGAAACTTCACCTTCATGGTTTTCTACGCGTATGGTGTCAGGATTATCACCTTCGGCATCAGTAGATACATTTTTAGATACTTCTACTTTGCCTCCTTTTTCTAGTTCATCATATTTGCCACGCACTATATTCACAGAGGTCATGAACCCTCTTACATTAATAAACTTAAAGTAAAATGTAAAAAATAAAGCACTCCCAACTAAAACGATTAATACCCAAGGAATATTTACGCTGCCAAAAGGAATTTCCTTAAAAATTAACTCAACAAACCATCCGGTATAATCACCGAAGACTTGATTGATTTTTTCATCTATACCTGTTGCAAAGGCAGGAGTTACTAATAAGGTCAATGCAAAAAGAGTGATTAATTTTTTCATAATATTGAAGTCTAAATATAAACACTATTTTTTTTCTTACAGGCTTGTCTATCCACAATAGGTTTTATCTTTATCCACTCCAAATAATGATATGGTAAAAAACGAACGAGTATATATCTGTGATGTAGATTACCTCTATACGAAAGATGCTGAAGAATTTGAAAAATTTAAGGGAGGCGCCGTCTATATTTTTGTAAGAGCTTTTGACGTGAGAAAGGCTGTTGTATTACTGGAAGAGGATATGAAACTACGGAATATTGAAGCTAGAGAAGTCGTTTCAATTTCGCCGTACAATATAGAGCAGGAGTGGGCTAACCAAGAAGAACAAACGCACTACCTTCATTTATATATCGAATGCGAAAAAGTAAATCCTATCGTTTATGATGATTTCATGGCATACGAGCGAGAGTAGATTTTTTAAATTGCAACTTCATTTTTTTTTGAACAATTACTATATAATAGCTGCAAATCAAATTCGAGTTGTTTTTTGCAAATTATTCTTAGCAGACGATTCGTGTATTGCTAGGTCTTGAATCATCTCCTGACAGTTAAAATTTAGTAAGGAGGCGGTTTTAGTATCGGCTTAAAATTTTCTTATCGATATAAAAAGTGCCAAAGGGAATAAAGCTAGCTAAAACTACTTTCCAAGTCGTTTTAAAATGGTCCCATTTGTACTCTCTGCTAATTATAAAAGCATAGATACTGTATAAGATGAATAGCCCTCCATGTAAATAGCCCACAATGTTAGTAAGAATAGGATTATGAAAAATATATTTGAGCGGCGTAGCAACAAAGCACAGAATTATAAGCGAAAGACCTTCTAAAAAAGCTATAATTCTAAACTGACCCATTCGGGTTTGGAACAATTTTTTCATTTCATGAAACATGATATACAAATGTAATCGCTAAGTGCTGCGATATGCTTTTGACTCACTATACTTTTTGGAAATTCTTAGTTTTTGATTTCATAAAATTTAGGCATCTTTGCATTGTAATCTTTTTTAAATGCATATTGAACAAATTTATACCGGTTGTTTGGCCCAAGGCGCTTACTACATAACTAGTGAGGGTGAGGCGGCCATTATTGATCCCTTACGAGAAATTCAGCCTTATCTCGACAGAGCTAAGCGAGATAGAGTGAAAATAAAATATATTTTTGAAACCCATTTTCATGCAGATTTTGTGAGCGGTCATATTGATTTGGCAAAAGCGACCGGTGCTAAAATAGTATATGGGCCTAGTGCAGAAACAAAGTTTGATGTACATATCGCTGAGCATGGTGAGATTTTTCAATTAGGAGAAGTAAAATTTAAACTATTACATACCCCGGGTCACACCTTAGAAAGCAGCTGCTATTTATTACTGGATAAGAATGAAAAAGAGCATAGCGTTTTCACAGGGGACACCTTATTTATCGGCGACGTTGGTAGACCCGACTTGGCGCAAAAGGCTGCAACCATGACTCAAGAAGAGCTTGCTGGAATGCTCTACCAATCATTGCGAGAGCATATTATGACTCTATCCAATGATACGGTGGTATATCCTGCGCATGGAGCAGGGAGTGCCTGCGGTAAAAATATGAGTTCAGAAACTGTGAGTACAATTGGTGATCAGAAAAAAAGTAATTATGCTTTACGAGCGGATATGACGCAAGATGAATTTATAAATGAAGTAACGGATGGTCTTCAAGCGCCACCCGCTTATTTTCCTGTGAATGTGGCTTTAAATAAAGAAGGATATGATTCTATCTCGGAGGTTATGCAACGCAGTATGAAAGAGTTTTCGGCTGATGAATTTGAAGTGGCTGCCTTAGAAACGGGTGCACTTCTCTTAGATACAAGAGATCCTGACGTTTTTGCCAAAGGCTATATTCCCAACAGTATTAATATTGGTTTGAATGGTGGGTTTGCACCTTGGGTAGGTGAATTAATTCCGAGTGTAAAACAAAATATTCTATTGATCACCGAAGAAGGAAAAGAAGAAGAAACGATTACTCGTTTAGCTCGAGTGGGTTTTGATTATGTAATTGGGCATTTGGAGGGCGGTTTTTCTGTATGGGAAAAATCAGGTAAAGAAGTTGATAGTATTCGGCGCTATACGCCTGAAGACTTACAGGCTAATTTTAACGAAGAAGGAGCACAGATAATTGATGTGCGGAAAGGGACAGAGTTTGATAATGGGCATATCGTTACTGCTCAGAATATTCCATTAGCCGCAATAAGTAAACGGCTAGCAGAGTTTCCAAAAGATAAAAAAATTATCTTGCATTGTAAAGGCGGTTATCGTTCTATGATTGCTGCCAGTATATTAAAGGCAAGGGGGTGGGAAAATCTACTAGATGTTAGTGGCGGTTTTGATCAAATTGAGAAATTGGATTTACCATTCAGTAAAAAAGAAAAAGTATAAAAATGATCGATGCAATAAAAAGAATATTTAATATAAAAACAGTAGATTTTAAACAGTTGACTCAAGAGGGTGCCATTATAATTGATGTACGTTCTCCGCAGGAATTTGATAGTGGGCACATACATCCCTCTAAAAATCTACCGCTTTCTGATTTGCCCTATCGGCTCATGTCTGTGCCAGATAAGAATAAAACCTATATCACGGTTTGTGCATCGGGTATACGTTCAGCATCAGCCAAAACGCTTATGAAAAGAAATGGATACGACAACGTCTATAATGGTGGAGGTTGGAAAAGCCTTCAATCAAAAATATAATTATGGCAAAAACAGCTTTTTCAGAATTAATTGCAGGTAATCAACCGGTGCTCATAGATTTTTTTGCTGAGTGGTGCGGTCCCTGTCAAATGATGCCGCCTGTATTAAAAGAGGTGAAAGTAAAAATGGGCAATCAGGTTAAAATTGTAAAAATTGATATTGATAAAAATCAAGCATTAGCCAGCCGTTATCAGGTTCAAAGTGTACCTACTTTGATGATTTTTAAAAATGGTGAAATTGTTTGGCGTCAGTCTGGTGTGCGCCCAGCACATGAAATCGTTAAGAAATTAACTGAGTTAAACTAATATAGGTACAAGCTTTTTTTATAGTCATTATAGGATGTAATTTCACCGCTAATTATGAGTGAACAAAAGCCGGTTTATTACAGCGATTATTTACAATTAGACAAAATTTTAAACGCCCAAGAGCCTGAAAGTGCTAAAGCGGGTGTGCGTGCTGATGATGAAATGCTTTTTATTATCATACATCAGACTTATGAACTTTGGTTTAAACAAATGTTTCATGAGATAAATTTGGTACGCGAAATCTTTCAAAAAGATACTGTGGAAGAGAATTCAGCCGATGTATTCAATGCAGTGCATCGCTTGCGCCGGGTTTCTGAAATATTAAAAATTCTCGTTGATCAGATGACTATAATGGAGACAATGACTCCTTTAGATTTTTTGGATTTCCGAGATTTTTTACGACCTGCTTCTGGTTTTCAAAGTATACAATTTAAAATAGCTGAAGCTATGCTTGGTTTGCCATATGATCAGCGTTTTGGACAGGAGTATTATTTATCTCAGTTGCGTGACGAAGATCGAAAGTTGGTAAAAGATTATGAGAAAGAAGATTCTCTCTTCGTTTTAGTGGAAAAGTGGCTGGCGCGTATGCCTTTTGCAAAAAATGGCTATGAAACGCAAGATGGATTTTGGAAAGAATACAGAGATGCTTATGCTAAAAGTTTGCAAGACGGTGAGAAAGAGAATGTAAAATACTTTGAATCTATGTTTTTAGATGAAGGGTCGTATCCTGAAGGTCTACGCTTAGGTAAAGATGCTGCTCGTTCTGCTTTATTCATCATGTTGTATCGTGATTTTCCATTACTCAGCGATCCTTATCAATTGATTAATTGTTTGCTAGATATAGACGATCTGTTAGCTCAATGGCGTTACCGGCATATGAATATGGTTAAGCGTATGATAGGAAAACGTGTAGGTACGGGAGGAAGCACAGGAGCCAAGTATCTGCAAAAAGCTGCTCAGAATCATTATATTTATAAAGAGTTTGCCGATCTCACTTCTTTTTTATTACAGAGAAATCAACTTCCGAAATTGCCAGAGGAGGTACAGAAGAATTTGAGTTATTCAGTTTAGTATTTTATTCTTGGACCTGGCCTGGAAGTTCTATTCTCCTGTAAAATTTTCATGGCACAATGGCCAAACGCCAATAGTATCATTCGTAAATGTGTTAGTAAAACCTGTTGACATTATCGTGTAATTTTTTCCCGCCTCCAATGTGTCTGGTCGCCAGTCAGTATAGATTGGATTCTGAGTGGCGCTATTTCGCAATTCAAAGTTGTAAAGTCCTTCTCGAATTGTAATCCAATCTGTTCCTTCTCCAAGATTTACTTTAGAAAAAATTGTGCGATTGGTAAGCGTATTGACAACGTCAAGTTCAGTTGCATCAGGCACAAATTGCTGAAAACGAATTCTGCATTCACTGGGTGGCGAAGTTTTCAAGGAATCAGGTTCAATTTTCATTTTTAAATTTAGGGGAATATCATAAAAGAAAAAGGACTGCACCACATCAGCATCAAAACTCATAATCGTATCAATGATTGTATTGCCTGAAACGACAACTTTTAAATTTCTATCACCACTGAGAATATCTCGATAAGCTGTGTTATTTCTAAAAGGCAGCTTTTGAAGTAAGATGGGTTTGTCATCAATAAAAAATTCCATATCCGGGGTATTCGGCGATGCATGAATCATCATAAATCTAGAGGAAGATTCTTCAATTTCATTCTTTTTGCAGCTTCCGAAACAGATAATTATTAATAATAATCCAAGGATATTTTTCATACTGCTATAAAGTTATTGGAAATATGGGATATGAATGAGATTTTGGATGAATTCTTGTAATAAAATTGGTTTCATAATAAATGGAAAAACCATTCCAAATAGCCCACCCCAGAGGTGAGCATTATGTCCAATGTTGTCTTGATTCATTTTACTCATTCGAGCGGAGTACCATAAGTAACCTACTGCGAAAAGGATTCCAGGAATGATGAAATTTATTAGCATCCACGGATCAAAAATGATAGCAGCAAAAAGTACAGCACTCACCGCACCACTAGCCCCCAACGAACGATAACGATAGTCATCCTTATGTTTCAAGTAGTCAGGGATAGAAGAAGCAACCAAGGCGGCAAAATAAAATAAAATATAAGTGTAGCCCGAACCAAAATGATAGGCAAAAGCGCTTTCGACAAAGGGTCCGAAAAAGAAGAGGGTTAGCATATTAAAAATCAAATGTTGTTGATCAGCATGTATAAAACCATGTGAAAAGAATCGCCAATATTCGTTACGCTCTTTCACATGATTTGGGATAAAAAAACATTTGAACATCAGCTCACCATTGCTCCAGGCTAAAAATGAAATGATGGCTGTAATTCCGATAATGATATAACTATAGCTCATGATAAAATTATGAATTGTATTGTTTAAGCCCCTCTTCTAGACAGTCCATCGCAAGATTGATTTCGTCAGTATTTAATACGTAAGCAAATCGTACCTCGGATTGACCCAATCCTTCAGTGGCATAAAATCCTGCAGCAGGTGCCATCATGATTGTCTTACCGTTAAAAGAAAATTCTTCTAAAAGCCATTGGCAAAAATCTTCCGCATTTTTCACTGGGAGCTTTGCCATTGCATAGAAAGCTCCTCCTGGAATATTATAAATCACACCCTCAATATTTTTTAAACGTGCAATGAGAGTGTCACGCCTTTTTTTGTATTCTTCTTCTACCTCATTAAAATAACTTATGGGCACATCTAAGGCAGCTTCGCCTACAATCTGTGCTAAGCTAGGTGGACTAAGGCGTGCCTGCGCCAAGCGAAGAGCAGCGGCCATAACATTTTTATTTTTACTTACTAAAGCTCCAATGCGCGCACCGCAAGCACTATATCGTTTAGAAACGGTGTCTAACATAACAACATTTTGCTCTAATCCTTCAATTTCAAGGGCGCTCGTAGCGCGTTCGCGATCGTAGGCAAATTCACGATAGGCCTCATCAGAAAATAAAAACAAATCGTGCGCTAAGCAGATTTTTTTTAATCGTTCCATTTCTTCTTTTGCAAATAAGTAACCCGTTGGGTTATTAGGATTACAGATTAGAATAGCTCTTGTATTTTTATTTATTTTTTCCTCAAAAGCATCAATCGGTGGAAGTTTAAAACCATCTTCAATCACTGTGGTTATCGGAACAATTTTTGCTTCGCTGGCTACAGCATAGCTATTATAGTTTGCGTAAAAAGGCTCAGGTACGATAACTTCATCGCTAGGGTTGAGGCAAGTCATCATGGCGAAGAGAATCGCTTCTGAGCCACCGGTTGTGATAATTACTTCTTCTTCGTTTAACTCAATATCCATTTCTTTTGTATAATAGGCTGAAAGCTTTTTCCGGTAGGAAAGATTGCCTGCACTATGGCTATACTCTAATATTTTAAAATCAGAATTTCGAACGGCGTCTAACGCTATTTGGGGCGTTTCTATATCGGGTTGTCCAATGTTCAAGTGAAAAACATGAACTCCTCTCTCTTTTGCCGCTTCAGCAAATGGCACAAGTTTTCTGATAGGAGAGGGTGGGAAAGAATTTCCTCGTTGAGAGATGTTCGGCATGTAGCAAATGTAGAACACGAGGGTCTAAAAAGGGGCATAAAAAATGGCAAGTTACTTATATCGCACCGCTACAACTTCGTACCCTTGCTGCATTCCTGCCCTGGGGGATTAAAAGGAGCTGGTCGTATAAGACTTGCCGCCACAAATGTAAGTTAGAACAATTATTTTTTGCGCCCTTTCGCTTGTTTCTTTTTTCTTTCAATGGTTTTTGCTTCAGAATACAAATTGAAATGCCGCAAGCTCCAATATTTACCGAGTCTGCATTTGAAACAAACTTCCAAAGAAGCTTCTCCTAACCATCTTGCATAGAGGCATTCCCAACAAATACCTATGGAATGAAAAGACAAATCCTCATTATAAAAACTTGCCAAAAAATATAGCGAGACTAAAGTCTCGCTATCATTTATAATATTTCAAGTACCCCTAACCTAATAAACTTTCTTCATTTTAAATGAGTAGTTACCATCTGCGTAAAATTCACCGAAGTTTAATTTATTGCAAGTGAGATAGTTAATCTGCCAATCGTAGGTAAATCTTCTATTGGTTCGAGTATCATAAAGGTAAGCTGTCAAGAATCGCTCTATATCTTCTTGGTAGATTCCGTTTTCGTCCCAATATCCTCCTACATCGTCTCGGTACAATTCAAAAGTACCTTCTAAAACTTGACCGGTTCTTAAATTTTCCATGATAATAATATTACCATCAAATAGGATTCGGCAATCTATAAAGTCATTTAAAACATCATCACGAACAATCCCGCTGTTGTAAACGAAAAAGGCTTTGTTGTAATACCACTCTCCTTGTAATTTCTCAAAAGGAGACATAATAACCGGTCCGTTTGTGCGCGTACACGATGTGGTGAAAAGTAAAATGGCGCTAATGGCTAATAGTAATGCTTGTCTCATAATCAATCGTTTTAGTTGTTTGTTTTTTGACTGTTGTATGACGAAGAAGTTTAATTTTATTTTCTTTCAAAGGTTAAGTTTGATCATATAGTATCGGTGGTATTATTAAATCTAATTTTGTTTTTTCGGATGTTGGCTTCGTCGCAAATTTCTAAAAGAAATTTTCACCAGTTCTGCTGTTCTTTTATGAACACGATTAAGTCAATCGTGTTAATGGTGGTGCCATCCACATTGGCTTGATTACTAATATCCTAGTCTTTTTTGGATTATACCATCATGCTACATACTATCAGTTTCATTACTTATTGTAAATGAGCCATTGGCATTGAAGCAGTTTTTGTCGTTTTAAATATTGACTTAAAACACCCTCCTGCCGAAATGTCTTTTTTGAAAACAGGCATGGGTATAGATCCAAGTACCGACAAGACGCTTATCAAAAGATGTCTTGCTGACTACGAGCTTAATACCCAATGGTGGCGGTACATAGGGTGGGCCTTAGTTTGTATAGGATTTAGCTTTTATATTCGACTTTTGTATCAACTAAAAGCTCTAAGAATTTATGTTAATATCTAAATTCTTTCTTTTCGTACATTGCCTAGTGGTCCTTTTATATTTGCGTCAAAATAAATACAATGAAATTTTTTATCGATACTGCCAACTTAGAGCAGATTAAAGAAGCTCACGAATTAGGCATACTAGACGGTGTTACTACAAATCCTTCGCTCATGGCTAAGGAAGGGATTAAAGGCTCAGAAGCTGTGATGAAGCACTACAAGGATATTTGCGATATTGTGAAAACACCGGTGAGCGCTGAAGTAATTTCTACAGACTTTGAAGGAATCGTAGAAGAAGGTAAAAAACTGGCTGCGATTGACAAGCATATTGTTGTAAAAGTCCCTATGATTCAAGAAGGAATCAAGGCAATTAAATGGTTCACTGATAATGGGATCAAAACGAATTGTACACTTGTGTTTAGTGCAGGTCAAGCAATTTTAGCAGCTAAGGCTGGGGCGACCTATGTTTCGCCTTTTATTGGAAGAATTGATGACAGTAGTTGGGATGGGGTTGATTTGATAGAACAAATTTCAGACATTTACGCGATGCAAGGTTTTGATACGCAGGTATTGGCCGCAAGTATTCGGAATCCTCTGCATATTGTAAAATGTGCAGAGGTGGGTGCTGATGTTTGTACATGCCCGCTCAGTTCAATACTTGGGCTGTTAAAACATCCTCTTACTGATATTGGTTTGGCTAAATTTTTAGCAGATGCTAAAAGTATGAGCTAGACTATTTATAATTAAAATTTTCAATTTTGAAAACCCCTCGAAAGAGGGGTTTTAATTTTATCATTACAAATCTAAAAAAAAACTAAGCATTTCTTTGACTTTGCGTTTGGTCAAACACATGTTGAAAAAGTGCTTGGTCATGTGGTGTCATTTCTTTATTTCTACGGGCTAATACTCTTGCGGCTGTGCTGATTGCTTTTTCTAATTTATACTCTGTTAGGCCACTGCTACCGCCCCAGCTAAAAGAAGGAATAAAGTTTCGCGGAAAACCACCTCCAAAAATGTTAGCACTCACACCTATAACGGTACCTGTATTGAACATAGTATTAATACCACATTTAGAGTGATCGCCCATAAACAAACCACAGAATTGAAGACCTGTTTTTACAAAAGTTTCTTTGGCTTCGCTGTAAATTCTTACTTCGTCGTAATTGTTTTTAAGGTTTGAATTGTTTGTGTCTGCCCCTAGATTGCACCATTCGCCAATCACGGCATTCCCTAAAAAACCGTCGTGTCCTTTATTGCTATTTTGAAAAAAGACAGAATTATTGACTTCTCCGCCAACCTTGCTACCTGGGCCAATCGTGGTCGCTCCATATATTTTAGTGCTCAGTTTTAGTACAGAATTTTCGCAAAGAGCTAATGCACCTCTTACAACACTTCCTTCCATTACTTCCGCGTTTCGTCCTATATAAATTGGTCCGGTTGTACTGTTTAAAATAGCTCCTTCCACTTGGGCGCCCTCTTCAATAAATAAATTTTCACCTATGAGTGTGTTGGTGTCAGATGGTTTTTGAGAAGTTTTGTTCCGCGTAATTTTTTCAAAGTCTTCAGCAATATTTTCCGCATTGTGACTAAAAATATCCCAGCAATTTTCTAAAAAACGAATGGCACCACTGTAGTGCACGGTCTCCGTATTTAAAACAGCATCCGAAACAGAAAATGTCTTAGCCTGCTCTGCATTTAGATGAGCCGCAACTAAAATATTACCAAAAAGTAAGCTTTGGTTCGGCTTTAATTCTAAAATGCTGGCAAACAATTGGTCATTCGGGTAACAAGCACTATTGATAAAAATATTACTCTGCAAAACTACTTTTGGATATAAGGCTTGCAATTGTGGTGCGCATTCATAGCTCGGCACCACAGAGGTGATGTGTTCCCATTTTTCTCTTAGAGTCCATATACCACAACGCACTTCACTCAAAGGTCGTGTATGTGTAAAGGGTAAAAACTGTGCGGCGCGCTCGTCGTCAAATAGTATGAAATTCATGCTGTGCTTTTAAGGATGTTAAAAGTAGTTATCCTTTCTGAAATACCAAGCTAAGATTTTTATATTTGATAGTATGATGAAATTGAGTAAATATATTGGTTTAACGATTGTAATGGGCTTGTTTTTTACAAACGTAAGTCTAGGACAAAAGCCTACTGATAAAATTAAATTGACGAAAGGTCAAAAAATAATGATGACTACAGAAATGAAGTCAGATATAGACCAGGCCAAAAGAGGAAAGATGAAAACGGATATGGAAATGCTTTCTGAATTGGAAGTAATAGAAGTGACTGATAAAGGTTATAAGCTAGGTGCGACTATGAAAAAAGTTAAAATGAAATTCGAAGGTTTTGGTATGCAGCAAGAATACGATTCTGAAGATGAAGAAAAGCAAAAGGGTATGATGGCTGGTGCTTTTGAAAAACAGTTGAATAAAACAAAAGATGTAGAAATTGACTTTCAAGGAAAGGCAATTGATGCTGATGACGGTAAGAGCAAAGGAGGCATGATGGCAAGAATGGGTGGTGATGTAAAAACAGCTGTAGAGGGTATTTTTCTGGTAATACCGGATGATGTAGAAGTAGGAGGGAAGTGGCGCACTACGACGGAGAAAGATGAGTTAAAAATTATTACCGAATATACTTATAAGGGGATGATGGGTAACATGGCAAATGTAAGTGCTAACCAGCAGACGAAAGGTACGGTAGCAGGAGGTCAAGGAGGTGGCTTTACTACGAATGTGAATCAACTTACTCAAATGACGTTGATGCTAGATGCCTCTACAGGCGTAATTTCTATGAAAACCATTGAAACAAAGGATGACTCTTCTACTGAAATGGGAGGAGAAACATATAAATCTAGTGGAATTACTAAAATGACAATTACTGCGGAATAGGTATTGTTAGAACCTAAAAAAGTACGTCTTGGATAAGCTAGTGTTCACTATCAACTTTTCCTAGGTACAACTTTTCACCCGCCTTGATAGAAATGTCAAGGCGGTTTTCTTTTGGGGGGATCGGACAGTTGAATCCTCCTGCATAAGCACAGTAGGGATTGTAGCATTTATTGAAATCAAGAGTTATCTCGTTGTTTTCAATATCGTCTAGTTTGAAATCAATGTAGCGCCCTCCGCCAAACGTGCTTTTGTAATTTGTATCGTCTGTAAAGGGTAAGAATAAATAGTCTCTGTATTCTTTTTTCTGAATGAGTCTCTTGCTTTGATATAAATAAAGTCGTTGTTTATTGTTATTTACAGTGAAGTCTAGTTGTGCGTATTTATAATATTGTTTCTTTTTGCCTGAATGAGTTAGCATAGTAAAGCCTTTGGTGTCGTTCAAGAGTTTTACTGTTGCTTTTACTCGATATTGCTTGTCTGCGTCAAAAAAATCTAACAGTTTCACTTCTTTATATTTAATAGGGGAGTGAATCTCTTTGAGATGTTCAGCGATGTAGTGGTTTCTAAATTTTTCTATTTCTTTTTCAAATGATTGTGCATTTAGATATATAGGAAAAAGAAGTGTAGCAAATAGAAGGTGTTTCATGCTGCTAAATTACGAATAAGAAAGCTATTTTTTTATACCGATATTTATTAAACCAAAAGGTATAATACCTTTTGGTTTAATACTAATTGGTTTATATTTTTGTATCGTGAAAAAAAGTAAGGAGATGCCATTCAAATATGGTGGTACAGTCAGTTCAAATTCATTTACCAATCGTACAAAAGAGTTAAATAAGCTGGTGAATAATTTAACGAGTGGTATCAATACAATAATTATTTCACCAAGGCGTTGGGGTAAGTCCTCACTAGTTGAAAAAGCGATGCGGCGAGTGAAAACTAAAAACAAAAATCATAAGGTGGTAATGATTGATCTGTTTTCTGTCAGCTCTATTAATGAGTTCTTGGAGGTGTATACTCGAGAGGTGGTAAGAGCGTCTAGTTCAAAATGGGAAGAGTGGCTTACAGTAGGGAAAGATTTTTTCAAACAAGTAATACCAAAGTTTAGTTTCCAAGCAGATCCTACTTCAGATTTTGGTGTAAGTTTTGATTGGGAAGAGTCAGAAAAATATGCAGATGAAATTCTAGATTTACCAGAACGGATTGCAAAAAAGAAGAAGGTAAAGTTTATTATTTGCCTAGACGAATTTCAGTATTTGTCTGACCTAGATGGGTATAAAAAATTTGAAAAAAAAATGAGAGCAGTGTGGCAACGACAAAAAAATGTAAGCTATTGTCTGTACGGAAGTAAGCGTCATTTAATGCACCAAATGTTCAATACCTCTCGTAAGCCTTTTTATAGATTTGGAGACATTATGTTTTTACAAAAAATTGAAACGAAAGAGTGGATTAAATATATAAAAGCCAAATTCAGGCAATCTAGTAAAGAAATAACTGAGGTGGCTGCTGGTCTCATTCCAAATTTAATGCGCAATCACTCTTGGTATGTACAGCAGTTATCACATTATCTATGGGAGTCAGTCGATAAAAAGGCAACAGTGAAAGACGTAGCCACAGCACTGCACCGATTAATAGAAACCAATACACCCTTATATATAATGGGTGCCGAAAATTTAAGTAATACGCAGCTCAATTTACTAAAAGCGATTGCGCAAGGGGAGAAGCAGCTTACGTCCAAACGAGTGATGGCACAGTACGATATTGGGACCCCTCAAAACGTAGTAAAAAATAAGCGCACCTTAGAAAAAAAAGATATTATCCTCAAAAATGAAGATGGGTATGAACTGGCTGACCCCACTTTTGCTATCTGGTTTTTAAAAGTATATTTTAATGAAAATGTTATTTAAAAAAGTCTCATTTGTCCAGGTTGATGCCTAATAAACTCTTGCGTGTTGTATTCAAATTTTTCTTGGTTTAAATTAAACTGACGTGTGTATTTATCAAATTGTTGTTTGATAAAATGGGCAATGTTTCCAGTTCCTTTCATTCGTGTGCCAAAGTCAGAATTATTCAATTTTCCGTTGTGGCAATCTGATAGTAAGTTCAATACTTTTTCCGCTTTCAACGGGAATGTTTTTCTTATCCAATCTATAAATATCGGACCAACCGCTCCATTTAAACGAACAGTAGTATAACCCGCAAATTTAGCACCGTGCAAACTGGCTTGGCGCAATACTTCGTACATAGCCTGATCGTTTAAGCCAGGAATGATAGGTGCATTCATAGCACCTACGGGAATACCTTTTTTGCTCAGGGCCTCAATTACTTCAAATCGAGAACGGTAAGTGGCAGTTCGCGGTTCAAGTTTTCGACGTATTTTTTCGTTGATACCCGTTATTGACACAAAAACTTGTACTAAGTTTTTCTCATTTAATTTTTCAAGTAAATCTATATCTCTTAGAATTAATTTATTCTTTGTAATAATTCCTATTGGGTTTTGGTAGCGCAGACAAGTTTCTAATATGCTTCTTGTGATTTTATACTTTCGCTCAGCGGGTTGGTAGCAGTCTGTATTTCCACTCAACGAAATCGGCGCACATTTCCATTTCTTTGATTGAAATAGTTCCTCTAATTTTTGCGAGGCATTTCGTTTAATAATAATTTTTTGTTCGAAATCTTGACCAGCACTGTAGCCATAATATTCGTGAGAATTGCGAGCGTAACAATAGATGCAGCCATGTTCACATCCTTGATACGGGTTTAAAGAGTAGGCAAATGGAATGTCTGAACTACTTACCTTATTTACAATAGTTTTGGCCTGTTCGCTAAGGTATTCTGTGGGTTTTTTTTCTATTTCAAATTCATCAATTCCTTCTTTATGAAAATGACCATATTCGTTTTGTAAAAAACGATTGGGAGTATTAATTTGAGCGCCTCTTTGGGCGTTAAATTTTGTAATAGCCTGCATAACCCAAAGGTGGGCACTGGCTACATAAAGAGTTTACGTCATACAGAACAATAATTATTATAAAGGAGTTGTGTGCGTTAATAATCCAATTCAGCTGTGTTGGCTCCTGTCCATTCAAGAATGAAATTATTGCGACCTTCTCCGCTTAGCACTCTGATGTATTGTTGTTGTGAAAGTTCCAAAATAGCCAAGAAATTAAAAATGGCATGCACTCTATTTTCACAAGATTGAAAAAATCGTTCAAATGATATTTTAGAATCTCGTTTGAGCCAATCATGTATAAAGTTTCGTTGACCTTGCATGCTGTAATTATATTTTACTACAACGTGTTCAGGTTTGTTGACTCTAGCATCTAACTTTTTTAGTACCCTTTCATAAGCCGCAAAAAGTTTAAAAGAAGTCAAAGATTCACCTTCGGTCCCTTCGCTTTCTTTCCGACCAATGTCCATGAGTTCTTGCGCAACATTTCCTCGCTTGAGCTGCATTTGTCTCTCAGCTTCTAATAATTGCATTTCTGCAGAGGCTTCTTTGAAGCGTTTGTATTCCAGAATTTTATCAATCAGTTCTTGACGCGGGTCAATCTCATTTCCTTCTTCATCCACTTCTTTTCGTGGTAATAGCATTCGTGATTTGATACGCATCAAGGTAGAGGCAAAAAGAATAAACTCACTAGCTTGTTCGATATTTAAATCATCAATAGATCGAATATATTCCATGAAATCCGCCGTGATTTTTTGAATTGGAATATTGTAAATATCCAATTCATCCCGTTGGATAAAGAATAGAAGCAGGTCAAACGGACCTTCAAACTGTTCTAATTTTATATTGTAAATTTCGTTCGCCTCTTCCATGAAGCACTAAAGGTAGCACTAGCAAGCTGTTCGCGCTTGCATAGTTATTCACCTAGGTTGATATTTCTTTTTTTATCAATTGGTAAAATTTTTCAGCACTTTGCTCCCAGCTGAATTTTCTGCCCTGACCCTCACAGTTGTCAGTGAGGCGCTGTCTTAAAGCAGGATTGGTCACTAACATTTTCATGGCGTCTGCAATCTCAACCGTGCTTTCAGGCGATACTAAAATACCCGTTTCGCCAGCTACTTCTGGCATCGAGGTTTTGTTAGCTGTAATAGAGGGTACTTTGCAGCGGATAGCCTCTAAAATCGGAATTCCAAACCCTTCAAATAAAGACACAAACGTTAGTGCATAAGCGCTACCTATGATTTTTGAAAGTTTGTCTACATTCATATAATCGTAATTATGAATGTCGTCTCTATAAGGATGTTGGCTCATAGCATTTTTTATTCCGTCCGATTTCCAGGCAAATCGACCCACTAGCAACAATTGCATATCACTTTTTGTCTCCTTTTTAAATACGGCAAAAGCCTCAAGTAATTTTTCGATATTCTTGCGTGGGTGAAGAGCTCCTGCAAAAACGAAATAAGGTTTACCGCTGGCATATTCTTTGCGTATCGCCTGTATCGTTTCTGCGCTAAGTGGTTTGTACTCAGCATGAGCCCCATTATAAATTACTGAAATTTTCTCGGCGGGGATTTTATATTGATCTTGCAAATCCTTTTTAGAAAAAGCAGAAACGGTGACTATTTTTTTTACAATATGTGCAAATTTGGGAGTGAACTTTCTTAAATAATACCTGAATTTAAATGGCAGATGTTCTGGATAATGCTCAAAGGCTAAATCATGAATCGTCGTAATTTGCGGTACGTTTGTTCGCAGCGAAGCGAAACCGTCAGTTGAAATGAAAATGTCAGGATTATGTTTTTTTAAAATCTTGGGTATAGAGAAATCGAACCAAATTTTCCAAAGTATCGGATGACGAGCAGGAGGGGAAACTATAATGGGTGTTACGTTATCCGAAAAAATAAAACGTTCGTCAAAAGGTCGGTCAAAAATAAAAATAAATTCATCTTCAGGATGGTTTAGAACCATACGCTTAAAAATCTCATGCGTAAACCAGCCAATGCCTTCTAGCTTATCTTTTAATAAAAACCTTGTGTTGACCGCAATTTTCATTTTTCGGGACAAATGTAGGTTATCTCCTTTTAGTTAAGTTATTTTTACTCGTAAGGATGCTGAAGCGCTATTTTGTTTCCAATATTACCCTCATGGTTTTACTTAATTTATTAGTAAAGCCAATTTATATTTTTGCTATAGATAGAAATGTTCAAAATGTAGTAGGAGATATCGACTACGGTCTGTTTGCGTCTCTTCTCAATTTGAGTATCATTTTTAATATTCTGTTGGATTTGGGGATAACGAATTTCAACAATAAGAGTGTAGCTGAGAATACTCGCAAACTCAAAGAGTATTTGCCCAATATGTTAATAGCAAAATCAGTGTTGAGTCTTCTTTTTATAGGAGTTTTGGTTTTAGTGGGTTTATTTTTAAACTATCAAGGGCGTAGCTTTCAACTGCTTTTATTGATTGGTTGTATTCAAGTATTGAATTCGTTCTTGCTTTTTTTACGGAGTAATGTAAGCGCACATCACGATTTTAAAATTGATAGTGTGCTTAGTGTATTAGATCGTTTGCTTATGATTATTATTTGTTCCGTTCTTTTATTTACTCCCGCTCTACGGTCTCAGTTTAAAATAGAATGGTTCGTCCTAGCTCAATTAGCTGCCTATGGTGTTAGTATTTCCATTGCGGTTTTGGTTATTATTTTTCGCTATGCAAAAATTAAACTGCTCGGATTTCAATTTACACTAGTGAAAAACATCATTCGTGAAAGTTTGCCGTATGCACTTCTTATTCTGCTTATGGCTATCTATATGCGTTCTGATCAAGTATTGCTCGTCAATTTGTTGAAAGAAGACGGTGAATACCAAAATGGTTTATACGCCAAAGCATTTCGTATTCTTGATGCGCTCAACATGTTTGGATTTCTTTTTGCAGGTATGTTGCTTCCTATGTTTAGTCGCTTGTTAGCCAAAAGGAATCAGATTAGCTCTTTAGTACGCACCACTACCAATATCCTCTTGCCCATTTCCATTGTAATAGCGGCAAATGCTGTATTTTTTAAAGCAGATATTATGAGTTTACTTTATGAAAAAAATACGCTGACCGCTAGCTATTTATATGGTTTCGTTATTTTTTCTTTCCCAGCTTATTGTATAATGAATGTGTATTCCACTTTGCTTACTGCCAACGGAAATTTGAAAATATTAATTGGAATTGCGGCTGTGGCTTGTTTGCTAAGTTTAGTTGGCAATAGCCTCTTAATACCTATTTATAAAGCCCAGGCAGTAGCATGGGTTGGGGTAGGAGTGCAGTGGTTTGCTGCTGCGGCCTATGTTTTATTTAGTGTTAGAAAAACAGATTTGTCGTTAAAAGTTTCTTGGTTGTTACAATTTGTATTTTTCTTCCTTGCTTTTATCGTATTGAATTTTATGTTTAAAAAGTTGGCAATAAGTCTAATAGCATCTGTTCTGCTAAATGTAGCTATATTTTTACCCTTGGTATTTGTAGTACGATTATGGAAATGGCAAGATTTAATAAAATATTTTCAAGAAATTACCGTTAAGAACAAATAGTAATCTTTAGTGTGATTTTACTCGGATAGTAGCCTATAAGAAATCTTCTTAGCTACCTAAACTTTTAGGCTCATAAGTAAAACCAGTACAATATATTTGCTTCAATCTTCTTATATGACAAAACAAAAAGAAAACTTAGACCTGATTGATTTCATCCGCGTGGGGTGGCGTCAAAAAAAACTACTCATTGGTTTTGCATTAGTAGCTGCCATTATTGCGGCCTGTGTAATGTTTTTTACTAAAAATACTTATAAAGCCTATGGTGCTTTTTTTCCAGCTTCTTCGGTAATTAATGCCAGGGTAAATATGTTTCGAGAGTTCAATCAGGAATGGGTAGATATTTTTGGTGAAGAAAATGAGGCAGATCGATTGTACGTAATAGGTAATACGTCTGATGTGATGGCACAGTTGATTGAAGAGTTTAAAATGTATGATCATTACGGTATCGACGTAAAAAAAGATGCGAATGGGATGCATAAAACGTTCAAGAAATTTTCAAAAAACTATTCATTCAGTCGAACGGGATTCAAACATTTAGAAGTTCATTTTACCGATACGGATAAAGAACTAGGGGCCAAAGTGGTCAACGCAGCCATGAATTTTTCAGAGAAAAAATTGAAAAAAATTTATATTAATGGACACGAACAGTTAGCAAAAGCGCTAGACAAACGATTTGATTCGATAACAGTCCAAATTGCCAGTTTGACCGATACTTTGGTGGCCATGAGGACTCAATTTGGAATTTACGATATCATTAGTCCGGGTCGTAAAAACTTGATAGTAGGCAAAATGAACGGCAGTGGCGCTGGTTATGCACGCGCTTTAGAAAATATTCAAGAAATTGCAGAGGTGAAAGATCGCTTGGTGATTGAAAAGGGGAAATACGCAGCTCTCTCTAATGAGTTTCGTGCTTTGTTACACTATGATATACCCATGATTCATGTAGCGCAGTGGGCGAGTCCGAGTGGTCAAAAAGCAGGGCCCTATCGTACGCTGACGGTTCTCTTTGTCGGGATAGCTGCTTTTCTATTTGCCTGGCTACTCATTGTAATGTACGAGTATATTATCCGGAATAAAGAATTTTTTACAACCGATGCTTAAATCATTCGAGACGAATGTGAAGCTACTTTTTGTAAGCATAGCAGCTTTGTTTCTGCTAGGTTTAGCTTACTCTATGCTGACTGATTTTTGGCCAGCCGTCTTTTTGCCAGCGGGCATTCTATTGCTTTTTTACATAATTCCCAATATAGAATTACCGTATCATGTATTACTACTTACGGTTCCATTGTCGTTTCCGATGGAAAAGATTCTACCGGTTCGCTTAGATTTTCCTGATGAGCTATTGCAGCTTTTGATTACTGTGCTGATGGCTTTTTATTTTATTAAAAAGAAGAATATTTATAAAGCTTCTTTTTTTACGCATCCTTTTACATTATTTGTTCTCGCTAGTTTTGTTTGGACCTTATTGGCTACCCTGGGTTCGTCAGATGTCGCTTTCAGCGCCAAGTTTTTGGTAAAAAAAACATGGTTTCTAGTTCCTTTTTTCTTTTTTGGTTTTGGGTATTTCTTTCAGTCTCGCAATTTAGGAATTGGCTTTTGGGCTATGTTTTCCGTACTGACAATTATTGTACTATCTGTCATGTATAAAGCTAAGGGTGTTGGCTTTAATTTTTCTGATGTACATGATCCGATTCAGCCTTTTTTTAAGAACCACGTTATGTATGGTTCTATGATTTCGTGTTTTTTCTTTGCTGTTTTAGGAGCCTTTTGGGTTGGTAGAAAGGGGAGTGTGTATCGCTTTTTGCTTTTACTTTCCATCCCATTGTATTTGATAGCCGTTTATTTTTCATATTCACGCGGTGCGTGGGGCGCAGTACTTTTTGGTGTGGGTATGATGATTGCGATTAGAATTCGGCTAGGGCGCTATATTATTCCTGTGATTTATACTTTGATTCTAGCCTTGGTTCTTTGGCTATCACATGAGAATACCTATTTACAATTTCGCCCTCGGTTTGATAAAACGGTCATGCACGAAGATTTAACGGATCATCTAATGGCCACCTTACAAGGTACCGATATTTCTTCGGCTGAGCGGTACCACCGTTGGATAGCTACTATGCGTATGAGTCAAGATTATCCAATTTTTGGCGTGGGTCCCAATAAGTTTTATGATAATTATCCTAGCTATGCCATAACTGAATATAGAACTTGGGTTAGTCGGAATATTGAAAAATCTACAACCCATAATTATTTCTTATTTATGTTAGCTGAACAAGGCTGGGTGGGGATGTTACTGTATGCAGGACTTATTGTTTTCATCTTTTGGCGGGGTCAGCGCATCTATTTTCAATGTTCTTCGGTAAACGACCGTCGAATCGTTTTGGCGATACTGGGTATGATGGCGGCTGTCTTTGTTAATAATTTCTTTAGCGAACTACTAGAAACCGATAAGATTGGTAGTCTGTTCTATATAGGCTTAGCCATATTGGTTGGATTCGACAGTAAGACAGTTAGAACGGAGTCGTAACGCAAAAGTTCTCTTAATGAAACCCTAAACAAATATATTTTATATTATATATAAAGTGTTTGTTAGCAATTGATTGTTAATTTTGTTATTAAATTAATATTGAGCTTGTTAAATGTTGCATTTGACTTATCAACATTTTACCTTTGCAGTCCAACCCTATATTATGAGACGAACGATTAATGTTTTTACCTCATTGATTTTTATCTATTCAATGATTGTTTGCGCCACGTGCAAGCAAGTATCTCCAGATAAAGTAGGAAAGCTTGAATTCGATGCTTTAACCTACAAAAGTGTTGAAACGATTCCTCTGAAGCAGACAAAGCAAACTCCCGCGGCAAAGGAAATTACATTTTCTACCGCTGCCTTTTTTATGAAGCCTTCGGTAAAGTAATCTACTTTTTTTACTTGCCTATTTAAAGTGCAATATTAATAGATCTAATCTATGTCCACGATAGTTGTTTCCCTAAAGAAATAATTCTTTAAACTCGCAAAAGCAAATTTACGAAAAAAAGAAACCCAGAACTCTTTTAGAAAGTTCTTAAGTTAATTCGCTATAATAAAAAAGCGCTATAAAACTAAACGAGAGCATCAGCATACTGAGCAATGCCGAAGTTTCTTGTCAGAGCCTCTTCTGGATTGGTAATGTGCCATTCAAATTCATCTCTGAAATGACGAATAGCAGCCGCTACTGGCCAAGCAGCAGCATCGCCTAATGGGCAGATAGTATTTCCTTCAATCTTCCGTTGAATATCCCATAGAAGGTCAATGTCTTTCATTGTGCCTTTACCGTTTTCTATATTCTTTAATATCTTATACATCCAGCCGGTACCTTCTCGGCAGGGTGAGCATTGTCCGCAACTTTCATGATTATAAAATCGAGCCAAACTCATAGTGTGCCGTACTACGCATTGATCTTCATCTAAAACAATAAAACCACCACTGCCCATCATAGTACCCGTTTCAAAACCACCGTCGGCCAACGATTCATAATTCATGATTCTTGTTTCGCCAGCAGCTGTTTTTAGTAATAAGTTAGCCGGTAGAATGGGTACAGAACTTCCGCCGGGAATACAGGCTTTCAGTTTTTTACCTTTAGGAATGCCTCCACAGAATTCATCACTGAATATAAAATCCTCTACACTTTCGGTCATCTCTATTTCATAAACGCCAGGTTTATTCAAGTTCCCGCAAGCAGAAATAAGTTTGGTACCTGTACTTCTACCTACACCAATTTTGGCATATTCATCACCACCGTGATTTATGATAGGTACTACGGCAGCTAATGTTTCTACATTATTTACTACGGTTGGGCATCCCCATACTCCTTTTACAGCCGGGAAGGGGGGCTTGATTCTTGGGTTGCCTCTATTGCCTTCTAACGATTCTAACAGTGCGGTTTCTTCACCACAGATATAGGCGCCTGCGCCACGTTGTACATATATTTCTAAATCAAAACCAGAACCTAGGATATTATTTCCTAAAAAACCATTTGCTTTCGCTTCATCGATAGCTTTTTCTAAAATATCAACGATCCAGGCGTATTCACCACGGATATAAATATAACAAGTTTTGGCGCCCAAGGCATAAGACGAAACAATCAGTCCTTCTAACAAAAGGTGAGGCAAAAACTCCATCAAATATCGATCTTTAAAAGTGCCCGGTTCGCTCTCGTCAGCATTGCAAACTAAGTAGCGTTCCACGCCTTCTGGCTTAGCCAAAAAACTCCATTTTAAACCGGTAGGAAAACCAGCACCGCCTCGACCACGCAGACCGCTCTTTTTTACTTCTTCTGTTACCTCTTCAGGACTCATTTTTTTGAGAGCCTTCTCTACCGAATTATAACCTTCGTGTTTACGATATACATCGAAGGTTTCTATGCCTTTAACCTCAGCGTGTTTTAATAATAATTTCTGAATTGCCATTGGCTTACAAAAGTCGGTTACGAAAGGGGTTTTGCAAAGAGAAAAAAAAAGTTTTAAGCTTTCAGCTATATTTTTTTTCAGAAAGAATGCTTGATATATATTTGCCTCGGTGAAATGTCAGAGTGGTCGAATGAACTTGTCTTGAAAACAAGCGTACTTCACGGTACCGGGGGTTCGAATCCCTCTTTCACCGCAGCAGAAACCCTTCGCATATAGCGGAGGGTTTTTTTTGAATAAAGAAGTGTAGAATATTATTTTTCTTTTAGCTAATTACTAGCCTCTGCTACTTGCTACAGTTAAAAAATAGGTAGAAATTCATATTCTGTAATTTAGGTTCTTATTTTATGAATAAATTACTCCGGCTAACGGTTAGTGTAAATGGCGTAGCTGCGTTTAGCAGCTATGAACATTTTACACATTGTTGTGTAGCGTTTTTTAAATTGATATTCCAATTTTCAAGCTCATAGTTCTCAATTCATCGAGGAAATGACTTCCCAATAATGGTATATAAAACTGAGTATTAATTCTTCTTCCTTTTTTTGTGATCTTAGTGCTAATCCAAGTTAATCCTGCATTGAAGTTAAAGGAACTATTGCTGACTGTATTATTAATAAATGGAGTTTCAACCTTGTCTTTAAACGTAAAGAAATATGGAGTGGCAGTTAGATAAATTGAATTTGTTTCTTTTTTCTTTGTCGGCAATGTGAAACCTAATCCTGTATAAGTTAGAATATTAATGGAATAAATAGACCGCAAACTTCTTGTATCCAAGCCCGAATTACTAACATTTAGTTGTAGCCACTTGTTACGAACATCAACCCCGACAAGCGTAGTAAAAGAGTTACCAAAAGGTCGGTATTCAAGATTAGAGTAAACTCCAATATCCCATGCACCTACAAACAACATTTGAGGACTTATTGAAATTCCATTATTCCAAGTATATTTAGGTAATGAATCGACTTTTTGTTCTTGTGCATTTACATTAGCACAAATTATAGTGCACGTTATTATTGCTAAAAAAAGACCTCTCATTTTAATATATTATTTAAACTTTTATTGATTAGTTCACTTCTACTACTGTAATGACTGCCACTCACTTTATTTGAATTTAGTTGAACATTAGGATAATAGGATTCAATATTTTCTGTCAAATGAACGTATCCATTAGTAATTCCAAAATCTTCATTTTCTCCAATTCCTGCAAAAAAGATACTATTGGTTTGTGAAATATTATCTCGAACCTCATTCTCTAATTGAAAGAAAACAAAATCATCCCAAAAGAGTGAGGAACTAAGTGCAATGTAATTATCAAACAGGGAATTGTACTTAATAAAAGCATAGCAGGTTGCTAATCCACCAATTGAGTGTCCTAATAAAGATTTATGACTTGTTGAGTCTATGTGCCCTCTTAATTCTAATTCAGGAATTACCTTTTGTTCTATAAATCGAAAATACTCATCTGCTTTACCACTTTCCTCGCTATCTATCTCTGTTGGAGTATAATCTCTCACCCTCTTTCCACTCTCTTTACTATTCATTCCTATCAAGACAAGTGACTCTACACTACCTAAGTCTTCATATTCATTCAAAATTATTGGTATCAAATCATCAGCGTCTAAAACGAAAACAACATTTTTTGCACTTGACGTATTAATGTTCCTTTCAATTATTGATATTTCATATTCAAACCCGTTAATAGAGTTTGACAAATCAAAGATATTACCAGGCTTGATTTCATCTTTACTACAACTCGAAAGAGTTAAAATTATAATACCCAGTAAAATTGATATATTCCTCATTTTCTTTATATTTTAATGCTACACAACGATTTAAGCTATGCCCCCTTACGTTTGTTTATGGTTATATTGAGTATGTAATATACCCTTAAGAATAGCAAGGTGAACCATAGCTATGCCACAAGTTTAAGACTTATGCACTGAACAGGACCTTGCTATTCTTTCTAGATGAATTAGTGTCAAATAGAATATCAGTCATAAAGGACTAGTAAGGGTAATAACATAGTTCATTTTTAAAAGTAATAATTTCTTATGAGAAAAGTAGTAATTGGTATTGATGTATCTAAGGTGACCTTGGATGCTTATTGGGTAAATGCTGAAAATTTGAAGGAGCATTATCACGATAGTTTTTTAAACAAGCTATTAGGTTTTAAACAGCTGATAGAATGGGTAAAATCTAAAGGCACAGACGAGGTGTTTTACTGTATTGAGAACACGGGTCATTACGGTCGTTCGCTCTGTAGTTTTTTACAAAAGAATTCCTTTGATTTTGCGCAAGTAAATGCCGCAGAAATTAAATTAAGTATGGGTATCAAACGAGAGAAAAGTGACCGATCAGATGCGCTCATGATTGCTCATTATGGCATTAAGTTTCCAGAGCGAATGTACACGAATACCCTCTTGGCCGAAGATCTTTTGGGCTTGCAGTTGCTATTATCACAGCGCAAATTATTACAAGAAAAAGAGTTAGCGTTTCAACGGAGCTTAAAGCTCTCAAAACATTGTCTACCAAGTGATCAGGTGGCACGCAGTCTAGTCAAAGACAATACGCGTCATCGGAAGTATTTGCACAGGGAACGTGGAAAAATTGAAAGTCGTATTGAAGATTACGTATCATCATTGCCGGTAGTAAAATCAAACTACGATCTGCTGAAAAGCATTCCAGGCGTCGGCCCGATTATTGCCTTACATACCATTGTGCAAACGCATAATTTTAAGGAGATAAGTTGCCCCCGCAAGTTCAGTTGTTACTGCGGAGTAGCACCTTTCAAAAATGAAAGTGGTACTAGTATACGCAAAGGTACCCGAGTCAGATTTTATGGACACAAAGTGCTCAAGCGAATCCTGAATTTTGGTGCGATGAATGCGGTGAAATGCGATCCTCAATTAAAGGTATATTACAAACGAAAAGTAGCAGAAGGTAAAAGTAAAATGAGCGTATTAAACGCGGTGCGGAATAAGTTGATTCATCGAATGTTTGCAACAGTAAAACGTGGAACACCTTACGTGGTTCACGAAATGCACTAGTCATTTTTTTTGCCAAGCTAGGGTAGAAGAAACGAAAATTCTTTCACAAAGAAAGAAGAATTTTTGTTTCTCTATGCAAATCCAAAAACGAACTTCTAAAAAGGAGCTGGGAGCTTTATGCCTAAAAAAAACTTTTTAAATTATTTGGTAAACCCATAGAATTCAGTGCTAAGATACGAAGCAGAGTGCTTCGGTTTTAGTGCTGTGAGTCCGAAGCTTCGGACAAAACTTCGATTTGTGTTTTAATTATTTTCCGAAAAAGCAAATCGTAGATTTGGCGTTTTATGGGTAGGGTAGTTTCGGTTTGTTGGGTTTTTAGCATTGGGTATAGGTGATGTTGTAGGTAGTATTTCTTTATTTAATTAATCCCGATATTTCTTTTCCTAGAATTTCACCACCAGTTAGAAATACTGTAATTGTTGCACCTAAAAGTAGCAGAGTCACTGGTGTCAAAACAATAATTACATTCAAGAGTATTTTATTGATTTTTCTTTCCTTATATCGATCTACTAATTTTAGAATAAATTTATTTCTAACATAAATTTTACGAACAATAAAGTAAATCGAAGCTGCAAGAGCAAATACCACGATTGTAATAGTCGACCTTTCATAATCAATTTGGTTGTTAAATATTTTTTTGTCGATTAGCGTTTTCACAGGTAGGAGAATATCAAAAGCAACAAAAAGGTATATTAAAGAGATATAGGTTGTGATACTCTCGCTTGGTACGTCATCCTTCCTAACATATTCTTCATATAATTTAGCGAAAATAAAATTCATTTATTGGTTTATATATTACCTACAACGGATGGGTAAAAGTAGCGTTGCGAGGAACGAGCGATGCTATTTTTACTTTGTTGTGTTGAGAGTTTCTTTATTTCCAAAGGTAATAAAGAAACTCTCAACACAACACACAAATATACACTAATCATAAATATATATTCATATAATTATTTAGTATAATGTGATAGGGCATATATGATATTATAAAAATATTGGGGTAGTATATTTCGAATATAATTATTTCACTTTTATAAACTATATTCGTTTTTATATACAGAATGTACTATGAACTTTGATTACTTTTCTTTCAACATCGGTGACCTGTCTGGCACAATTATAAGTAGTTACTCGGAGTATAGATTTCTATATCCTGAGTTGCTAAAGATTTAGAAAGAAAATGATGAGATTTCAAGGATAAAAAGTTTACTTTAGATTTATGTTTAAACCAGCTCTGATTTTTGTTTTGTTTATTTTCATTACTTCGTGCACGGCAGAGTATGTATGTGAAGAAGAATGGATTACTCAAGACCCTGACCTAACTAAAGGCCCTCATGAATTAGCAGTCTATCGCGGGATGAATGCCAAGAAAAATGCACAGGACCAGTGTCCGCTTACTACTACCCAAGACACTACAGCGAGTGGGTATCCAATTACTAGAAGGCTATATCATTATAAAAAGTAAAGTGCTACCTAAATTACACGAGAAAGAGGCTTGAGCTTTTTGCGCAGTTCTTTTTTTAAACAAGGTACACAAACCCCTCAAAAATCCCATTTCTCTAAATCGCTCATTATTAAATAGCCCATTAAATGCCAAGCACATAATATTTCTCATTTTAAGTGGGTAAATTTTTACAATTAAAAACTGTAAATTTGAATCATGGAAATGAATATCCAAAATACCAAAATTGAGCTGATACACTGGCTCAATTCTCTTACTGACGTAGCCTTGATACAAAAAGTGGTTGACTTAAGAGATCGTAATCAGGAAAATGTGAACGAAACAACAGTAGAAGAAAAAGAAGCCATTCAATACGGAATAGCTGATGCTGAGGCCAGTAAGCTAAGCCCACACTCCGAAGCAAGGAAGATTTATGAAAAGTGGCTTTAGTATAGAGTGGACAGATTATGCCTTACAAGAATTATCTGCCACCTTCCAATATTTAGAAGATAATTTTACAGAAAGAGAAATGAAAAATCTCGCCGTAGAAATTGAGGCTGTTTTAAAATTAATTTCATACAATCCGAAAACCTTTCAGCGAACCGATGTAGAAGGTGCAAGAAAAGTTGTGGTAAAAAAGCACAACACACTTTTCTATCGAGAAACAGGCAAAAACAAAGTTGAAATATTATCCTTCTTTTCGAATAGGCAGAACCCTATAAAGAGAAAATACTAATAATTTATTGCACCTATTATTTTATTATTATTCCGTAATTTAGCCTCTCATTATGAAAAAAATACTCCCACTAATTGCCCTAGTAATCCTAATTGCAACAGCTTGTAAAAAAGATAAGAATGAGCCGGATCCTGTGCCAGAAAATACCACAAATCAAATGGTACAAGCCTTAGATGGTAAGAATATTGAAATTTATGATAGTTGGAGTCGTGACACAGGTAGCATAACATTTGAAGTTTTTCATGGAATTGGGTCGGTATCAGATTCATTCTCGCAAACAGGAAATTTTGAATTTATTAATCAATTCTCGGATTGGTCACAGCAAGTATCTCAGGGAAGTATTAAAGTGATTTCAAATAGCGTAATTGAATTCAATGGTGTGCTGTTACAAGACAATTCGAACATTCAACTTCAATACATTTTAACGAATGCCAATGACAATCAGGATTATTTGATATTTTCATATCTTAATAATTATCCTTACGGCGAAGACTCAACCAAAAAATATTTAAAATCATCATACAGTCCTAATAATTCTATCGATTATGCTTTAGGGAATACAAATAATTTTAATGATTCTGCAATCAATAAATTAAGAGCTGTTGACGTATTTGTTGGCTTATTTGGAGTTCAGCAATTATATATTCCTAAAAATGCCTCTACGCATGATCCATTTATTGTAGCAGCAAGTGAAAATTTTCATGCCTTTGATGGGACTTATGAGTATGTTGGATTTTATAAAGACTCAAGTTATACTATAGTTGATACTTTTAAGGTTAACAGAATGGGAATCCCATCAAGTGTTTTTAACAGATTTCATGGTGGTGGTTGGTTGTTTAGTTCGAATTTCACTGCCTATTATGCTAAAGGCAGATATAAATAAGATTTATACTGGGCATATAACTTTAGCGGAAGCTACCTGTGCGGCCACCTTAAATTCAGCCCATAAACCCCTCAAAAATCCAATATCCGAAAAACGCCCATTAACAAACACTCCAAAAAACAACAAACACCTCATATTTCGCATTTTAAGTGGGTAAAAATCGATTTTTGGGGAAATCTTAGTTTTTAAAAATGAGGTTCTAGACGGTCAATTTTGTAAATTTGCGCAGGTCCTGATTTGTAAGTCAGGAGCAAACAAAATATTATGGCTGACGAAGAAGATTTGGGAAACCCAGAACACGATAAAATTATTCCGGTAAATATTGAGGAGCAAATGAAGACCGCCTACATAGATTATTCTATGTCGGTGATTGTTGGTCGGGCCTTACCCGATGTACGAGATGGTTTAAAACCCGTTCACCGCAGAGTACTATACGGTATGAGCGAATTGGGCAATACATATAATAAAGCACACAAAAAATCGGCCCGTATCGTAGGAGAGGTTTTGGGTAAATATCACCCGCATGGTGATAGTAGTGTGTATGACACCATGGTGCGTATGGCACAGCCGTGGAGTTTGCGTTATATGCTCATTGATGGGCAGGGTAACTTTGGTAGTGTAGATGGCGATAGTCCGGCAGCCATGCGTTATACAGAGGTGCGTTTAAGCAAAATTGCTGATGCGATTTTAAATGACTTAGATAAAGAAACTGTTGATTTTCAAGACAACTTTGATGATACATTAAAAGAGCCAACGGTGATGCCGACTAAATTGCCTCATTTAATAATTAATGGTGCCTCAGGTATTGCGGTGGGTATGGCTACCAATATGTTGCCACATAATTTGTCAGAAGCCTGCGATGCCATTGCGGCTTATATTGATAATCCCGAAATCACAACTGCCGAAATTATGCAGCATATCAAAGCACCCGATTTTCCTACCGGTGGCACAATTTATGGTGTAGAAGGTGTGAAGCAAGCTTTTGAAACTGGGCGCGGTAGAGTAGTAGTCCGAGGAAAATATAATGTAGACACAGATAAAAAAGGCAAGGAGCAAATCGTAATTTATGAATTGCCGTATCAAGTAAATAAAGCCCTTCTTCATAAAAAAATAGCCAACCTCGTTAACGAAAAAGTGATCGAAGGTGTGAGCGATGTACGTGATGAAAGTGACCGAAAAGGAATGCGCTTGGTCGTCGATTTAAAACGCGATGCTATGGCGCAAGTGATCATCAATCAGTTGTTTAAATATACCGAGTTGCAATCAAGCTACGGTGTAAACAATGTGGCCTTGGTAGGAGGGCGTCCGCGTCAGCTTTCCATGTTGGATATGATTCGGGAGTTTGTAAAATTCCGTCTCGAAGTCATTCAGCGTAGAGCGAAATATGAATTGCGCAAAGCAGAAGAGCGCGCTCATATTTTAGAAGGTTATTTAATCGCCTTGGATAATTTGGATGCGATTATCAAATTAATTCGTGAATCTAAAAACCCTGAAGAAGCGAAAGAAGGATTGATTGCAAATTTTAATTTGACCGAAATTCAAGCCAAGGCTATTTTAGAGATGCGCTTACAACGCCTTACAGGCATGGAGCGTGATAAAATCAAAGCTGAGTATGATGATATTATGGCTAAGATTTCTGGTTTGAAAGAATTGCTCGCTACTGAGAGTTTGCAATACGCTCTCATTTTAGAAGAGACAGCGGACATGAAGGAACGCTTCGGTGATGAACGCAGAACCGATATTGAATTCTCAAGCAGCGATGTGTCTATTGAAGATTTAATTGAAGAAGAGCAAGTATTTATTAGTGTTTCTAATTTGGGTTATATTAAAAGAACGTCGGCTGACGAATATCGCGCACAGCGCAGAGGAGGTCGCGGAGCTAGAGGAAGTAAAGCGAGAGAAGAAGATTTCATTGCTGATATTTTTGTAGCGTCTACTCATGCTACTCTTTTATTCTTTACGGATAGCGGACGTGTGCATTGGCTAAAAGTGCATCAGATTCCGGAAGGAGATAAAACTGCGAAAGGTAGAGCAATTCAAAATTTACTGCAATTACCGAAAGAAGATAAAATTCGTACAATAATTAATATTCGAAACTTCAAGGATGAAGAGTATGTAGAAAATCACTTCATCGTTTTATGTACGAAGAAAGGAATTATTAAAAAGACAAAGTTGAAAGACTTTAGTCGACCAAGATCAAGCGGTGTAAATGCCATTACGATTAATGAAGGTGATCAACTTTTAGATGTTGCGGTAACCGATGGAGAGTCGTTTATAATGATGGCAAAAAAATCGGGTTATGCGGTTCGCTTCCCTGAAGAAAAAGTGAGACCAACCGGTCGAGGTGCAATAGGAGTATCGGGTATTAAAATTGCCGAAGGAGATGAAGTGGTTTCAATGCTTAAAATCAATAAAGAAGATCAAGAAGCCGGTACGAAAACTATTTTGGTGGTGAGTGAAAAAGGATTGGGGAAACGAACCACTTTTGAAGAATATCGTGTAACCAACCGTGGAGGGAAAGGTGTAAAAACCATCAATGTGACCGCTAAGACAGGCGGACTCGCCGGTATGCTACTCGTTGAGGATACGGATAATATGTTTATTACCTGCGTTTCGGGTGTAACCATTCGTATGAATGTTTCGGATATTAGAGAAGCAGGGAGAGCAACGCAAGGAGTGAAACTTATTAATATTGACGAGGGCGATAAAATTGCGGCCTTAGCCAAAATTCAAGCGGAGGATGAAGATGAAGAAGAAACAGAAGAGAGTGCTGATGTCAATGTGCCATCGGCTCCAGAAGCAGATTCGCCTGAAAGCAATGAGGAATCGTCATCAGAATCTCCTAAGGATGTTAATGATACTGAAAATAACGACTCAGAAACAGAGTCAAACGAAGAATAATTTTATTTTAGAAAACAAATAACGAATATGAAAAGAGGAATAATAATTTTAATGACGTGCTTATTGAGTGTGAGCTTACAAGCACAGAAACTGAATGTTACCAATGCAATTGAAGCCATCAAGGATAATGATATTGCTAAGGCTAAAACTTTGATTGACCAAGCAGTAAAAAATGAGTCTACCAAAAAAAGCGGAACGGCTTGGTTGGTAAGAGCATTTGTATATCAAGCAATCGGTACCGATGAAGTAAAAGGTAAAGATGGCAAAGACGTTCCCTTTGTAGCTGTGATAAATGGCAAAGCGCGAACGATTGATTTAAGTAAAGCAAAATCGTTACGACCCACAACGGATGCTCCTTTAAAAAACTCATTAAAATCGTTTAACCGTTATTTGGTTTACACTAAAAAACCAGATAATAGTTTGGTAGCCAGAGCGGCATCTATGATTCTTTTGAACGGATATGGACAAGGTGTAGAGTCTTATAAAGCTGAGCAATATGACAAAGCCTTTGAAAAGTTTGCTTTGGTAGATCGAATTGCAAATTTAAAGAAAGGGAAATTTATTCCAGAACTACCGGCTCAGTATAATCCGTTTAAAGCACAGATTAAAGATGTACAAGCAAATATTTTAAAATTAAAAGCGTCTGCACTTTATAATAAAGGAGATGATGATGCGACATTGCCTGTTTTGTTAGAAGCTATGAAAAATCCAAAGTCTGCTACGGCTGATATGTATTTAATGGTAGCCAATATTTATCAAAAGAAGGGTGAAACTGCTAAGTATGAATCAGTTTTGAAAGAGGGTATGAGTAAATATCCAAAAAGTAAGGCGCTAGAAAATGAAGAACTCAATTACTTAATTAGAACTGGTAAAGTAGGAGCGGCTTTGAAAAAATTTGAAGATGCTATTGCTAAAGATCCTACTAATGCGGAATATCACATGAATGCAGGAGCGATGTATGCAAAGATGGCTAAAACAGGCGATGCTGCTTCAAAAGAAAGTTACTTCAAAAAATCAGAATCTTCTTACAAAAAGGCAATTGAATTAGATGCCAGCAAACCTGATTATCAATTTAATTTAGGTGCACTTTACTACAATCAAGCTAAGGAAGTGGGAGATGTCATGAATAATACAGCGGATAATGCTAAGTATAAAGTAATGAAGAAAGAGTACGACGCAATCTTGGCCAAAGCGGTTCCAATTTTGGAGAAAACAAAGACTACCTTGGAAGGAAAAGACTTAACAAAAGCAAGAAACAGAAGTACTTATTCGTCTACTCTAGGCGCCTTGAAAGATGCCTATTTGAGCCAGAATCAATTGGAAAAAGCCAAAGCGATCAATACCCTTATCAAAAAGTACAAATAGTCTTTAACATTCTATTAATGATTATTGGCACTTTGCCACTTAAATATTTTTCAAATATCAATATTTAAGCTACATTTGCACTCCCTTAGAAAAAGGGGATTAAGAATATATGGGTAAACAACCTTTAATAAAGCAGGATGGCGAAGTAGTTGAAGCATTGAGTAATGCTATGTTCCGCGTGCGTTTAGAGAACGGACATGAACTGGTAGCTACTATCTCAGGAAAAATGAGAATGTACTACATTAAGATTCTTCCTGGAGATAAAGTAGGCTTAGAAATGAGCCCTTATGATTTAGATAGAGGAAGAATAACCATTCGGTATAAAACGAATCACAAGAGATAGTTATGAAAGTAAGAGCATCTATTAAAAAACGCAGTGCAGACTGCAAAATTGTACGCCGTAAAGGTAAATTGTACATTATAAACAAGAAGAACCCAAGATTTAAACAACGTCAAGGATAAAATATGGCACGTATAGCTGGAATAGACTTACCTAAAAATAAAAGAGGTGAAATAGGATTAACTTATATCTATGGTATAGGGAAATCTACTGCGCAACAAATACTCGATAGAACGGGTATTGATAGAAATAAAAAAGTTGAAGAATGGTCTGACGACGAACAGTCAGCGATTCGTACGATTATCACTAGCGAAATGCAAGTGGAAGGTGCGTTGCGTTCTGAAACTAAAAATAATATCAAGCGATTGATGGATATCGTAAGCTACCGTGGGTTGCGTCATCGGAAAGGATTGCCAGTGCGCGGTCAAAGTACTAAGACGAACGCTCGTACTCGTAAGGGTAAGAAGAAAACAGTTGCCGGTAAGAAAAAAGTAACTAAATAGTAAATAAGTAGAGAAATGGCAAAAGCAACAGGAAAAGCAGCAGCAGCTAGAAAAAGAAAAGTGAAAGTGGATACGCATGGTGACGTGCATGTTACGGCTAGCTTTAACAACATAATTATCGCCTATACCAATAAGCAAGGCCAAGTGATTTCTTGGAGTAGCGCTGGGAAAATGGGCTTTAGAGGTTCTAAGAAAAATACACCCTATGCTGCTCAGTTGGCATCTTCAGATGCTGGTAAAGTAGCGCATGATGCTGGAATGAAAAAGGCAGATGTATTCGTGAAAGGACCAGGTAACGGTCGTGAAAGTGCAATTCGTGCTATCTCAGCTTCAGGAATCGAGGTGAACACAATTAATGACGTGACACCTATGCCGCACAACGGCTGTCGACCTCCTAAGAAAAGAAGAGTTTAATCAATTATATTTTATAACAAGTCTCCAAAATCGAATTTAAGGATTTTGATGAGTTTGGAGCTTAAAACAAGAAAATCCTACAATTATGGCTAGATATACAGGACCTAAAACAAAAATTAATAGAAAATTTGGTGAGCCCATCCTAGGAGGAAAGGGACTTCCAAAAAATAGTAATCCACCCGGTCAACATGGTGGGAACCGTCGAAGAAAACAGAAGAGTGAGTACGGAGTACAGCTCGCTGAAAAGCAAAAAGCTAAATATACCTATGGTGTATTAGAGCGTCGCTTTAGAAATACATTTAAAGAGGCTTCTCGATTAAAAGGTGTAACAGGTGAAAACTTGATGCAGCTGTTAGAAAGTCGTTTAGACAATGTAGTGTACCGCATGGGAATGTGCGTTTCACGTCCTGGAGCCCGTCAGTTAGTTTCTCACAAACATATTGAGGTGAATGGTCAAATTTGCAACATCCCTTCTTACAGAGTTAAGCCAGGCGATGTGATTTCTGTAAAAGAAAAAAGTGCTGTAAATGGTCCGCTTATACAAGATTTTAGAGACAAGGATCCTAAGATTTCTTGGATTGATTATAATGCTGAGAAAATGACCGGTACTTATATCGCTGATCCTGAACGAGATTCTATTCCTGAAAATATTAAAGAGCAACTAATTGTAGAGCTTTACTCTAAATAAACCTTCATAACTAATTAAAAATAAACATATTATATGTCAATATTAAGTTTTCAAAAACCAGATAAAATTGTTCTTCAGAAAGCCAACGACTTTGAAGGAACGTTCGAGTTTCGTCCTTTAGAGCCTGGGTATGGAGTAACGATAGGAAATGCTTTGCGCAGAGTGTTGCTTAGTTCATTAGAAGGATATGCAATTTGTGGTGTAAAAATTGACGGTGTCGATCACGAGTTTAGCACGATCAAAGGTGTTAAGGACGACGTAACCGATATCATTTTAAATTTGAAGCAGGTTCGTTTTCGTAAGAAATTGGATACTGACTTAAATTCTGAAAAAATAGAAATCAATATTAAAGGTAAAGACACGTTTACAGCAGGAATGCTTGGTGATGCTACCAATAATTTTGAAGTAATGAATCCTGATTTAGTTATTTGCAGCATGAACTCAAGTACGAATTTGCGTATGGAAGTTGATATTGTAAAAGGTCGTGGATATGTGCCAGCTAATGACAGTGTAATTGCTGAGAAAGCCTTGGGTTATATTCCAACGGATTCAATCTTTACGCCAATTAAAAATGTAAAGTATACAATTGAAAATACAAGAGTTGAAGGGCGTACTGATTTTGAGAAGTTGATTCTTGACGTGAAGACGGACGGTACCATTCACCCTGAGGAAGCTGTAAAGCAGGCGTCTCGTATTTTAATCCAGCACTTAATGTTGATTACTGACGAAAATATTACGTTCGACACTGGAATTGCTGAGAAGCATGACGTAGTGGATGAGCAAACATTGAAATTGCGTCAGATATTGAAAACACCATTGGAAGATTTAGATCTTTCTGTACGTGCATTCAACTGTTTAAAAGCAGCTAAGATTAATTCATTAAGTGAATTAGTACAGTACGAGCAAGAAGAATTAATGAAATTCAGAAACTTTGGTCAAAAATCTCTTTCTGAGATTGAGCAAGTATTGATTGACAGAGGTCTTGGATTTGGAATGGATTTATCAAAATTACAAATGGACGAGTAATCGTTTTTTAAAAAGAATATAAAATGAGACACGGAGTTAAATTAAACCCACTAGGAAGAAAGAAGGCGCACAGAAAAGCATTGATGCGCAACTTTACTCGTCAATTGGTTGAGCATAAGCGAATCGTAACCACTTTGGCGAAAGCAAAGGCATTCCGAGTGCATGTAGAGCCAATCCTTACCAAATGTAAAACAGACACAACTCACAATCGTCGTGTAGTTTTTAGCTATGTTCAAGACAAAGAAACTATCAAAGAGATGTTCGGAGTAATTAGCCAGAAAATTGCTGATCGCCCGGGTGGATATACACGTATTATCAAATTAGATCAACGTACGGGTGATAAAGCGGATATGGCCATGATTGAATTAGTTGATTTCAACGATGTGTATGACACATCAACTGAAGTAGGTACGAAGAAAAAACGTACTCGTCGTACGCGTAAAAAGAAAACAACTACAGCCCCGGCAGCAGAGACTGCTGTTGCTGAAGAAGCTCCGGTAGAAGCACCAATTTCGGAAGAGGCGGTTGCTACTGAAACTGCTGGAGAGGAAAAAACTGAGGTGAAAGAAGCGGTAGACAATGCCGTAGAGGCAACTAAGGAAGCTGCGGCGACCGTAGCTGATAAAGCTACAGAAGTAGCCGAAGCTGCTGTAGATAAAGCTGCCGATGCTATTGATGCTGTTCAAGATAAAGTAGCCGGTAAAAGTGACGACACTGAAGAATCAAATGAAGAAGAGTCAAAAGACAATTCTGAAGAGAAAGAAGCTTAGTATTCTATAGAATTTATACTGAACCTCGTCAATTGTTTGACGAGGTTTTTTTATCTTTCTACTAAGCTGGAATTTACTTTACCTTTAGGCTAATCTGACTTTTGGTTAAAACGTCAAGAATGTATTTTTATCAACTCGTATCTTTGTACTGTACAGATGCCATTGAATGACTATATAATAGATGCTAAGGAAGAGGATTATTTGTACATTCAAGAATCTTCAATACCCAATGCGGGAATGGGTTTATTTACGGCCATAACCATATTCAAAGGTGAAACCATTTCAATTTTTAAAGGAGAAATATTGAGCGAAAAAGAAGCAAGCGATCGTGCAGCCTCTGGTCAGGATCAGTATTTTATAATGATGCTTACTGGTTCTACGATGGATTCTAAGAATATCTTTTGTTATGCTAAATATGCAAATGACGCTAAGGGTTCTTCTGAGCGTCTAGTTAAAAATAATGCGAAGCTAAGCTTAGATGAAAACGATAGAGTTTGTCTAATAGCAAAGACAAAAATTAAAGCGGGGAGTGAAATATTAGTTTCTTATGGCAAGCGATATTGGAAGAGGCATTCGTGAAATTTATTTGACTTTACATCTTAGTTCAGACGATTTTCTCATTCTAGCTTACAGAAAGCAGACCCTAAATCTGGACTTTGTGCATTAATTAAGGAAAAGAAAAGTATCCATACAAAAAGACATCCGACGAATTTCATCTTGATTTCTTAGATGTAGGATGTCTTTTTCGCGGATTAAAAATTTGAGATATTTCTTCAGTCAAAGCATCAAAAGCAGGCTGCTGTTTGGGGCGGCAAATCTTTTTAATATCTAAAAAATGATTGTAGTGAATGTTCTCAATATTTCGTTGGGCCAAACTAATTTTATCTTTTAATGAATCTAATACCGTGGCATTTTGCTCTTTCATTTTGAGTTGATTATACAAAGCCTGCTTTGCAAATTGAATGGACCGTCCTGATTTTTTAACATTGGCTTTGTGAACAGTAATTAGCTCGTCATAGCGTTCGATTTGCTGGGGTGTAAAATCTAACTTTTCGATAACTACTTCTCGTGGCTTAATTCTTTTTTTATTTTTCTTTGAAAATAAAAAAGTCACTAAAATCACATTCAAGACTGCCAGGGCGATAATAAGTCCTTTGTAGAGTGTTAGTTTATTCATATAACTGATGGTTTTGTTTTTGAACTAGGGTTTCAATAATTTCGACATCCTCAGTTTGATTAGAGGATAAAATAATCATCAACTCTGCACAGACCACAAGAAGCATAATAGCCGCAGCACCTGCTAGCCACTTTTTCGACACACTGAAGGCTTTTGCGCTCGTTTGTGTCAAGATAGTTTTATATAAATGCGCGGGCGGTTCTATTTGCTCTAGTGATTGTAGTATGTCGAACTCACGTTCCATCATATTATTTGACGTGTTTTTATTCATTTTCCTTTGATTGGTTTAATAGTTTTTTAAGATTGATTTTGGAACGCTGAAAAAGAGATTCTACGGCCTTAGGCGTAATTTCTAAAATGGCAGCGACTTCTTTCTGAGACTTTTGCTCCATTTTTAAAAGAATTAATGCCTGTTGTTGATTCTCGGGTAATTGATAGATACAGTTCAGTAAGTTTTTAATTCCCTGATTGCTTACTAATAGTTGGGCAGGATTTTTAGTTCGACTGGCCAGTGTTGAGGTTAACTCATTGTCTGTCCGGTGATGGACTTGGTTTTTCTGTCGTTTTTTACTTCGCAGAAAGTCTATGGATGTATTAATAGTGATTCTATAAATCCAAGTTTCTAATTTAGACTCACTTCTGAATTCATTGAGTTTTTCATACACTTTAATAAAAACGTCCTGCGTAATTTCCTCGGCATCCTCAGCATTTAATGCATATTTAAAGGCCATTGTATAAACCAATGAGGCATGTGCATTATAAATATCTGAGAACTTCAAGGTGGTACGAATTTACTTTTACGATAAGAATAGTTAATAGTATTTATAAATATAATATTATGGAGCGTATTCGCCTAACGCTATAATCCAAGTATAACAAGTAGTAATTCCAATTCCAATATCCACATTTGTAAATAAGTGTTTCATGAAAATTAATGGTTCTACAGTAACTTCGTTTTTTAATGAACAAAGCCATATTAATCCTCGCCGACGGAACAGTTTTTCAAGGCGAAGCATTCGGGAAAAAAGGAATCGCCACGGGCGAAATTTGTTTTAACACTGGCATGACCGGTTATCAAGAAGTATTTACAGATCCAAGCTATTACGGGCAGGTGCTTATTATGAACACAGCGCACGTAGGAAACTACGGTGCAAAAAATGCTGATATTGAAAGCGATGGTGTAAAAATCAATGGACTGATTTGTAAAACGCTTTCTGATAATTTTTCACGAGAAATGGCGGATGAGTCACTGGAGGCTTACCTTATTGAAAATGAGGTGGTGTCGATTCATAAAATAGACACAAGAGCGTTGGTAGCTCACGTAAGGGAAAATGGAGCTATGAATTGCATCATTTCTTCAGAAGATTTAGACATAGACTCATTAAAGAAAAAGTTAGCAGAAGTACCTTCTATGGAAGGTTTGGAGTTAGCGAGTAAAGTCAGCACCAAAGAGGCATACACCAGTGGAAATAAAATTTCAGAAATTCGCATTGCTGCCTTGGACCTTGGGATTAAGCGCAGCATTGTACAAAATATGGTAGACCGAGGAGCTTATGTAAAAGTATTTCCTGCCAAAACAGATTTTGCAAGCTTGGAAGAATTTAAGCCGAGTGCGTACTTTATTTCAAACGGTCCTGGCGATCCGGCTCCTATGAAATATGCAGTAGAAACTGTAAATAAAATATTGGATAGTGGCAAACCGACTTTTGGTATTTGCCTAGGACACCAAATCTTATCCATGGCTAATGGCGCTACGACTTATAAAATGCACCACGGACACCGAGGCTTAAATCACCCTGTAAAAAATTTATTGAAAGGCACAAGTGAAATCTCAACTCAAAATCACGGTTTTGCCGTAGATGCTGACAGTATCAAAGCCAGTGATAAATTAGAAATCTCTCACGTCAATCTCAACGATGAGACGATCGAGGGTGTGCGAGTAAAAGGTAAAAAGGCATTCTCTGTTCAGTATCACCCAGAGGCTACTCCAGGACCACACGATAGTCGTTATCTCTTTGATGAGTTTATGGATATGATTGGGTAGATTTACCGCCACAAGGTAGGAGTTACCTCAAATAATACTTATTGAGCCACAGACTGACCGTACTCAATGAATTGTGCAGCAGGAAGAAAACCTGCCGTTTCTTTCACAACAAATCCATCGCTATTTATAAAATAAAGTGAAGGATACCCTCTTAACTTGTATTGCTGCGCAAGTCGTATGCCTTCGCCTTTTTCGCCGTCTAGCTCCACATTTATAAATTGTTCGTTGTAGAAATTACCTACCGTTGAATCTTTAAAGGTCGTTCGTTTTAGCTGTTTGCAAGGTCCACACCAAGACGCAGAAATATCAAGAAAAATTAATTTGTTATCTTTTTTGGCTTTGGCTAATGCCTCAGCCCAAGTCCCTTCGAAAAAATCAATACCGACTACATTTTCGTTTTTTGTTAGAGAAGTATTTTCTGTTTCAGAACGGTCATTCGTTTCACAAGAACCGAATAGAAAAAGCGCAATAAACAGACTATATATAATTTTGTTCATGATAAAATAGTTTTAAGACATATTGAGTGATTCCTTTTTTGAAGATTATTTACCTATTATTTTTTTAACAATCATAACCAGTGCCAGTACTATAAAACCCACTACTAATCCTGTGGTGAATTCTGATAGGAGTGAATTCCAATCTTCCACTACATGATGAATGAACTCTATTTCATGTACAAAAATGCCCCCAGCCACTAGTATCAGTGCTATCGTGCCAATCACGGCCAATGCTTTAATGATTTTAGGTAAGAGTGCTACCAAAAAGTGACCAATTTTATCGGAAACGCTATCGTTCTGATCGTTGAGATTAATGAGATGAAAGCCTAAATCGTCTATACGTACCAAGAGAGCCACAATCCCATATACGCCAACAGTGGCAATGATAGCCACTACAGAGGTTACTGCGATTTGAGTTACTAAGGGTTGGTCTAGTACCGTGCTCAAAGCAATGATTACAATTTCTAAAGAGAGAATAAAATCGGTAACTATCGCAGATTTAATTTTTGTTTGTTCGTGGGCTAAAATTTCTTCTTCGGTATACACCTTTGTATCTATTTCATGTTCCTCCTCTTTTTTTCTGTGAAAAAGAAATTCATAAATTTTCTCTGCACCTTCATAAGCTAAGAAGGCCCCTCCTAACACTAAAATCACCGTTACCGCTTTGGGTAAGAAGGCACTCAATAAAAAAATGAGTGGTAAGATGATTAGTTTATTTAAAAATGAGCCTTTGGTAATCGCCCATAATACAGGCATTTCCCGTTTTGAAACAAAACCCGAGGCTTTCTCTGCATTCACGGCTAAATCATCTCCTAAGATGCCCGCTGTTTTTTTGGTAGCTATTTTACTCATAGCCGCCACGTCATCCATCAATACCGCGATGTCATCAAGTAAAGCAAAAAATCCTGAAGCCATTTGTTCCTAATTTTAAAAAATTGAAATTACGTTAAGAACTTATTTTATACAGCCTAAGCAGCTGTTTCTTTTGTCATTACATTTGAAGGTAAATATTGATTTTTATTTTTTTACCATGATTATTAATTTTAGCGGAGCTCAGATTAAAAAGTTGATTACCCACCATATTGGAAATAAACAAAGAGAAGAAAGCATTTCCTTGACGAAAGATGAAATCACTCTTTCTGACGATACAAGAGAGCATTTGCTCAATTATTTTTTGGTGCCAATGAAAAAAGACGAGGTATACTCTTTTACCCACCCTGTAGAAGTACAGCAGAATGATGTTTTTACGATAGTAAAAGAAGTTATGGAGGATAGTGATTTGTTCGTTGAGCATTCTCAGAATATTGCTAAACTTTTATATGAGGCTACCACGCACCCCAAGGTGCAGGAGGGTGAACTAAATGTTGTATTTTTTTCTAAACTAGTAGTAGGTGATGAGGTGGTAGATGCTCTAGGTATTTTCAAATCAGAAAATAACGCTCCTTTCATAAAAATGGATCGAACTATGGATGGCTTTAACGTGAATCACGACTATGGTTTTGAAATGAAGGGTGTGGATAAGGGCTGCCTAATTCTTAATGTGGAAGAAAAAGATGGTTATCGCTGTTTGGTGATTGATAAAAAATCGGCAGATGCGCTGTATTGGATTGATGATTTTTTAAAATTAAAACCAATAGGCAATGAATTTTATATGACCAACAACTTTCTAAGCATGACTAAGGAGTTTGTAACCAAACAGCTCCCGGAAGATTACGAAATGAATCAAACAGATAAAATTGACCTGCTGAATAAGTCGGTCGGTTACTTTAAAGAACACGATAGTTTTGATAAAGAAGAGTTCATGAGTGAAGTATTTGTAGACGACGAAATTGTTGATTCATTTAAAAAATTCAATAATATCTACGTGACAGAGAACGAGATTGAGACTAAAGATAGTTTTGCGATTTCGGCGCAAGCAGTTAAAAAACAGGCACGTGTTTTTAAAAGTGTTTTAAAGTTGGATAAAAATTTTCACGTTTACATCCACGGAGACAAAAACCTAATCGAACGGGGTACAGAGTCTGATGGTCGGAAGTTTTATAAAATATACTATAAAGAAGAAAATTAATTTTTCTCTACTCAATCCTAAAAACAGGCAATCGCATATGCTCTTTTTCGTAATAAGGGCTTTGTCTGTAAATCCAATAAAGTTGTGCTTTCGGATTGGATGCAAAGTCTTTATCATACCGTTTTTTAGCCTCAAATTCTAATTTCACCGTTTTGTTTTCTGACAGAAACTGAGCCGCTTTATCCTCAAAAACATACGAGCTAAACCATTCTTTTTGTTGAAGTACAGCATCAAAGAAATTCCAATTGAAATAGGAGTCGGGAGCTGCTGGTTCTAGTACTTCGATGATGAATCGATTCTTATCTGTATTCATAGGAATAAGATAATCACCTTCTCTAAATTGAAATTTTATAGATTCTAAATCATATTTGACTTTTGAATGATGATAATGTTTTTCATAGGGTCTTTTATCGCTTTTATAGTCTTTTATATTAAAACTATTTACTCGTATCACACTATCGTTTTCTAAGGGGATTAGCGGCACACCATTGGCTTTTAATCTATCCGCTACTTTCCAGTATCCTTTTTTTAGCACATAGAATGTTGGCTTACTGACTGTTTTGGTTGGGGTCATTCTATTGTAATATTTCATGTCCCACACTTTTGGTTTTGATTGTTCATAATATAATCGCTGAGCACCAGTCACTTCACTCGTTTTGTACCCGGCAACGTAGCCATTAAATTTAAAAGTTTTATGAGCCACCGTATCCACTTGCCAATCAATAATGAAGCGCGCTGCATTGGCAACAGCAAGCTTAGCTTTTTTTCTTTTTGCTTTTATACTGGCAGAGTTCTTAGAACAAAATTCTATAGTGGAAACAAGAAATTTATACGTGGCCCACGTACGATCTCGAAAATTCTTTAGCATGTGAGTCTCTGTAATAAAACCAAAAGTTTGATGCAGGCTTGTAAGTCCGCTGCTATATCTAGGTGAATCATAAAAAGTATACATTTTATCCTGTAATGCGCCACTGTGATGATTAACGTACGGGATCATAGTTTCGTTTTTAGCGGTCATACTTTTTTCTAAACTCGGTATCATTTCTGTCCGCAAGTATGTGCCCATTCCATATCCTAATTTGTCGGCTTGGGTGGCCAAGTAAGTCATGGTGTATTGGTAGTCAGCACCATTACTGACGTGAGTTTCTATATAGATATCAGGATCAATTAATTGCAACAATTTCGAAAAACTCATGGCATTTTTAGAATCACATTTTATAAAATCACGATTTAAATCTAAATTTTGAGCATTTCCTCTAAATCCATACTCAATCGGCCCATCTTGATTGGCGCGGCTAGATTTACTTCTGTTGATTGCACCGCCAATATTGTAATAAGGGATACAAACCAGTATGCAGTTTTTAAGTAATTTTTTATATTCTTCTTTCTCGGTAAAATCTCTAAAAAGCATCATGCTAGCATCTACACCATCGGGTTCGCCTGGGTGAATAGCATTATTAATTAGTATGACTGATTTGTTCGATTTTTTAATGTCGTATAGAGTATACGGTTTGTCACTCAAGGTGACAATTTGTAAATTATAGCCTGCATCGGTCTCGCCCAAAGCAGCAGCTTCGGCTCCGTAATGCGCCATGCCAAACCCACTCCACCAGCTGCTGCCTTCAAAGTATGATGCACTTTCCCTACCATTACTTTTTTCAAATCGAGTCATTTGAGCTGATAAGGCATTACTAATAAATAATAGGCAACATAGGTATAGAAACTTCATGAGTTGCAAGATAATATTTTCAGTTAATAGTGAAAAGCGAAAAGTGATTAGTTAGAGAGGCGGTTATTAAAAAAAAGCGACTAGATAAACTCTAATCGCTCTTTCCTCAGTACACTTTACTCAGAAAAACTAATCCGTAATAAATGGATAATCTTCTTGAACATAAATGTCTTTATACAGCTCACTGTCATCTGGCCAAGGAGATTTTTCTGCAAAATCTACACAGTCAGCTACTGTGGCTTTTATGTTATCTTGAATTTTCTTTAAATCTTCTTCGGTAGCAAAATCATTTTCTAATAGAACTTTTTTACAATGTTCAATCGGGTCTTTTAATTTAAAGTCCGCTTCTTCATCTTTAGTACGATATTTAGCAGGATCACTCATACTATGCCCCTTGAAACGATATGTTTTTATTTCTACTAAGGTTGGGCCGTCTCCGTCACGTGCTCTTTTTACGGCGCGGTTCATAGAATTGTGCACAGCCTCAGGACTCATGCCGTCTACTTCGTCGCTTGGCATATCATAAGCGTCAGCAAATTTGTAGATGTCTGTCACATTACTTGTTCTTTTCACAGAAGTGCCCATGGCATACATATTGTTTTCGCAAACAAATACAACAGGCAATTTCCAAGTCATAGCCATATTAAAGGTTTCATGTAAAATACCTTGGCGAGCCGCTCCGTCACCGAAATAACAAACTGTAACACGGTCAGTATCATTATACTTATCCGAAAATGCAATGCCGGCACCCAAACCAATTTGACCGCCTACGATTCCATGACCTCCAAAAAATCTTTTTTCTTTGGAAAAAAAGTGCATACTACCGCCTTTTCCTTTGGCACAACCGGTTGCCTTCCCAAAAAGTTCTGCCATACACTCACGTGGGGTTAATCCTTTAGCGAGCGCTAAGCCGTGGCAACGGTAAGCGGTAATCATATTATCGTCTTCGCGAATAGCCGTCATAGTACCCGAAGAAATCGCTTCTTGACCAATGTATAGATGACAAAATCCACGAATTTTTTGCATACCATATAGCTGCCCAGTTTTTTCTTCAAACTTGCGCTGTAATAGCATGTTTTCGTACCAGTATAAATAAGTCTCTTTTCCGAATTCTAAAGCCACGTCAATCTTTTTAGTTGAGTGCGAAAATACATCAATTTGATGATTAGTTGAATTGATGATTTGATAATGTTTTTATTGGTTTTAGAGCTCAACTTCTTATTCAACAGGATTAAAAACCTAGGCTAGCAATGCAAGTTATAAATTTTGAAAAACGTATCTTCGTCAACCCACTATGGACCCGAAAAATATACAATTTCAAAATACGCGCGGTTTTGCCAAAGAGCTAGACGATGCAGATTCATTAAGCGACTTTAGAGACCAATTTTATTTTCCAAAATTGAGCGGAAAGCGAGCTACCTATTTTTGTGGAAACTCCTTAGGCTTGCAACCAAAAAATACTAAACAGTATTTTGATGAAGAATTAAACGATTGGGCGCAGTGGGGCGTAGACGGTCATTTCAATAGTACCCGTCCGTGGTTTGGGTATCACAAATATTTTACGGAGAGCTTAGCAAAAATTGTTGGGGCAAAAAAAACAGAAGTAGTGGCAATGAATACACTTACGGTCAATCTGCATCTGCTCATGATTTCTTTTTACCGACCGACTAAAACTCGTTATAAAATTATCATGGAAGCGGGCGCTTTCCCGAGTGATATGTATGCTATGGAAACGCAAGCTAAGTTAGCTGGGTTTAATCCTAAATCAGCAGTGATTGAAGTAAAGCCTAAAAAAGGTAAACACTTAATTGACGAGGAGGATATCATCAAGACAATCGAGAAGCATAAGTCTTCTGTGGCCGTTGTTATTTTTGGTGGAGTGAACTACTATACCGGTCAGCTTTTTGATATGCAGCGAATCACAAAAGCGGCTCACAAAGTAGGAGCCAAATGTGGTTTTGATTTGGCGCATGCTGTAGGCAACGTTCCCTTAGATCTTCATAAATGGAATGTTGATTTTGCCTGTTGGTGTTCTTACAAATATCTAAACTCAGGCCCCGGTGGAGTGGGTGGAGCCTATATCAATGAAAAGCATGCAAAAAACCCTAAGACCCCACGTTTAGCTGGTTGGTGGGGTTATGAAGAAAAAACGCGCTTTGAAATGACCAAAGGTTTTAAACCCATGGCGAGCGCTGAAAGCTGGCAAATGAGTAATGCTACTGTTTTTAATATGGCAGCACACCGAGCTAGTCTGGATCTATATGATCAAACAAGTGTAAAAGCACTTCGTGAAAAAAGTGTAATGCTAACGGCCTATGCCGAATATTTATTGGAGCTGGTCAAAACCGAAAATAAAAAACTAGCGTTCGAAATTATTACGCCCAAAGAACATCATAAAAGGGGCGCACAGTTATCTATGTTATTTTCTAAAAACGGGAAGCGAGTTTTTAAGCATTTAGAAAAAAATAATATTGTGATAGATTACCGAGAACCGAATGTCCTGCGTTTCGCTGCCGTGCCTATGTACAACAATTTTCAAGATTTGTATGAATTGTATGCTTGTATGAAGGGTTTTTAGGTTTACCCAAAAAACAAATATGCCAATAAAATAGAAGTAATGATGCCGGCTAAATCAGCTAGTAGCATAGCTCCAATAGCGTAGCGCGTATTTTTAATCCCTACTGAACCAAAATAAACTGCAATAACATAAAACGTGGTATCACTGGTGCCTTGAAGAACTCCTGAGAGCCTACCGGCAAAACTGTCCGGACCGAAAGTAGTCATAGCATCAACCATCATGCCTCTGGCACCGCTTCCGCTCATGGGTTTAATCATGGCTGTCGGTAGGCCATCTACAAAGCGAGTATCGGGTAGTGGAGAGAATACGAATCGGAATCCGTCCATAACAATTTCAAATACGCCGCTTGTTCTCAGTAAGCTGATAGCTACTAAAATTCCTACTAGATAGGGTATGATTTTGACTGCCACTGTAAAACCTTCTTTTGCACCATCTATAAATGAATCGAAAACATCTATTTTCTTGTAAAGAGCCGCGGCTATTACTATGGCGGCAAAAATAAACAAGATTAATCCATTACTTAATTGACTACTAAATTCTTGCAGTGCTGTTCGTTGCATGCTTGTCAAAAAGGTAACAAACAATCCAATAAAAACACTTATCCCTAAAACCCATGCTAAAATCACGGGTTGAAATACATTTATTTTTTGCTTAAAAGAAACAATCAACATCGAGGTCATGGTGGCTACGAAGGTTGCAATCATACATGGGATAAAAATATCAGTAGGATCACTAGCGCCCAATGAAGATCGTATGGCAATAATACTCACGGGAATTAAGGTTAAGCCCGACGCATGCAATGCAAGAAACATAACTTGCGCATTAGAGGCTGTTGTGGAACTAGGGTTTAGCTCTTGAAGACTCTGCATGGCCTTTAGTCCGAAGGGGGTGGCTGCATTGTCTAATCCTAACAGGTTCGCAGAAAAATTCATCATCATGTGTCCGATAGAATCATGACCTTTCGGTATTTCAGGGAATAGTTTATTAAAGAACGGACCAATGATTCTGCTTAAAAAACGAATGCCTCCCGCTTTTTCTGCGATAGCCATTAGTCCCATAAATAGAGCCATTACACCTACTAAACCAATGCTTATATCCACGGCCGTATCAGCTATACCAATAATCCCCGAAGATTGAGGAACTTTAATGACATCAATTTCATCGCCATTTTTACGGTAGTAGTAATGTCCTTGTTTCGCTACTTGCCCGGCGTTTATTTTTGTTTGATTTTCAGGAGTAAAATCAAAACTAGGTACATGATTTACTACAATAGTATCCCGAGCTTCGCCCGTTATCATTTGTGCAAAAATTTGTTTCTCGTTGGGATTAAATAGAAAATTTGCCACCGCTACCGTAAAGGCCACAATGACAAACCAACTCCATATTTTACTTAATGTCAATTGCTATAATTTTCCCGAAAGATAGGAGGAATTTAAGAAAAATTATAAATTCATTATAAACACTGCTTATTTTTTCTGAGGCTTTGTGACGCGAGTGCCTTCAAATTCTAGAAGGCCACTATTCGCGTCCACCAGATCTGCTAGTTCGTACACATTTTTATACCCATAGCCATATAAGTTAATGAAGGTAGGCACATTAAGTGCCAAGGTTTTTTTCGTTTCGTCGGGCGTAGTGGGGATGTAGGCTTTACTAGCAAAAAAAACTGGGTTGCCGTCAATATTATTGTTGCAATAAATTAAAATTCTCGTCTTTTTGTTACGAGCTATTCTGTAAAGTGATTCCATGGTAAAGTCAGCAAAATTTAAATGTACGGCCCCTTTTATGTGCTTAGCATCATACATTTTTTTGGAACGAGTGTCTAAAATAATTGTGTTGGTTTTTTTGCTCAGTTCTATCCATTGTTTCAAGTGGATTACTCTGTTCTTTCTATGTTCCTGAACTTCTCTAGCTAGTTCTAAAAAGGCTTCAAAATTTACTTTAGAAGGCGGTAGAGAGGGTTTCTGCGCTAAAGCCGAATAGCTTGTAAAAAGAGTGAGTATGCCTAAAACTATATTTTTCATACTTATAGGATGCCTCAATGGTTACGTTTCCATAATTATTCTTAAAATAATTTTAAGCCTAATAGCGGTTGGTCTTTGATATTGTGATAGTTTAGTGTTGCCGCGATACACTTTTTTAATTCTTTAACCGGCACCTTGTCCTCTAGATTAAAAATGATGGCTCGTGTAGTTTCATAGTGGAAGGTGTCACTAAATACTTCTTTGAAACTTGCCACGAGCTTACTGGTGCACTTAATATACATGGCGTATTGGTTGGGTTTTTTATGTTTCCAATCCATCCGTAGGGTGCTTCCTTTTTTAGTTAAATAGCTTGGCTCACCCCATTACAATGTTTCTTCTATTTTCGTAATTCCTATTTCTTCAGCAGTATCGAAAACGAGCTTTCGCAGGAAGTCCATTTTCGGTTTTACCTCTTCGGGGTATTCGGAGAATTTAGAATCAACGTCTTTGGTCTGATTGATTTTCAATCTTTCTACTTTTTTATTTGGCTTATTTCAAAATTTAATTTTCAGAACAAAATTCTAATTCACTTGAAGGCGTTTTGTCATTTTATTAAAATCAATAATCAAACTTAATAGTTTGACACGTTCCATCCAACCAGGATATTTTTGATCTACATATTGCTGAGGGGCGTAGGTATAAAAATCTTTGAAATAGTCATATCCGATATAGCGCAATCGAAACGATGTGCCTTTCCCTACTTTGAGAAACTGACCATTCCGTCGTTTAGTTATATTTAAACCAGCCTTGTTGATATTCGTAAAATTATTGGCTTTCACTTTTTGTAAAAGTTCGATATAATATTCTTGTTGCTTTCGGTTTAGTCTTTTCTCTTTGATTACTCGTTTTCCTTTCGTTCCTTTTTTCGGGGTAAATAGTTGAAAATATCGTACGCCGTCATTTTGGGTATACATATAAAGTTTAGACTCATTGCCCTCCACCCAATAATCAGATGTAACTGTTTCAACTGTTTCTACATTGTCATAGTCCAAATTTAGTATCTGTATCCATGGATTTTTTTGACCAGCAAATTTTGTAGAATCTTCTCTTTGGGCCATTGATAATAATGGCAGAAAAAGAAAGGTACAAGAAATTAAAAGTATTGATTTGATAGTACAAAGATAAATTTATTTATTAAATGGCGTGTTACACTATTTCATAAATTTGTTCCTAAGTTTCTAGCAGAAGTCGAGTTTGCTTATTGGTGTATTTGTAGCTGAGGATAGGGAATGCTAATTCCTTCTGCGTCAAAACGCTTTTTTATTGTTTCTAAAACATCGCATTGCAATCGGAAAGAATCTAGCGGGTTAGCTGTCCATGCCCAAGCACGTAGGTTGATGGCAGAATCTTCCCAATTGGTCATTAGAACTAAAACCACGGGAGGTTCGGTTACACCGTCCAAAACTTCTTGACTTCTATTGTCAATACACAAAGGATGAGCTTCAATTTCTTCAGTAATTATTTTCCGGGCGAGATCTACATCGCTTTTAAAGTCTATTGAAAAATTAATTTGTTTTTTAATTTTTTCCTCGTCTAACGTACTATTTATGATAGTCGAGTCCGCAATTTTCGAATTAGGAATAACAATTCTTCTATTTTCAAAATCTCGGATTACCGTATGTCGAAACGTAATGTCTACCACAATTCCTTTCAAACCTCCACTAATTTCTATGAGGTCATCGATTTGAAAAGGCTTAAAAATGACAATGAATACCCCACTGATGATATTTGAGAAAGCGGCTTGAGAAGCAAAACCAATTATAGCAGCTAAAATTCCTGCACCAGCTAAAAGAGAGCCCGCTAGTTTTTCCAATTTGGGAATGGATAAGAAAACGAGTACGACGGCAATAGTATATAAAATAAAACCTAGCGAATTTTTTATAAAATTAATTTTGGTCGTTTGGTATCCCCGGTCATTCAGCCTGATAATAATTCGGCTAATGGAACTGCGAAGAAACCAATGTAGAAAAATAGCCCCAGTAAAAACTACTAGGGCATAAATAAAAATGTGATATGTTTCTAAAAATGCTTCCACTAAATGTTATCCTTCATAAATAAATCAATGCTTTCCATCATATGCTCAATTTGTTCATTGCGCAAGCCATGATGGCAAGCTACCAGCATTCCGCCACGCATAACTTTGTCCGATTCAGGATAAGCACCCGAAGCGGCCTTGTGCTCAATTTTTTGAAAACCAGGTTGTCTTAAAATATTTCCGGTAAAAACAGTCCGCGTCATGATATTTCTTTTTTCTAAGAATATTTGTAGCTCTCTGCGTTTGAAAGGAGCACTATCCTTGATAGTAACTGGGAAGGCTAGCCAAGCGGTGCGCGAGTCGGGGAGTTGTTTAGGTAAAACAAAATACTCTTCATACTGCTCAAAATAGTTTCTAAGTCTGTTAAAATGTTCGGTACGTAAATCAATGTTAGCCGCTAATTTGCTCAGTTGGACTAAGCCAAAGGCTGCGCCTAACTCACTAGGCTCAATATTAAAACCAGGTTCTTCAAAAACGAATTTTGCATCATACGGTATGCCATCAACTTCTACATTAAAACGATTTTCGATAGCTTCACTTTCTACAAATAAGGATGAGGAGCGTCCCCATGAGCGAAGCAATTTTCCTCTTTCGTTATGGGCATCTGTGTTCACACAAATCATACCGCCATTACCCGCACAATTTATTATATGCGAACCATAAAAACTAGTAGTGCTAATATCAGTATAACGTCCGCTACTTTTATCATTAATTTCTGCACCCAAGGTGTCGGCACTGTCCTCTAAAACAAATAAATTATGCTTGTCAGCAATCTCTCTTAACTGAGCCCATTGCGGCAGATTGCCCATCAAGTTCGGAATCCAAAGCGCCTTGGTTTTGTCTGTAATCATTTCCTCTACTTGGTTAGCATCTATATTATAGGTGCCTTCTTCTACATCTACAAAGGCAGGAATCCAACCTTTACGAACTAAAGGAGCCACAGTAGTACTAAAGGTCAAAGCGGGTGTAATTAACTCAGCACCTGGTTCGTAGTTCAAAAGTTCCGCAGCAAGATACAAAGCGCTTGAACCGGAGTTAACACCCAATCCAAATTTCTTATCATAAAGAGTAGCCACTTTGCTTTCGAGCTCTCTCACGTGTTTTCCCATTTGGGTAGACGTTTCTAAAACGTTTACAACGGCATCAATTTCTTCTTGTCCGTGTACGGTTTGTCCGTAAGGGACGGCTATAAAATCTGATTTTGTCATCATAGGCAAATTTAGTACTCAACAGACGAAGGATTGATATTTAAAGATTAAAAATTGCATGTAGTTTTGCTATTGCTGTATGAAAGTAAAACTAATAGAATGTCCACGGGATGCGATGCAAGGTTGGAATCATCAGATTCCAACTGAAACGAAAGTCGCTTACATTAATCAACTTTTAAAAGTAGGCTACGATACGATTGATTTTGGTTCTTTTGTTTCACCGAAGGCCATTCCCCAAATGGCAGATACTAAAGACGTTTTACCACAACTTAATATGGATAGTACTCAATCAAAATTACTAGCGATAGTTGCTAATAAACGAGGCGCTGATGATGCCGTTGCCTATGAGCAGATAAATTACCTCGGTTTTCCTTTTTCAATTTCTGAAACGTTTCAGAAGAAAAATACGAATAGCACCCTATCAGAATCTTTGGTAAGGGTAGATACCATTCAGAATTTATGTGTTCAGAAGGATAAAAAATTAGTTGTATATATTTCAATGGGATTTGGAAATCCGTATGGTGACCCCTATAATGCTGAGGTAGCTATGGAGTGGGTTGAAAAACTTGTAGAAATGGGCATTTCAATTTTTGCCATAAGTGATACGGTGGGTGTGTCTAACCCTCAAAATATTCGGTATATCTTTTCAGAACTAACGAAAGAATTTAAGGAGAAAAATATAGAATTTGGTGCCCATTTTCATTCCACAGCAGAAACTAGAGAGGAAAAGCTACAGGCGGCTATAGAAAGTGGTTGCTTTCGTTTTGATAGTGCTATTAAAGGGATTGGTGGTTGCCCCATGGCTCAAAATGAACTAGTCGGAAATATGGCATCGGAGAATTTAATTTCCTTTTTGGAAGATAGAGATATTGAACACAATCTTCAGTTAGAGGAATTTCAAAAGGCGGCTAGTATGATTGTTAATGTGTTTAATTAGAATAACTAACTTACATTAGAGATTTAAATTAAAAAATATAGGATTACTAATCAGGAAAATGTAAATAGATTATCCCTAACTTTATCTTATTGAAAGTACAATTATTAATTACTAATACTAAATAGCTTGCTTCTCTCACGTCTTATTTTGATAAATCAAAATAATTTATTTGTTAATGGGAAAAGATAGGTTTACTTTTAAATAAATTTTAAATAATGATAAGATTTAATTTGCTGTTGATAGTTTTATTGGTTTCTATATCTTCTTTTGCACAAGATTTTTCTGAAATGTACGACTATTCGTCAACTGGTTACAATGTTTTTCAAAGTTCGGCTGCTGTTATGCACAGATTTTATGCTAACGATGGTTTACCTGATGGTATTATTTCGGTCACTACTGTCAACGAAAACTCATCGTCCATTACACCATACAATGATGGTCTTATGGTAAGTTTGAACGATTTTAATGGCGTTCCTGTTCAATCTACCAATATTTACATTGATCCTATTAATGCTGGTAGTGGATATACTACCTATCCAGTGTCAATTGCATATCATTCTAATTTGAAAAAATACTTGATTATTTGTAATCTATTGCTAACGCAAGGGAATGTGCACGTTAACGTAAAATCTTCTTACGTTTTATTGAACGAAAATTTGACCTTAGATACAAAAGGTATATTTGATTTTAATACTACTGCTTTAAATGGTTTGGACAAAGTCGGGGGATGGCGGGGATTTTATCTTGGAGATGTTTGTCCAGTTTATGGTGATCCTAATAATTCTCACTTTGCAATAGTAGGTAAAACTCCTGCTCCAAAAAATGGTAATCCTAACAATTATACTGGAGACCCCGC